>WNGB01016191.1_pt1 | contig 18875 bp, 19 predicted proteins | sample 5400681 | NCBI WGS metagenome assembly WNGB01 (sample SAMN13153367, study PRJNA577476) | soil metagenome | isolation source: 115 cm soil or saprolite under grassland replicate 2 | place: USA:California | collected 2016-06-15
TGCGCCTGGGCGATCTTCGGACCGTCGACAAAAGCCAGCCAGGCTCCAGTCGGCGACATGATGTCGTGCACCAGCGCCCACTGCTGCTCCAGCGCCTCGGAGTACAGGTTGGGATCCAGACTGCTGTGCGAGGCGGTCACCTTCGTTCCAGGGTGCCAATCCTGGCAGCGATGGTAAATGTCCGCTCTGGGGTGTCGCTCGACACGGACGGTGCCGCCAGGAGCCAACCTGAGTTGCCGGCGGGATCGACGAACTCGGGACGACAGTGGCCGAGTGGCTTGGCCACGGGCCACGATCGCGTGGCCGCGATGAGAGCAATGGGCACCAACAGCAGCCGCGTAGCGATTTCTCTCGTCCTCGCGCTTCAGCGGCGAAGCCATTCGGTGCAACCTCGCGCCCTCATGCGGCTATAACGCCGTGATTCGTCACAGGCATCACACAAAGCACGCTTGCGGCACGCTCAACGCCACGGTTGCGGCACGCCGTCCTTCTTAGAGTGATGGCGTGTTCTTGCGTCTGACCGGCGGCCACGACATTGTCGAAATGCCGGCGAGGTTCGCTCCATCCTCAGTGCCACCCACAGGTCCCGATGCCCGCGACGCGGGATCGCCGAGCCACTGCGCTCATCTCCCGACTGCACTGAAACGGGCCACACATGCACGCGCGCATCCTCTTTATTGAACGGAGGTTTCGGGCACCCAGACCACGCTGAATAGTTGCTCCGTCCGCGTCTCTTGCAGTTTGCCTCGACATATCGGGAGCAACTGTGTGTGCTTGCACCTGACGATCGGGAGCAAGTTCGTCGCCGTTCTCAGAACGCCTCAGTCCAGCAGGGCAGGGGCGTTTTTCTGTGCCCAATGCGATCGAGATCCAAGGAGGTTGGTGTATGCGGCGGTTTGGTTTTCTGTTCTCAGTCAGGTGCGGGGTGGCGACCTGGATCGTCATCCTGTTCGTCGGGCTCACGCCGTTACCCCCGGTGGCGGAGCTGGTTATCGTGGTGGGCTTTGTCGCGCACGCTGCCTGGTTCGTACGGCATCGTCTTCGCGCGATTGCATCCAGAAGGGCGCTCGCCCGGGCCGAAAAGGCCGAAGACGCGGAGTTCCGCCGGCTACGTCGCCGGCGGCCTCCGCACGACCCGACGGTGCCGCCGCTCATTGGCGGTGGCGTGACGCGGCACTGATCGCGAGCGGGAGGCTAGCGGATGCCCAGCCTCCGCACCGAGGCGCTCGGTCGCCCGTGACCGGAAGGTGCCCCGCACCGCTTGCGCGATTGCGCATCTCGGCACATTGGAGTGCCCCACGCCGTCGCACGTCTGACTCTTCTGGTCGCCCACTTCAACGAGCACGACTTGTCACTGGACCAGCCCGCGACCAGAGAGCCGATCTGGCCACACAGGACTCACGCCCGCTCGCTCACCCGGAGCTTTTCGGCCGTGTCGTGCCGAAACAAGCGGCCTCGGTCGGGCGACGTGCCAACCCACTCCAGTCAAAGTTTGACCAAAGAGTCTCGAGGTGTAGCTATGCCCCGCGCCCCGCCCTAGCCTGCGCCGTGACACACGCTCATTCGCATCCGACGTCTGCCTGCCTCGCCGAGCTCACACAGCCCGGGCCGAGGCGCTTTGATTTTGAAAGGAACCCAAGATTCATATGTGCACACGCGCCAATCGCGCGTCTGTTTCTGACAGCGCGCACGCGCTCATCGCGTCGCTGTTCGCCTTCGCAACCGCGGCCGCCGTTCTCGTGCTCGCACTGGCAACCATGCCGGCCAGACTCGTTCGGTCGTGTCCGACCAAGCACGGCAAGCCCGCGTCCACCAAGCACGTCGAGGTGCAGGTCCACCTCAGCGATGGCCAACGCGTCCGCGCCATCGAGCGCGGCTGCCGCGACGCGCTCAGACGTGCTGCCCGGACCTGGGCGCCGCTTCCGCTGCCACTCGACCGTGTGGAGGTCCTGTCTTCGGCGCCGCCACTCGGTAAGGTCGACATCTATGAGCGCTGGGCCAAGGTGCTGCCAGGCGCATGCGCCACCGCTGGGTCACTCGTGGTCGTATCGCTGGGCACCGCGGCGGAGGCGCACGAGTTGACGCCCGACGAGATCGCCGGCGCCCTGGCGGGCCAGATCGAGCGCCTGGTCATCGACCGCTACCAGCGCGAGCACCAGAAAGAGGTGACTGCGCCAGCGGTATCGCGGGCCGAACCGCAGCCCTCCATCCGCGAGATGCCGCCGGTCGACGACCCCCAGGAGACCATCTCGTTGTACCCCGACAACCTGACCGACATCAGGACGGTCCGCGAGCACATGGAACAGTTAAGGAAAGGCCTGCCGCTGGAACCGGCAGGCCTTTCGAAGAACAGGGTGAATCCCGAGCCGTCGCCGGCCTCGTAACCCGTTCATTGGGCCAGGTGTCCGTCCCTTCCTCGGGGCGGGCGCCTCGGCACGATCCTAACACCGCGGCCTCGACGATTTCCAAATCGACGGGCCGCGGCTGCGTTTCCGGGCGGGTCGGCTGCGAATTCCCTTGGGGCTCATGCCGACCTGCTTTAGCTCAGAGGGCGCGTTCGTCCTCTGACGACCAGCAAGGACAACTGATCGTGTCTGCAAAGACTGTCAACAAGCGCAACACCATCGTCGACGACGCCACAGTCAGCTCGAGCGCAGCGATCTGCGCGGAGGATGCCATGGACACCACCGTCACCCTGATTCCGGCGGACGCGCCCGAATCCGAGACGAACGTTGACCAGCCTACGGTCGTCGATGTCAGCGACAAACTCGCCGCTGCCGCGCCGGATGAGCGGGCAATAATCGACGGCGACTGCGCGACTTTGGAACCCCAACCTGACGCTACCGACCGCGCGGATTCGTCGGCTACCGATGACACCGTGAACGGTACGGCCAACGCGGCTGCGGAACCGGTCGACTCGGACGTCTCAGCTTCAACCGCCGGATTGGCCGAGGACTCGGTGCAGTCGGCGACTGAGGATGACGCGATCGCGACGGACATTACCCTCGTCGCACTGGAGTCAGTGGCACCGGTTTCGGCAATATCTCACGAGGTCACCGTTGATGTGAGCGCCGGCGAGACAGACGCGTCCGTCACTGAGGCTGACGTGCCGAGCCTGCCCGACCCGTCCAGCATTTCGGCACGCCTCAAGAACCTGGTTGTCGCCGTCAGCCAGGTCGAGGAGTTGAGCCGGAGAGCGCGTGAAGTCGCAGCCAGCGACATGGCGCTTTACGACGGCATCGCCGCCTCCCAGCGCCAGTTCGAGGATGGTTTGGCTGAGGCGCGGCGTATCGGCCAAGAAGCCGAGGCTGTCTACGACCGAGCTTTCGGACGAGAAGCCAGGGCCGTCGCCGAGCCAGCCCTCGCGGAGGCACGTCAGGTCGAGCAAGCGTTCCACGAACTGGCTACCGCCTGGCGCCAACAGGCCGAGACGTTTCTGACCGAGCATCCTGACGTCGAATCGCTTCTTGCCGAACAGCGGCAGCGTGACGACGAGGCTCGACGCCGCGACGCGGCGCGCGCAAAAGCCCAGCGCTTCCAGGAGCTGGTCACCACCACCGACGCCGCGCTGCGGCAGGGCCTGCTCGACGATGCGAAAGCCTGTCTGGACATGCTGGGACGGGAGTTCCCCGCTGAAGCTTCTCGCATCGCGCCTCTGCAGGAGCGCCTGCAGCATCGAGTGCGCGCCGCCAACGACGCGGCCGCGAGGCGCGTTCTCTTCCAGGCCTCCGAGCTCCAGGGCCGCGGTGACTTCGACGCAGCCGTCAAGCTCCTCGAGGCCGTCGAGGTCAACGGGCTGTCGCGCGAGACCAGCGAGGACCTTTTCGGTCGTTGGTCGGCTGCCTGCAGTCTGCTCGGGCAGAGCGGCGACCTGGAACTCCTCCGCTCTTCGGCCGCCCAGGGACGCGGCATCATCCTCCACCGAGATCCGAGCGTCCCATATGGGCTGGTTGTCTTTTCAGCACTCGGGATGGGTCCCGCGTACTTCCAGGGCCGAGTCGTCAGCGCCGCCGACCGAGAAGGAGCCGCCATCATCGGTAGGGCACGTGCGTTTCGCGCCGCGGAACTCCCGCCGGACTTGAGCGGCGGCTGGTACGGGCACAGCTACGTGACCACCGGCGCATCGAGTGAGCCAGTTCGCCACTAACCGTCGAACGTCAGGGTGCCGCCGACTTATCGCGGCGGCACCCTCCCGCTCAGTCGGGCCACACAAGCGCAGTCCGGCATCCCACGCGCGGCTTGACCATGCGGTTCTCCGCCTCGCACCCAACCTCTCCGGCGAAGGGAGACAAGATGCTTCATTCCAGCAGCGGCCGCTTTGTCGGTTGGCTGTGACCCAGTCCAACTGCACGTCTTCCCCGGCACCATTCGTGGGACCGGGCGGCTGGAGCGATGCCAGGCGTACGGCGCAAGGAACAGACCCGATGAAGCTGGATCGACGCGGGAGCGGAAGTGAACATGGCGGTTCCACGGATGCTCGCAATCTCCAGACGCGCCGACATCCTCGCCCGATAAGCTCAAGGCCGATGCGCGCGTTTGGCACGACCACCTGCGCTGGCAGGCGCATCGCGAGCGCACCGCTCGCGTGACTGCACGCGAAGAGCACGGTGTCAGGATCGTCGCACGAACGCTGCAACCACCTCGCCAATGAGCTGGAGAGTCTTGGGCTCGTGCCCCACCAACCCGCCGATCGGGCCCGCCGGACTACACAACGAACGGGCTCCATATCCGGTCCGACGGACGCGTTTGCACCTGCCTCCGGCGCCGCGACTCGGCCGCGATGTGTGGTTACCAGCCCCGGTCGCCCTTGCGCGACCGGGCAACCGAATAGCTTTTTTCAACCTCCGCCATCATTTGCGTACGCCGGCGGAAAGGAACACCACGACCATTCATCCCATCGAACCCACCCATGCCAGTGACCACGCACACTGAGGAGTCCACCTGTGTCCGCGACACCCGAACCTGAGCCACATTCCACCTCCGCGCCGAACCTGTCTTCCAGGCGGCTGAGTCGTCTCCAGCAGCTCACACTGAATGTATGGCGCCTGGCATCAGCGCGAGTCGCGCGCGACGTCCCGCCAACCGATATTCTCGCTGCGGCCGCGGTTCATGCGTCGCTCGCCGCATTGCGCGATACGACCGATGCGCTGCACCTGTTCCATCGGCATGATGCGCGCGCTGAAGAGTTCGCCCTTGTGGCGAGCCTGGCGGGGCGGGACCGAACCCGTGACGCCGTACACGATCTGCTCGATAGCGCCTTTCTACTCCGCTGGTTGGAGCTAACCAGCGACGGGGGAGGCCCACAGGAACTGCCACCACTGACTCGCCGGCCGTGTGGACCTCCGCCGCTTCTCCCCTAGCCAGCGCCAGATCGTCGAGGCAGGCGACGGACCGCTCAGCGTCCTGGCTGGCCCGGGCAGCGGCAAGACAACGGTCCTCGCCGGCCGTATCGCCTATCTCGTCGAGCAGCGGGGCGTACCGCCGGCCGCGATTCTCGCCATCACGTTCACCACTGCGGCCGCCGCGACGCTGCGCCAACGCCTCGCCGGCGTCCTCGGCGATGCCGCTCAGGACCTCACTATCACAACGTTCCACGCCCTCGGACTTCGGCTCATCAGGCAGTGGAGCCAGGAATTGGGATTCGTCAATTCGGCCCCCGCCGTCTTCGGACGCGAAGATGCACGCTCGCTCCTGCGCGAGGTTGCTGGCGAGTTCGGGCTCGAGATAGCGGCCGAAGTCCCCGGCCGCGCCTCCGACCCATGGGCAGTCTCGCTTTCACGCCTGAGCTCCGCAGTTGACCGACATCGACTGGGCTCCGTCAAGCGGTCGCACGGCGACAACGAAAACGGCGAGTTCGACGAGGAGCTTCTGCGCCCCCTCGCCGATGCCTATGAGAGCCTCCTCCGACGCCGCGGCGCTGTCGACTACCCGTCGATGCTCACCCTGCCCCTCCAATTGTTCGCGACCGAGCCGCGCACCCTGCAACTGGTTCAGGATGCCTATCGCTGGGTCCTCGCCGACGAGTTCCAGGACACGTCGAAAACCCAGTATGCGCTTCTGCAGAAGGTAGTCGAGCCGCATCACAACCTGGCCGTCGTGGGCGACCCGAAGCAGGCCGTCTTTGGATGGCTAGGTGCCGACCCGAGTCTTCTTCTGGAGTTCCCGCGACAGTACCCGGAGGCACGTGTCTTTCCGCTGGACCAGAACCACCGCTCGACCGGCATCGTCGTTGCCCTAAGCAACGCGATTGCCGCGCCCCTGAAGGGCGGACGCGAGTCGTGGACGGGCAACGCGCAGGGGCCGCGCGCCCGTTTGTATGCGGCGGCCGACGAAAACGACGAGGCCCGCTTTGTCGCTGCCGAGATCGGCGGCCTGCTGGGCACGCGCCAGATCGAGCACGCCGGCGAAGTCGGCGTCCTGTATCGCACGAACGCTCAGGCCCGAGCCGTGGCGTTGGCCCTGCGTACGGCCGGGCTGCCATTCCGCGTCCGCGCCGACGCGGACCTCTTCGGCGGGCCAGAGGTTCGCGACCTGGTCGCCTACCTGCGGCTGGCGCACTGCCCTTCAGACGGCCCAGCGCTCGCACGGGTGGTGAACACACCACCGCGCCGGCTGCGCGCCATCGAGCGCGCGCTAAGGAAACGTCCGGTGCCCGCGGCCGAGTTGCCAGTTTGGGCAGCGAAACTCGGCGGCGCTCCGGCCCGTCATCGATTGGAGCAGTTCCTGGCGCTGCTCCAGGACCTGCACGACTCGACCCTCGGGTCGAGTCCGGTGCAGGCCCTCGAGTGCGTTCTGTTGCAAACGGGATACCCGGAATGGCTGACCGCACAGAAGGACCGGGCGAGCCGGCTCCGCCGCACTGAGGAGTTCCGAGCCGTGCTGGCGGAATCGCCAGCGCCGGACCTTGCCACCTGGTTGACCGATATGCACCTCGGCCAGATTGACGGCCACGCGCCAACTGGAGCGGGGTCGACCGTGCTCAGCACCATTCACAGCGCCAAGGGAGCCGAGTGGCCGGTCGTATTCGTGATCGGCCTCGAGGACGGGCTCCTGCCGCACACGCGGCCGGGTTCTCCGGGCGCCAGCCATCAACAGGAAGACGAGGAGAGGCGTCTGGCGTACGTCGCGTTCTCTCGTGCGCAGGTTCTTCTCTATCTCGTTTACTGCCGTTCGCGCCAGCTTGCGACGGACGGGGAAGTGGGCCGTGTCGAGCCGCGGCGGCCGTCGCGTTTCATGCTCTCATTGCCACCAGAGCTTGTGGAGCGCGTCAACGCAGGTCGAGCCGCCTGAGATCACCATGACCTTAGGCGCCCTGAGCACTCGTACCCTACGTCGAGCGCCACGCGTGGACACGGACGCCCTTCGCCGCCAGTGCAGCATCGCGGACGTGGTGACCAGCTACGGCATCGAATTGCGGCGATCGGGCGCCGCGCTCGTTGGCAGGTGCCCGTTCCACAAGGACCGCGGACGCCCAAACCTCTATGTGTACGCCTCGGGCCGCTGGATCTGCTATCGCTGCGATGAGCGTGGGGACGTGATTGGTTTCGTGCAGCGCATCGAGAGCATCGACTTCCTCGAGGCCGCCGAGCGCTTGTCAGGAAGTCGCCTGCCGAGTCGACTGCTGCGAAACGGTCCGGGCACCCCGCGACCGCGCGCGGTCAAAGGAATCCACACCACCCAAAGTCGTGACGAATACCTCGTCATCGCCGCCGCGGCCGACCTCTACGCCAATCGGTTGCTCAAGCACGAGCGAGCGCTCGCCTACATGGCGGAACGCGGGGTTCAGCGGTCGCTGTTGGAGCGATACCGGGTCGGCTATGCGTCCGGCGGCGAGCTGATCTCGTATCTGCGGTGGCGCCGCTTACCGCTGGCAGCAGCGGTGCGCGCGGGACTCATAACGACTGATGGCTGCGAGTTCATGGCCGGCCGCGTCGTCTTTGCAGAGATCGATGAGAACCGGACGGCATGGCTGATTGGACGGATCTTGCCGCAGTCACCCCGACAGGACGCTCCGGAGGCCCCTGTGTACCTCGGGTTGCCGGGCAGTAAGCCACTGCTCGGGTGGGCAGAGGCGGGGCGCGATGCGCGGCGCGTTTGCCTGGTTGAAGGAGCGATGGACCTGCTGGCTTTGCGCCAGTGGCGGATCCCCGGGCTGGCGATCGCCGGCACCGGCTTGCATCCTGACAAGCTTGAGCAACTCAAGCGCTTCGAGCGCGTTTACCTGGCGCTCGACTCTGACCAGGCCGGCCAGGACGGCGCGGACCGCATCGCACTGAAACTTGGAGGACGCGCCGTACGCGTTCGGCTTCCACTCGGTATCAAAGATGTTGGGGAACTCGCGACAGTCCATGACGGGGAGCAGCAGTTTCGGGCAGTTCTGAGGGGCGCGACTGACCGCGCCTTGGCGCACGCCGCGTGAGGCGTACTGCGGCGCCGCTCGTTGCTCCCTCCACCGTGATGTCGCTCGCGCAACAACGACACTTGTGCGCTGAACGACCTCAGTCGAGGCCTTACTCGTGCCTTCGCCCACGAGTTGATCCCAAGGCTGAGCTCGCGGCCAGAGGGCGCCGTGCTTGACATGACTCGTCCCATGGCTCTGTGAACCACGACGTGCAGATCAAACAGCTCACGGACCTCGGCCTGCTGGTCTACACACCTGAGGGTTTCGCGCAATTCATGGCCACGCCGCTGCCGGCCTTCGGCGGACTGAATGCGCTCCAGCTGATCGAACGCGGAGACATTGAGCGGGTCTTCGCCGAGTTGGCTTCAACGTACGAAGGCGTACCGAGCTAGCGGCGGTCGCCGCTCAATTCCGCCCCTGGGGTAGGGTGGCGGTCCGAAACATCCTCGCGGATTCGCCGTGCGGCGTTTTCGATACCCCTGTCGCCGGGCGGCCGGCCGACAACGCTGGAACCGCGCTGGTGATCCGCAGTCCACGCGCGACAGCGGCGATATTGCCGACCAATTAATCAAAGCACCTCAAGGCGAGGAGGGTGACCCCGGCCCCTCCCGAGCACGAGGACAAACACCTCAATGGGATGTATTTCCGGTAGCATTTCGGGTAGTATTTGTGCGAGCACGGAGTTTGGGCTATGGATGCAGCAAAGGTGAGGCACGCCGTTCACACTCGCGCGACGCGCGCGTCAATGTCTGAGGTTGCCGCTTGCCTCCAAACAGTCCTGGGTCAGCGCAAACAGTCCTGGGTCAGCGCCTTACCGCCGTCGTGGCGGGAGTCAACGACGCCAAGGCCGTGGGCCAATGGGCCCGCGGCGCGCGCGTCCCCCATCCTGAGGCGGAGCGGCGCCTGCGCGATGCATACCAGGTGGTGGGTTTGCTTCTCGAGTACGACAAACCAGACACGATTCGCGCCTGGTTCGGAGGAATGAATCCCCACCTGGGTGACCAGGCCCCAGCGCTGGTGGTTGCTACCGACCCCGACCACGTCGTCGAAGCTGCGCAGGCCTTCATCGCCAACGGGTGACGCGGTCGTCGCCTCGGACCGCACGCACACCGCGTCAGCCACTCTACCGAATCGGTCGACCACCGGATCCGCTTGCCTGGCCGCCATACAGCGCCATTGGCCACGAGCGCTTTGACGATCCGATGCGCCAGTATCGAGTCCTGTATGCCGCCAGCCAGCGAGCTGCTTGTTTCGCGGAGACGCTCGCCGCGTTCCGGCCCTCGCTCGCCAGCCTTGCCGCCGAGCGCACCGTAATAAACACGCAGGAGCTCCCGCGCCCTCCCGAGGTTCCGGCCGCGTGGTGGCGCAACCGCCTGATCGGCACTTTCTCCCTGAGCCCTGGCCGCTGGCTTGATCTGCGCGTCCTGGACACGTTCCAGGTGCTACGGGAGGCATTCGCCGAGATCGCAAGTGGGCTTGGCCTGGCCGATGTCGATCTCAGTGCCGTCACCGGAGTGATGCCGGTCGCGGGCGACGAGCGACGATTCACGCAGGCCATCTCGCGCTGGGCGTATGAACATGACTATCACGGGATGGCCTACACCAGCCGTTTGCACCACCGCTTCACGGGCTGGGCCGTCTTCGACTCGGTCTCAATTCTGCCGATCGGAGACCCGGTTCCAATCACGCCGGTCGATCGCGACTTCGTCCGCGTCGCTCGGTCGTTTGGCCTGAGCATCGAGCAAGACGCCTCAACGACGAGCTGATCTGACATCAATCCTGGCTTGCGTCAGCGCTCAGGCCGCTGCCAGTCGCACGTACGTCACTCAATGAACTTCCAAGAGGAGGGCTCCATGTCCTCTGCATCTGTCGCGTCCGCGGTCCCAGGTGACGAACCTTCTCGATTGATGGACCACGAGCCCAGGCTGGTGCTCGTACACGCTGCCGACGATCCGCCGATGGCAGGCGCACCGGAGCCCGTCATGCTCCGCGCCCAGCAAGCGGCGGCACAAGCGGGCGTCCAACTCGGCGAAATCGAGCGCCTGCCATTCGACCTGTCCGCGCTCGAAAGCGAAGGGGCGTTCGTCAACGTGGACGCGCGCAACTTCGGTCTACTCGATCGCCGTCTCGACTGGCGCGCACTGGGGGTAACGCTTCCCCGCCGCGGCGACCTTGCCTTTCGCCCGCCCCGCTGCGGACTGGTGCCAGATCGCTATCGCTTGCCTCTCCTTCGTCCAGCGAGCCGCGCCCACGTCGCGCTCCACAAGTTTTCGTACCAGTTTCGCCTCGTTGAAACGGTGTTCGAGACGCCAAGTTACAGGTGGGTGCCGTGGCGCGCGTGGCCGGCGTTCGAGCGCGAGTTCGAGCTTGCCCAGAGTCGCCTGCGCGCTGCTCTGCAGGCGTACGAGCGCGACTACGCTCTCATCCGCGAGACGGTGCTCGACGCGTTCCGCCAGCTCGCCACCGATTCGGCCCGGCGGCTCCAGGCAACTCAACAGCCGGTGCCGCCCGACTTTGAGGAGGCGGTCGTGCGCGAGGTCCTCGCCGTGCTGCCGATGCCTGCCTTGCTGAACGAGAAGCTGACGCTCCGCTTCCGCATCGGCGTCATGCACCTCGGTTCGGAACTGCTGGCCGAGCAACATCGCGCCGCACTGGAAAGGCGCAAGATCGAGGACCTCGAAGCCGAGGCCAGACTCGCGGAACGCCAGCACGCGGCACAGGAGCGCGCGGTCCAGGAGAGCCTGTGGGCGCAGCAGGAGCGCATTCGCCAGGCCCTGCGGGCCGAGGAAGACGAGCGCCGTCGAGAGGCAGCCGTGAAAGAGCAGCTCCGCCAACTCAAACTTCAGGCGGCGCGAGAACGCCTGGAGGAAGCCCTCAGCCCGCTGGAAGAAGGCGTGAGCCAGCTGCACACGGCCGTATTCGAGGCCGCAACGGCGATCAGGGCTTCTCTTCAGAAGCACAACGCGCTGCGCGGTTCCTCTGCCAGGAAGGCGCGTGATTTGGCGCGCTGGTTTGGCGCGATGAATTGGACCGGGGATGACCAGCTCGAAGTGCTGGTACACGAACTCGAGCAGCTCGCGACGGCACCGACCACAAAGAAGCGTAAGCGCAACCCGGTGCCGATCGACCAGGTCCTCGGCGACATCATCTCGCTCACGTACGCGCAGGCCCGCGCGGCGGCAGAGCCCAGCCGCATGGCCGCGCTCGAGCTCTGATCGGCTCCGACCGCCCAACGGCGGCTACTACAGAAGGAGGGCCGTGCATGCTTGACACCTCGCCCGCGTCCGTCGAAGCGCTGGTTCGGGATCTCGACATCCTGATCCGCGCTCGCTATCCGCTCATCAGCGTCATCACGTTCGAGGAAGGCCGCTTCCGCCGGCTCATGGAAGCCGTCGCTCAGCTCGAGCGCCACAGGTCGAAGGGGCTGTACGTATGGAGCCGGACCCAGGGCCTGCGCCAGGTGGCCGGTCCAAACCACGGGCCAGCCGACCGGGCTATCCCTGGCACAGAGGACCCGATCTCGATCCTGGAACACATCGCCCAGGCCGAGCGCGGCCTGTACATCCTGTGCGACTACGGCCCGCACCTCGCGCCTGATGGGTTGCCGGATCCGATCCTCGTCCGACAGCTGCGGGAGCTTGCCTGGGCTGTCAAGACCAGGGCCGTCACCGTCCTCTTCGCCGGCCCGACCTTCCCCGAGATCCCGGCGCTCGAGAAGGAAATCAAGACCATCGAACTGCCTCTGCCCGACAGCAGGGAAGTTGAGCGCATCCTTAACCTGCGACTCGACCAGCTGCGCGACACGCCTGACGCGCACGTCGACGTCGATGACCGAACGCGCGAGCAGGTATCGCAGGCTCTGCTCGGGCTTACCGAGACTGAGATCGACAACGCGATCGCCAAGGCTGCCATCACCCTTGGCGGCATCACCGACGCGGCGTTGCCGTTGGTACTCGAGGAGAAGCGCAGCGTCATCCGCCAGACTGGTTCGCTCACGTACAGCCATCCAGAGCCCGGCGACCACCTGGGCGGTTATTCCCACCTGCGCGAGCTTCTGCGCGAGGCCGCGGCGACATTCACCCCGGCGGCGCGCGCATTTGGCGTCGAGCCGCACAAGGGGCTGCTCCTCGTCGGCCTACCCGGCTGCGGCAAAGACCTGACCAAGAAGGTCGCGTCGTCCGTTCTTGGCCGAGCGCTGCTCGACCTGGACTTCGGGGCGGTGATGGGTGAAGGCGGCGGTGTCATCGGCTCGGCGGCCATGAGCATCCGCCGCGCCCTGAGCATCGCCACGACGCTCAAGGGCATCCTCGGCGTTTCGGAGTTTGAAAAAGGCGTTGGCGGGCTTCAGTCGTCGGCGCATTCGGACGGCGGCGAGACCGCCCGCACAATCGGCTTCCTGCTGAACTGGATGCAGGAGCAGCGGGAGGTCTTCGTGTTTGCCACGGCAAACGACGTGCGCCAGCTTGCGCCTGAGCAGATCCGCCAGGGGCGCTTCGGCCAGATCGTCTTCGTCGACCTGCCCACGTTGGAGGACCGCGCGGCCATCTTTGGCGTGCATCTCAGCAGGCGCGGGCGCGACCCGAGCGGCTTCGACACCGAAGCGCTGGCCGCAGCCGCCGAGGGCTTCTCGGGCGCCGAGATCGAGGCCGCGGTGAAGGGCGGGATTCTCGATGCCTTCATGGACAGCGCCCGCGCGGTGTGCACCGCGGACGTCTATCGCCGCGTTCGATCCATTCGGCCCACCTCAGAGGTCAAACGCGAGGAGATCGGCGAATTGCGCCGCTGGGCGCAGGACCATCTGGCGATCGACGCCCACAACGGCCAGACAGCCACAACTGACGACCGCCTGCTCGAGCTCTAAAGCTGAATGTCGAAGTACCTGGCCTATCCCGATGTCGTCTTTCGTGATCGCCGCCTGTTGCTCGACTCTCTCGCGGAACTCGGATTCTCATCTGTCGAGGAGGGCGATGCCGTGCCGTTGTACGGCTACGCGGGCGACCGCCGGCAGGAGACCGCGGCACTCGTGGTCCGCCGACAGCACATCGGATCCGCCAGTAACGACCTCGGCTTCGCCAGGACGAGCGAGGGCTATTACCCGATCATCAGCGACTACGACAGCCGCACCTTGCTCGCTGGCCGCTTTCTTCCCCGCCTGCGAGTCGCGTACGCCGAGCGCGTCATCGAGTCTGTTCGTAAGCGGCTGCGCGGGAGCGTGCACCGCTCAGTCGAGGGCAGCATCGTGAAGCTTCGCGTCCGCTACTGAGCGCGTCCTTGCCCGAAGCTGAATTCGTCATTGACGCCGACTCCGGCGAGTTTCGCCTGCACGTCCGCGGCGTGGCCGGTCCCGCGTGCGACGACATCGCGAGGCTCGTCAAAGAGCTCGCTGGCCCGCCGGGCTCCGAAGAAGCAACCGCCGAGTACCACCTGCGAACCGCCACACGGGTTCGCTCGGATGCCCGTGCACGTTCGAAGCGCACGTAGCGCTCGTGCCAGAGATGGTCTGGACCGTTGACCCCTCGACGGGCAACCTGGTCGTCGAGGGCGACGTCGAACAACTGGGGCATACCGCAGTTGACATGCTGCCAGCGCCTCGTCGGCTGGACTGCGCCCGGCCGCTCACGATGGCAAGGCTCCCAACGCCGAGTGAGGCGCAAGGTCCAACGCTGCGCGTTGCCGCGCTCTGGCACGGTTCAGTCGTCGAGGGCCCGGGCCGACGGAGCGTGCTTCAGGTGCAGGGCTGCCCAATACGCTGCGCCGGCTCTATCTACAGTACGGGATCAACTGGTGCGGCCGGGGCCAGAGCTAATCAGCGCTAGCCGGTCGCCTAATCCACGCCGCCGAACCAAAACGAAGGAGACACTCTCGCCCGTCACAAGGCAAGGACCAATCGACCATGCCCGGTGGCGGTGGAGCCAGACTGGATCCCCGGGCCCAGCGAAGGGCCAGATCGAATACGTGAGAGGGTGACGCGTTCTGGGCTGGCCGTCGAGTCTGAGCGCCGGGGCCTCAAATACCTTAGGTAAAAATGCGACTCCCCGGCGGCATGCGTGGGCAGTATGGCCTCGTCCCGATTCTCCCCTCGCCAAACCACCATCATGCCGGCAACGGAGCAGTTGGCGCAAACCGAATAGCGGGAGCCGACGTGGTCCAGCACGAACCGCTCGAGAGTCAACTGACAGCCCACGGCAAAGCTTGCGAGCAGATCGCTCGGCACAGTAACCGCTGCGCCCGGGATCGTCACGGTGCGGTACGTCCCAATTCATCCCTCAGCCGATGCGGGACGAAGCGTGCCGGCCTGCTTTCCATAGCGCGACTGTCCCGACACTGACGGCGGACATGAGCAGGCACATCAACACAAATCCCGTGCGGGCCACGTCAAAATCAAGAGCGACTGGCGCGCCATGGTTCAGACCATCGCCGATGATCGAAAATGCCACGGGGACGTAGACCATGAGTATGCACGCTTCCGCGGCCAGAAGAGGAAACAGCCTAGTGATCATGGCTGAGCGCAATTTGGCCTGCATCTGATTCTTCTTGTTCCGCTCACTCGGAAGATCCCTATTGTCCAGGTTCACGAACTGCATGATGTCCCCGTAGACAATACCGAAAACGATCGTCACGAACACGAGCAGCACCTGATAAGCGCTAACGGCTGCTGTGATTGCGCAGTCGACATTGCTGAGAGTGGGTGTACAGTTCATTGCGCTTCTCGTTCGCAATATTGCTTCAAGGCATTGAAGGTCTCCCTTGGGATCGACAGCGTATTAGGACGTGCGGGTTGTCTCTCGATGGACAACGGATCACCCTCTAGGCTAGCGACGATGTCGAGGATTTGGAGGTACATGAAGCGTGAGGTCACGCGAACTTTCATTCGACTCGTTTGGTCGTTAGCGTCTTCCGGATTGGCCACATTGAGCAGGTTCAACACCGACCTTGGCGTTGCGCTTGAAAGCTCGGACTGGAAGCGTGCTTGTGTGTTTGCCAAAAGAGTGCGGCACTTGCTGGGACTTACACGTAGTAGCCTGCTGAGCTGTGTCTCGTCCGGGCACTCGCCGTCGAAGTAGTAAAGAATCAGGTTCAGGACTCGCCGCTGCTGGAAATCCTGTGCCTGAGTTGGCAGACCGTGCTGGGCGATCATTGACACGTATTCGTGGAACGCGGCTGCTGTCAGATTCTCCAGGCGGCGGCGCATTGCGGACGTTTCCGTTACGCCAGTAGCTCGCTGCAGTAGCCGGTACGTCGATTCGTCGATTTCGATTTCGTTTGTCAGACTAACCTTGGGCATCGCAGTCCTTCCGCTACCGAGCCTTGGTAACGGGAAGCTGCCCGAAGGTCAAGTACTCGGGCCATGTCGGTCCGCAGCGGCGACGGTCAGACGCCTGAACGAGCACAGCCACTCGCCGTCTCTTCGTCCCCAAGGGGGTGTATGGCACTCGAGGCCGTTTACAGTGATGCCGTGTCGGGCTTACGGGAGGATGGCGATCACCAACCGTGCGCCCTCGCGACCGTCAGGAACGCGTCAACGAGCCACAGGGCGTAGTGCTGTGCTGCGTCTCGTAGAGCTCAGGATCGGCTCCTCGCCGGGCAGTCACAGATTCGTCTGGCGCGCTTTTGGCCCGGGGAACCAAATCCGAGGGACCAGTTCTACGGAGTCATCCCTCACTTTCGGCGGCGCCGCAGGAACGGTGGTGTATCCAAGTCGTCCTCGTTGTCAAAGCCCGCGGGCGGACCTGGCCCCGTCCAGCCGACGCGGATCGGTCCCCGTTCCGGTTCGGGTTGCTGATCCCAGTCACCCTTGTCGATCGGCAGGGACGGGTCGCGGCCGCTCTCTGACGGGGCGGGTTTATACCCGGGCGCGGCATAGCCTGGTCGTGTCGCACGCGGCCGAACACCGGACTCGCTGCCAAAACGTGAAAGGCTCTGGCCCAAGCCGAAGCCGGTCGCGATGACCGTAACTTTGATCTCATTGTCGATACGAGGGTCGATTGTCGCGCCGAAGATGATGCTTGCGTCCGGATCGGCGGCTCGTGCGACCACCTCGGCCACCTCGTTGATCTCGCTCAGCGTCAGGTCGGCGCCGCCTGTGATGTTCAACAGCACACCACGCGCGCCTTCTATGCTGATGTCTAGCATTGGACTTGCGATAGCCATGCGCGCCGCGTCCTGGGCGCGGTTCTCACCCGTGGCGCGGCCGATGCCCATCAACGCACCGCCCGAGTCGGTCATGATCGACTTCATGTCGGCAAAATCGAGATTGATCAGGCCGGGCTCGGTGATCAGCTCGCTGATGCCTTGAATGCCCTGACGCAAAACCTCGTCGGCTTCCTTGAATGCCCGCTCGAGCGTCGTCTTGCGGTCGATCACTTCGAGCAATCGGTCGTTGGGAATGGTGATGAGCGTGTCGACGCGCTCCTTGAGCTGCGCTATGCCCTCATCAGCGTTCCTCGCGCGCTGGCGCCCCTCAAACGTGAACGGCTTGGTCACTACGCCCACCGTGAGCGCGCCCAGCTCTTTCGAAATCTGAGCGATGATCGGAGCCGCGCCCGTCCCCGTGCCGCCACCCATGCCCGCGGCGATGAAGACCATGTCCGCGTCTCGCAGGAACTCGGCAATGTCCTCGCCGCTTTCTTCTGCCGCCTTCTCGCCGACGTTCGGATTACCGCCCGCCCCCAGGCCACGGGTCAGCTTCTCGCCGATGTGGATGCGTGTACCCGCGGCCGAGTGCGCCAGCGCCTGGGTGTCGGTGTTGATGGCGATAAACTCGACGCCTCGCACTCCCGCCTGAATCATGCGGTCGACGGCGTTGCTGCCCCCGCCTCCCACGCCTAGAACGACGATGCGCTCGGCACCTGTCATAACTGGCGATCGGACTGTCCGATCCTCGACGTCCAAGACCTGACCCACTTCCGTCCGGCTGCCGGCCGTCATGCCGGTTGGTAGTACGGCTGTACGCCCACGAAGCGCGTCGGCAAGAATCGCGTCAATCTGCTCGCGAGCGAAGTCTGGTAGGTTGCCTCCACTAATGTAGGCCCTTGCATACTTGATAGCTTCATCTAAGGCTTCCGCTCGGAGGTAAAGCGCGACCACGCTTACGGCGATCAGGCCTCGCGTCTTGGGCCGCTGTTGAGGAATCGTCGAAAAGGCTTCTGCCTCAAAAACCGCCGCCTCGCCGTATAAGCGCCGAGCTTCCGCAGCCTCTCCCTGTTGCTCCGCCGACTCGGCTCGAGCTAAGAGACGCTCCGCCTGCCTGTGGGCATCCACGGACACTACTACGCTTCCCGAAAGGCGATACGATGGAGGCTGAACCCAACGACTCCAGCAAGAGCAGGTAACGGGGACTTGCCCCGACCTGCCTGTTCTACCTTCTCTCTCAAGCGACGCAGAAGCATCGCTTCGCTGTCGCAGCGGTCAATGCCCGAAACCTCCAAGCGAATGGAAGTTTCCAGATCGAGTTCGCCATCGGGACCGATGCCAGTCGCCATTGGGGCGACGTGGTAGTCCGCTCCAGTCTTCGTTTTCGTGCGAGCGAGCGCCACCAGCCCAAGGTGGGCTTCAGCGGCGGCCAGAACTATGCAATAGGCGCCGTCTCGAGTTGCGTCGTCGTCATTGTTCCAAGTCGCCCGTTCGCGCGCTGTCGCCGCTGTCCACGCGACTCGATACTGTCGTTGCGGCGCAACGTCAGCAGAGATGTCCACGTCGATTGGCGGCCTATCGCGCCTGCTTAGGCAGACTGCCGCAGCTTGCGCATAGCTCAGCGCCAGTTCAGGCGTCACACCGTAGTGTCGCACATCCAGTCTGGTGAGCTCTATCGAATTGTGCGGCGATGATTCGTCGCCTGTACCACCGACGTCCCGGACGGCTGACACGGCCCCCGACCCAAGCTGACGCAAGTCTATGAGTCGCATGTGTGATCGGCAACAACCAAGTTCCTGAAGCCGGGTTGCGTTCTGGTTGTATCGGGCGCTTGGGCCTGGCGAGGAAGCGGTGCCAGTTTAACGTTCCTTTTCCTCCGACGCGTCCGGCCACGCAGTGACGGCCATGCGAATCGGAATCCCACCGCCCAAGGAGGGTGCCAAAGCCCCTCCACGTTTGAACAATGATGCCGAACATGGCGACCGACTTTGATCTGCAGCCCTGGTGATCGTGCAGGCTGAACTTCGGTGCCGACTTGCGTCTCGCAATTGCCGCCCAGACACTGCCGGAATTGCGGGCCTGGCGGCAAGATGTGGTGGCGACATCTGCCACCACTAGTTGGAGCGCCTGTAGCGCCGGAGTCGCACCTCCGCTCACCTGGCCGTCTTGCCTGAGGTTCTGGAACCGACGTTCTAGGACGTTCTCTAGCAGGGGTTTGAAAAAGTCCCATTTTGGGTTGCTCCGGCTCTTCCGGTCGAGGCGGTTGTCCGGATACTGTTGAGCCATCTCGGACTGAGGTGGTGTGGATGCGCGGACGACAGGAGCCACAGGCGAGCATGCT
>WNGB01008992.1_pt1 | contig 18872 bp, 14 predicted proteins | sample 5400681 | NCBI WGS metagenome assembly WNGB01 (sample SAMN13153367, study PRJNA577476) | soil metagenome | isolation source: 115 cm soil or saprolite under grassland replicate 2 | place: USA:California | collected 2016-06-15
AGAGCTTCGCCCCGACCGTGAGCGCCGATGGGCGCTACGTGGCCTTCCTCTCCCTGGCCAGCAACCTGGTGCCCCGGGACAGCAACGGCAGAAGAAACCCGCTGTTGGGCCAGGACGTGTTCGTGCACGACCGCCAGACGGGCCAGACCACCCGGGTCAGCGTCGCCTCCGACCACCGCCAGGCGCTCGGGCCCAGCCTCGACCCCTCGATCAGCGCCGACGGGCAGCGGGTGGCGTTCGCCTCCGATGCGGCCAATCTGGTGCTCATGGATTCGAACAGGGTCGGGGATGTGTTCGTGCGCGACCGGCAGGCGGGAACCACCGTCCGGGTCAGCGTCGCCTCCGACGGCACCCAAGCCAACGACTCGAGCTCCCTTCCCGCCATCAGCGCCAACGGGAGTGCGGTGGCCTTCTTTTCCGCGGCGACCAACCTCGTGGCTGGGGATGCCAACCAAACCGGCGACGTGTTCATCCGTGAGTTGGCGCCATAGCCTGGCATGGGCAGGCCTCGGTTGGAGTGGCCCGACCCTCCGCCCAGCCGGGCCCAGATCCCGCCATCGGGCTTGGATCCGTCGGCGCTCGCCTACACGTCGTCCTCGCCGTGCCCGTGAAGGTGGAATCAGGCGTCGAGATAGCGCGACACGAAGAACCCGAAGCTCTGCGAGATCGCGGTCGTACCGGCCACCACCAGCCGGCCATCGGCCTGAAGCTCCAGCCCACCGACTTCGTCGGTCGACGGTGAGACCGGGGTGATCACAACCCCGTTGACGCCGAAGCCGCGATCAAGCCGGCCGTCCGAGCGATACCGTGTCAGACCGACGTCCGAAGCTCCCGGGCCGGATGTGTCGCCCGCGGCGACGATGCGACCGTCGGCCTGCACCACGACGCCGCGGATGCCTTCGCTGACTGGCCGCCGGTCACGATGCGGCCGCCATTGTCGACGGCCAGATCGCGGATCTCGTCGAAGTAGCCGACGAAATCGGTGGTTACCAGGCCGTCGTCGCTGAACGTCGCGTCCAGGGAGCCGTCAGCGAGGTAGCGAGCGACGGCGAAGTCGACACTGACGACACCGGCGACGCCGGCGCCCGCGGCCACAATCCGGCCATCCGCCTGCACCCGTACCGCTTGCGCGACGTCGTGGCCGTTGTCGGCGCCTGCCAGGAAGTCGGTCACGACCCGCCCGTCGCCATCGAACGAGCTGTCCAGGGCGCCCACACTCGTCAACCGCACCAGTGCGAAATCGGAGACGCAGCAGCCGCCGCCGACCGGCTGCAAGACCCCTCCCGCCAGCACGATCCCGCCGTCCGGCTGCAGTGCAACCGCTCGGGCGGACGCCTCACTGCCGAAGTCGACCAGCGCCATGCCGTCACCATCGAAGCTCGTGTCGAGGAGGCCGTCGCTGTTGTAGCGCGCAACCGCCATGTCGGAGCCATTGGCGTCCGAGCTGTTGCCCGCCACCACGACCCTGCCGTCCGGCTGTACGGCGACCGCCAACGCCTCATCAAAGCGGCCGCCGAAATCGGTGCGCACCCTGCCGCCGGTGCCGAACGTCGGGTCGAGCGCTCCGCTGGCGTCGTACCGTGTCAGCGCAAAGTCCGAGATGATCGAGTTGTTGGTGTGCGCGAACCCGGCCGCGACGATGCGACCATCGGCCTGGACGGCCACGGCGCGAGCACCCGAATAGCTGGACGGGAACTCGGTCACCACCGTACCGCCCGCGCCAAAGGATGGGTCGAGTTGACCTGGTGCCGCAGCCGCCGCGACGGCCGAGGCGACCATCAATGCCGCAGCCAGCGCAAGCGTGCGTGCGATGCGCAGCCTCACCCGCGGAACTCTCATCTCGTCTCCTTGCTACGCCATCTCCGGCGTGCCGGTCTAGCTGGGGACTACCAGGAGCGCCGTGACGAGGGCGACGATCGTCTTCACGGCCCGCCTCCCGAACGGGCGTTGGTCCATTCGTCGGTGCTCAGCCTCTGTTACGCGGAGCGCTTGGGCAGGGCAAGCCAATGCTGTACCAGTTCTCTCTCGGGCAAAGGCCGTAGTCGCGACACACTGGCGGACAGACCTGCGACGGCTTGCGAGCGCGGCCGCAAGGCAATCACCACAGATCGGCTGGCGTGTGGGACCGGTCATCCGGTCATTCCGCCTGGGCGTAGCTCCAGCCCGCGGAGGACCTCAAGCACCTGGCCGCGCGACACGTGGCGGCTCTGCACGAACAGGTTGTCGCACGGCGGCTCGTACGGTGTGGCCTCGACCTCGGCGACCAGCATGTCGGGGATGGCCGCGGTCCGGTGGAGGACGAAGTCCCGCGCGCCGACCCGGACGGCGCGGGCGCTGAAGTCGAGGTCGTCGAGCGCGTCCAGGAGGTCGACGCCGGAGTAGGTCTTGAGCTGCCGGCGCCCATCCGCGGTCGCGTAGGTGATGACGTAGCCCATGTGGTTGCCGTACAGCGCCTCCACCACCGAGTCCGTCTTGGTGAGCCCTGGCGGCATGATGGTCAGCGCGATGTCGGGGCAGCGCGTGAACGCCGCGGGGCGGGTCACCGCCGGCGGGATCGGCGCCGACGCTGGCTCGCAGGCGGCCAGCAGCGCCGAGACCGCCACGACCGTGGCGGCGGTGCGCAGGAGTGGCCACCGGTGGGCCCTCGCCCACCGGTGGCCCGCCCGAGACGGGCTAGACGAAGATCGTGCCCGTCCCGAGATTGCGGATGTCTCCCGTGAGGTTGCCGGCGAAGTTGTTGCCCGGGCCGACGACGGTGCGGTTGCAGAGCGAGCTGCTGATGTTGAGCCCGTATTTCTGCGTCTTGGGTGTCTGGTTGTCGGTGGCGGTGTTGTTGGACACGACGTTGTCGTCGCAGGTGATCGAGTTGCTCGACGAGATGCGGATGCCGTCGCGGCCCGAGGTGACGTCGGCGCTGTTGGTGATCGTGTTGCCGGTGATCTGGTTGTCGTCGCTGCTGCCGACGTTGACGCCGTCCTGGCCGGCCTCGTCGATCACGTTGCCGGTGATGACGTTGTTGTTCGACTTCTTGTTGGGCTGGTCGGCGGTGGTCGACGACTTGACGAGCTGGATGCCGTGCAAGCCGGTGTTGGTGATCGTGCAGCCCTCGACCAGGTTGTCGCTGGAGGCGAGGAACTCAATGCCGTCGCCGGGCACCCCGTCGATCACGCAGTCGTGCACCTCGTTGCTCAGCGACGTCCAGTTGGCGTTCTTGCCGTCGAACACAATGCCGCGGCCGCGCGACGCCGTGATCTTGACCCGCTCGACCACCACGTCGTTGCCCTTGTCGAAGTCCAGGGCGTCGCTGGTGCTGCGAGGCGTCCCGCTGGCCGAGACGGTCAGGTCGCTGACGGTGACGTTGAAGGCGCCGGTGAAGTTGAACGGCTCGGTGTCGGCGGCGGTGCTGTTGTCGTTCTGGATGATCGTCGAGTTCATCCCCGCCCCGTCGAAGACGATGTCGTGGAGCTCGTTGAACTTGAAGAAGTCCGAGCCGAGGTCGAAGGTCCCGGCGGTGAACTGGACCGTCCCGCCGCCGAAGCCCTCCAGGTCGACCGCGGCGTTCTGCACCACGGACTTGAGCGTGCCTGTGATGGTGTTGCCGTTGGACCCCACCGCCTGGTAGGTGTTGCCGCTGACGTGGCTCACGACGTAGGGCGACGGCGAGCCCGGCGCCGGCGTGACGAGCTGCGGCTTGTCCACGCCCTCCCGGCTGGTGAACCTGGTCGCGGTGTTGCTGGTGGAGGTGAGCGCGAAGCTCACCAGCCCGTCACCGGTGACCGCCGACGACACGTTGACCTGCTGCCACGTCCCGGCGGTGATCGGGCCGGTCGAGGCGATGACCGGGCCGACCGCCGGCGCGTTGCTGAAGTTCGTCGACGTCTCGCCCCAGGAGTTGTCGCTCACCGTGCGGACGTCGACGCCGATGCTGTTGCCGGTCTCGGCGAAGAACCGCAGGACCGCGGTGGGGCCGGCACCCTGCACGTCGAAGCGGAGGTAGGCGCGCAGCGTCGGCGAGTTGTCGGTGCGCACGTAGATCCTTGTCCCGAAGTTGCTGCTTGGGGTCGACGAATCGACGTAGGTGTCGGCGACCGGGTTGAGGGTCACCGCGCCGGCGGTAGCGGCCCCCACCGTCGCCAAGAGCATGCCCCCCAACAGTGCCGCGGCAAGGCTGATCGCCACTCTTCGCAACATGGATACCCCCGATCCGCGCCGGCGCCGCGCCGGCGGCCTCGTTCTCCACTAGGAAGCAAGCTGGTCAATGGCACTCCCCTGTGCCTGCGTCGGTGAACTCCTTTCCGGGCTCGGGAACGAACCGCCATTCGTAGCGTTCGGTCCCGAGCGTCAGCACGAGCACGCCGAAGGTGTCGCCGTTGCGGACCTCGCTGTTGGGCTTGACCGTCTCGAACCGGTAGTGGTTGGCGCCGCCGGTGCCGACCACGAACTGGCGGATGCCACGGGTGTCGTCGAGGATGCCCTGAGGGTCCTGGGGGGCGAACCGCTCGTAGTCATGGTCGTGCCCGCTCAGCACGACCTCGGCGCCGGCCTCGTGCAGGGCGCGCCAGAGGCCGTCCAGCACCGGCTTGTCGCCGTGGTGGCCGGAGCTGAACCGGGGCTCGTGCCAGTAGGCGAGCGTGCAGGCAGCAGGGTGGGCCGCCAGGTCGGCCCGCAGCCACTGCTCCTGGGGTGACCCGGGGCCGCACCCGCCGATGTGGGAACACTCGCTGTTCAGCGCGATCAGGTGCCAGCTCCCGAGGTCGTAGCTGTACCAGCCGTTGGCCGGGTCGCCGGCGACGGCGCCGAAGTAGGAGAAGTAGCCGGCCGCGTCCGGGGTGCCGTACTCGTGGTTGCCGACCGTCGGCCGGCTGATCGCCTTGAACCGGCCCCAGGTCGGGTGGTAGACGGCCTGGAACGAGGCCAGGTCGCCGTCCTGGTACTGCAGGTCGCCAGGCCGGCGAGCAGGTTGGCGGTGGCGCCATGCTGGCAGGGCCGGTATCCCGCCGCGATCTCGTCGGGGTGGCAGGCGATGTCGCCGGCGGCCGCGACCACGACCTCACCGCCCTCCGCCGCGCCGGCGGGCCTCGCCGGGGTCGCCAACGGCCGCTGGCTGCCGGCCTCCACGACGAGCTGCGGCGCCAGCAAGCCCGCCTCCCGGCTCGCGTACCGGACCGCGGAGACGCCGAGCGCCACCAGCGCCATGCCGACGTCGCCGTTGCCCTTCACCAACGCCGTCACGTCTGCGGTGACCCAGGTGCGGGCCCGGATCGGACCGGTGGACGCCACCGCGGACTGCACCGGCGGGGCGGTGACGAACTGCAGCGTGCGCTCCTCCCAGCCGGTGTCGGCGACCCCGCGGACCTCCAGCCCGTTGCGGCTGCCGGACTCGGCGAACAGCCGCAGGGTCGCGGCCCGCACGGGGCCCGCCAGGCCGCCGACCCGGAAGCGCAGGTAGCTGCGGACAGTGCCCGGGGCGGCGTCGGTGCGGAGTACGAGCGCGCCGCCGTAGCTCCTCGTGGCGTGCTCGGAGTTGACGTAGCCGTCGGCGACGGGCGGGAACGTCCCCCACGCCGCCCCCGCCGGCCGGCCGGTTCCGATCGTGCCGGCACGTGCGACGGTGAACGCGACGAGGGGGACCACCACCAGCCCGGTGGTCGCCAGCGCCACCCAGGTCCGCCGCTTCGGCCTGCTCAGTGGCACTTGGCCGCCCCGGCGTCGGTGAAGCCCTCCGGGGTGGTCGGCACGAAGCGCCATTCGTAGCGGTCCGGGCGGAGGGTGAGCTGGAGCACGCCGTAGGCGGCCGCGGTGCGCTTTTCGCTGTTCCGCTGGATCTTCTCGAACCCCTCGAGATGCCTGCCGCCGGTGCCGACCACGAACTGGCGGATGCCACGGACCAGGTCCCGCTGGCCGACGGGGTTCTGGGGGGCGAACCGCTCGTAGTCGTAGGCACGGCCGTTGAGCACGACGTCGACGCCGCCGGCGTACAGCTCGTGCCAGAACGCGGCCAGGGTGGTCTGGCCGCCGTGCTGGCCGGAGCTGAAGCGCGGCCGGTTCCAGTAGGCCAGCTTGCAGCGCTGCCGGTTGGCCTCCAGGTCGGCCCGCAGCCAGCGGAGCTGGGGTGAGTACTCGGTGCAGCCGCCGATCTCGTCGCACTCGCTGTTGAGCGCGATCACGTGCCAGCGGCCGACGTTGAAGCTGTACCAGCCACGGCCCGGCTCGCCGGCAGCCGACTTGAAGTAGGCGAAGTAGCCGCCGGCGGGTCGGCCGCTCATGGCGTCCAGGTACTCCTTGTGGCCGGGGACCGGGTGGGTGATACGCCGCAGCCGCCCCCAGGTGAGGCCGTAGGAGCTCTGGAACTTCTCCAGGGTGCCGTCGTCGTACTGCAGGTCCCCGAGCGCGAGCACGGCGGCGGGTCGCAACGAGGCCGCCAGGTCCGCGGTGGCGTTCGCCTGGCAGACCGGCCCGGACGACTCGCGGAGCTCCTCGTCCATGGGCTTCTCGGCCGGGTCGCAGGCGATGTTGCCGGCGGCGACGACCACCGGGTCGCCCGAGGCCGGCGAGTCCGCCGGCGCCGGCTGGGTGGAGGCGTCACCGCCGACCGGGGGGTTGCTCGAGGGCACGCGGACGCGCACGTTCAGGACCGGTGCCAGGGCCGACTCGCGGCTTGCGTACGCCGTCGACGGTGGATGCAGGGCGGTCAGCGCGAGCGTGAGCGGCCCGTCGCCCTTCACCGCCCTGGTGACGTCAACCTTGGTCCACTGCTCGGCGACCACCGGCCCCGAGTTCCCGACGAGCGCACCGACCCTCGGCGACCGCGCGAACGTGAGCGTCCGCTCGTCCCACGAGTGCGGCGCCACCTCGCTGACCACCACGCCGTTCTCGCTGGAGGAGAGCGGATACAGCGACAGGGTCGCCCGCAGCACCTGCCCGGAGACGCCCCGGAGGTCGAACCGCAGGAAGGCGCGAAGCGTCTTGTCGTCGGCGTCCACCACGCGGACCACCGGCTGCAGCCCGAAGCTCTCGTCCGGCAGCGCGGAGCTGACGTAGGCATCGGCGCTCGGCGCGAAGACGTAGTGGCGCTCGACCGTCTCGGACCGCCCTTCCCGCACGACCGCCACGCCCACGAGCACGACGACGGGAAGGAGCAGGGCGGCGAGCCGTCCGGGCGACGGGCGGGGCAGGCGGAACCGCCCCTTGCGGGGGATCACCGCCCCGTCGTACCTGCCGTCGATCACCTGGCTGTCACCTCATTGCGTGCCACGCCCCGGGTTGCGCCGGCCGATCACCACGAGCGTGGATGCGATCACCCCGACGAACCCGACCGCCACCAACCACAGCGCCGTGGGGTGCCGGCTCCGGCCGGTAGGGTCGGAGGAGTCGAAGTCGGGCAGGCCGGGGACCGCGGTCTCCTGCATGTCGGCCAGCACCTGCAGATACCGCGAGCCGAACTGCCGGCTTGGCTCGATGTGCGAGTTCTCGCTGAACTCATTCCAGCTGATCAGGCCGACCGCGTCCGGCGAGGAGTCGAGCGCGACCTGGAACTGCGTGCGGAGCGTGTCCCCATCCTTCCGCTCCACGACGGTGCTGCCGCCGATCAGGCGGGCGTCGAACCCGGGCGCGGCGGGAGCGATCCACAGGCCCCGGTTGGCGTGGACGAGGTCGCCCATCTCGTTGAGCTTGGGAGTGTGGTTCCGGTTGGTGTCGGGGTTCACCGACGACCAGTAGTACGCGTCGCCGTCGACCAGCCCGGCGATGCGCTCGTAGCCCTCCGCGGACTTCTCCGAGCCGAGCACGAGCAGGCCAGGGCGGAGCTGCCGGGTCACCGCGCCGATGTCCGCGGCGGAGTACTCCCAGGTGCCGGACCAGATCACCAGCGGCCGGTCGAACAGCTCGAAGACCGGGTCGCCGGCGTACCGCTTGGCGAAGCGGCCAAGGTCGGCGGCGACCCTGGCCGCGGGCTGCGGCCGCCGCGTGAAGTCGAGCCCCTGGTAGATGATCGCGAGCTTGAAGTCCTCCTCCTTGGCCACCCGCATGAGCTGCTCGAGCCGCCGGTTGAGGGGGTCGGTGCTCTTCCAGCTCACGATGAAGCCGTCGATGCCGGCCGCCTTGGCCCACCGTACGTGGGTCCGCATGACCGTCTCGTCGTCGCTCGAATAGCGACCGAGCTGGGGATAGTCCGTCTTCGCCCGGTTCCACGACGTCGGGTTGAACCAGATGTAGTAGTAGGCGAGCACCGGCACCGGGCTGTCCGCCGCCGCCGCGGGCCGCTCGGCGGCGGCGGGTCCGAGCGCGAGGCAGAGCCCGACGCCGGCGGCGAGCGCCGTCCGGACGGCCCGCCGCCTCATTCCTGCTGCTCCGCCGTGGCTCGCCGCCGCAGCCGCCGCCGGAGCAGTGGCAGCCCGGCCAGGAACGCGGCCCCGACGGCCAGGACCAGCGCGAGGTCCAGCCAGGTGACGAGCTTCAGCGTGAGCCGCTGCGGCCGCGTGATCGACACCGGCGCCGACACCGGGATTCCCGGCCCTTCGATGGTCGCGTCGTACTCCCCCCGCGGCAGCGAGTCGACGACCACCTCGTGGCGGGCGTCGAGCGGGAAACGACCGTGCTGCCCGTCGGGGTACCGCAGCCGGACGGCCGAGCCGACCCGGAACCCGAAGACGGCGTCACGCGCCTCGAACGTTGCGCGGTAGAAGAGCAGCTGCACCTTGAGGGCGGCGGCCTTCTCCGGCTCGTAGCGCTGCTGCGCCTCGTTGACGACGTTGGCGCCGCCGACCGTGACGCGCTGCACGGTGTAGTAGATGGGTTTGGCGTAGGGCCCCGATTGCAGCGTCACCACCCTGGTGCCCCACAGCCACACGGGCCGCCTGAGCTGCTCGCCGGTGAACCGGTGGAAGACGCCGGTGGCGTCCTTCATCTCCACGCTGGAGACCTTCGCGTGGTCGACGGGGTCGTTCTCGAGGTCGATGAACGACATGCTGCTCCGGTAGTCGATGTCGAAGCCCGCGGTCACGACGACGTCCCGCCTGGGGGTGTGGCTGAACTCCAGCTGTCCGAACCAGCGCGAGAACCGGGCCCGTTGCCGCGCCGCCACCGGCGGGGGGACCACCTTGATCTTGGCGCGCAGGTCCACCCAGGACCCGGGCGCCATCCGGGCCGTGCCGTCGGGTCCCGCCGTGGCGGACTGGCCGCCGAGGACGAACGTCGCGCCGGGGAGCTCGGGGCTGGTCCGGATCACGAGCGTCGGCCGTCCTGGCGCCGACTGGGCCGCCGCGGCGGCGGGAACCGCGGTCGTGAGCGCGGCCGCCAGCAGCGCAGCGCCCGCCAACCGCCGCGCCGCCCGCCTCATCGGCCTCCCTCCAGTCCACGCTTCAGGCAGCGCAGCAGGAACAGGGCCCGCAGCGGCTCGGCGAGCTCGTCGGCCAGGCCGGTCACGGCCTGCACGTCCCGGCCGGTGAAGAGGGGGACATGACCATTGTCGGGCCGCGGATGGCGGACCACCACGATGAGGCCGAACGCGTGGTCGCCATGGACCAGGGGGACGGCCAGCAGCGGTTGCCGCCGGCCTCCCGGCAGGGGGGTGAGGATGCTCAAGGGCACCGTGACCGGGTCGGTGTGGAGCTGCTGGAGCAGCAGCTCCACACCGTCCCCGGCCTCCAGGGCCGATCTGCCCGGGGGGAGGCCGATCGACCCGGAGACCTTCAGCACACCCGTGCCGTCGTCGAGCATGACCATGGCCGCGTTGGCGCGGGCCCGCTTGGCGGCGCGCGCGGCGGCGGTCTCCGGGAGCCGCCGCGCCGTCCGCGCGGGGAGCTGCTGGGGCAGCAGCCGGATCAGCTCCTCGAGCGGCTCGCCGAGCCGCTCGGGGACGGGGAAGCCGTTGGTCCTCGACCGCCTGCCGATGGGCAGCGGGCGCGGCCGCTTGGGCCGGTGCGCCCAGATCCGCTGGTGCACCCCGGCGCCTGCCGGCAGCGGCCGCCACGGCGGCGTCGCGGGCTTGGTGCCGTTGCCGCCGGCGGGGCTGGGCGCGGGGCGCGGCAGTGGCTGGCGCGGCCGTGCCGGCCGCGCCGGCGCCGGCCCGGTGGCGGCGGCGGGGACCGGCGTCGCACCCAGCGGCGAGACCCGCGCGCCGGCGAAGATGGCCACCGAGAGCGCCAGCGCCAGCCCGTAGGCGGTATAGATGACGGGCCGGCGGCCCTCCGGCGGCGCCGCCGGTACGCGGACGGTCGAGATGTACTCGGGGGGCCGCGGGCCGGCGCGGAAGTCGAAGGCGACCAAGATGCTGTTGGCGGCCGCGTCCCGCTTCGCCAGCGGGCGCAGGTTCCAGTTCTCCTCGATGAACTTGAGGATCGAGGTGAAGTCGAGCTGGGTGTGGTCGACGTGGCCGCGGCGGGCGTAGGCGCTGACCACCAGGGACGGCGCCCGGAACCCGTAGCCGTACTTGTCGACCCGCGGCGGCTTCACGTGGTCGTACCAGCCGCCCCAGTCGTCGTAGGTCCAGGTGAACGCCGAGTCCTTCCAGGAGCCGCTGGAGGCCAGGGCGTTCAGGAGGCTGCGGACGAAGCGCTCGCCGGCCTGGATGCGGCCTGGCGGGTGCTCGCTGGCCCCGGACGGGACGATGTAGGAGACGGCCGGCAGCGTGCCGCGCGCCACGTCCTGGTAGTACTCGCTGAGGTCGACGATGTGGCTGCGCAGCCTCGGGTCGTCGACGTAGCGCGCGTAGCTGAGCGGCGGCACCCAGACGACCTGCGAGGCGCGCTCGCCTTTCTCTGCCGTCCTGATGGTGCGGAAGTTGATGGTGGGGTCGTAGTTCTGCACATAGAACTTCCACGACACCCCCGCCTGCTCCAGGCGGTCGAAGATCGTCGGCAGGTCGCCGAACCCGCCTGGAGGGATCGAGTCGTCCCGCGGGTTCCCCGGCGTGCCGGTGACCCAGAACATGTGGTTCCACACGCTGCCGGCACCCGACGACGTGAAGAACCGGTCGAACAGCACGTAGTTGTCGGCGATGTTCCAGTAGTAGGGGATGTCGCGGTCGTCGTAGTAGCCCATCGAGTGCAGGCCGCTCTGCCCCTGGCGCCGGTAGGAGCTGATGAAGCCGTCCATGCGGCCGCCGTCGTACTGAGCGTTGAACACGGTGCGGGTGTGGCCGAGGTCGGTGACCGAGCGGTTGCCGAGATGGAACGGCCTGACGCAGCCGGCCTTGGGGTCGTCCGCGTCAAACGGCATGCAGACCCCGGGAGGGGTGCCATCGGCCCCCGGGTAGGACCCGAAGTAGTTGTCGAAGGAGTGGTTCTCCTGCATCAGCGTGATGAAGTGCTTGATCGGCGTCCGCGGCGCGTGCTTGCCGCTGCCGAGGCTCGGGGGCTCCTGGCCGGCGTGCGCCGGCGGGACAGCGAGGACCGCGCCCAGGCCGAGGAGGGCGGCGACGGCGAGGAGGCGGAGCCGGCTCACTGCTGGCGCACCCGGTAGATGATGATGACGGGCTCCTGGACGGTCTCGCCGGCGGCGTTGCGGATGGGGACCGTCTCGCGATGGACCTCGTTGGCCCGGTAGCGGCGCACGTACCGTAGGAGGTTGTCGGCGAAGAACTTCGACCGCCCCGCGGAGTACGAGTCCCAGATCAGGTACTGGAGGCGGCCGTCGCGCAGCAGCCGGTCCGGGTTGGGCACCGGGTCGTAGGCCGGATTGCGGTGCAGCGGGTTGGGGCTGACCGACAGCCCGTAGACCCGCTGGTGGGAGTAGAACTGCAAGATGTTGGCCATCGACGGCCCCAGCGCGAGCATCTGCGCGCCGGCCGGCACGTTCTCGCGGAGCCACAGCCCCGCCGCGCGGCCGCCGGGCACACCGCCCGAGCCGGCGAGGAAGCTGGTCGAGTTCGTCACGTTGACGCGGCTCCAGCTCGATGCCACCAGCGTGGCGACGACCAGGGTCACGACCACGACCTGGAGCGCCGCGGCCGGGACGCGGCGGCTGCCGACGCGCAGGGGGGTGGTCGTCGGCCAACCGGCCAGGGCCCGCGCCGCCAGGATCACGATCGCGGGGATCACTGGCAGCAGGTACTGGAAGCCCTTCACCGGCCAGGTCTGGAAGAACAGGATCGGCATCGCGATCCAGACCACCAGGAGGTTCTCGCGCCACGTCCACTCGCGGCGCAGCAGGAACAGTGCCAGCGCGGCGGCGAGGACCACCAGGAACCCGACGGCGGCCGGCACGTACTGCAGGTAGAACCCGCCGCTGTGGTTGGGCGGGCGGAAGAGCTGCCACGCCAGGAACCCCTTGCCGGCCTTGGTGCCTCCGCCGAGCAGCAGCGACAGCGGGAACGGCGCGATCACGGCGGCGAAGCATGCGCCCGAGATCGCCAGGTCGCGCAGTTTCACCCTGATGGACGGCGACAGCGCCAGGAAGGCGTACACGGCCGGGAGGAAGACGACGGCCGTCTCCTTGGCGAGGAACGTGAGCCCCAGGCCGGCGCCGGCGGCGTGGAGCCAGCGCGGCTGCTCGGTGACGGCGTACCTCGCCACCAGGTACAGCGTGAGCGCCGCGAAGGTGGTCATCGGACCGTCCAGCAGCGCCTGCCTGGTCACCACCACGTGGTAGGGCATCACCGCCAGCAGCAGCGCGGCGACCACCCCGACCCGCCGGCCGTACAGCAGGTTGCCGGCGCGGTAGACGAACCACAGCCCGACCAGCCCGAAGCCCACCGCCAGGATCCTGCCCGCCAGGTCGGTCAGCACGAACTGGTAGACCAGCGCGAGGCTGAACTGGTAGAGCAGCGGGTGGGCGCGGAAGATCGGGAAGATCGTCCGGTAGTCCGGGTGCCCGACGATCGAGGCCGCCTGCCCGGCGTAGACGGCCTCGTCGCTGTTGAAGCCGAGCAGGCCGAGCTGCCACACGCGCAGGAACACGGCGGCGACGGCGATCACCACGGTGGCGAACGCCAGCACCCGGCCCGACAGCTCGGCCGGGTTGCGGGTCTCGACCGCCGCCGCCTGGTCGACGGCGCCGCGCCCCGCGACCGCCGCTCTCGACTTGAAGTTGATCATGCCGACGACGACGACCCTGGCGGCCGCTGCAGCCGGGAGCCGTTGCCGTTGCCGCCGCTGTCGCGGCGCCTGCCGTTGCCGAGGAGCTCCGGGATGGCCTGCGCCCACGAGAAGTCGTCCCGGACGATCCGGCGCACCGTGATGCCGTCCAGGAACCGCGCCAGCAGCGCCTGCTCCCGCGCGCGCAGCGCGGGGTAGTCCTCCCCGCCGATGGTGATCGCCGGCGCGAAGTAGCGGAACGGCGGGAACCCGTAGGCGTCGTCGGTGTTGGCGACCAGGATGTCCAGCGCCCGGCCCGGCTCGACGTTCTCCAGCTCGTAGGGCCCACGCTCGATCACGAACAGGTTCCGCACCGTGGTCGAGCGCGCGAAGCTGCACGGCACCAGCCGGTCGGCCATGTACTTCGGGGGCGGGACGATCGCCTGGGTGACGGCGTTGAGCGCCATGATCGGCAGGTTCATGTCCGCCAGCCTGCTGCCGAACGAGCGCCCGCCCCTGGAGTGGATGCGGCTCTGCACGGCCAGCTTGAGCTGCTCCTGGAGCCCGAGGCTGCGCTGGTTGACGGCCCGCAGGGTGTGGGAGCTGATGGTCAGCGGCTTGGGGTAACACCACGCCCGGCCGCCGGGCTCCACGATCGTCATGTCGTCGGACAGGAACGAGGCGCCCTGCTCGCGCAGCAGCCGCAGGACCGTGCCGGTCTTGCCGGTGTCGGTGGCGGCGGTGAGCATCAGGCCCTGGCCGTCCAGCTCCAGGGTCGCGGAGTGCAGCAGGACCCGGTCGCGCGAGGCCAGCATGAACCGCAGCAGCGCCTCCACGACGTTGGTGTAGACGACGTGGGGCGAGCGCGCCAGCAGCGGACCCAAGGTCACTTCGATCCGGTCGCGGAAGTCCAGCCGGAAGTTCGCGCCCAGCCGCCCGAGATGCTCGTCGTAGGCGACGAACGTCGGCCCGTGGGTGACCTGCGACCGCATCCGCGGCCCGGGGCTGCCGACCGCTCGGACGCGGATGTCGACGTCGGCGGACCGCTGCAGCGACGGGACGCGGAAGTACTCGAGCTCGCGGATGCGCACCGCCGAGACGATGGCGACCAGCCCGAGGACGTCGTAGTGGTGGTGGCCGACACCGGCGCCGTTGTGGCCGGCGGGCGTGACGGGCGCCTGCTCGCGCTCGAGGGCCGCCAGGTCCAGGACCCGCCCGCCGGGGGCCTCGGGCGGTGCGGCCTCCGCCTCGCCGTCCTGCAGAGTGGCCTTGGCCACGCTGGCGGTGGTCGGCAGGTCGCTCTCCTTCCAGATGAAGCGGTCGCTGAGCACGTACCGCAGCACGAACAGCACCAGCAGCGTGATCGGGTTGGAGACCAGGTAGTGGATGCCGAAGTGGCCGGTCAGCAGCGCGAGCATCGGGACCCGCAGCAGCAGCGTCGAGTTGTTGACCGTCATGAAGGAGATCAGGCGCACGGCCGGCCGGCGCGCCTTGGCGTGCAGGAACACCAGCTTCTCGATCAGCAGGAAGTTCCAGAGCGTGGAGCCCTGGGTCGCGACCACCGCGCCGACCAGGTAGTGCCCGCCCACGCGGGTGACCCACAGCCACAGCAGGAGCTGGTTGACCACCAGGCCCGAGAGGCCGACCAGACCGAAGCGACCGACGGTCAGCAGCTTCCCCGCGGCGCCGGCCCGCGAACTCCGCGGCGGCCCATCGTAGGTGGCGACCAGCACAGGGCCGTCCCTTGGAACCTTGTCCTCCACGAGCGGCGGGACCATGGAGGCCGACCCTCCGTGGCCGCGGCCGTTATGACGCAGCGAGAACCACCTGGTCACTCGGCCACCACGGTTAGTAGGCCGTCCAATGCTCAGGGTAGTCACCCCCCCTTAGGCGGCTGGAACGGGGCCGAGAGTTCCTCGAATTCTCATCCCGTTGTCATCTACATGTTGGGACAAAGACATGCATGTCCCACAGAGGATGTTGGGGCAGGGTTCGTAGGTTTCTTTAGTGCCGTCTTTACCAAACCCGCATACGGAAAGTTGCGTAGGCCAACCCAGTATCCGGCGATGCGCTAGAGTGGGGTGCGTAGACGGTGCGGCGAACACGGCCAGGTGGCACACGAGGGTGTGAGGATCCCGTGGTAGAGCCGACGTACCGGTGGGTCTGCACGTACTGCGAGGCGTCCGACCTGGTGGAGAGCCCGGAGATGGCCCGGCTCGCCATCGACGTCCACGTCTCGGTCTTCCACGCCCAGCCACGCGAGGCGATCACGGCGCAGGGCGAGCAGGACGGCCGCATCCTCGTCGAGCACGGCGGCGGTCAGGGAGCGCCGCGCGCCGCCCGGCCCAGGCGCGAGCTCCCCCCCGAAGACCGGCCCCCCGAACCGCCCCCCTCCGGTGCCCGGCTGGTCCTGTCCTGGTGGCGGACGGTCCTGCGCCGCGGCGGCCGCCAGCCATAGCCGACCGCGACCACGCCCCCACCGCAGCCGACCGCGCGCTGGTGGACGCCGTCCGCCGGGAGCTGCGCGCGGCCGCCGACCCCGCCAAGGCCCCCGGCATGCAGGCCTACATGAAGTCCGCGATGCCCTACCACGGCGTGCAGGCGCCCGCCCAGCGGCGCATCTTCCGGGCGGTCTTCGCCGACCACCCCGTCGGCTCGTTCGCCGCCTGGCGGGCCACCGTCCTGGCGCTGTGGCGGGAGGCCAGCCACCGCGAGGAACGCTACGCCGCCGTCGCGCTCGCCTCCGACCGCCGCTACCGCGCCCACCGGACCTCGCTTCCGGCCCTGCCGCTGTACCAGGAGCTGATCGTCACCGGCGCCTGGTGGGACCTTGTCGACAGCGTCGCCACCCACCCGGTCGCCGAGCTGCTCGCCCGGCAGCGGGCGCCGATGACGGCGGCGCTGCTCGCCTGGAGCCGCGCACCGGACCGCTGGCTGCGCCGCGCCGCGATCATCTGCCAGGTCAACGCCAAGGCCGGCACCGACCTGGAGCTGCTGTACGGCTGCATCGAGCCGAACCTCGCCGAGCGGGACTTCTTCATCCGCAAGGCGATCGGCTGGGCGCTGCGTGCCTACGCCTGGACCGACCCGGACGAGGTGGCCGGCTACGTCCGCGCCAACGAGCCGCGGCTGTCGGCGCTCAGCCGCAGGGAGGCGCTGAAGAACCTGGGCGGCGCTCGGCGCAGCCGGTAGCGTTGCGCCATGACCGTCTGCCCGAAGTGCGGCGAGCCCAACCCGGCGAGGGCCAGCTTCTGCCTGGCCTGCGGGACGCCCCTGCCGTCGCCGGACCTGACCGTCCGGCCGGCCCGCAAGACCGTCGGGGTGCGGCTGCACGCCCGCAGCGGTGTCAACACCGGCGAGGTCGTCACCGGCGACCCGGCCATCGGCGACGCGCTGGTCCTCGGCGACGCGGTCAACGTCGCCGCGCGGCTGGAGCAGGCGGCGCCGCCGGGGGAGGTGCTGCTCGGGCAGCCGACCTTCCGGCTGGTGCGCGACGCGGTCCAGGTCGAACCGGTGCCGCCGTTGCACCTGAAGGGCAAGCAGGCGCCGGTGGCCGCCTGGCGCCTGCTCGGCGTGGCGCCCGGCGCCCCCGGTCACGCCCGCCGCCAGGACGCGCCGATCGTCGGGCGCGAGCCGGAGCTGCGCCTGTTCGACTGGGTGTCCGAGCGGGTGTCGGCGACCGCCGCCTGCCACCTGCTGACGGTGCTCGGCCAGGCGGGGGTCGGCAAGACGCGCCTGGTGGCCGAGGCCGTGCGTGGGCTGGACGCCACCGTGCTGCGCGGCCGCTGCCTGTCCTACGGGGAGGGCATCACCTTCTGGCCGGTCGCCGAGGTGGTCCACCAGGCCGCCGGCACCATCGACACCGACTCGCCGGCCGAGGCGACCGCCAAGCTGCGGCGCCGGCTCGGCGACGCCGACGACGCCGACCACGTCGCCGGTCGGGTGGCGCAGCTCATCGGGCTGGAGGCGACCCCGGTCCCGGTGGAGGAGGCGGCGTGGGCGTTCCGACGGCTGCTGGAGGTCCTGGCCGGTCCGGGGACGCTGGTGGTCGTCCTGGACGACCTGCACTGGGCGGAGCCGACCCTGCTGGACCTGGTGGAGCACGTCGCCGACTACGTCCGCGCGGCGCCGATCCTGCTGGTCGCGATCGCCCGGCCGGAGCTGCTGGAGCAGCGGCCCGGCTGGGCGGGCGGCAAGCTGAACGCGACCACGGTGCTGCTGGAGCCGCTCGGGGAGGCGGAGTCGGCCGAGCTGCTGGCCAGCCTGGCCGGGCCGGCGGCGCTGCCGGAGGGGGCGCGCCGCGGCATCACCCGGGCGGCCGAGGGCAACCCGCTGTTCCTGGAGGAGCTGCTGGCCGCCCTGGTCGAGGAGGGCCGGCTGCGGCGCGAGGACGGCCGCTGGGTCGCGGCCGCCGACCTGGCCGCGCTCGGCATCCCCCCGAGCATCCAGGCGCTGCTCACCGCCCGGCTGGACCGCCTGGACGACGCCGACCGCGCGATCCTGGAGCGCGCCTCGGTGGTCGGGCAGGCCTTCGAGCTGAGCGCGGTGCTGGAGCTGTCACCGCCCGAGCGCCGCCACGAGGTCCCCGGCCGGCTGGGCGCCCTCGCCCGGCGGGAGCTGCTGCGGCAGGTCCCGTCGCGGCTGGCCGGCGACGAGGGCTTCCAGTTCCGCCACCAGCTCCTGCGCGACGCCGCCTACGACTCGATCCCCAAGCAGACACGGGCCGAGCTGCACGAGCGCTTCGCGAGCTGGCTGGAGCGGACGGCCGGGCCGCGCCTGCGCGAGGTCGAGGAGATCCTCGGCTACCACCTGGAGCGGGCCTGGCGCTACCGGGTGGAGCTGGGCACGGTGGAGGAGCGCGACCGGCGCCTGGCCGAGGCGGCGGCCGAGCGGCTCGGCGCGGCGGGTCGCCGCGCCCTCGCCCGCGGCGACCTGCCAGCGGCCGCCAACCTGCTGGAGCGGGCGATCGGGCTGCTCGCCGACGGCGACCCGGCGCGGCCCGCGCTGATGGTCGAGCTGGCCGACGTGCTGGTCGCCACCGGCGAGTTCGCGCGCGCGGACGGCGCGGTCGCCGCGCTCGCGGCGCTGGAGGCGCTGGCCGGGTTGCAGGCCATGGCCGGCGAGGCGGAGACGGCGCTGGCGACCGCCGGCCGCGCCGTCGCCCTCGCCGACGACCTGGGAGCCAACCGGCTGGCCGCCCTGGCGCGCCAGTTCGCCGCCGCCGCGGCGATGCTGGCCGGCGACCCGACCGCCGCCGAGCGGCACCTGCGCTGGGGCGTCCGGGTGCTGGAGCGCCTGGGCGACTCGGGGATGCGCTCCAACCTGACCGCCGACCTCGCCCACGTGCTGCACCAGCTCGGCCACGGCGAGGAGGCGCTGCGGCAGGCGCGGGCGAGCCGCGGCCTGGCCGCCCGCGACGACCTGTTCGCGCAGGTCCGCTGGCGGGGCGCCGCCGCCAAGGCGCTGGCCGCCGAGGGGCGGCTGGAGGCGGCGACGCGGCTGGCCGGCGAGGCGGTGGCGATCGCCGGCCCCACCGACATGCTGGCGATGCGGGGCGACGCGCTGCTGGACCTCGCCGCGGTGGCGCTGGTGGCCGGCAGGCACGACGACGACGCCGCCGCCGGCGGGGCCCGGCCGGGGGGGCCCGGGGGACCCCCCGGAGGGGTCCGGGGAACCCCGAGGGGGTGCCCCGGAGGATCGGGGGGTCCCCCGGTGGGTCGGGGCCCAGGGGGGTGCCCCGGTGGATCAGGCTGACGCCTGGGGCACCAGCCGGCGCTCGCGGCTGTTCCCCGGCCCGTTCCTGGTCCACGCCGACCTCCACAACCACACCCGGCTGTCGGACGGCCGCGGCGACCCGGC
>WNGB01007915.1_pt1 | contig 18868 bp, 14 predicted proteins | sample 5400681 | NCBI WGS metagenome assembly WNGB01 (sample SAMN13153367, study PRJNA577476) | soil metagenome | isolation source: 115 cm soil or saprolite under grassland replicate 2 | place: USA:California | collected 2016-06-15
TGCGACCCTTCCGGCAGTGGCAACCTGTCCACCGAGCCGTCGACGGGATCGAGGCGGAGCAACACGCCCTCGTTCGACTGGGCGATCCACACGCGGTCGAGGCCATACGCGATGCCCTGGACGCCCGACCCCACGGGCACGGATTCGGTCACGTTCGCCTGCCGTGGATCGACCTTGACGACCTGGCCGGAGAATCCGTTGGTCACCCAGACGAAGCCCCCGCCCACGGCGATCCCGGTCGGGTTGGACAGCAGGCCACCCCTGGCCGGCGAGACGGCGAGTGACGAGACGTCGATCCTCTGGATCGTCTTGTCGTCGAAGTTCGCGACCCACAGTTCGGTCTTCCCTGCTGCGAGCGCGGTTGGCGTCGTCCCCACATGGACGCCCCCCGTCACCTCCCCGGTCGAGGGGTCGAGCTCGACGACGGTGTTCGGCGCCGGCGCGAACGCTTCCGGGGCAGGATGGCTCCTGGTCAACACGAAGACGGTGACAGCGGCTGTTACAGCGACGATCGCCGCGGCCAACAGCCGGCCATTCCGCCGCCGCCGCTCCGCTCCGTCGGGTGGCACCTGGGGCGCGACCTCGGGCTCTCTCTCGGTGGGTGGGTGCCGTACGGCATACAGGTGCACCTGTGCCGCGACCCCCTTGAGCTCGTGGAATCCGGCGTCGTCAAAGGCGAACTCCGAGCCGGCCATCAGGTCGCGGACGGTCCCGGAGACCATGACGTGCCCCGCGTCGGCCTTGGACATGATGCGCGCGCCGATGTGGACCGCAATGCCCCCGACCTTGGAGCCCATGACCTCGACCTCGCCCATGTGGACCCCGGCCCGGATGTCGATGCCGGCCTCCCGGAGGCGGTCGATCAGGTCGGTGGCGCATTCGATGGCGTCGGCTGGCTGGTCGAACGTGGCGAAGAAGCCGTCGCCCGCCGTATCGATCTCCCTCCCGCCGTGCCGCTTCAGTGCCCGGCGGACGATTCCGTGATGGGTGGTCAGGAGCTGCCGCCACCGCCGGTCGCCGAGCTCCTGGGTCCGCTGCGTCGAGCCGACGATGTCCGTGAACAGTACGGTCGTCAGGAGCCGCTTCTTGCCAGGCGCTCCGCGAGGCATGCGCGTAGTGTCCGCGAGCAGCGGCGGGCAGACAACCGAAATCCCAGCGGCGACATCATCCGAACGGCCGTCATCCGGGAGGACGTGAGCCGGCGGACGCAGATGCTGTGGCGACGGAGCCGCTGCCCCGTGCCTCGCTGGTGGGCGGAACTCCGACAGTTCCGGACCGGTGGGCGGTGGAGGATTTGAACCTCCGACCTCTTCCGTGTCAGGGAAGCGCTCTCCCCCTGAGCTAACCGCCCGTTGGAGTGAGTCTACCGGCCCGGGCCTGGAGGGCGGCGGGCCGTTGGAGGCGGGGACCGGAATTGAACCGGTGTAGCAGGTTTTGCAGACCTGTGCCTAACCACTCGGCCACCCCGCCCGGGGCCGGACCTGCGGCCCGGCGATGGTTCAGTGTACCGCCGCCCGCGAAGCCGCCAGCGCGGGTCCTAGCCCTCCTTGAGGGTGGCGTACCAGACACGGTCGGCGGCCTCGGTCAGGTCCTCGCTCATTCTGGAGAACCGCCGGTACAGCTCGCGCTTGCCCGTGATCTCCCGAACGTCCTGGACGCCGAGCAGGGCGGACATGCCCTTGCGGTATGCTCGTTCGACCCCTCGCTGGCTCCTGACCGCCGCCGTGGCCGCGACGGTGACGGCCTCCTCGTCGCGCCGACGCTCCTTCGTGGCGAGGAGCCGGAACGCCTCAGCCAGGCGCCGAACCCCCTCGGCGAGGAACTCGGCCATCTCCGCCATCACCGCATCGGGCGGTAGCGCCATGACCTCCGACTCCCGCACGGCGTCCTTGGCCCCGTTCATCACGGCGTCCAGTCGCTCGGACATGACGTACAGGTCCTCCGCGTCGATCGGCGTCGTGAACGCGACCGTGAGTGCCTTGCGCAACGCCCACTTGTGGTCGTCGGCGAGATGCTCGCAGTCCGGGACGATCTGCGCCGCCGCCGGATCCCCCCGCGCCCATGCGGCCAGGGCCTCCATCCCCTGGCTCGTGGCGGTCGCCTGCAGACAGAGCATGCCGACGACGTCCGGCGTCTCCGGAAGGAACCATCTCCGTTTCACGTCAACCACCTCCACAGCGGAAGGAACGAGGCGGCCAGCAGCGCCGCCGCGGGAAGTGTGGTGAGCCACGCGATGAGGATCTCCGCCAGCACCGGCCAGCCCACGTGCCGGCGCCGGCGCCGGCCAACCCCCGCGCCCACCACGCTCGATGCCACCACGTGCGTCGTGCTGACCGGGGCGCCCAGAAACGACGCGGCGAGGATCACCGAGGCGGAGCTGGCCTGGACGACCAGGCCGTCCAGGGGCCGGACCCGGAAGATCCGCCGGCCGATCGTTCGCACGATCCGCCACCCACCGAGCGCGGTGCCGAGGGTGAGCGTGGCCGCACACGCGGCCTTGACCCACAGCGGCGCCGAGGACGTCGACGGGTTCCTGGCCACCAGGATCGCGAACACGACACCCACGGACTTCTGCGCGTCGTTCGCTCCGTGGCTGAACGCGAGCCACGATGACGTCACCCACTGCCCGCCCCGGATCGGCGCCGCCACCCTGGTGGTGGCGCGACGGAGCCCGCGCCGGGCGGAGCGTTCGAGCACGAACCCGGTCCCGAGGCCGAGCAGTGGCGAGGCGGCCAGCGCGACCAGCGCGCCGATCACGCCCTCCGGCTTCAGGCCCGACATCCTCCCCCAGTTCACGGCGTGGCCGCCGGCCTCGAGGATCGCCGCTCCCACCAACCCTCCGATGAGCGCGTGGCCCGAGCTCGAGGGAAGCCCTCGCCACCACGTGAAGAGGTTCCAGACAGCGGCGGCCGTGACCGCGGCGCCGATCACCGCGATCGTGTGCCGCTGCCCCTGGACGTGCACGATGCCTGCGATCGTGCCGGCCACCGCCGCGCCGAGCAGCAGCGGCCCCAGCATGTTGAAGAACGCCGCGAGGACGACGGCCTGGCCCGGCCGCGCCACCCGGGTCGCCACCAGCGTGGCGATGGCGTTCGCGGCGTCGTGGAACCCGTTGGTGAACGCGAATGCGAGCGCCATCCCGATCGCAAGGACGAATCCCGCGTCCACCCCGGCAACCCCTTCTCGGGACCGACGCCCCCCCCGCAGGCCGCGCCCGTCCCCCGGCCCTTCCCCTTCCGAAGGTACCGGTAGCCTACGGCGTCGGCGGGACCGGCCTACTGGGGCACGCCGTCCACGATGAGCTGGATCACCCCCGGCGCGAGGCCGCTGTGGTCCACGGTGTCGGTCCCGGCCACCGTGTTGATGTCGAGGCAATCGTTGCCGAACTCCGGGTGGAGGATCTTCACCGCTGGGACGAGTCCCGTGACGTTCACGTTCGCGTTGTTGGCGACGGTGATGGTGTCCGTCCGCCTGGCCGTCACCGGCGTTCCCCCCGACGTCCCGGCGAGTCCACCGGACGTTCGTCACGTCGAGCAGCGCCGGCGCCAGAGACCTGCACGGGCGCCAACCCCAGACCTGCGCCAGCGAGGAAACAGGCCCGGGAGGCCGAGGCTCGATGTCTCGGCCCGAGCTGTCGTGTCGAATCGTGGAGCTCTGCGCTAGGCCGCCTGAGGGAACGGGGGGGCTGTATCGGCTTCGCCCTGCGGCTCAGCCCTCCCCCGTCGAACGGGGTGCAGCGTGAGCCACCGCTCCACGAGTCCGAGAGCAAGACCCGCCACGACTGCGGCGACGATCGTCCACAGAAGCGGCGGAATCACGTTCAAGTGCGGGGCCATCACACCTATCACTATAGACCGACCGGTCGGTATGTGTCACCTGCCCGCCGCTGACTCAGCTGGGCGACCGGGACGGAGGGCGAAGGCCCGCTTCGAAGAATTCGATGAAATGGCTCATGCGGGCGTTCAGGTCGGCACCATCTGAGGAGAAGAAGGACAACTCGGTCATCCCGAGGAACGAAGCGACTGCGATCTCGGCCACGGCGTCCGCGTCCACGTTGGCACGCACGTCGCCCTGGGCCTGCGCGGAGCGGACCAGCGAGGCGACCAGGTTGGACCACTGGGTGAAGTGTGGCCGAAGCTGTGGCACGAGATCTGGCTGTTCGGCGGCCAGCTCGAAGTACAGGCGCCCCAGGACTCGATAGCTCGAATCCGACTGGTAGAGCTCGCAGAACGCCGTGGCCAATGCCCGCAGCTGCTCGAGCGCCTCCCCCTTGTCCATGGCGGCGGTCAGCACGCGACCGGCCCACTGCTCCCGCTTGTACTCGAGAACGGCCAGGGCCAGCCTGGCCTTCGAGGGGAAGTGAAAGTAGAAGCCACCCTTTGTCACCCCGGTTGCCTTCAGAAGATCGCTCAGCGATGTGGCCGCGTAGCCCCGCTCCGCGAACAGCTCGGAGGCCCCGGCCAGGATCCGCCGGCGCGTCTCGTCGGCGCGTTCGCTGGGACCCGCCCTCCGGCGCTGCGCGCTCACCAGGTCAGCCTAGAACCGACCGGTTGGTTCAGTCAATCCGTCCGGGCGACTACCGGCGGATCAGGAAGGCCCGGATCGTCCACATCGTGATCGACTGTCTCGGCTCGTGGGCACGCCGACCCGGCTCCCGATCCGCTCCCAGACGTCGGTCTGTACCTGGACCGCAAGTGGGATCCGACGTGGCCGTCGACGATCCTTGGACTGGCCTGACTTGGACGCCCCGCGAGAGCCAGTCGAACCGGCTCTCAAGACGACGATGCGTCGACCGGTGAATGCCGACAGGCCGGCCCGGGTCAACTAGGGAAGCGGGACCCCCGTCACCCCGACCTCGGCTCCCATGACGGCGGGCCGTCCGAAGTTCTGCCCGAGATCGGCGATGAACAGCTCGGAGTGGTCGAGCGGACCCTGCCCGAAGGCGATGCTCGCGGGATAGTCCAGGCCGTCGTCCGCCCCGGCGAGCGTCGTCACGGACCGGCGCGGATCCACGCGGGCAAGGGAGTTCCCCAACCCGTCCGTGGTGACGTACAGGTCGCCCTGCGTGTCGAACTGCAGCCCGTCGGCGCCGTGGAGTTGGGGATCCCGGACCCATACCGCCGGGGTCCCGGCGGAGCCGTCGGAGCGGACGGGGATACGAACGACGGTGCCCTCGTTGGTGTTGCCCACGTACAGGGCGCCCTCCCGGAAGGCAACGCCGTTGGCCCCGAACCCGATGCCGTTCACCGGGTCGCCCGCCAGGAGGGGGTCTTGGGCCCACAGCGCCGCCTGATCCGAGCCGCGGGGGACCCGCCAGATGGCCCCGAGGAAGGAATCCGACACGAACAGGTTCCCCCGGTCGTCGAAGGCCAGGGCGTTCGGGAGCCCGCTCGGGTCGAGTGCAGCGAGCCGCTTCGCCGTTCCGTCCGGACTCACCTTCCACACCCCGTGGGTGGCCGCGTCGAAGGACCCCAGCGCCGCGTACACGGTTCCCCGACCGTCCACGGCCAGCCCCAGCATCCCCGGGACGTGGCATCGAAGGAAGGCCCGGCGACATCGGAGCTTTCGCAGGGCCACTTTCTCCACCTCCGGACGGAATCGCCTTGTCGGCCGCCGATCGAACAGCGGCTGCGCGTCCCGGTCGCGGAAGCTCTTGATCACGCCGCATAATAACGCGACGCGTTAACACTCGTCAAGCAAGCTCGGCCTCTTCGAGCCCAGCTGCGAGGTCGCGATCGGGTCGGTGGTGTCGGCCGTACGACCGATTCCCTTCATCCGCTCGAGTACCGCGCCAGCAGCGCCCGCAGGTTCGTTGGCGGAAGGCGAACATGGTCGCGAAGATCTAGACGACCCGCATCAGCTCGCCCACCGCGGTCTTGGAGCAGCGCGTGACGAGCCACGCCACGGTGTCCTCGAACGCCTTGTGGCCGTGCTCCGTGGCGCGCCCACGGCACCTGGGCGACCACCCTGCCGTGGGCCTCACAGCGCACCCCCGGCGCGTCGGCCTCCAGCCACACCTTCACGGTCCCGAGGTCGAGACCGCGCCAGCGCCGCCGGCCTTCCCCCTCGTCCTCGCGTGGGGCCGGCCGCCCGCAGACCCCGCAGCGGCGCTTCTGGGGCCTCTTCGATCGGACGTGCGCGATCACCGCCTCGGCCTCCTCGTCGATCTCCACCGATTCCAGCACGGTGCGGTCGCACACGGTCCCAGCAGCATCCGCCATATCCTGAGCAAGGCCGTTCGGTTCTACGAATGGACTCACCGCCCAAAGCGTAGGCGGGAACGGCCGTTCAAGTTACAGGCGTGTCATTCGACCCCCGGAAACAGCAGAAGAGCCCGTTTTCTGTGTTGGGTTGTGTCGGTCTCGCTTGCAACGCTGATGCAAGCCGCACGTCAGAGGCCCTGGCTGGCGGTCGCGGCCCACGGGGCTGGAGGTGCCGCTACGAGGAAGACACGTCAGGGCAGACCTTCTCATACGGGTGGCCGGGCAAGAACTGATCCCACTCTGCTCGCGTGAAGTTCCGCCGACCCACCGCGCAGGCGTGCTGTCCCCATCTTTCGAGCGTGGCCGGCCAGACATAGGTCCGACCGGACGAGAAGTTCACGACGATGCTCGAACCGCCGGGTGTGAAGTCGGCGAACTCCCAGACGTTGTCCTGTCCGGGGAACGCGGAACCGATCTGCTGCTGCGTCGAGACGTCGAAGAGCCGGGTGGTTCCATCCGAACCGCCCGTGACGATCTGTCGCCCGTCCGGGCTGAACTGGACGCTCACCACGGCGCCGTCGGAAGCCTTGAAGGACTTGCCGACCTGGTGACCGGTGGCGACGTCCCAGAGCTGTACATGCCCGTCCCACGGCCCCGTGGCGATCATCGTGCCGTCGGGGGAGAAGTCGACCGAGAGGACCGGTGGGAGCGTCCCGACCTCGAACTGCCGCTCGATCCGGCCGCTCGGGACGTCGACGATGACGGCCATCGCCTTAGGTCTCAGGGTCCGCCGGTCGTCGCCCACGACCCCTAGCCTGGAACCGTCGGGGCTGTACGCCACTTGATTCATGGTCGTCGGGTAGTTCGTCCGCTTCAGCAGGAGCTTCCCAGTGGAGACATCCCATACAGCCCAGCCCCCGGTGCTCGACCCGTCGGGATTGTGGACGGTGACACTTGAAGCCACGGTCTTGCCGCCCGGTCCGAACGTCGACCATGAGACCGCGAACGAAGGGTGGAAATCGAGAACGGTGTCATGCGAGCCGCTCAGGCTCTCGATCCGCAGGAAGCCGCGGATCGAGAAGTTCGGGCCGGGGGCGACACCGGACACGAGGATGGAATCGCCATCGGGGCTGAACTCGAGGTTCCCGACCTGTCCCGGGATTGCCTGCCAGCTGTCGATCTTTCGGACCGATTCGAGATCCCACAGGTTCACGTTGCCGTTCGCGTCACCGGCGGCCAGCATCCGTGCGTCCGGACTGACCGCGACGTGTGGGGCCGGACCGAAATCTCCCTCGTCACCTGCGCTTGCCTGGAAGCTGCGGCCGAACCGGCGGTCGCCCGAGAGGTCCCACACCAGAACGGTGCCGTCCAGACTGGAGGTGTAGAGCGTTCTGCCGTCGCGGCTCACGGCTTGATCGAGCACGCGTCCCCCGTGCCCGGTGAAGGTCTCCTTGACCGAGTGCGTGGCGACACCCCACAGAAGGACCGTTCGGTCGTCACCCGAGGTGATGGCGGTCTTGCCATCAGGCGTGAAGCCAGCCGACTGCACACTGGCCGAGTGACCGCCGATGCCTCGGGCCTGCCGGCCGGTCGTCAGGTCGAGGAAGGTGACCGACCCGTCCCCGTGCCCGAGGACCACGGTCCGGCCGTCCGGGCCCACCGCGGCGGAATGCGCCGGGCTGATCTCGTAGGTCTCGAGGGAGCGGCCGGAACCGGCGTCGAGGATCCACACCTTCGCCCCGATGGCGACGATCCGTCCACCGTCGGCTCCGTAGCCCAGCGCCGTGAGCGTGGCGCGCGGGAGAGAGATCACCGGTCCGACCAGTCTGCCGCTCTCGAAGTCCCACTGCACGACGTAGCTCGTGGCCGCGGGATCGTCCGGATTCGAGAAGCCGATCGCGAGCATCCGGCCGTCCGGGGAGAACTGCATCGTCTTGAATGGCGTGAGCGAGGAATCCGCGGAGGGGGGGTCCGGGACGTCAAGGGTTCTCACGACCTGGCCCGAGGATGGGTCCATCACATCGATGCTGGTCACCACGAACCGGTGATCGACCCGGGGCACGACCAGCGTGCCATCCGGGGCATACAGGATGCCAGGAACGTTGAATCGCTTGATCGGCTGGTAGGCGTATCTCCCGGTCCGGGTGTCGCGAAAGAGGATGGTCTCGGTGTTCTCGGCGATGGCGAGCACGCGCTGGTCGGGACTGAGCGAGATGAAGAGCGGGCGGTTGCCGTCGCCGTACAGCGCTCCGATCGCCGCAGGGCCCCGCAGCAGCGTCGACAGGAAGGTGCTGCGGGTTTGCTGGTTCACGGCGAGCTCCACGGATTCGCGGGCCAGCAGCATGGCGGTGTCCAACCGGGGCTCGACGACGGCCTGCGCTCCGAGGCTCTTGGCAAGTGCCACGGTGGCGCTGTGCCTTGCCTCGGCAGCGGATCGCCTGGCCTTGCCGCGTTGGACGAGCGCGAGGGCGCCCGCCACGAGCGCCACGACCAGGAACACGGCGACGCCGGCCAGCAGCCCTCGGAGCCTGCGGTTGGTTCGGCGTTGCCGCTGCGCTTCGAGCTCGCTGGCCTCCCGGCTAGCGTGGAGGAACTCGCGCTCGAGCTCGTTCAGCTCGGCGGAATGTCCTGCCCACCAGTCGAGCGTGGCAGAGAGCCTCGCTCCGCGGTACAGCTCGGACGGCTCTCGACCGGTCGTGCCATTGCCGGGAAGCCTGCGTGAGGTGCTGGCGAAGTAGGCGGCCCTGCGCGTCGTCGTGGAGCCAGCCCTGCAGCCGGGGCCACTCGCGAAGCAGCGCCTCGTGCGCCACCTCGACCGTGCCATCGCCCATCGTGAGCAAGCGGTCCTGGGTCAGCCGGGCGATCACCCCGGCCGCCGCCTCGTCGCGATCGAGGTCGAATTCCTCGAGCGAGACCCTCCGCCGGGTCACGGCCTCGCCCTCGCCGGTGGCCACGAGTCGCAGGAACACCCGCCGGGCCGACTCCCGTTCGGCATCCGAGAGCTGTTCGTAGGAGGACTCGGCGAGCCGCGCCACCGCCCCCCTGACCCCGCCGGTGCGCTCGTGGGCCTCCATCCGCATCCATCCGCCGTCTCGAGCCTGCCACAGCTCGACCAGGGCGGTCGAAAGCAGCGGCAGGCCGCCGGGCTCGTCTGCCACCTCCTCCACCAGCGCGTCGACCAGCGCGGATTCAGCGCGCAGCCCGGCCCTCCGGGCAGGGAGCTCGATCGCCCGCCGGAGCTCCTCGCGGGTGAGCGGCCCCAGGAGCACGTTGTTGGCGGCGAGCGCCTCGGCCAGCTCGGGGAACGGAGCGCAGTGCGCGTAGTAGTCGCCCCGGACGGCGAGGATCACGGCAACCCTCTCCGGCCACCGCGTGGCGGCGCCGGTCAGCTCGTCGATGAACTCCGCGCGCTCCTCCTCGGTCGCGCACGTGGTGAAGGTCTCCTCGAACTGGTCGATGACGAGGACGAGCCGACCCTCGGGCGGCACCATCGCGACCGTCGTCTCGAGGCCGCCTTCGGAACCGAGCGCGGCATGGAGTGCCTGCACGGGGTGCTCGCCCGGCCGCATCGAGGCCTGCGTCCAGCTCTCGCTCCCCGGCAGCAGTCCGGCCCGGAGGGACGGAAGCAGCCCGGCCGCGATCACCGAGGATTTCCCGCTGCCGGAGGCGCCGACCACGCCGAGGAGGCCGACCTGCACCGTCCGCGCGGCCAGCTCGCCCACGAGCCGCTCCCGGCCGAAGAAGTACGCCGAGTCGTCCTCCTCGAAGGCGGCCAGCCCCTTGTACGGACACGTCTCCACTGCGAGGACGTCGCGGCCCTCCACGCTGTAGAGGCGGCCGAGCTTCAGGCCGATCACGTTGTTGGCGAACTCGAGGTCGGATGCGTGCCGCTCGCGGCCGGTCGCGAGGAACTCCGCCGCCGCGGCCAGGCGCCTGCTCGCCTCGGAGCGGGCCCAGTCGCTCACGACCTCGTGCACGCGCCCGGGCACGCCCTGCGACGCGCGAGCCATCGACTCCACCGGGACCTCGGCCTCGTCGGCCCCGACGTACAGGCGGACGATCCCCCGGACTCCGTCCAGATCCAAGGGCGCCAGGACGCGATGGCCATCGCCCCGTTCGTCGGCCCGGGCGATGACGGCGGAGAGGTCCGCCGCCGCGGCCGGGTCCCGCAGCAGCGCCAGTACCAGCACCGGCCTCGCTGTGAGCTCGTCGAACGACGACGAGAGCGCCTCCGCCACCGCAGGGCCGGAGACGTCGACGTCGTCGAGCACGAGGAGCGTGGGTGCCGTCGTCGGGACGGCCTCCCGGATGGCGGACAGCGCCATCGCCGTCGCCGCGCCGCCCGGACCCGCGTACCGGATCAGCCCGCCGTCGCGCTGCACCTGGCCGGCTATCTCTCCGGCCAGGCGAGTCTTGCCGATCTGCGCCGGGCCGGACATGAACAGCACCCGCCCGTGGCCCCGGCGGACCTGGCGCCACGTCCCGCGGAGCCACCGCATCTCGTGCTCCCGGTCGACGAGCGGCGTGAGTGGATCGAGCTCCGGCGGAACGCTCCGGTCCTCCTCCCCCGAGGGCGCGATCTCCGGCCGGCGCTCCCCTCCCGCGACGGCTTCGATCACGTCCACCTGTTGCTCGAAGCCCTTGAACGACGCGGGGCCGAGTTCGACGAAGCGGACCTCCCCGTCCATCGCCGCGCTGGCGCCCACGATGGTTCGCGTCACGAGGACCCGGCCGGCACCGGCGTTGGAGCACAGCCGGGCCGCCATGTTCAGCGCCACGCCGCGGTAGCCGTCCTCCACCGGCACGGCCTCGCCGGAGTCGATGCCGATGCCGACCGGGAGCGGGAAGGCCGGATCGGCCTCGCTCTCCTCGACGCACGTGGCCTGGAACTCCACCGCGGCCCGGACGACCTGTGCCGGCGAGTCGAACACGGCGAGCGCCTCGTCGCCCCGCAGCTCGATGACCCGACCGCTCCGGGCCTCCACCGCGTCCCTGGCCAGGTCGGCGAACTTCTTGGCCAGGATGGCCGCCGCAGCGTCCCCGCGTTCCCGTGTGAACCGCGTGTACCCGCGGACGTCGGCGATCAAGAAGTCCGAAGCATCCTCGACTGAGCGGAATCCGCCGCTTCCCGCGCCAATACAGCCCCCCCGTGGTGGGTCCGTTCGGGCCAGTATCGGGCCTCACCGAGGCCCGGACAAGGTGCCGTCCGGCACCATCCGTCGGTGCCCTCCAACACCTCGGCCGATCAGCTCTTGCCGATGGGGTCCTCTGCACGTCCGTACGGGAGGGGATCCCCTGTTCCTACGGAAGGTTGTTCCCGGCGCTCGGGCGGGGAGCCCGCATCAGACTCATACGTGGGCTCCAGTTTCGTTGGAACTTCGTGGGAGTGAAGGCCTGACCGATGGGTGACAGGCGTAAACGACCTGCGTGTTCTCGCTGGTTAGCGGGCCTCTTTCTGGAGCGGACTACGGGATTCGCGACCCCCACCTTGGCAATTTCATGGCGCTTGTCTCATGGGTCTCCGCCAGTCTCACCCATGTCCCTGAGCTGCGCGTTTATGTCCGCACTTGTCTCATGCGTCGCACCGGTCGCTGGAGACGACTCCATTTCGTTGGTGATTTGGTTGGTGTCGAGGCCTGTCCGCCACCTGAGCATCAGACGGCGCGGGGTGCGACCTCCCGCTCGATGCGATCCCCGGCACGATCGTGTTCCACGTCCAGGTCGTACTGGGCCTGAAGGTTCAGCCAGAACCGCTCAGAGGTCCCGAAGTACCTGGCCAACCGAAGCGCGGTGTCCGCAGAAACCGCCCGCGTGCCGTGGACGATCTCGTTGATTCGACGAGGAGGAACAGCGATGTCCTTGGCGAGCCGGTACTGACTGATCCCCATGGGCTCGAGGAACTCCTCGGCCAGTACCTCGCCTGGATGGACCGGTGGAAGACGCTTGGCCATCATCTCCTCCTAGTGGTAGTCCACGATCTCGACGTCGTACGTATCGGCGCCCCGCCACCTGAAGCAGATCCGCCACCGGTCGTTGATCCGGATGCTGTGCTGGCCTGAGCGATCACCCCGGAGGCGTTCCAGACGGTTCCCGGGCGGCACTCGAAGATCGTCCAACTTCTCGGCAGCATCCAACATCCGGAGCTTTCGCAGGGCCACCTTCTGCACCTCCGGACCGAATCGCCTTGCCGGCCGCCGATCGAACAGCCGCTGCGCGTCCCGGTCGCGGAAGCTCTTGATCACGCCGCATAATAACGCGACGCGTTAACACTCGTCAAGCAAGCTCGGCCTCTTCGAGCCCAGCTGCGCGACGCCATTCCCGAGCTGGGGATCAACGGCCGGACCGGTGTTTCACCGAGTTCGACGAGCTGGACCTGGCCGACGAAGCCCGGGAGGGAATCCTGAGGGGAACGCGGCCCGCCTCCTCGGCCTGGCATCGGTGTGGTGGTCACCTCGGGGGCCGAAGACTCCTGCGGACCACCGGGCGGGTGGGCTTGCGCCGGGCCACCTCCCTGAACCCGGCCCGGTCGTGCATGGACTTGGCCCCGAAGAACATGATGTCGGGATGGCCCCGTTCGTCCTTGTCCACCTGGTAGGCCTCCAGGAGGCGAACGCCCCGGGAGCGAGCGTAGTCCACGGCTGCCCGGAGCAGCCGCTCCGACACCCCGCGTCCGCGGGCCTGCCGGTCCACGAAGCGGGACTCCATGACTCCGACCCGGTCCCAGCGCTTATGCACCCTTGCAATGGCCTCCTGTGTCAGCTCCTCGGCCTCGCCCCGGTCGGCGGTGAGCAGGACGAGAGCCCTGACCAGGCCCCGGTACTCGGCCCGGCAGAACTCCGCGAAATCGAGGCCTGCGGCCACGGGTCTCAATCTTGTTGCTTGCACCTCCATCCGACTAATCCTCCGGAGCCACCGAACGTTGCATTCGAAAGATGGATCGTGGACAGGCCAAGCCTGATGACCCCGGGCGACCAACCGGTCGGCCCGGATGCCCTGGCTTCAGGAGGCGTCGTTCACACCGTCGAGCGCAGCACTCGAGTGGACTCCATCGAGCAGATCGGCGAGTGTGCGGTCGCGGGCACGGCCGGCCTCCGCTCACGGGGCCGATAGGGGGGGCCTGATCTTGTCGCTCTTGCCCTTCGAGACCCCCCGGGTGTAGCGTTCCCCTTGTCCCTGGAGTGAACCGGGGCACGGGGCGCAGGGCAGGAAGCAGGCAAGGGACCTAGCCGAGAGCCACCCGAGGTCCCGAGGCCACGGAGCGGTCGCAAGGTCGCTTCGTCCCGGAAGCTCCAGGGACACTCTCACTTCTGGCGCGGGTCAGGCGCCGGGCCCAAGCGCAGGATGCGACCCAGAGCCGGGCGGCGTCGATTCAACCCACGACTGTCGGCGCGATTGACTGCAGACCAGGGCCGCGATAGGGGTGCTCCAGCGGGTGCCGGTGGATCCTCCCTGGAAGTCCGCTCGCGCCCTGAGGCTGGATTCGCTGCGCTGACGCGCCCTTCTGATCCCCGCGTGCGACCCGACCGCAGTAGGCTGGGGTGGTAGGCGAAGGAGGTGGGGCACATGGTTTCGGCCTACGTCCTGGTGTCCGTGGAGCCCGGCAAGAATCAGGAGGTGCTCTCGGCCCTGCTCAGCGTGCAGGGCGTGAAGCAGGCCCATGCATGCTGGGGCACACCCGACATCTTCTCGTTTGTCGATGTAGCCGACACGAAGGCCTTGGCGGACACGGTCCTGGCAACGATCCAGAGCATCTCGGGGGTGCGGGGCACCGAGACGCACGTCGTCATCGACTAGAGAGCCCGGCAGACGCCTGTCGGGGGCTCCTACCTAGCGAATCTGCTCCTTGCCCTGCTCTTCGTCCTCCTGGTGCTTCGCGAGTGCGACGACCGTGGCCGGCTCGCCGCGGAGCAGGTCCTCTCCGCGCATGTTCACCGATTCGGTCTGGCGGCCTGCGGCGAAGACGACGGTCTCATGCTTCATGACCTCCGGATCAACGTACATCGGAACGCCGAGTAGGGATCCGATGGGCGGCAGAGCCCCGAGGTCGCAGTCCGGGAAGTCCCGTTCGAGCTCCTCCTCGGTGGCCAGGCGAGTGTGAGGGTCGCCCACGGCTTCTCGGAGGCGCTTCATATCGAGACGGCGGATTCCGGGGACGACGGCCAGCGCGTATCCGGAGGCTGTCTTCACCGCGACCGTCTTCAGGACCTCGTCCGCGGCAAGACCGAGGGCTCGAGCCTCTTCGATGGAGGTGTAGGTCTGAGCGTGGGACATGAGCTCGAAGGCAACGCCTTTCGTCCGCAGGTGCTCGGACACGCTGGGCATGGTGGCCACCTCCTCGAGAGGTCAGCGTAGCTCACCGAGCGACGGACGGGAGCTCACGCCAGTCCGCGGGACGTCCTGAGCTGATTCGAACGAGCGGGGAGCGTGAGTTCGACGCCCTCCCTCTCGGATCGCCCATTCTGTGGACCTTCGTTCCGAGAGAAACCCGCCTTCACTGAAGGTGCACCACCGGGCACGTCAGGGTACGGACGACCCCACCTCACCCCTGAATCTCGGCCACCGCCGTCTTGCCCAGCTCATCCAGGCTCCGAGCCCCGAGCCGACCGATCATGTCGTAGGGGCCGGGGACGTCTTCCGCGGATACCACTCCCCTGACCCCGGCTACTTCCATGGAGAACGCCCGGCCAGCTGGGCCAGGCGTCACTCGAATAAGCACGATGGCCTCGACCATCACCTCTCCGTCGGCGGGTGGCCACGATCAATCTACGCGGGACAGAGCGGGAGGCAATGGCTCACCGCTGGATGGGACAGACCTACGGCACGTGCCCGATGTCCTCAATCCCGACGGAGCTTCTATCGCCGACACTTCAAGCCCGCGGTCACCGCGGCCGCCTGGATGCCAACCTCAGGTCCCAAACCTCGGACACACCTGTGCTGCGGTCCTCATCGCTCAGGACCCAACCGAAGACCAACCAGGAACACCTGGGCACTCGAGCATCCGCCTGACCTTGGATCGGTACGGATACCTCCGCCCCGCCCTCACCCGAGCGCCTCCGGCAGGGGCTGGACACAATCTACGAGCAGTCTCGTGCGGCCCGGTTGCGGCCCGAGCGCGACCGCGACGGTGAATCGACCGGAGGAGAAAAGACGACAAAGGCGTTTGACCCGTAGTCACTTGGAGCGGACGACGGGATTCGAACCCGCGACCCCCATCTTGGCAATTTCGTGGCGATTGTCTCATGCGTCTCCACGAGTCTCACCGGTACCCCTGAGCTGCACGCCTTCGTCTCACCCGTCTCATCCGTCTCACCAGTTCGCTGGAGTCGACTCCATTTCGTTGGAGATTCGTTGGTGTAACGGACGCCTGAGCATCGGCCCGAACCTCATTCTGCCCCGAGATACTCGGCGTCGGTGACGTGTGCCCCCCACTCCGACTCCGGGCCTTCCGCGGGCGCTTCCCACATCGCGAGGTGCGTCATGAAATGGTCCGGTGCTGCTCCGTGCCAGTGCCATTCCCCCGGGGGCGCATAGATCGTGTCCCCCGGCCTGATCTCGACGATCTCACCACCACGGGCCTGCACCAAACCGTGCCCCTCGGTGACGTGCAGGGTCTGACCGACCGCGTGCGCGTGCCAAGCGGTGCGGGCACCGGGCGAAACCGCACGGTGTTCACGCGCATCCGGAACGGCTCTTCTCCCTTCGCGATCACGTCGAACCAGACGTCGCCGGTGAACAGGGCGGCGGGCCCTTTGGTAGTCGGCTGCTTCGGCTGGATCTCCACCTCATCTCCGTTCTCGAGGAGGGCCTCCCTCCGGCGGCGGGGCGGGAGGCGGGAGGCCTCTTCCATGGTGAATGCGCCGCGCCGGGCGCGGATCCAGGCGCGATCCTCTCGATGCCGGAGGAACTCGTAGGCGATGAGCGACACGCAGACGGCGGCGACCAGGCCCAGTGCGGCGAGGCCCGGCACCGCCTCGGCGGCGGGGAAAAGTCCGAGCAATACGAGCGACGCGACCGGTCGCCCCCGCCCCGGGCCGGCGCCGAGCCGCAACCGCAACGAGACGTGCGCCAGCACGTACAGCGCGATCCCACCGACCAGGCTGAGCGCAGGGACGGTCGCGAGCGAGCCGGTCGTGTCGGCGAGGCTGGTCTTCAACCCGAACGCGAACAGGACGATGCCCGCGACCATCGGCAGGTGCAGGTAGGAGTAGGCGTCCCGGGCGAGCGCCGCGCGCGTCGCGCCTGTCGCCTCGGCCAGCCTGGCATGGGCCACGTACGCCACCCAGTCGAAGTACGACCAGCAGATGCACGCGGCCACGGTGATCCCGAGGAGCGCGGCCACGATCACGCCGGCGTCGAGCGGAAGTCCACTCGCACCCACGCCGATCGCCACGATCGACTCGCCGAGGGCGATGATGATGATCAGCCCGAAGCGCTCGACGAAGTGCTCTGGCGAGACGCGCCATCCGCGCATGTGGCCCACGAGCGCACCGAGGTAGGTGACCACCACCGCAGCGCCCCACAACGCCAGTTGCGCCGAACCGTCGAAGAAACCGGCGACCACGAGGAGGGCCGCGCCCAGGATCGCGCCCGGGACGGTCCGGAGGACGGCGCGGAGCAGACCTCGGTCGCCGCGACCGGCGATCCCGATGAGCACCAGATGGAGTGCGCGAACCACGAGATAGGCGACGCCGAAGATCACCCAGTCATCGCCGAAGGCGCGCGGCGCCGCGAGGGACACGATGAGCATCGCCGCGACCGCTGCCAGCATGGCCAGGCGGACGCCGCCTTCTTCGGGATCGAGGGTGTTCGTCAGCCAGGCGTACGCCGACCACGCCCACCAGAGCATCCCGAGGAGCAGCAAGGCCCGAAGCAGCCCTCCCCCCGTCGGGCTGTGCGAGAGGAAGCTCGTCACCTGCGTGATGGCGAAGACGAACACGAGATCGAAGAACAGCTCGAGCGGCGTGACCCGCTGTTCGCGCTCGGCCCGTCGATCGTCCATGGGGACACCGGCCTCGGGACGGCTGCTCTCCAGACCCGTCCTCTTCTCCAGCTCCTCGGGGTACCGCGCCCCTTGGATCGTGATCTTCGAAGCGGCGCTGTCGATCTCGCGGAGATCGTCGGACGTGAGCTCGACGTCGGCCGCTCCGATGTTCTCCTCGAGGCGGCCGAGCTTCGTGGTGCCCGGGATCGGGACGCGCTTCTGGGCGAGCAGCCAGGCCAGCGCGATCTGCGCGGGGGTGGCCTCCTTCCGTTCCGCGATCTTGCGGAGCAGGTCGACCAGGGCCAGGTTCGCCTTCCGAGCCTCCGGCGTGAAGCGAGGGACGATGGTGCGGAAGTCGGAGCTGTCGAACGTCGTGGTCTCGTCGATCTTGCCCGTGAGGAAGCCCTTCCCGAGCGGGCTGAACGGAACGAATCCGATCCCGAGCTCTTCGAGGGTCGGAAGCAGCTCCTCCTCTGGGCGTCGCCACCACAGCGAGTACTCGCTTTGGACGGCGGTGACCGGCAGGACGGCGTGTGCGCGACGGATCGTCTGCACGCCCGCCTCGGAGAGTCCGAAGTGCCTGACCTTCCCCTCCTCGATCAGCTCCTTCACCGTCCCCGCCACGTCTTCGATCGGGACATCCGGGTCGACGCGGTGCTGGTAGTACAGGTCGATCGTCTCGATCCCGAGTCGCTCGAGCGAGCCATCGGCGCCCTGCTTGATGTACTCGGGGTGACTGTCCACGATCTGCTGTCCGCTGGCATCGATCTTGATCCCGCCGACACCTCCAGGTTGCTGTTTCGGAGCGTGCGCTTCTGCACTGTGTCTCCTTTCACGACCGCGGCACGAGCTTGAGCGTCGCGGACCGCGCCTGGACGGTGACGGTGTGGTCGACGATGCTCGCGGCGTAGCGCCGGTACTTGGTGCGGTACGCGTCGTCGATCCGGTCCGCGACGTCGCCGTCGACGCCGACGAAGGTCACGTCCTTCTCGACACCGCCGGCCCGGATCCGGCCCTCGTGGCGCACCTGTGTGCCGCGGAACCAACCGGAGGTGCGCCCGTTCACGGATCGGACGTAGAGGTCGTCGCCAAGGCGGACGACCCAGATCGTCGTTGGGTTTCGCAACGTGCCGTCGGGTCGGAGCGACGCGATCTCCAACTCGTCCGCGGCGTCGATCTTGTCGAGCTCGTCAGTCGTCCACGCGGTCATCGGCGTCCTCCTTCTACAGATCGATCAGGACCTTGATCGCTTCTCGGTCGTTCATCGCCCGGTAGCCGTCGGGCACCTCGTCGAGGCCGACCACCCGATCGAAGACCCGGCCGGGTTCGATCCTGCCCTCGAGGACGTCCGGGAGCAGCTCCTCGATGTACGCGCGGACGGGCGCGGGTCCACCGCCGATGGTGACGTTCTTGAAGAAGGTCGCGATCGCGTCCGGGACCGAGTCTTCCTGCGGCAGCCCGACGCGCCCGACTGCGCCACCGGGACGAGCGATGTGGAGGGCCGTCAGCGTCGACTGCTCCAGGCCGACGCATTCCAGGACCGAATGTGCGCCGAGGCCGTCGGTCAGCTCGCGTACGCGCTCGACCGCCTCGTCGCCGCGCTCGCTGACGACGTCCGTCGCGCCGAACTCCGTCCCGAGCGCGATCCGGTCGGGATAGCTGCCGAGCAGGATGATCCGCTCGG
>WNGB01005523.1_pt1 | contig 18866 bp, 14 predicted proteins | sample 5400681 | NCBI WGS metagenome assembly WNGB01 (sample SAMN13153367, study PRJNA577476) | soil metagenome | isolation source: 115 cm soil or saprolite under grassland replicate 2 | place: USA:California | collected 2016-06-15
TGACAGACTCGCTGCGGCGACCGAACCCTCGGTGCAGCCGGAGCTGCCCTGGATTGAGATAGGATCGGAGAAAGCTGTCATAGCTCGCGATTCAAAGTCCGCGGATGGTCGCAATGCCCTGGCTTGGACAGTTGATAGCAATGAGCCAGTAGATTGGTCGCTGCTGGAAAAAGATCCCAATCGTTTCTATGAACAATACGACGTAAAGGCGATCTGGGTCATCAATCTTGCCGACAAAAAGAAAGTAGGCGCGATAGGGGATACCGGAGGCTATGTGCGGCCGGGCAGTCATCGAACGCTGAGCGTCGCCTGGGGGCCGATCGAGAATGGAAGACGGTTTGCTTTGGCTGCCTATCAGTGGAAATGGGGCACCGATACTTTGCTTCTCCTGGACGTGGGCACGGATGACTGTCGATCCGCCCAGATCGGGCCGGTTTTGGATAAAGCTATCGAAGCGCAGATTAAGCGTGCCAAGTCGCAGAGACGAGGACCGTTCGATTCTACGTATCTACTTACCGGCCTGCCGGAACTTGGAAAGAAAACCGGCTTTTCCAGTGCGAGCACAGTTGGTCTCCCATTTGTCACCAAGGATCGCGAACAGGACACGTCGATCAGCGAAGGCATTCTCTCTCTTAAGCTCGCGCGTGCCGGTGAAGGTCCCACTGCCAGCGTCGTCAGGCTTACTCCCGGACCGCTGCCGGACGATCCTTTTTCCGAGTCGGCGCGACTCGCCAAAGCTGACCGCGAATTGAATGCGGTTTATTCGGCGTTACTCAAGCGCCTCAACCCGTCGGCGCAACAGGCGCTTAGGACTGAGCAGCGTGCCTGGGTTGAACAACGTGATCGGCAAGCAGACGAAGCTGTTCGCAAAAAAAGCGACAGCGAGAACGCGCGCATCGTTCGTGACCACCTTCTGCGTCAGCTTACTGAGGAACGCTCCACCGAATTGCGAAAACGGGAAGCGCAAGCCAAGTAAAGTTATCCTGAGCAGTCAACGGGATGCCGGAGAAAGAATCAAAAAGAGACGAACCAACAAGTGAGATTAGCCTTTACCATCGTCGCAATCGTTGCATACGGTGTTAGCTGCGGTTTTTCGATTCTTGCTGCTGACGAAGAGCCGGGAGTAGCAGGAGAGGATTCATCGGCAGGCTTGCCCGAAGATTACGCAAAAAATTATCTGATCGCCGCCAGCACGATTTCGCCGGACAAGAAGTTCGCTGTCATTTACCCGACGTTAGAATTAGAAGAAGCTGCGGAGAACACGAACCATCCGGACCGGATCAAGGATTGCGTTGTCGCGCTGCAGCCTTTTACTGTCCTGGGCGAGCTACAGACAAAGTATCCTTACTTTCAAAATCAGAACCACGGCGGACTCAGCGCCGAATGGTCCGATGACAGCTCAGTTTGTCTGATCACCCTCGATAGAAAATGGGGGCCGGGAGACGTGATTCTGGTCGAGTTTCGCAATGGCAAACTCAGTCGGATGACGAACATCCTGCGCAAAGCGCACGATCTATTGGCGCCGAACTGGCGCAAAGCCAAAGCTGAGCGGTACAACGACTATTACGACTTCGTCTTTATGGAGGATACGACTTTCAAGCTCGACGGCGCGAGCCGTGTGATAATCGATGCATCGGTGCACACCAGTCCAAACGACTTGGGTCTCGAAAAAAGCCCGCGAGTTTTTGGAAAAAGCCCACCAGATCGATCCCAAATCAGTTGGGGCGCTGATGAATCTCGGCAACGTCAGCGTTGAGATGAAAGACTTCGTGAGCGCACGAAAGTATTACGAAGAAGCCTTAAAGTTAGAGCCGAATGGTCAGTACGCGCAGGAAGCGAAGCAAGCCTTACGAAAACTGAAGAAGAAGTAGCGTCGACGTCAGTTTTTTGGAGATGTGACGTCCGCGAGGATCGATACGGCAGCGAGGAGTGGGAGGGCCGCCTCATCGTTTTCCGTCACCGGCTTGGCCCGCAGTTTTCGCCATTCCTTTTTGCTTGCGTCGTAGTTCAACTTCATCAACGGCTCCTCCGGCAATAAACGAATCCGGCTCCGATCGATGAAACCGTGAATTCCCGATTTTAGATAAACACGCCACGAGTTATCTCGTTCAGAAGTCACATAGGGCGGCGCGGCGATGAAGCGCTCGCCTGGTTTTACTGTCGTCGTTATTTCGTTGTCGTCTCCCCCGAGAAAGGATCCAACGAGAGTGTATCCGTTGGAATCTTTGAGCGTGGCCATACATTCATTCGACGAACCTTCGGTCGGATATAACAACGCGAGAGCGGCAACGGTCGTGAGGAACTTCCGTGTCATCGTTAGGCAACGATATATGTCACTTCTATTTGCATCATCGGCCGAACAGTATCCCGTAGCTCTTCGGGAAATAGCGTTTGATGTACGGCTTCGGTTTCGAAATCGGGTCGGTGTCTCCGCTGGAAAGGATTCCCGCGATCCGTTCTCGCATCTTGACTGGTTGTCCGCTGAGAAATTTCGCGAAAGTTTCGTCGCCGATGACGTGAAATAACTCCCAACCGTTCACAAAACATCCTTCGGCGGCGGCGCCATCCATCTCCCCGGCGCACACCGAATAAAAAGCTACCATTGCTTTCTGATCACCGTTACTCGCCGCGGTCAGAATTTTAAAATAGTTAAGGCCGCGCCCTTTGAACGCAGAGCCCGCCTCGCCCAGATCGCGATCCCGGGCCGATTGCCATTTTTGCCACTGCGTCTTTTGCTGATCGTAATTTAACTTCATCAACGGCTCGTTCGGCAAAAGCTGGAGCTCTGCTTTGCCGATGAATCCGTTGCAGCCGGACTTTAGGTAAACACTCCAACCGTAAGGCGCCCGGTCTGCCAGGAAATGTTCGCCCGCTTTTAACTTGGCGGTTCCACCCCTATCACAAGGCACAATGACTGAGCCGTGCGGATCTTTAAGCGTCGCCATGCACTCATCGAGTGCATTCGCGGTCGAATGGAACAACGCAAACGCGGCAAAACTCGCTAGCAAATAACCAGGTTTCATTAGGAGGAATGAACAAAATCGGTTACCGATCTTGTTTCCGCTGTTCATAGACGGCGCAAAGACAGATCGCGAGCAGTGAAATTTTTTCATATCATGGCGGCTGCTGCCCGCGTCTTCCCGCGCGGTGAATCCAGTCTCTTTCTGCTAGCGGCCGAAAATCCTCATACCAAAAGTGCTTCTTCAGTGCCCCGCGCATATCGATTCCACGCTTTTTTATCTCGCCTTTGTTCGCTCGCATAGAGCAAAGTCTTGAACGAAAGCAATGCAATTTTTCTTCAAATGAGCCAGTCACCCGTAATCCTGTTAAGAATGAATCGCCGTGTTGCTGCGATTCCAAAAATCGATGGCCGCGCGATTTGGTCGGCGACGTTATGAAATTGATAAGCCACTGCCTCACTTTGGCCCTTCTTTCTGTTCAAGCTCTCGCCTTGGAAGCGACGCCGGCGGCGAGCCCAAGCCGCTTCACCACGTTCGCGCAAGCTTTGGCCGAGGCGAAGCGCGTTGTCGATACCGACCCGGGAAAGGCTTACGACGTTGAATTCTCAATGGCGATTACGCCGCGACTGAGTGAGGTTGTTGGTGAGTGCACAAAGAATTCCGGACCGCGCGTCGCGTTTGATGTTGTTTTTGTTTTTGCGGCTAATGGGAACGTCGAACAGGTGTTCACTTCTCCGGATCAACCGGCCCCGGCCTGTGTCGGGGAAAGATTGCGCGATTTGCATTTACCTGCTCCTCCACACCCAGGCTGGCCAGTGGACCTGCACGTTAACATCAGTCCCGAAAACGCTCCACCGGCGAAGAAAGGAAGCACGAAGGAACTCGATCTCGAAATCAAGAGGTCACCGCGTCACATCATCTTGAAAAACGGAAAGGAAATTGCGACGTGGGAAGGCGATCCTGATTCGAGGATCACACTCCATTACCCCGATGGCGCTACCCAGGAAGTAACAATCACGAAAGATCGACATATGCATGTCGGACCTGCCATCCGAAATCCGAATGGGCAGAAGAAGGAAGGTGCGCCCAAATCCAGGGCAGAGGCAGAGTCAGCTTATCCAGAGGATGAAAAGCTGGCGATGAAAGCAAAGAAGGCCGAACTAGCAAAGAATTATGAAGAGGCGCTCAAGCTCTATGAACAAGCGATTAATCTGAAAGGCCGTTTCACGCCATTTGTTTATCAGAATCGAGGTATGCTTTACCTCGATCGCGCGAAAGCTTCGACCGACTCGCAATCACGGATCGCCGATCTGCAACGCGCCATCGCCGATTTTAAAACATCTATCGCTCTTGGGGCCGCTTCCGACGAAGAACTGAATCGCCGCTTGGAGAAAAATGCCACCAAGGCTAACCTTGAAGAGGCGACCAAGTTACTGGCAGAAGAAACAGGTCAATAACGATTCAATCATCAGCCTATCAAAACCACAATGTGGATCTTGCGATGAGAAAAAGCATTCGGTGAACACGAACGTCTCGGTGGGAACATTCGCGCTTTTCTTCGGGTTCACTGGCACCGTGTTAATGGCGGAGGAAAAACCGGAAGCGATTCTGGCGGCGGCGTCCTGGCTGAGGCCGGCGCGGCTCCGCAAAACGGCATCTACGGGAGGAAACTAAGTGAACACAAAAACTAGCCTGCTTGTCCTTGCGCTGTTCAGCTGTTTGTCGGCGCCCATGACTCTGGTAGCTGCCTCCCTGGAGGAAAAGTATTTCGAAACTCGTGACAATTTCATCCGTCAATTTTCCACAGCGAGCTCCCCTGAGGCTAATTCATATGAAAAAGCTCACTCAAAATTAGAAAAGGCCCTCTCAAAATTAGAAAAGCAGCTTCAGCTGATAATAGGCCCCGTTGACGTCGCACATTTTCCAAAACGAGGAAAGATTAATTTAGAAACCTTTGAGCAGGATGATGGCGGTTTTGGCCAAGTCGATGGACTGCGGTTCGATTCCAAGCACGGACTATTATTCGTAACGACCACGGGTTTGCTGAATGGTTATTTGCAACAGCATAAAGAACTGCCCACAGAATTGGGCAAGCTCGCAAAAGCTGAAGGATTTTATAGTGTGGCTCTTTATTGGGATGAAGCTGTTACCCATTTTGCTGAAGTACCGGTACGGACTACCAATGATAAATCGTTTGCCTATGCATTCCTTGGCTTATGGGCACAGGATATCGGGCCATTCCCGCCAAAAGATCTTTTTGTCTTTTTCGCAAATGGCGATCGTGTATTTGTAGTGTCGACCAAGGTGCAAAGCAACATTGATCAAATCGCTGAATGCAAAGACGTGTGGGATAAATTCAAGAAGAAATCGGATGCTGCATCCGCCACTTATCGAGCATCGGAAGACAAAGATCAGAAAGCTAGCGACGACAGTGTTAGATACGAAGAGGAGGGTTTTAGAGCATACTGCAGGTGCTTCGAGGAAAGAGCAAAAATGGAACCCTTTTTCAAACAACTAACAAAGCAGGCTCAAACTCTAGTTGATAGCCTGCAAAAACAATTACCTCGGTAAGGTATAACGAGTCGTTCCACGCCGACCGCTTCGCGGCGTGTGAACTCATCGTTAGGCCTACTAGCCGCTCAGCGAGCTTGCACAATTTCTCCGTCCGGGTAACCGCGCTCTCAATACAAAACACAAACATGAAACAATACGTAATTAGCCTTGCTCTATTAATCGCTGCACTGGTCGCATTTCTGACAAGCCATGCCAACGCCCAGAGTCAAGCCGAGATGAACCGGCAAGCGGCAAAAGACTTCCACAAGGCCGATGCAGAACTCAACAGCACGTATGCGGCACTTATGGCGAAGCTTCCGGACGCTGAGAGCAAGCGAAAGCTTAAGAAAAGTCAGCGAGCGTGGATCGCATTCCGAGATGCCGAGGCAGTATTTGCGGCTGACCAGTTGCGCGGTGGATCAATGGCTCCCACGATCCGCTACGAAACTATGGCGGAACTTACTTAAGAGCGAATCAAACAGCTAAAGGCCAAGCGTACCGAATGAGACCACATCATGGACTGGGTGCACGTTGAGGAATGAACTAGCGCCTACAATCAGAATAACGTTTATGAATAAAAAATTCGTCGCCCTGACACTTGCCAGCGTGGGAACAATTTTAGTTTCCATTAGCGCCCAAGCGGGCGCGCTGGCTATTGATGCAGCCGGAAATCTCTTTCTGAGCGACGGACATTCCATCTTCAAATACGCGCCCGATGGCACAAAGAGCACCTTCGCCGCGGGGCTGAGCCCACTTGCTTTGTGCTTTGACGGCGAAGGGAATCTTTTCGTCGTGGACGCGGCAGTGACGGAAGCCAAAAGCTCGATTCTCAAATTTACGCCTGACGGAAAGAAAAGTACGGTCGCCAAGGGGATCAGCCCTGACGGAATGGCCTTTGATCGTTCGGGTAATCTGGTTGTTTCTCAGGGTGATTCGATTTTCAAATTCACGCCCAAAGGGGTAAAGCGCACGTTCGTCATTTCCAAGCCCTCTTTTTATTTTACCGATCTAGTTTTTGACGCAGCCGGTAATTCCTTTGTGACCGACGAACATTCCATCTACAAATACGCGCCCGATGGCACAAAGAGCACCTTCGCCGCGGGACTCGACCATCCGACCGGCCTGGCTGCCGACGCTGCCGGCAATGTCTATGTCACGGTAGTGACGGCACCCGACGCCAGCAGTCATGCGATCCTTAAATTTAGTCCCGATGGGACGAAAAGCACGTTTGCTTCACTGCTCGGCAGTTTTTTTGCTGGCGATCTGGCTTTTGATCGGTCCGCTAATCTTTTTGTCTGGAATAGCTATGCAATCTTGAAATTCGATCCGAGTGGAACTCGAACCACCTTCGTCTCGGACTGGGTATCACCCGACAAACAATGGGAATACGAATGCGTTGAATACCCGAGAATTGTAAAAGCCGGCACCACACAACTTGTGTTAGATCTTGATCAAGAGCTGAAGGTAAATGGTGCCGAGAGGAGGGTTGCAGACATACTGTGGGCGCCAGACTCAAAGCGCTTTGCTTTTAATTACATTCCGGCCAACGCGCACCATACGAGCCGCGAAACGGTCGCGTTGTATCAGCTGCGTGGTGACAAATGGGTAGCCTTGCATTCACCGGTGGACAAAGCATCTGAGCGCGCCCAGTTGGCGCAACTGGCCGAAAAGTATTTGCCGAAAAACACTTACCGCCGCCGCTTTTTGGATTCCTCGCCAGAGGACGATACCTTAAAAGTGCGTAAGTGGGCGGACGCCAATACTGCAATCCTGTATGCGTATTCGCAAACGGATGAGGAGCAGGGGGCTGTTCTTTTCACGATGAAGTTCGATGCGGAAGGCAACTGGAAAATCGTCAAAACGCATCGGCTGTCGAAAAAGGAGCTCCTAAAGGAGCTACAAGAGGAGCTATGAGATCGTTCTTTCGTTCATTCGCAAGCCAGTAGCCAAATTATTGTCCCTTGCCGAAGAGTATTTCATATGTCTTTGGAAAATTCTGTTTGAGATACGGTTTCGGTTTCGAAATCGGATCCCAAGCGTCGCCGCCGACGATGCTGAAAGTATCTCTGTAGGATTCTCGGATTTTTTCAGGACGACTCTTCAAGTAGTTGGCGAAAATTTCATCGCCCGCGACGTGAAAAAGCTTCCACCACTCCTCCGCGTAAACCACTGAGGCAGCACCATCCATAAACTTACCCAGGGAATCGAACCGCGCGATCGCTTTTAGGTCGCCTTCGCTCGCTCGCACCAGGGTTGCATAGTAATTGACCCCATGCTGTTTCGCTTCCCATGCCGCCTCATCGCTTTGCGTCACCGGCTTGTCCCGCAATTTTCGCCATTCCTTTTTGCTTGCGTCGTAGTTCAACTTCATCAACGGCTCCTCCGGCAATAAACGAATCCGGCTCCGATCGATGCGACCGTTAATTCCCGATTTTAGATAAACACGCCACGAGGTATCCCCCCTTTGTTCAAAATCCGAATAGGGCGGTGCGGCGATGAAGCGTTCGCCGGGCTTTATGGTGATGGGAACCTCCTCGCCTTCGATGTAAGTGTAACCAGACCCCGCGTACGCATCCGACCCGTTGATTGTTGCCATGACTTCTTCTGGTCCAAGGGCTTCTACCGCCTTGGCGTTGTGCTCGCTCAGACTCGCCGGAAGCTCAAAGGCTTTCTTTTCCATGCTGTAATCGCATTGCCAGTCGTCAATGGTCCACTCGTGGGCCGGTGAGGCTAAGTCGCACCTTTTTCCCATCACCGCTCCAGGATTCGAAGCGAATAAACGATTGGGTCAGATTCTTGGTATCGATCTTATACTTACGTTTGTTAGCTGGAGTTTTTTGGAAAAATTCCCAAGCCAGCTCACTGAGCGGATCGGTTATCGATTCGAAAACAAGGCCATCTTTCCGGCGATAGAGATAGGCTGAGTCTTCTTGGCTACCGTCGTGCTGCCTCCGAACAATCCACCGCGCGTCTGGTGAAATGAAATGCTCCGTGGAGAACGCGACGGTCTTCCCTGGCAATCGTTTGCGTTGTGTAGGATCTTGTTTCGAAACAATCCACGCCTCCTGCCTGCGAGAATCGGCGCCTTCTCCTCGAAAAACCTTGATCACAAAATCTCCCCTGGGAGATTCGGCGCCTTCGTCTTTTGCTTCGCTGTAACCCGGCGGCGGATAAGGCCCATTTTCCAGCGGGAAATCCGCGCGAATGTCTTTTATTCGCTCCCTGGTTTTAAAGGAGAGAATGAGCCAATTGAGTCCCGGGTCTGTGCCCTCTTGATCCCGATGTTTGATCCATTCTACCTCGGATTTCTTTAACTCCTTCTGCTGTTCTGCGGGCAGGCGCGCCATTGTTTCCGTGTAAACCTGGTTTAGTTCGGCGTCTTGTTTTTCAAAGTCTGCCTTTAACTCTTCCAGCGTCAGAGAGGCGGTTGGCGTAGGGTCTGCGTGCAGCGAAACGGGCGGGAGCAAAGCACCAATACAGAGACAGGACAGAACTATTCGAGTCATCGAATTGTCATGATCTCTTACCGACCCGCATAGCTACGCGCCACAAGAAACAGAAAGTAAAGCTTCACTCTTCTTCGGATCGCAACGGTAAATTGTGATCTCTTCTCCTTCGTAATAATTCGAGCCGACCACAACTTCCATTTTGCCGTCGCCGTCCAGATCCAGTATGGCGATCACCTTGTACGCGTTTGGCGCGTCGAAGCGCCCCTTTTCTTGTGCAGCCTTCGGATAAGCCTTGGGATGGAATTCGCCTGCGATGAGTTGCGTTTCCACTTTTCCAGCAACCACCCGGCGCAACAACACCATCGAATAACTCCCAGCCGGCGATCACATTGGCACCCTGTCGTCCTTCCTGAAATAATTCGTGGCGCTGATCAAGACTTCCTCCTCGCCATCGCCATCGAGATCAACTCGCAGAATGTTTTCGATCTTAACTTTCGGTTGCTCGATTCGCTTTGTTTTCAAAAAGTCGCGCACCGCATCGACATGAACTTTTTGCGTCGGATCGATGACTTGCGGTTTTCGCGGCAACGCGTTCCACGGCGCGGCCAGCGCGATCGCGCCCTCGTCCGGGTTTGGCGAAAGCGAAACCGTCAGCACGTCTGAACACGCATCCTCTTCTGACGGCTTCGGCTGGCCCCCTTGGCTTCGCCGAGTGATTGGGTCAACCCGTAGACCTGGTAGGTCATTTCACCCTGTAGCTCCTTCGCAGCTTCATCCGCCTTGATCCATTTCCCGTCGGCGGTCGCGCCGAAGAGATAACCGCTTTGGACTTCGGCGATCGGATGCAGATCGATTGCAGCTGCGGAAGTCGCGCAAATTAGAATCGCGGTCAGCCTAACGATGACCGTTCGGGAGATTGTTTGCTTCATGAAGGTCGGTATTGGTAATCCGCTGAAGATGTCTTGTCGGCGGCCGAAAAACAATGCAGAAGGTAAGATCGACATCATGAAATGGGCGAATGTCCTTGTGGCTTTGATTGGTTCACTTCTCATTCCCGTGGCTCCCATTTACGCGCAGATGCAGGCTGAGATGAACGCGACGGCCCGCGAAGATTTTGCGCGAGCCGATGCCGACCTTAACAAAACTTATCAGGCGGTGTTGGCGAAGCTCGTGGACTCTGAGAGCAAACAAAAGCTCAAGGAAAAGCAGCGGGCATGGGTCGCGTCCCGCGATGCCAAGGCAGCACGCGCCACCGATGAGGCAAACGGCGGCTCGATGGCTCCCATGCTCCGCTACGAAACGCTGACACATCTAACTCGAGAGCGAATCAAAGAGCTAGGGGCCATGCTCGATCACGGAACTGCGAGCGGACCGAAATCCACGGCGCCAGAATCAGAGAGCAAACAAGCGAACTCCGTTTCGCAAGCAGCGCCTACCGCAGCGTCGACTCCTTATTGCATTTCTCCAGACAAAAAATGGGAATACAAACTGGTTGATGGTAGCCCGAGCATCGTTGAAGCGGGCACAACCAACATCGTCTTTGATCTGAGTGAAGGCGTAGGCATCCCAGAGGCGAGCGAGGTAATTTGGTCCCAGGACTCCAAACGTTTTGCGTTCAACTACCAGGCGGGTACCCGCTATCAGACATCGGAGCTTTACCAATTCGATGGTACCGAATGGCAGGAGCTGGATTCGCCCGAGTCTGACGCTATAGCTGTGCCGTCCGATCGTTCGATGACGGCCCGGAAGAAAAAGCTGAAACTGTCACCGGATAGACCGGGCCGACCAATCATGACCAGCTACTTGACTCGCAAATGGATCGATTCAAACACTGCGCTCTTATATGTGCACAAGGCTGAAACCTTCCAAATCAAAGGCGAAACGGAAGAAGTCAGCGCAGCTTTTTTCTTCACGCTCAAATTTGATCCCGGAGGGAAGTGGAAAATTGCCCGGACGACTGATCTGCAGACGAAAGGTGAATTGAACAAAGTGGAGAAAGAAGAAAGCGACAAGCTCGACAAAGAACCGGGCGAGACATCAACTATTGGAGAGCACATTTACCACCACCAACCTTGAACGCCTGGGCCACGTTGCAGGAAATTAAAACCTGAAGCGCTGTCGTTGGCGAAAAAGTTTCAAGCAAAACGCGATTTCTTACCCACGACGTTCTTTGATCGCCTGTAAAATTTCCGCGATCGCTTCGCCGCGCGGTTTGGCGCCGAGGTTGCCTTTGCCGTGAACGCGCACGCTCACGGCATCGGCGTCCATGTCGCGTTTTCCGATCACGAACATGGTGTGGACTTTCATTTGCTCGGCGCGCTGGATTTTGCCGTTGATCTTGTCGGTGCTGTCGTCGATTTCTGCGCGCACTTGCTGAGCGCGCAGTTCCTTCAGAATCGATCGCGCGTAATCCATTAGCTTCGGTTCATCGCCGATCGTGAGGATACGCATCTGTTCCGGCGAGAGCCAGAGCGGGAAATTGCCGGCGTAATGCTCGATTAGGAATCCGATGAAGCGTTCGTGCGTGCCCAACGGCGCGCGATGAATGCAGATCGGGATCTTGTCAGTGTTGTCGCGGTCCTTGTAGCGAAGATCAAAACTGCGCGGTTGCGCGAAATCGACCTGGTTGGTTGCGATGGAAAACTCACGTCCGATCACGCTCCACGCTTGCACGTCGATCTTGGGGCCGTAAAAGGCCGCTTCGTTCGGCACTTCGACATAATTAATTCCAGAATTCTTTAGGACGTTGCGCGTCATCTCCTCGGTTTTTTTCCAAAGCTCAGGTTCATCGACAAATTTCTGGCCGAGCTTTGCGGGATCGTGCGTAGAGAAGCGCATCAGATATTTGTCGATCCCGAACAACTTAAAATAATTCAGATACATCTCGTTCACGGCGTTGAACTCCGCTTCGAACTGCTCTGGGGTCATGTAGAGATGAGCGTCGTTCATCTGCAGCGAGCGCACGCGCATGAGTCCAAATAATTCTCCGCTTTTCTCGTAGCGATAATCCGTCCCGTACTCCGCCAACCGCAACGGGAGGTCGCGATAGCTGCGAGGCAGAGCTGCAAACAACTTGTGGTGATGCGGACAGTTCATCGCCTTGAGGTAGTAACGAGTGTTACTCCTTGCCTGATCAAGCTTGTCTTCCAAAGCGCCCAACTCTTCCTCCAAGCGATTTCGTTTTTCGTAGATCGATTGTGGGGAGCTCCCCTCGCTCGCAAGGACATGCGCGGCCTCCTCTAGTTCGCGATCCAATTCTTCCTTACGAGCCATCGCCGCTTTTAGCTCTTCCGTGTAATCCTTTGTCACTTCCATCGGCGGAAACATTGATTCGAGGTAGTAAGGGACGTGGCCGCTCTTTCTGTACAGGCTCTCGCGCGCGATGTGCGGCGTGCGGACACGCTGGTAGCCAGCCGCGAATTCAGTTTCCTTTGCGAGTTTCTCAAGTTCTTCGGCAATCACCGCACCGCGCGGCAGGAACATCGGCAAGCCGGGCCCGACGTCGTCATCAAAAACGAAAAGCTCCAGCTCCTTGCCAAGCTTGCGATGATCGCGCTTCTTCGCTTCCTCGAGCATCGCGAAATAATCGTCGAGTTCCTTTTTCGTTTTGAACGCGGTGCCATAAACCCGCTGTAGTTGAGGATTTTTTTCGTCGCCCTTGTAATAGGCGCTCGCCACGTTGGTGAGTTTGAACGCGCCGATGTTTCCTGTGCGCATGACGTGCGGGCCGGCGCAGAGATCAATGAAGTCGCCGCTGCGATAAAGCGAGATTTTTTCGTCGGGCGGAATGTTCTCGATGATGTCGAGCTTGAACTTGCTTGGGTCTGGACGTTCGCCTAGCGCGGCGAGCCGGCCTTTCTTCCCAAGCTCGAGCGCTTCATCGCGCGAAACTTCAATCCGCTCAAATGGATGGTTCGCTTTGATCTCCTTCTTCATCTCCGCCTCGATTTTTTCGAAATCGTCGGGTGAGATGCGGTGTGGAAGATCGACATCATAATAAAAACCGTTTACCACCGGTGGCCCTGCAGCGAACTGCGCTTCCGGCCAGATTTTCAAAATAGCCGTCGCAAGTACGTGCGACGCCGAATGACGAAGACGTTCCAGATCCGTCATCGTCGCGCGCATCTCAGGTGTTTTGCGTTCGTCAGACATGGTCGGAGTCGGCTGAAATTAACCACGAAGGGCGCGAAGGACACAAAGAATTTGCGACTGACAGGATCACCTGCCGTGCCAACAAAATTCAAGCCACAGATACAGGCTTGATTTCGGCACGACTTTTTACTTACATCGCATCGTGCCTGCGGTAGCTAACGGAGCACCGGGGAGGGCGACTGGTCAAAGCACTCAAAACGGTGCAGTTGCATTTACCACCACGCATTGGAGCGTGGTGCTGGCAGCGCAAGGCGAATCAGCGGAGGCCAGGGCGGCGCTGGAAAAGCTCTGCCGAACCTACTGGTGGCCACTGTACGGCTTCGTTAGACGTGAAGGCTACAAACCAGAGGAGGCACAGGATCTCACTCAAGCTTTTTTTGCGCGGCTGCTCGAGCGGAAGGATCTAGAAACTGTTAGGCAGGAAAGGGGACGTTTGCGTTCTTATCTGCTGGCATCGCTCAAGAATTTTCTCTCGAAGGCGCGGTATCGCGAACTGACTGTCAAACGAGGCGAAGGCCGGCCACTGGTTTCGCTGGACGATTTGCTCGCGCGCGAACGCGCCGACCAGGAGCCGTCTCACAAATTGAGCGCCGATCGCATTTACGAGCGTCGTTGGGCATTAACATTATTGGAGCAAGTGCTCACCCGGCTCAAAGCCGAATATGAAGCCGCCGGCAAACTGCCGTTATTCGATCGCTTGAAAGAATTGCTCGCCCGGGAATCCGGCCAGCCTTCCCAGGCTGAGATTGCCGCCGAAATGGGAATGACCGAAAACGCTGTGAAACAAGCGTTTCACCGCATGCGCCATCGCTATCGGCAGTTGTTGCAGGAAGAGATTGCCCACACGGTCGCGGTGCCGGACGACGTCGAGGATGAGCTGCGACATTTCATCGCCGTATTGCAGACGTAACCTTTGAAAGAATTTCGGGCTTTACAGGTAGAGAGGATAAATCGGCCGGAAAACAGGATGACAATTGCCAGCAAAGTTTGCGCAGAATGCGGGGCCACCGTGTTCGCGGATGCGCCGCAGGGACTTTGCAGCGCGTGCCTGTTTCGGAGTGGTCTCCGCTTACTCGACAACAAAGATGACGAGGCGTTTGAGCCAACGGGTACGCAAAAGTCGAAAGATTTCGGCGATTACGAATTGCTGAAAGAAATCGGACGCGGTGGCCAGGGCGTGGTGTATCGCGCCCACCAAAAAAGTCTTAACCGCACGGTGGCGCTCAAAGTGATTGGTCTCGCTCACTGGGCCACAGAAGCACACGTGAAGCGCTTTCGCCTCGAAGCAGAAGCCGCCGCCGGCCTGAACCATCCGTGCATCGTCCCGATTTACGAAGTCGGGGAGCGCGACGGCGCCTGTTACTTCAGCATGGGACTCGTGGAAGGCGGCCAACTCGATGCCGTCGCGAAGAGCGAACCGATCCCGATCCGTCACGCAGCGGAACTGATCGCCAAGCTGGCCCGCACAGTTCACTATGCACATGAGCACGGCATCCTCCATCGAGACATCAAGCCCGGAAACATCCTGCTCGACACAAAAAGCGAACCGCATCTCACCGATTTCGGACTGGCACGGCTCGTGGAAACGGAGAGCACCGTCACGCAGACGCTGGAAGTCCTGGGCACTCCAAGTTACATGGCGCCGGAACAAGCGGTGGGAAATAACGCGGGGGTCACTAGGGCCACGGATATCTACGGGCTGGGCGCAGTGCTTTACCAACTGCTCACCGGCCATCCACCTTTTGCTGGAGGAACAACCTTTGAGACGGTGCGATTGGTTTTGGACACCGAGCCGCGGCAACCGCGGCTGTGGAACCCGAAAGTAGATTGTGATCTTGCAACGATCTGCCTGAAGTGCCTCGAGAAAGATCCGCAGCGCCGTTACACGTCGGCTCTCACGCTCGCCGAAGATCTTGAACGCTGGTTAAAGCACGAATCGATACGCGCCAGGCGAAGCGGATTTGTTACTCGTGCCCGCAAATGGGTGCGACGAAATCCAACTAGTGCGTTGTTAGTGGCATCACTGGTCGCCCTCGCAGCGGCCATGGGCTGGAATGTTTGGAAAAGCGAACTAATCAGTCGTCCCGCGACGAGCGGAATCGCGGTTCTTCCCTTTGAAAATCTGAGCCACGATCCCGATAACGCCTATTTGGCAGACGGAATTCGAGAAGAGATCCTCACGCGGCTAGCTAGCATTGCGGATTTAAAAGTCATTTCGCGCACTTCCACGCAGCAGTATCAGAGCAAACCTCGCAATCTCGCGGAGATCGCCAAGCAGCTTGGCGTAGCGAACGTTCTTGAGGGTAGCGTGCAAAAAGCGGCCGATCAGGTGCGGGTCACTGTTCAGTTGGTTAACGCGCAAACCGATTCTCATCTCTGGGCCGAAACCTTCGATCGGAAGTCGACTGACATCTTTAGCGTCGAGAGCGAGATCGCTAAAGGAATCGCGGAGTCGTTGCAGGCGAAGCTCACGGCTCGCGAGGAACAAGCCCTGGCAGTTAAACCGACAAACAACCCGGAAGCTTACGATGCGTATCTGCGCGGCCTGGCTTTTCAAGCACGCATCCGCTACCCCATCTCTTCCTACTCTTCCGAACTCGAGAAGGCCTCAGGTTTTTATGAGCGAGCGGTGCAGCTTGACCCCAATTTTGCGTTCGCTTGGGCACGGCTTTGTCGCGCGGATGCCGCTCTCTACTTTCTTCGCACTGTCGCTAGTAGCGTCACTCGGGGCGATGCAGCGAACCGTGCTTTAGAGAATGCGCAGAAGCTGGAGCCTAACTCGCCTGAGACTCTGCTCGCCCTGGGTCATTATCAATACTGGGTGCTGCGTGATTACGAGCGCGCCAAAATGACCTTTCGTCGCGTCAGCAAGATGTTACCAGGCAGCAGCGACGTACCAAGGGCCCTAGGCTCAATTGCCCGACGCGAAGGACACTGGGATGAAAGCGTTGCCTACTTCGAGCAAGCCCTCACCCTGGACCCACGCAATGCGGAGTTACTTGTGGACGCGGCATGGACTTATGCCACGCTTCGACAGTTCCCGGCCGCGCTAAAGTTGTATGATCGAGCGCTGGACCTTACGCCAAACGATGAGTATGTGATGGCGGCGAAGGCCAGCATGTATCAGGCCCAGGGTAACTTGGAAGAAGCCGCCAGGTTTCTATCAGAAATAAACTGGCAGACTCCCAATGAGGAGACGTTTTACACTAAGGTCCGTCAGCTGAGACTTGAACGAAATTACAGTCAGGCCGTTCGATTGCTACAAGCCCGACTGGCTCAATTCCATTTTGGTAATGCGTACCAAAAGGCCTGTGCTCAGCTGGAGCTTGCTTTCATGCAGCGCCCCGCTGGTGACACGGCTGGTGCAAAGGTTAGCGCTGAACAGGCGCTCAATACGCTCGAGCAGCTCTACAGGGACCAACAACCAGACAACACCAATCTTGCGGCAGCGCTGGCTCAAGCTTATGCCGCGATGGGCGAAAAGGACTCGGCCCTAAAGGTAATGGAGCGTGCAATCATGCTCCGGCCCAGCGCTAAAGATCGGGTGTCAGGACCTATCCTCGAAGAGAACCTGGCGTTTATTCAGACCGTCTTCGGCGAGAACAGCCATGCTATATCAACGCTCACGCAGTTGTTACAAACGCCCCAACATAGCGGGGCTTACGGCCCAGCGCCCATCACGCCGGCCCTTCTTAGGCTCGATCCGATCTGGGATCCGTTGCGCACCGATCCCGCTTTCCAAAAACTCTGCGAGGAAAAGAAGCCGTAGCCATGATCAGTGTAATCAGAGTTTGCACAGAATGCGGGGCCGCCCTCTTCGCGGATGCGCCGGAGGGCGTTTGCAGCGTGTGCCTGTTTCGGACTGGTCTCGCCTCATGCGACAACAAAAATGACGAGGCGTTTGAACCAACGGTCGCGCGGATGCTGAAAGATTTCGGCGATTATGAATTACTCGAAGAAATCGGACGCGGTGGCCAGGGCGTAGTTTATCGCGCCCACCAAAAAAGTCTTAACCGCACAGTGGCGCTCAAAGTGATTGGTCTCGCTCACTGGGCGACAGAAGCACACGTGAAGCGTTTTCGCATGGAAGCAGAAGCCGCCGCCAGCCTGAACCATCCGTGCATCGTCCCGATTTACGAAGTCGGGGAGCGCGACGGCGCCTGTTACTTCAGCATGGGACTTGTGGAGGGCGGCCAACTCGATGCCATCGCGAAGCGCGAACCGATCCCGATCCGTCACGCAGCGGAACTGATCGCCAAGCTGGCCCGCACAGTTCACTATGCGCATGAACACGGCATTCTGCATCGAGACATCAAACCCGGAAACATCCTGCTCGACGCAAAAGGCGAACCGCATCTGACCGATTTTGGGCTGGCCCGGCTGGTCGAAACAGAGAGCACCGTCACGCGCACGATGGAAGTTTTGGGCACTCCCAGCTACATGGCGCCGGAACAAGCGGTGGGAAATAACGCGGGGGTCACTAGCGCCACGGATATCTACGGACTGGGCGCAGTGCTTTACCAACTGCTCACCGGCCATCCCCCTTTTGCTGGCGGAACCACCTTCGAAACGGTCCGATTGGTTTTGGACACCGAGCCGCGGCAACCACGCCTCTTGAACCCGAAAGTAGATCGCGACCTGGCAACCATCTGCCTGAAGTGCCTCGATAAAGATCCGCAGCGCCGCTATTCTTCGGGCCTCGCGCTCGCTGAAGATCTTGAACGCTGGCTAAAGCACGAACCGATCCGCGCCCGGCGCACGAGAATCTTCACCCGAGGAAGGAAATGGGTACGGCGGAATCCAACTATTGCGGTGTTGGTGGTCGCCCTCGCGGCGGCGATAGGCGCTATGATCTGGAAGAGCGAATTTATCCAGCGTCCGCCCCCAACCGGAATCGCCGTGCTTCCATTTGAAAATCTCAGTAAAGACGAAGAAAACGCATTTTTCGCCGGAGGCGTGCAAGACGAAATCCTCACTAATCTCGCGAAGGTTGCCGACCTGAGGGTCATCAGCCGCACTTCGGTCATGCAGTACAAGAGCGGCATCGCACGCAATCTCAGACAGATCGCACAGCAATTGCGAGTAGGCCATGTGGTGGAAGGCAGTGTCCAGCGAATCGGTAACAAGATGCGGGTGTCAGTACAACTGATCGATGCGCGCACTGACACACACCGCTGGGCTGAGCATTACGAGCGCGATGTGGCAGATGTATTTGCGATTCAGACTGAGATCGCGCAGCAAATCGCCGACCAACTTCAGGCCAAGCTCTCTCCTGCGGAGAAAGCCGCGATCGCGGAACGGCCGACCGCCGATCCAGTGGCTTATGCCTACTATACCAAAGCCAAGGAAATGGACATCTACGACAATTGGGAGGGCGTGGACAAAAGCCTGAACCAAAAAGTGGAACTGCTCGAAAAGGCGACGCGGCGTGATCCGAATTTTGCCCTGGCCTATTGCGCCCTCGCGAAAACGCAATGCGATTTGGACAACGGGGATCCCAAGCAGCTCGAGTTGGCAAAGAAAGCGGCGGACGCGGCGTTGCGAGTGCGGCCGGACTTGGGGGAGGCTCATCTAGAACTGGCTCGCTATTACTACTACGCTAATCTTCACACGGGTGATTTCGATCGGGCACGCGACGAAGTGACCATTACTCTCCGCAAATTGCCGAATAGTTCTGAGGCGATCGTGATCGCAGCCCGAATCGATAAGCGCCAAAATCGCTGGGATGATGCGCTCGCCAATTTCCAAAAGG
>WNGB01005524.1_pt1 | contig 18862 bp, 16 predicted proteins | sample 5400681 | NCBI WGS metagenome assembly WNGB01 (sample SAMN13153367, study PRJNA577476) | soil metagenome | isolation source: 115 cm soil or saprolite under grassland replicate 2 | place: USA:California | collected 2016-06-15
CGTTCTCGGCGCTCGACGCGCCCACGCGGCAGGATCTGATCGGGGATCTCGGACGCGTGCTCCGCGCTGAGCGGATCACGACGGTTCTCGTCACGCACGACCACGAGGAGGCCATGGTGCTGGCCGACCGGGTGGGCGTGCTCTTCGACGGCCGGCTCGTGCAGCTCGATGCCACCTCGCGCGTGTTTCGCGCGCCTGTGTCCGAGGCGGTTGCCCGCTTCGTCGGCATCGAGAACATCGTCGGCTGCCGGGTGCTGTCCTCGAAGGGCGGCGTGTCGGTCGTCGAGGTGGGGGGCCAGGTCATGGAAGTGGCGCAGCCGGCCGAGCCCGCCAACGATTCGCTCCTCTGCCTGCGCGCCGAGGACGTGACGCTCAAGACGGGCACGCCGCCGCCCGGCGCCGCGCTGCCGCCCAACCGACTCAAGGGCGCCGTGGCGCGGCTCCATCCGGTCGGGCTGCATGTGCGCGTCGCCGTTGACTGCGGCTTTCCGCTGACAGCCCTTGTGACGCACCGTGCCGTAGAGGAATTGGCCCTGGCAGAGGGCGTGGAGGTGACCGTGCAGTTCAAGGCCACCGCGCCTCACCTTCTGGTTCGCTCCAAGTCTTGACAGCGAAAACGCCCGGGGGGTATAAGAAGTTCACCCGCGGCCGCAACCTCACCACAGGAGGTCCCAATGGCCGATCTGGAACCGCTAGTTCAGCGTCTTGCCGCCGAGAACCCCGAGTTCCGCAAGCTCCAGGAGGACCACGCCAAGTACAAGCAGGAGCTGAACGAACTCAATAGTCGCGGGTTCCTCACGGCAGACCAGCAGTGGCGTGTCAGCGAGCTCAAGAAGCTCAAGCTCATGGGCAAGGACCGGATGGAGTCCCTCATCCGGCACGCCCGCGACGCCGCGCACGCCTGACGCGGAGCGCTGAAGCGCTCTTTTCATGTCGCCGTCCCGGGGGACGCCAGGCTTTCGCGGCCTCTCCCATCTGACGCCGTCCGGCGAGGCCCGGATGGTGGATGTCTCGCCGAAGACGGAGACCGCCCGCGAGGCGGTCGCCCGCGTGGCGCTGAAGATGCGCCCCGCCACGCTGGCCGCTATCCGTGCGGGCACCCTGGCCAAGGGCGATGTGCTGGGCGTGGCCCGCACGGCCGGCATCATGGCGGCCAAGCGCACGCCCGAGCTGATCCCTCTCTGCCACCCGCTCCGCATCACCGGAGCGGAGGTGTCCTTCACCCTCGACGACAAGCTGACCACGGTCACCATCGAGGCGCGCGTGCGCACAGTGGACAAGACCGGCGTCGAGATGGAGGCGCTCACCGCCGCCGCCGTGGCCGGGCTCACCGTCTACGACATGGTCAAGGCCATCGACCGGGGGCTGGTCCTCACGGATCTCTGTCTCATGGAGAAGTCCGGGGGGAAGTCCGGCGTCTGGCGGCTGAAGAAGCCATGAGGACCGCGCTCGTCTACTCCGAGGAGTGGCGCCGCTTCGACTACGGGCCGGCGCATCCGCTGCGCATGGAGCGCCTCGGCCTGACGTGGCGGCTCATGGAAGCCTATGGGCTCGGGTCGGGCCTGAAGCTCAAGGTGCTCACGCCTGAATCCGCCCCCGTCGAGGCCATCACGCGCTTCCACACGCGCGAGTACGTCGAGGTTCTGCGCGCGGTGAGCGCCGGGGACTGGGTGCCGCACGCCGCGCGCTATGGCCTGGGCGCCGGCGACAACCCCATATTCCCGGGACTCTGGGAGGCGGCGGAGCTCACCGCCGGGGGATCGCTGCTGGCGGCCCAGCTCGTCCTCGACAACGAGGTGACGCGCGCCTTTCACTTCGCCGGCGGACTCCACCACGCCATGCCGGATCGCGCCTCGGGCTTCTGCTACGTCAACGACGCCGTGGTGGCGATCCAGGCGCTCCGCCGCAAGGACTGGAAGGTCGCCTACGTGGACATCGACGCCCACCATGGCGACGGCGTCCAGTATGCCTTCTACGACGATCCCCGCGTGCTGACGATCTCGAGCCACGAGCGCGGCGACCGGCTCTTCCCCGGCACGGGCTTCGTCGAGGAGATGGGTGAGGGCGAAGGACTCGGCTACTCTGTCAACCTGCCGCTCCAGCCCTACACCGACGACCTGGTCTACGAGCCCGCCTTCGAAGCCGTGGTGCCGCCGCTGCTCCGCGCTTTCGAGCCCGACGCCGTGGTGCTCCAGCTCGGCATAGACTCGCACCGCACCGACCCGCTCACGCACCTCGCGTGGACGGTGCAGGGGTTCGCGAAGATCACGGCCAGGCTGCTCGAGCTCTCGCCGCGCGTGGTGGCCCTGGGCGGTGGCGGCTATGACCTGCCGAACGTCGCGCGCGCCTGGACGGCCGCGTGGGCGGCGATGAACGGCGTGGAGCTGCCGGCGGAGATCCCGCGCGCCTGCCACAAGGACCTGGCGCGCCACGGCCTCAAGGCCATGCGCCTGTGGGACGACCCGCTGGAGCTGCCGGCCGACACCCGGCAGTGGGCCGCGGACTACGCCATGCGCCAGGTCCGCGCGATCCGCGAGCAGATCTTCCCACTGCACGGGCTCTAGGCCCTGCCTGTCCGCATGACCTCCGAGCGCGACACTCCCGGCATCGCGGTGGAGGTGGACGGCCAGGCCTGGACGCGCGTGGCAAGCTTGAGACACGCGGGGCCGGACGAGCGCGTCTTCACCGTCACGCGGGAGGACGACGGGACCGCCGAGGTCCGCTTTGGTGACGGGCAGCGTGGCCAGCGGCCGCACGCGGGATCGATCGTGAAGGTGACGTACAGGACAGGCGGCGGCACGATCGGCAGCGTGAGCCGGAGGATCGAGGACGCGCGCATCGAGCCGCGCTTCTGGATGATCTCGGAGGCCGGCGCGGGCGCCGTCGGATGGCAGACCGTCGAGCGGAAGTGGGGGCGGGCCGCGGTCTCCGCGCTCACCTTGGCGCTCGGCCTGGCTCTGGCGCTCGTCCCCATGCTCGGCCTTGGCCGCCGCGACCGCTCCGAGCCCTGAGCGTTCCCTTACGGGGGCCCGCCGCCGGTCAGAACACGAAGACGCCTTTGCCCGTGGTCTGCGTGTCGAAGAGCTTGTAGGCCTGCTCCGCCTCGTCCAGCTTGAAGCGATGGGTGAGGAGCTTCGAGAGCGGGATCTTCCGGTCCACGACGAAGCGCGCGCACTCGGCCTGCCCCATGGCGCTGAAGGTCCACGAGGCGTGGATGGTCAGCTGACGCCGCAAGAGCTGCTGGCTGATGTCGAAGGTGGTCGTTCCGCCCTCGCCCACGAAGCAGACGCGCCCCCAGGTGCCGGCGCTCCGCACGGCGGCCACCCGCGCGTCGGCCACGCCCGTGCAGTCCATGGTGCACTCCGCGCCCTCGCCGTGGGTGAGATCGTGGATGACCGCGACGGGATCGGTCTCCTTCGAGTTCACCGTTTCGTCCGCGCCGACGTCCCTGGCCAGCTTGAGGCGCTCCGACGATACGTCCACGGCGATGACGCGCGCGCCCATGGCGCGGCCGAGCATGGTGGCGGACAGCCCCACGGGGCCCTGGCCGAAGACCGCCAGCGTGTCGCGCCCCGAGGCATCGAGGCGCTTGAGCGCCCCGTAGGCCGTGCCGGTGCCGCAGGAGATGGACGCGCCTTCCTCGAAGGACAGCTCGTCGGGCAGGGGCACCAGCGTGGAGGCCGGCACCTTCATGTAGGGCGCGTGCCCGCCGTGGCCGGTCATGCCGTAGACGACGAAGCCCGCGCGGCAGAGCTGGGACCAGCCGACGCGGCAGTGCTTGCAGCGCCCGCAGCCCTTGTAGTGATGGTTCATGACGCGCGCGCCAACGGGAGCGAAGTCCGCCGGCACACCGGGCCCGGTCGCGGCCACGACGCCGCAGGGCTCGTGGCCCGCAATGACCGGGCCGCCGCCGCCGAGCCCGAGGGCTGCCGCGGCATTGCCCGCGGCCCGGTAGGGATGCAGGTCGCTGCCGCACATGCCCGAGGCCTTGATGGCGAGAACGACCTCGCCAGGGCCGGGCGTGGGGTCAGGAAAGTCCTTGAGCTCGAGCTTCCGCTCTCCGAGAAAAACGATGCCGCGCATGTCGTGAGTCCTCCTGTGGAGTTCTACCAAGCCGCTAACCGCCCCCTCACCCTACCCTCTCCCCCGAGGCGGGGGCGAGGGATCAAGAGGGAGGGTAGAGCGTATGTTCGCCGGCCTCAGGGGCCGTAGCCTACCATCTCGAGATATCCCTGGCCAGAGACGGCGCCGCCGCGCCCCGATCCGCTGACGGTGACGGCGCCTTCCCAGTAGCGCACGCCCACATCGAGCTCCTGGTCCGCGAGGACCGGCACGACCTCGGCCTCGAGCCCGAGCGCGGGGATGCGGAGCCGCCAGCGCGCGGGATACCGCGCGCCGCTTCGCGGGCTCGTCCAGGCGCCTTCGGGCTCGAGCATCACCTCCTCGAGTCCCAGCGCCTGCGCGTCGCCGCGGGCGTCCACGATGGTGGCGGCGCTGAACCGGTCGACGCCGCCGTCCTTGCGGCGCAGCCGGTAGAGCATGAGATCGCGCCCGTCGTCCCACTGAAGCGCGAGCCAGTCCCAGCCGGCGAGCTCCGGACCGAGCGCGGTCGTGCTCCACTCGCGGTCCATCCAGGCGAGGCCCGTCACCGCCACGCGCTGACCGGCGACCGTGACCGCGCCCCGCGCGGGCATGCGCGTGAGCGAGTAGTAGTACGAGGCGTTGCCGGCCTCCGGGCCCTTGCGGCTCCAGCCGCGGTCCCCTTGGAGCACGACCGGCTTGGCGCTCTGGAGCGTGAGGTCCAGGCCCATGTCGCCTTCGGCCGCGCGGAGCCGCATCGGCGGCCCCGCGTTGCCTTCGCCGCGAGCCTCCCAATCCTCGACCCAGACCCTGAAGGGCTGGCTCTCGGCGCCGGCGAGCCCGAGCGCCTCGCGGCTCGTGCGGCTCCAGGCGTGGAAGCGGGCGCCGGCCACGTCCGTGATGGCGAAGTGGGCGAGGTAGACCTGATTCGCTCCCCATGCCGAGCCGCGCGCGGCGGCCTCGGGAGTGAGCGCCGTCCTGAAGAAGGTGAGCTGGAAGCCGAAGCGCCGCCCGTCCGCGCCGTGGAGATTGCCCGTCCAGTACCACCACTCGGTGCGGAAGTCCGGATGAGGGCCGTGATCGCGGGGGAAGGCGAAGGGCCGCGGCCGCTCCGCGCGCGCGAAGCCGGAGAGATCGCCCGATGACAGTGCCTCGGCGATGGCGAGCCGGGCCCTGACGGGCGCGGGGGAGCCGCCGCGCAAGGCGAGGATGGCTCCCAAGGTGGCGAGCGCCCCGACAAGCACCCAGCCCACCAGCGCGCGCCTACTCATCGCGGAGCGCCTCCGCGGCCTGGACCTGTGACATGCGCCGCGCCGGATAGAGCCCGGCCAGGAGCGCGGCGCCCACCGCCAGGGCCAGGCCCTGGAGCAGGACGGCCGGCGCCACCTCGATGGGCATGGTCCAGCCGAAGGAGCGCCGGTTGATCACGAAGACGAGGACCACGGCGAGCAGGATGCCGACCGGCACCGCGAGCAGGCCGGCCAGCATCCCCATGAGCCCCGTTTGCGCCGTGACCATACCCCAGACCTGGCGCGGCGTGAGCCCGAGCGCGCGCAGGACACCGATCTCGCGCACCCGCTCGAGCTGGAGCGCCATGAGCGCGGACAGCACGCCGATGAAGGCCACGACGGTGGTGAGGAGCCGCAGCACGCTCGTGATCGCGAAGGTGCGATCGAAGACCTCGAGCGAGGCCTCCCGGAGCGCGCGGTTCGAGCGGATGAGGACCTCTGGGCCGCCCGCGCTCAGTCGGCGGAGCGCGTCCGCGAGCGCGCCCGCGTCGGTGCCCGGCGTGGCGTAGAGCCCGAGCGCCGAGACGCCGCGGTCCGTCCAGCCGGCGTCGTAGGTGGCCCGGTGCATGACCACGATGCCCGCGCTCGAGCCGTAGTCATAGAAGATCCCGGCCACGTGGAAGTCGCGCTCGCCTTGATCCGTGCGCAGGCGGATCGTGCCGCCCACGCCGACGCCGTGTCTGTAAGCGTAGGGCTCCGAGACCACGACCTCACCCCGCTCGAAGGCCCGCCAGACGGTCTCGGGCCTGCCGCGCTTGAGACGGAAGCCAGGCCTGCGGCCGGGATCGAGGCCGAGGGCGACGATCTGGACGGGACCGCGCGGGCTCGGCACGAGGGCGCCACGCGAGGTGCTGCTGGACGCCACGCCAGGGGCGCGCGCCAGGCGCTCTATGACCGCGGGATCCAGGGTCGCGTCGGGCCGATTCGACACGAGGCTCGGCGTCGAGACATAGATGTCTGCCCGGAGCGTGCCTTCCAGCCACTGGACCACCGCCTCGCGGAAGCTCGCGATCATGATGCCGACCCCGATGGTGGCCGACACCGCGATCATCAGCGCGGCGATGGCGACGGCCGTGCGCGAGAGCGAGCTGACGATACCGCGGGCCGCCATCCTGCCGAGGAGACCGAAGCTCCAGCCGATGAGCGGGTGGAAAAGGGCGAGCAGGCCGGTAGAGACGGCGGGCGCCATGAGGGCGCTGCCGATCAGGAGGAGAAAGAGGCCGGTGAAGCCCCAGGCCACGCCCGAGCGCGGGACGAGGAGGAGGGCGCCGCCGGCGGCCAGCAGCGCCGCGCCCGACCAGGCCGCGCGCGGCAGCGCCCGCCGCGCCCGGGCCTCGAGGTGCCCGCGCGTCATGATCTCGCGCGGGCGCGCGGCGGTCGCCTCGAGTGCCGGCGCCACGGCCGCGGCGAGTGTGGCGCCCACGCCCAGGACGGCGCCCATCGCCATGGCGGCCGGCGTCACGATGACGTCGCGGACGGCGAGGACGAAGTAGAGGTCATTGATGGTCCGCGTGACCAGTCGAAGGAGCGCCTGCGCGAGCGCCGCGCCCAGGGCGAGCCCGGCCGCCGTGCCCAGCACGCCGACCAGCAGTGCCTCGGCCATGACGAGCGTGAAGATCTCGCCACGCGTGACGCCCAGGGCCCTGAGCGTGCCGATGAGCGGCCGACGCTGGACCACCGAGAATGTCACGGTGTTGTAGATCAGGAACATGCCGACGACGAGGGCAAGGAGCGAGAGCGCCGTGAGATTCAGCGCGAAGGCGCGCGTCATCTGCGCGGCCGCGTCAGCGCGCGCGCCCGCGCGCGTGAGCTCGGCGCCTGCCGGCAGCGCGCGGCTGATGCGGTCGAGCAGCGCGCGCCCAAGGGCGTCGTCGGAGACGATGAGGTCGATGCGGGAGAGACGGCCGCGCGCGCCCAGGAGCTCCTGGGCGGTGGCGATGTCGGTGACGAGAAGCGAGTCCAGCGCCCGCGCGGACAGCGCGTCGGCGGGCTCGATGAGGCCGACAAGCGTCACCGCGCGGCGGCTGCCGGCCACACGCAGCGCGAGCGTGTCACCAGACTTGAGGCCGAGGGCCTCGGCGGTCGGGCGCGAGATGAGCCCCGTCGCCGGCCGCGCGACGAGATCGGCCAGGGTGTCGAGCGGACTGCGCGCCGCGGGAGGCTCGCGGCGCGTGGTCAGGTGAGGACGGAAGGGCTCCTCGGCGAAGGGGTCGATACCGAAGAGGTGGAAGACGCGGCCCGGAAACCCCGGCGCGGCCAGGTCGCCCTCGACCACGGGCGCCGCGCGCCGCGCCCCCAGATCGACGCGGACCTCACGGTACACGGACTCGGCGAGCCCCGAGGGCCCGCCGACGATCTGGTGGGTCGCGCGGCCGGTGACGGCCTGGGTGGCGAGCTCGAAGGCGCGCCGCGCGCTGTCGTTGGCCAGATGGATGGCCAGGGCGACGGCCACGCCTAGCGCGATGCCCAGCACCGAGAGCCCGATCTGCCACGGGTGGCGCAGGAGGTGGCGCCGGCTCGCGCGCCAGAGGAGCCCGCTCATGGCGCAGCGGTGGTCGGCTGCTCGACCAGACGACCGTGCTGGACGGTGAAGACGCGATCGGCCGCCCCGACCACCTCGCGGCTGTGGGTGACCATGACCACGGTCCGGCCTTCCTCGCGCACCAGCCGGTCGAAGAGCTCGATGACCTGGCGGGCCGTGTCCTCGTCCAGATTGCCCGTCGGCTCGTCGGCCAGGACGAGCGCCGGGTCATGGGCCAGCGCCCGGGCGACGGCCAGACGCTGCTGCTCCCCGCCGGAGAGCCTGTCGGGGTAGCTCCCGCGGCGATCGGCGAGCCCGACGCGGGCCAGGAGGTCCCCCGCGCGGCGGCGGCCCGCGGCGTCCGCCCGGCCGCAGAGATCGAGCGGCAGGAGCACGTTCTCCTCGACCGTCAGCGTCGGGACCAGGTTGAAGAACTGGAAGACGAAGCCGATGTGCCGCCGGCGGAAGAGCGTGCGCTCGTGCTCGGAGAGCGCGCCGAGGTCGGTGCCCGCCAGCACGACGGAGCCGGAGGTCGGCAGGTCGATGCCGCTGATGAGGTTCAAGAGCGTGGACTTGCCCGAGCCGCTCCGGCCCACCAGGACCGCGATCTCGCCGGCCTTGACGACGGCGTCCACGTCGCGGAAGACCACGCGCTCGCTCTCGCCCTCGCGGTAGAGCTTGGTCAGGCGGCGGAGCTCGATGGCCGCGGCGGTCATGGCGCGGGGGAATTGTACGCGGTGGGCCCGGCTCCGGCTACGACCTCGAGAAGCGCATCGAGGCCATCGCCCGCTTCTGCAGCGAGAGGCAGGGAGGCCCCCTCACCCTGCCCTCTCCCCCAGTGGGGGAGAGGGATCAGAATGAAGAGAGCAGCGTGGCGAGAGTCTTTTCTTCCCTCTCCCCCGCTGCGGGGGAGAGGGCAGGGTGAGGGGGCCGTACCACGAGAGACTCTCCTTCATGAATAGTTCACGCTAGGCGCGGGCGGGGGCGCGGAGGAGCTCGAAGATTCGCGCGCTCGTCACGGGCACGCGCGTGATGCGGACGCCGCGGTCCCAGAGCGCGTCCTCGACCGCGTTGCCGATGGCCGCGGCCGGGGAGACGACCCCGCTCTCGCCCACGCCCTTGATGCCGAGCTCATTGATGGGCGAGGGGAAGTCGAGGTGGTGGATCTCGAGTGGCGGCATGTCGACCGCCCGGGGCATCGGATAGTCCATGAAGGTGCCCGTCAGCAGCTGCCCGGCTTCGTCGTAGATCAGCTCTTCCCCCAGCGCGGTCCCGATGCCCTGCGCCAGGCCGCCGTGGATCTGCCCCTCGACGATCATGGGGTTGATCGGCCGGCCGCAATCGTGCGCGGCCACGTACTTGAGGAGCGTGAGCGCGCAGGTCTCGACATCCACCTCGAGGGCGACGGCATGGACGCCAAAGGCCCAGGCCACGGTGCCCGGGTAGTGGAAGGCGCAGGCGTTGAGCCCGGGCCCGCCGGCCTCGGCGAGCGCGCGGCTCCGCACCGCGGCCTTTGCCACCTCACCCAGCGCCAGGCTCTTGCTCGGCACTCCCGCCACTAGCACGCGGCCCCCGTCCAGCACCACGTCTTCGGGGGCGCACTCGAAGAGGATCGCCGCGACGAGCCGGGCCTTGCGCGCGGTCTCCGTCGCCGCGCGCGAGACGGCGGGCCCGGCGACGGCCGCGACGCGGCTCGCGATCGTGCCGAGCCCGTAGCCCAGCAGCTGCGTGTCGCCGCCGCGGATCACCACTTGCTCGAGAGGCACGGAGAGCGCGTCGGCGCAGATCTGCGCCAGCGTCGTCTCGTGGGCCTGGCCTTGCGAGGAGACGCCGATGTCGACGAAGACGGTGCCGCTCGGATCCACGCGCACGTTGGCGCCCTCGAAGGGGCCGATGCCGGTGCCCTCGACGTACGCGGAGACGCCGAGCCCTATCGGTCGCGACGAGCCGCGCCGCTGCGCCTGGAGGTTTCGCCAGCCCGTGTAGTCGAGCCGCTCCAGCGCCAGGTCGAACATCTTCACGTAGTCCGCGGGGTCGTAGGCGATCGGCACGCCGTCGCGATACACGAGCCCCGTCCGCCACGGCATCTCCTCGAGGCGCACGAAGTTCTTTCTGCGCAGATCCGCCGGATCCATGCCGACCGCCCGCGCGGCTCGATCCAGCAGGCGGTCGAGGACGAAGTTCGCCTCCGGGCGCCCCGCGCCGCGATAGGCGGCGCTGAAGGGCTTGTGCGTGACCACGTTCATGCCCCGGCCGCGGAAGTTCGGCACGCGGTAGGGGCCGACCAGGTGGTTCATGGTGTTGTGAGTGATGGCTTCGCCGAGCGTCGTGTGGGCGCCGTGGTCGCGCGTGAACTCGGTCTCGAGCGCCACGATGGCGCCGTCCTTGGTGACCCCGAGGCGGGCCTGGTGGTCCTGGTCCCGGTCGGCCGCGGCCGTGAGGAAGTGCTCGCGCCGCGTCTCTATCCACTTGACCGGCCGGCCGAGCCGCATCGCGACGGCCGGCACCAGGATGTCCTCGGGATACACGTGGCCCTTGACGCCGAAGCCCCCGCCGACCTCGGGGGCGATGACGCGCACGTGCTCCTCGGCCATGCCGAGCGCGGCGGCGATGGCGCTCCGCACGGCGAAGGGCACCTGGGTCGAGAGCCACACCGTGAGCAGGCCCGTCGCGGCATCGTGAGATGCCAGCACGCCGCGCGGCTCGATGGGCATGCCGGCCACGCGCGGGTAGTACAGGCGCATGTCGACGACGACATCGGCCGTGGCGAAGCCCGCGACGGTGTCGCCCGTCCGCGCCTCGGAGACGCCCGCCAGATTGCCGGGCCAGTCATCGTGGACCCGCGGCGCGACGGGGGCGAGAGCGGCCTCGGGCGAGGTCGCGGCCGCTAGCGGCTCGTACTCGACCGCCACGCTCTCGAGGGCATCCGCCGCGATATAGGCCGATTCGGCGACCACCACGGCCACGCCGTCGCCCACGTGCCGGACCTTGTCCGCCGCCAGCACGGGATGGTGATACGCGTGGAAGGCCGGCGCCGGCACGAGCGGCGGCACCGAGCCGGTCAGCTCGGGCAGGTCAGCGCGCGTGAGCACCGCCACGACGCCGGGGAGGCGGGCGGCGGCGCGACGGTCGATGCGAGTGATGCGGGCGTGCGCGTGGGGGCTGCGCACGACGGCGAGCCAGAGCATGCGGGGCAGGGCGATGTCGTCGGTATAGCGCCCGGCGCCCCGCAGGAGGCGGGCGTCTTCCTTGCGCCGGACGGAGGTGCCGACGAGCTTCTGGCGGCTGCCCAGAGGTGCGCTCAGACGCGGGTGGGCTTCAGATGCGCGTCGCGGTTCTTCGCGAGCTCGGGATCCGCGTACTCCATGAGTCCCGGCTGCGCGGCGCCCAGCATGACTTGAAGGTAGGCGCCCTCGAGCCCCACGTTCTCGAAGCCGTGCAGGACATTCGCGGGGCAGGAGATGCAGTCCCATTTGCCCAGCACCGTCTCGGCGCGGCCGCCCTGGCCGTCCTCGAGGAAGACCTTGACCTTGCCCTCGAGGATGAAGAATGCCTCCTCGACGGGATGCGTGTGGGCCGCGTTGCCCTGGCCGGGCGGCACGTACATGATCGACAGCGTGAAGTGATCGGCAGGAATGGCCCTGGGGTCGCCCTTGCCGGAGGCGCCGACGCCGATGAAGCGGTGCTGGGCGCGGCGGAAGCCTTCCACCCGCGCATCCGCGAAGGCGTCCCAGTCCGCCACGCGATCGTTGAAGCGGGCGACGCGGCGCTGCAGCAGTGCCTCGAGCTCCATGACGTCCTCCGATCTCGGTGACGGCGTGTCAGTCGTACCACAGACCTCGCGCAAAGTCGACGGGCTCAGGCCCCATGATCTCCCCGGACTCTCGCGTTTTCAATGTGTTAGAGTTATCCCATGCGTGGCGTCCTCATCACCGTCGAGGGCGTGGAAGGCTCCGGAAAGACCACCCACTGCCAACTCGTGGCCGAGTGGCTGCGTCCGCGCGGGCTCGAGGTGGTGCTGACCAGCGAGCCCGACGGCACTCCGCTGGGATCGGCCGTCCGTGGCCTTTTCGAGAGCGACGGCATGCCTCCGACGCCGCTCGCCCAGACCTTTCTCTTCATGGCGGCGCGCCAGCAGCACGTGGCCGCGGTCATCCGCCCGGCGCTCGAGCGAGGGGCCGTGGTGATCTCCGACCGCTTTGCTGACGCGACGCTCGCCTACCAGGGATTCGGTGGCGGCATGGATCTCGAGACCATCCGTGATCTCAATGCGCTGGCCACGGGGGGCGTCATGCCGGACCTGACGCTCCTGCTCGATCTCGACCCTGCCGAGGGCATCAAGCGGATCAGCGACCGCGAGCTCGACGCGTTCGAGAAGATGGACCTGGCCTTCCACCGTCGCGTGCGCGAAGGCTACCTCGAGATCGCCCACGCGGACAAGAGCCGCGTCGTGGTGGTGGGCGCCGCGCAGCCGAAGGCCGCGCTCCACGGTGAGATCGTCCGCGCCGTCGAAGAGCTGCTCGACCGGCTGGAGGCGCACCGTGGCGCTTGAGGCGATCCGCGGCCAGGACGAGGCCGTGGCGCTCCTGCGGCGCGCCATCGAGAGCGGCCGCGTCGCCCATGCTTATGCGTTCATCGGGCCGGACGGCGTGGGGCGGAAGGTCACGGCGCTCGCCTTCGCGGAGGCGCTCGTGGGCTCTGGCGCGGCGCAGCGGATCGCGCGCGGGCTCCATCCCGACGTGCACCTCATCCAGCCGACGCCGCCCGAGAGCAATCCCAAGGGCAGCCCGGCGATACGCGTGGAGAACATCCGCGAGATCGGGCGGCTGGCGGCTCTCCGGCCGGCCGAGGCGCCATGGAAGGTCTTTATCGTGGACGAGGCCGAGAGCATGACCGGCGCGGCGCCCCAGGCCTTCCTCAAGACCCTCGAGGAGCCGCCGGCGCGCACCGTGATCATCCTGATCCTGACCCAGCTGCGAGCATTGCCCGCGACCGTGCTGTCTCGCTGCCAGATCGTTCGCTTTCGCCCCGTGGTGCCCGAGGGCGCGCTCGCGCTCTTGCCCGACGCCGCGGCCCCGGACCGCGAGCAGGCGCTCGAGTGGCTGGCGATGGCGCAGAGCCGTGGTCCCGAGGCCATCGTGCAGGTCGGCGAGGCTATCGGGCGCGACCGCGAGGCCGCGGAGACCGCAGTGGAGACCTACTGGCTCTGGTACCGCGATCTCCTCTGTGCGAAGGGCGGGGCCGATCAGCGCCTGAGCCTCTTTGGCGCATTGCGAGCTGCAGGACGTCGTGGGGCTGGGGCCCCACCGTCCGAGGCGAGCGAAATCCAAAATCCCGAGGGCGCACGCCCCACGCTTGACGACGTGGTGGCCGGCCTTCGAGCCTGTCGCGAGGCCTGGCAGGCCATCCAGGGCAATGTCTCCCCGCGGCTCACGGTCGAGGTGCTTTTGAGCCGCCTCGCAGGGAAGGTCGCCTGAGGCCATGAGCGAGAGCCCCGAGACCGAAGTCCAGCCGGCGGCGGAGCCGGAGTCCGGCCCGCAGTATCTGATTGGCGTGCGCCTCCGCGAGCCGCTCCAGCCGGAGGACTATCTCACGAGCGACCTCGAGCTCCGGGTCGGCGAGTTCGTGGTGGTCGAAACCGGCCAGGGCCCCGCCATCGGCGAGGTGCGCCGGCCGAAGCGTCCGCTGCCGGAGTTCAAGCGCGACCGCCTCTACCGGCACGTGCTCAGGCGCGCCAGCCTACTCGAGGAGCGCGAGTGGCGCGACCGCCGGGCGCGCGAGCTCGAGCACGCCGAGACCTGCCGGCGGCGCGCGCGCGGCCGCGGGCTCACGCTCAAGGTGGTGGACGTCGAGATCGACCCCCGCCACCGGCGGGTCACCGTCCTCTTCAATTCCGAGGAGCGGGTGGACTTCCGCGACCTCGTGCGCGATCTCGCCCACGAGTTCCACTCGCGGATCGAGATGCGGCAGATCGGCGCGCGCGACACGACCAAGCTGATGGACGGCATAGGCCCGTGCGGGCGCCAGCTCTGCTGCTCGTCCTATCTCAAGAAGTTCGACCCGATCTCCGTGAAGATGGCCAAGGGGCAGGACATGCCGCTCACGGACAGCCGCCTGCTGGGCAACTGCGGCCGCCTCAAGTGCTGCCTGCTCTACGAGTTCTCGACCTATGACCAGCTGCGCAAGCACCTGCCCAAGGTCGGCACGGCCTGCCAGGCCGACTGCGGGGGGCAGGGCTGCATGACTGGCAAGGTCCGGTCGCTCCGCGTGCTCAAGCAGACCGTGGTGGTGGGCTTCCAGGACGGCACCGAAGCGGAGGTGCCGCTCGAGGCGCTGACGTGGGAAGGCCGCCCGCACATCAAGCCGCTCTGAGAGAGGTGTTCCCCATGAGGTGCTCCCAATGAAGTGCCCCCAATGAAGTGCCCCAAGACGACCCGATTCCTCGCCGTGGCGAGCCTCGTGCTCCTGACCGTCGCGCCCGGCGCGACCGCGCAGGAGCAGCCGCGCGCCGGCGGCGTCCTCAAGGCGGGTCTCATCGGCGAGGCGCCGACGCTCGACCTCCACGCGACGACGGCCGTGATCACGCAGCAGATCACCTGGCACATGTACGAGACGCTCTACACGTACGACAAGAACCTGAACCCGATCCCGATGCTGGCCGAGGGACACGTGGTAGCCGACGCCGGCCGGCGCTACACCATCACGCTGCGCAAGGGCGTGCGCTTCCACAACGGCAAGGAGATGACCTCGGCCGACGTCGTGCCCTCGCTCCAGCACTGGGGCAAGCTCTCGACCACCGGCAAGGCCGTCTGGAAGAACGTCGAGGCGATCGAGGCCAAGGACCCATACATCGTCGTCATCTACCTCAAGGAGCCCTCGGGCTCGCTCCTCTTCGCGCTCGGCTCGCCCAACAATGGCGGGGCCATCTACCCGAAGGAAGTCCTGACCGTCGCCGGCGAAGGTCCGGTCAAGGAATACATCGGCACGGGTCCCTACCGCTTCGTCGAGCACAAGCCCGACCGGCACGTCCGCCTCGCGCGATTCAAGGAGTACGCGGCGCGTGCCGAGGCGCCGAACGGCTACGGCGGCAAGCGCACGGCGTACATCGACGAGATCTATTTCATCCCGGTGCCCGAGGCCTCCGTGCGTCTGGCCGGCGCGGAGACCGGCGAGTACAACTTCTCCCAGCAGCTGCGGCAGGACCAGCTCGAGCGCATCAAGGGCCAGCCCGCCCTCGAGGCGCAGATCGCCAAGCCCTATGGTTGGATCACCGCGGTGCCCAACCACAAGGAAGGCTTGATGGCCAACCGCAAGGTGCGGCAGGCCTTCCTGGCGGCGCTCGAGCCCGAGCCGATCATGGCGGCCGCCATCGGCAACAAGGCCTTCTACCGGCTCGACGGCGCCCTCTTCTACCCCGAGCAGGGGCTGTTCCACTCGCAGGCCGGCGTGACGGGCTACAACCAGAGGAACAAGGCCAAGGCGCGCCAGCTCCTCAAGGAGGCCGGCTACACGGGCCAGCCCGTGCGCTGGATCACGACCAAGGAGTACGAGTGGATGTACAACAGCGCGCTCGTGGCCTCGCAGCAGCTGGAGGACGCGGGGTTCAAGGTGGACCTCCAGGTGCTGGACTGGGCGACCCTGGTCCAGCGCCGCGGCAAGCCCGAGCTCTTCGACATCTTCTCGACGGGCTTCACGCTCAATCCCGACCCCGCCATTGCCACCAGCATCCAGTGCAACTGGCCCGGCTGGTGGTGCCACGAGGAGAAGGAAAAGCTGCTCGCCGAGCTGGCGCGCGAGAGCGACCCCAGGAAGCGCCGGGCGACCATCGAGAAGATCCAGGCGATCTTCTACGAGGACGTGGGGCGCATCAAGTTCGGCGACTACTTCACGCTGGACGTGACGCGCAAGGAAGTGCGGGGCTTCAAGCCGGGGCCCTACCTCTACTTCTGGAATACCTGGATCGCCAAGTAGGGCTTCGATGGCCGAGCGCACCTTCTACCTGACGACGCCGATCTACTATGTCAACTCGCGCCCGCATCTCGGGCACGCCGGCGCCACCATCATGGCGGACGCCATGTGCCGGTACCGGCGCCTGCGGGGCGACCGCGTCTACTTCCTCACCGGCACCGACGAGCACGGCGACAAGATAGCCCAGGCGGCGGCCGCGGCCGGCGTGACGCCCCAGGCCCACGCCGACACCTACGCCACGATGTTCCAGGACACCTGGCGGCGGCTCGGGATCACCAACGACGACTTTATCCGCACCACGGAGCCGCGGCACAGGCAGGTCGTGCAGGCCATCCTCCAGAAGCTCTACGACGCGGGCGAGATCTACTTCGGCGAGTACGGCGGCTGGTATTGCTACGGGTGCGAGCGCTTCTACACCGAGAAGGAGATCGTGGACGGCAAGTGTCCGGACCACCAGACCCCGCTGTCATTCATCAAGGAGAAGAACTACTTCTTCAAGATGTCGAAGTACCAGGACTGGCTGATCAAGCACCTCGAGGCCCACCCCGGCTTCATCCAGCCGGAGCGCTACCGGAACGAGGTGCTGGGCTTTCTGCGCGAGCCGCTCCAGGACCTCTCGATCAGCCGCCCCAGGGCGCGCCTGCAGTGGGGCATCCCGCTGCCCTTCGACGACCAGTACGTGACGTACGTCTGGTTCGACGCGCTGATCAACTACGTCTCGGCCCTCGGCTATCCGGACGGCGCCCTGTACGAGGAATTCTGGCCTCACGCCGAGCATCTGATCGGCAAGGACATCCTCAAGCCCCACGGCGTGTACTGGCCGACCATGCTCAAGGCCGCCGGCATCCCGCTCTACCAGCGCCTCAACGTCCACGGCTACTGGACCATCGGGGGCGGGAAGATGTCGAAGTCCATCGGCAACGTGGTCGAGGCCTTCCAGCTCACGGACAAGTACGGCCACGATGCTTTCCGCTACTTCCTCCTGCGCGAGATGACGTTCGGCCTCGACGCGAACTTCAGCGAGGAGGCCTTCATCGGCCGCCTCAACGCCGACCTCGCGAACGATCTGGGCAACCTGGTCTCGCGCGCGACGACCATGATCGTGAACTTCGGCGGCGGGCGCATCCCCGAGCCCGGCCCGGTGATGGACGAGGACCGCGCGGTGCAGGCGGCGCTCGAGCGGGCCGTCGGGGAGGTCGACGCCGCCATGGAGGACTTTGCCTTCCAGCGCGCGCTCGCGGCGGTGTGGGAGTTCCTCGGCGCCGCCAACCGGTACGTCGACACGACGGCGCCGTGGACCCTTGCCAAGGACCCGGCCAGGCGCGGGCGACTCGACACGGTGCTCTGGACGCTCGGCGAGTCGCTGCGCTGCCTCGGGATCCTGCTCGATCCCTTCCTGCCGGAGGCGGCGGGCAAGATCCGCGCGGGCATTGGCAGCGCGCCGCCGCGCCTCGGCGACATTGCCTGGGGCCGCCTCCAGCCCGGCACGGCGGTCCAGAAGGCCGCGGCCCTCTTCCCGAGAATCGAAGTCAAGGTGAGCGACGAGAGCAAGCCCCCGGCCGTCGCGGGCAGCGCGCCCGCGAAGATCCCGCTCGACGACTTCGCGAAGGTGGACTTGCGCGTGGCCGAGGTGCTCGAGGCCGAGCGGGTCGCGAAGTCGAAGAAGCTCCTCAAGCTCACCGTCAAGGTCGGCGACGAGACGCGGACGCTCGTCGCAGGCGTGGCGGAGCACTACGAGCCTGCGACGCTGATCGGCCGCAAGGTGGTGATCGTCGCCAATCTCCAGCCCGCCACCCTCATGGGCGTCGAGTCCGACGGCATGGTGCTGGCCGCTTCCCACGAAGGCCACCTCTCGCTCGTCACGCTCGACAAGGACCTGCCCTCCGGCTCCAAGGTCAAGTAGGTGCGCCGGGACATCCTGGAGGAGACCGTGCGTCTCCTCGTCCGACACTTCGACCTCTTCACCATGATCGTGCTCACCGTGTGGCTCCCCGGCCACCTGGTGATCAACTACATCGACTTCTTCGCGCCCTCCAAGGGCACGCCGGTCGCGGCGGCCCACGGCTTCCGCGTGGCGCTCCTGGTGGAGGGCGTCTTCGGCCCGCTCGTGGTCGCCGCCACGCTCGCCGCGCTCGTGCGGATCAAGCGTGGCGAGCCCGCGACGTACGGCGCGGCCATGCGGTGGGCATTCATCCTCTGGCCCCGGCTCTTCATGGCGCGCGTCGTGATCAGCGTGATCGTGCTGGCGGGCCTCATCGCTCTCGTCGTGCCCGGCGTCGTGCTGCTGGTGCGCCTGGCTTTCGTGGACGCGCTCGTGGTGCTCGACCAGGTGCCGCTCGGGCAGGCCCTGCGCGTGAGCAATGCCCTGACGGTCGGACGGCGCCGGGCCATCTTCTGGACGGGCGGCGCCCTCTTCGTCACCGTCTTTTCGGTCGCGGCCATGCTCTCCGCCCTGGCCGGTCTCCTTGAGCACTTCGTGGTCCAGGTCCTCGTCGACTGCGTGATCGCGGTGACGCAGACCATGCTCACCATCGCCATGTTCCTCTTCTACTGGGAGGCGCACGGGGCTCCCGTCGCGACCCCCACCGAGCGCGCCACCTGAGCAGGATGGTGTTCGCCGAGCGCGGCAGGCGGCTGTGGGACGGGGCGACGGCACGCTGGCCCTGGCTGCACTGGCTGCGACGCTGGGGCATCTCGGTCTGCTCGCTCGGCCTCGGCCTGGCGACGCTCTTCGTCTTCCGCCGGGGCCTCCCGCATATCGGCTGGATCGTCGGGTACCTGTTGCTCCTCTGGCTGCTCGTCGTCGTCATCACGGAGCTCCGCGCGCCCCTCGAGCACAAGCGCCAGCGCCTGGTCGTGGACGCGGCGGACTACGCGGTGCAGACGCTCTACCACGGCCTCCTCCTCTTCGTCCTGCCGGCCTACTGGGCGAGCGTGACGCTCGACTCCATCAATGTCGTCTTCCTCGCCGGCGTCGCGGCCGCCGCGCTGATCACGGCCATCG
>WNGB01013808.1_pt1 | contig 18862 bp, 16 predicted proteins | sample 5400681 | NCBI WGS metagenome assembly WNGB01 (sample SAMN13153367, study PRJNA577476) | soil metagenome | isolation source: 115 cm soil or saprolite under grassland replicate 2 | place: USA:California | collected 2016-06-15
ATGGCTTCTCGAACACCAGCGCCAGTGTCTTACCCTGCAACAGTAGTGCTGGGTGCCCGCCGGTGTGCCATTCGACCTTGAGCGCTTGTGCCCGCTTCAGCAGTGCCTCGGTCTCCTGGCGCGAAAGATCGGTGGCGGAGAGAAAGTGGTTAATCATGTTGAACCTCCGGTTCGGTGACAAGATGATAAGGTGACAAGGTGACAAGATGTGATCGTTCGCAGTGGTACTTCATGTTCTTTTGTGGTCGTTTTTGCGCTCTACGAGCGCAAAAACGACCCACAGATAAAATAGGAGGTACCATGCTGCCGCAGGCTAAAAGGTGTTCACGCCCGGTACGGCGTAAACCCTGCACATAAAAGACGATGAATCAATCGAAGTCAGTCGGCCATTCAGGGTGGCGGTAGTGAGCGAACAGCCGCGCAATCTGCGCCGGCATCACCCGCGTGAGCGATAGATCCGGCAGCGCGTCTTCGCGAAAGAACTCGATCGCTTCGGTCTCGCCGCTCGTCGCCGCCGCGCCGCCGATCAGCTCGCAGAGAAAGAAGAAGCTCGCAGAGAAAGAAGAGCTTGTAGGCATGAAACGGGTAGGGCGGGTGACCATGCTTATTGCGATCGTAGAGCGCCAGCAGCTTGACCGCATGAGTTAGGTAGCCCGATTCTTCGGCGATCTCGCGCACCACCGCATCGCCCGGCGAGTCGCCCACATCGGCCCAGCCGCCCGGCAGCGTCCAGCCGCCATCCGAGCGCTCCTTGACCAGCAGGATCATATCATCGCGAAACACCGCGCCGCGCACATCGACTTTCGGCGTTGCGTAGCCCGACTGGTTGGCGAACAGGCCGCCGATATGCTCGAAGCTGGCGCCGGAGTGACCGGCGGCTATCTCGGCGGCGATCTCACGGATCTCCTCGTAGCGCTCGATGTCGTAGGGGTCGGCGGCAAAGGTCAGGCCAGTCTGCGCGATCGCCTGGAGGCGTTTCATCCAATCGAGCCATGCTGGATTCATCCGGCACTTCCTTCGGTCTCAAGCGCCGCAAGCTCGGCCCGCGCCTCCTCCACCAGATCGGCCAGCGGCCCGATCGCATGATCGCCGGCCTGCTCCAACACGTAGCGCAACGCGAGGATCTGCGCTGTTCGCAGCGCATCCGCTTGTGGCACGGCGACATCCGGCACGACACCTGTACCCTCCCAGTTCGTCCCGCTGATCGGGTTGATCGCGCGGCCAACCGGGATGTGTGCGCCCACATGCAGTGTGATCGCGAAACCGCCGACCGGGTGAGCGCCGCCGCCGGTGACCTCACCAATGATTGTGGCCCGCTTCAAGTTCTTCAGATTGTAGGCGAACTCCTCGGCGCCAGAGAATGTGTGGCTACTGGTCAGCACATACACCGGCTTGCTGGCGCCGTACCGCCGTCCTGGCACGTAGGGCAACGTCCAGAACTGCTGCGTACGGTCGCCGTCGCGCCAGTACATATTGTTGAGGTTAGTCATCTGGTCGAACAGGTAGCTGGTTATGAGCGCGATCATCTCCGGCTCGCCGCCGCCGTTCTGCCGCAGGTCGACGATAAGGGCGCCGGTGTGGGCCAGCAGATTCATCGCGGCCACGGCAGCATCGCCGCCCAGGCTAGCCGGGAAGAACCCGCGCAGGTCGAGGTAGCCGATATTGCCGGGCAGCCGCTCGACCCGCGCGAAGCCAAAGTTCAGCAGGCTCATCGCATAGCGGAACTCCTCGATCTGCTCAGGCGTGGGCTGGTCGGGCTCATCCTCCAGCACAGGTTCGACATGGTAGAACAGGCGCAGGTGCTTGTCGCGACTGACCGCCTGCAGATCCTCGGTCAGCCGCTCACACAGACTTTCCAGCGTCGGCAGATCGTCGTATGCACCTGACCCGGCCTTTGCGCGAATCGCGGCGTCCATCTGCTGGGCGACTTCGGGGAAGATGTAGTGGTCGTGGAGCTTTTGGAGCAGGTTGTCTATTACAGTTGCACGTGTGGTGGCGTCGGATGCAATATCGACCATAGGGCATCACCTATCCTTCCGCATGAGCGAGGCATCGCTGCGCCTGCCACACGCCGCGTCGCCGCCAAGCGCTCGGTCAATCGGCGTCGAAGACCGCGTCGACGCTCACGGTGAAGCCAGGCAGCAGCGCCGACGCAGCCTCCGCACCACGACCGAACACACCATACTCGACATATGTGGTATCTTCCAGCCGCAGCACGGTGATAGTTTCGGTCCCCGGGTTGACGATCCAGTATTCCGGAATTCCGGCCTCGGCATAGTCGCCGCGTTTCTCCACCAGGTCGCGCTCAGGCTTGTCGTCGCTCACCACCTCCAGCGCGAGGTCGGCGCCCTGCCAGTAACGGTTTTGGCGACGCGGGTCTTTCGCATCGCGCACCAGCACAAGATCCGGCTCGCGGAACTTGCGCGCGCGAATGCGGACGCGCAGCGGTGAAAAGCGCACCTTGCCGCCGCGTGGCCGGATATATGCCAGAAACAACTCGAACAGATAGGCAAGAATTGCCTGGTGATGATCGGTTGGCATCGGCAACACCTCCACGTAGCCATCGGTGAACTCGATCAAGTGATTAGTGTGATCGGTCAGATCGAGATATTCTTCCTCGGTCCATTCTCCCTGGCGTGGGTAGAGGTCGAGAATGAGGTTATCCACCTCGGCCTGGAGCGTGCTAATTGTCGAGTTGCGTGTATCGATCGTCATGGTCTTTCTCCATTGGGTGCGCTGCCGAATGTGTTAGGACTTACGACACAAAGCAGTTTTAGCCTGCCCTTCGTCAAGCTCAGGATGCACGGCAGCATGGTACTTTACCGTTTTTTGTACGTCGTTTTTTCGCCCGCCGGGCGAAAAAACGACGTATGGGAGATGAGAAATTCGTAGTCAGTGTAAGTCTTAAAGATGCCGCATCATTATACGTAGCTGCACAGCGAAACGCAATTAGGGACGTGCGGCGGAGAGGGTTCGTTGTAACGCGGAGACGTGGAGCGACAGAGCGGTTTGAGTTTGAAGTCGAGATCGCTCTTACCTCTTTACATCTTTTTACGTCTTTGCATCTTTGCGTTAAAATCCCCGTCACCCATCCCCCGTCACCCTGTCACCGCCGCCCGCGCCTGCGCGATCTGCGCCCGCACGGCCGCCGGCGCGGTCCCGCCGGTCACGCTGCGCGTCGCCGCCGAGCGCGCAAAGTCGAACATGTCAAGCGTGTCTTCGTCGAAGGCCGGGTGGATCGCGCGGTAGGTCTCGAACGGCAGTGCCGAGAGCGTGACGCCGCGTGCCTCGGCCGCGCGCACCAGCGCGCCGACAACGTGGTGCGCCTCGCGGAACGGCACGCCGCGCACGACCAGGTAATCGGCCACATCGGTGGCCAGCATGCCATCATCCAGCGCGGCGCGCATGCGTTCGTGGTGAAAGCGCGCGGTTGCGATCGCGCCAGCTGCAACCGGCAGCGCCAACTCCAGCGTGTCGGCCGCATCGAACAGCGGCTCCTTGTCTTCTTGCAGATCTTTATCGTAGGTTGAAGGCAGCCCTTTCAGCACCGTTAGCAGCGTGACCAGATCGCCGACCAGCCGGCCAGATTTGCCACGCAGCAGCTCGAATGAGTCAGGATTCTTCTTCTGCGGCATCAGGCTGGATCCGGTCGAGTAGGCATCATCCAGCGTCACAAAGCCGAACTCAGCAGTGCTGTACAGCACTATGTCCTCGGCCAGCCGGCTGAGATGCACGCCAATCAGCGCGGCGCAGAACAGAAACTCGGCCCCGAAATCGCGATCGCTGACCGCGTCGAGGCTGTTCTGGCTGACGCCGGCGAAGCCCAGGTCGGCGGCCAGTGCGGCGCGATCGATCGCCAGCGGCGTGCCGGCCAGCGCGCTGGATCCCAGCGGCAGCACCGCCGCACGCGCCGCGCAGCCGGCTAGCCGCTCGCGGTCGCGCTGGAGCGGCCAAAAGTGCGCCAGCAGCCAGTGCGCCAGCAGGATCGGCTGGGCGCGCTGAAGATGGGTGTAGCCAGGAATGAGCGCATCGCCGGCGGCCTCGGCCTGCGCCAGCAGCGCGGCTTGCAGATCTTTTAGCGCCGCGTCAGCTCGCGCGATCGCGCCGAGCGCCCACAGCCGCACGTCGGTGGCCACCTGGTCGTTGCGGCTGCGGCCGGTGTGCAGCTTGCCCGCCACCGCACCGGCCAGCTCGCCCAGCCGCCGCTCGACCGCGCTGTGGATGTCCTCGTCGGATGCTAGCGCGGCAAAGCTGCCGGCGGCGAACTCGGCCCGCACCGCCGCCAGCCCGTCGGTCAGCGCGGCCAGCTCAGCGGCGCTGATCACGCCAGCGGCGTGAATCTGGCGCGCCCACGCCAGGCTGCCGCGAATGTCCTCATCCCACATACGGCTGTCGAACGGGTATGAGTTATTAAAGCGCGCCATGCGCTCGTCGATCGTGCCGGAAAAGCGACCACCCCACATAGAAGCCTCCGCTGAGAATTGAAAATTGAGCAAAATTCATGACTTACGCTCCCTGCGGATTTTCATAGGACTTACGCAAAAGTGATTATAGCCTGCGGCAGCGTGGTACTTTCTTCTTTATGTAGGTTATTTTTTCGCCCCGCCGGGCGAAAAAATAACCTAACAATGGTTAATAAATCCATGGCTTGCGTAAGTCCTATTTCATATACTGTAGATTGTTTTTCGCCCTACGGGCGAAAAACAATCTACAAAAAGATACAGTACCATGCTGCCGCAGGCGAAAACTTCTTATGAGGAAGTTCTACGCGTTCAAGAACAAGCACCTTTGCAGGCGCACGTATGGTGAAGAAGATTAGCGCGCGAACGCGCGAAATGGGTTATCGTGCGTGAGCATGCGGATTGTATCGTCATCCAGGCCGGCCGCACGCAGCTTAGGCAGAAAGTGCTGGCTGATGTACGTGAACGGTTTTGGTGTGCCGCCGCCAGGTTGGGCCGGATCGTACCAGCCGCGATCGTGGCTGAGCAGCAGCCGGTCGCCGAGCCCTGCATCCAGCATGCGCTCGATCCGGTCGACGAAGCCGGCGTCGGTGGCCGGGTCGCCAATCCAGTCGTATTCGATCCATGCGCCGCGCCGCGCCAGATCCAGGTTCAGCGCGAAATCCGGCTCGGCGCTGGCGTGAATCCAGATAAAGCGCTCGGCCGTATAGCCAGATCGCTCAATGATCTCGATCTGGTCGCGCACCACCTGGCCACGGATGGTGTGGCTGCCGATCGCCGCGCCGGTATCGCGCGCGGCATGAGCGGCGGCGCGCAGGATCTTCGCCTCGCAATCGGTGATCCCATCATCGCCGGCGCTGAGCTTAACGAAGCCGGCCCGCACGCCGCTCTGCTCGATCTGCCTGTTCAGCTCGCCCAGCATCCAATCGCACAGCGCGCCTTCCGATGCAGCATGCGCCCAATCGGGCACCCATGGCTCGCGATAGATGCCTGTGGGTACCACCAGCGGCATGCCGGTCGCATCCGAAACCGCCTTCAAGATATCGGCGCGCCGCCCCACGCCCACCGGCGTACACTCGACCAGCGCGGTCACGCCCACCGCGCGCGCCGCCGTCAGCTCCGGGCCCATCAGCGCGATCACATCTTTCGCCTCGGCCTGAGCATAGCCGGGCTGATCGCATGTGCGCAGATCGACGAAGACGTGCTCGTGCGGCAGGATCATTCCTAGCTCGTCGGCGCGCTTCGGCCCTAACGTGGTAATCAGGTTTGGCATTGGTCTACTCACCTTCGTTGGAATAATGATGGTTCACCCGGTTGCCGTTTTAGCCTTCGGCAGAGCGGTACTTTTCTTCTTTATTGTGTAGCATTTTTTCGCCCGGCCGGGCAAAAAATGCTACACAGGCATTAGCGAGCGCGCGCCGCGCGCGCCGCGCCAATGCCACAGGCCGTAGGCCCCCAGCATCAACAGCGTCAGCAGGCTGATCGCGCCACCGATCAGGAACGTGCGCGGGCGGTAGATGAACACCACCGTATGCTCGCCCGCCGGCAGCCAGACGCCGCGAAAGGCGTAGTTAGCGCGATAGAGCGTCGCCGGCTGCCCATCCACGGTCACGCGCCAATCGTCGCTATATGCATCCGAGAGCATCAGCACGGCCGGCGCGGCCACGCTCGCGCGCACCTCGGCCCGGTTCGGCGCGTACGCGATCACCGGCGCCGGCTCGGGCGATGCGGGAGTGGCCACTGGCGGTACCGACGATGGCAGAATAGCGACCGCCGCTGGATCGAAATCGGCGCGAGCCAGGCGTGTGAGCTGCGCGTCGTCATCGGGAATAACCTCGGCAGCATGCACCAGCCAGGCGCGCGGCAGCACATCCGGGTTACGGTAAATTCGGCCTTCGTCGTTCTCCTGCACCAGCTCCAGCGGCGCAAATAGCTGCGGGTTTACGCCGCCCGGCTCGAACAGAATATATTTGACATTCAGCATGTCCAGCAGGCGGCGCTGCTTGTAAGCCGAAGAAAAGTAGGCCCGCAGGTTGACATTGCCTTCGCCGGTCTTGCTAAAATCCTTGCCGTCCACCAGCCGCGCCAGGCGGTTATAGCGCTCGAAGTACAGCGACTGATAGCCGCGAATATCTTCGATCCCGAACGCGCTGGCGAAATTCGGCGCAAGCGCGGTGTAATCGCCGCCCAGGATGCGGAACGGCCCCGGCTGGCTCAGCAGAAATGCCACCTGGCGCGTGGGCGGGTAGAGCTGATCGGGCGCGGCGGGCGGGTAGGCCGCCAGCCCTGCCGTCAGATCGCTGGTCGGCCGGAGCGCGGCCAGATCGATGCTAGTGTTGTATGCGCCGCCGTGCCACAGCAGATCGAACACTGTCACGCCGATCGCCAGCGCCAGCGCGGCCGATCGCCCAGCTCGGGGCAGGCGCGGCGCCAGCAGCAGCGCCAGCGCGAGCAGCCCCAGCGCCGCGATCGCAATTGGCACCAGCGGCGACTGCTGGCGGATCAGCGTGATGTAGAAGCCATAGCGCGATTGCGGCGTCAGCAGCTGCATGTGCCAGAGCGACCAGCCGACCACAACCAGCGCCGTCGTTCCTAGCAGGATGCGATTCGCCACCCGCACCCAGCCGCTGCCGGGCGCCGGCTGTTCGCCACGCTGCAGCAGCTCCCACGCGCCCAGCGCGGCCAGCATCGACGTGGCAAAATACCAGAGCACAAACCAGCGCGTGTGATCTTCGAACTGGCGGTACAGCGGCACCAGCGCCACAAACAATTGCAGGAGCGGGCTAGCGATCGCCAGCGCGAAGGCGCCGATCGCCAGTAGGCCCAGGAAGAAGCTGGCCGGGTGGCGCGAGAACAGCAGCGCCAGCGCAACCAATAGCAGCGGCACAATGCCGATATACGGCATCGGAACGCGCAGCATTGCCGGCCCCCAGGCGGGAGGCGTGGCGCGCGGCGCACCGCCCAGCATGGGCAGCGCCAGCTGGAGCAGGCTAAGGAACTGATCCTGCGCCGATGTCTGCTCGAAGCCGATCTCGCCGCGCTGGCCCTGAGCGGAAAGCTCGAAGGCCGGCAGCAGCTGCACTGCGCTCAGCGCCAACGCCAGCGCCACAGCCAGGCTGAACCCGGCCACGATTCGCCAGCGCGCGCGCCATTCGCGGGCCTGAAGCGCACACGCCAGCCCATAGCCGCCCATGCCCAGGTAAATGTACAGCGCAAGCTGAAGATGGCTCAGCAGCGGCAGCGCGAAGATCACGCTCGCCAGCGCCCACCTGCTCCAACGCTCGCCGCGCACCGCGCGCTCGATCGCCCAGAAGCACCAGGGCAGGATCGCCGTCGCGCCCGTATGGTGCGGAAAGTACAGCCAGGTCAGGAAGTAGCCGTTGAACATATAGCAGGCGGCCGCCAGCAGCGCCGGCCCAGCGCCGAGCTTCAGCTGGCGCGCGCAGCAGTAGGCGCCCACGCCGGCCAGGATCACATGCAAAAACGCATACAGACCAAACGCCTGCGCCAGCGGGATCAGCAGAAACAGCAGCGTCGGCGGGTAGAACAGGCCAATCTGCCCATCGGGCAGGTTCGGCGTGCCGGTCAGCACGGTCGGGTTCCACAGCGGCCAGGCGCCCTGCTTGATCACTTCGTCAGTCCACGCGCGGCGCGGGTAGACCTGCTTGATCGGATCGGTGTTGATTGGATTATTGACCGGCACACGCTCGTAGGAGTAGCGCCACGGGTGCAGATGCATCAGCGCGTCGAGCGGCACAATTGGCCACAGACGTGGTATGCGCTGTTGCGGTTTAATCACGCGCGGAGCCACCTCTCTTAAGGGTTAGGGGTTAAGGGTTAAGATCAATGATTTCAATGCTTGCGCTGTGCTCGATGATTCTAATTCCTAACCCCTAACCCTTAACCCCTAACTCCCCCTACGTCGTATAGTGCGCGTTGATCTCCACGTACTCGGCGCTGAAATCGCATGTCCACACCGTCGCTCGCGCGTCGCCCAGCCCCAGGTCAAGCGTGATCAGCACCGGGTCGCCGCGCAGGGTTGCGGCCGCGGCGCGCTCGTCGTAGATCGTCGGCAGGCCGTTCGACACCACTTGGACGGCCGGGCTGTCGTTGTCGCCGGGACGGTCGGCCGGGCCGAAGGTCAGCGAGAGCTTATCCGGATCGATCGCCGCGCCGCTGTAGCCGGCCGCGCACAGCACCCGACCCCAGTTCGGGTCGCCGCCGTGGACAGCAGTCTTGACCAGCGGCGAGCGCGCGATGCTGTCGGCCACGGTGTGCGCCTGGCCCTCGTCGAGTGCGCCGGTGACGGTGATCTCGACCAACCGCGTAGCGCCTTCGCCATCGCGGGCGATCTGCTTCGCTAGCTCGACACACGTTTCCGTCAGCGCAGCCGTGAACGCGGGCAGCTCACCGGCGCTGATCGTAACGCCCGCAGCGCCGGAGGCTAGCAGCAGCGCGGTGTCGTTGGTGCTCATATCGCCATCCACGCTTACGCGGTTGATGCTGCGATCGATCGCTGAGCGCAGCGCGGCCTGGAGCAGATCGGGCGCGGCGATCGCATCGGTGGTGATGATCGCCAGCATGGTGGCCATATTCGGGTGAATCATCCCCGATCCCTTACAGAAGCCGCTGATCGTGACCAGCTGGCCGCCGATCTCCAGCTGGCGGGAGCTGACCTTCGGGCGCGTGTCGGTGGTCATGATCGCCCTGGCGGCGAACGGTGCGCCATGCTGGGCCGCCGGCGAGGCCAGATCGGCAATGCCCTGGGTGAGCTTCTGCATATTCAGATGCCGGCCGATCACACCGGTCGAGAGCACCAGCACCTCGGCCGGCCGGCAGCCCAGCGCCTGAGCCGTCAGCGCCGCCATCTGCCGCGCATCGTCCATGCCGCGCGGGCCGGTGCAGGCGTTGGCATTGCCGGCGTTGGCGATGATCGCGCGGATGCCGCCGGGGTTTCGCGCCAGCGTCTCCTGATCGTACAGCACCGGCGCGGCCTTGACCCGATTGGTCGTGAACACGCCCGCCGCCGCGCATGGCCCCTCGGCCAGCACCAGCGCCAGGTCGAGGCTTGATGCGCCCATCACGCTGCTGGTCTTCAACCCACAGGCCGTAGCGGCGGCGCGGAAGCCTTGCGCCAGGGTGAAGGTGTCTATGTTATCGATATGACTCATCTGCTTCTCCTGACAAGATGATCGTTTCGATCATTTGTCATCTTGTCATCTTGTCATCTTGTTACTTCCCCTCCACCAGCGCACGCACCTTCACCGGCAGGCCGAACAGCTTGATAAAGCCCTCGGCGTCGCCTTGATTGTAGGTCTGGCTCATGGTGAAGCTGGCGATATCGGTGTTGTACAAGCTCTTGTCGGCCTTGCGCCCGACCAGGCTGGCGTTGCCTTTGTAGAGCTTGATCCGCGCCACACCGGTGACATTCTGCTGCGTGACGGTGAAGAATGCCTGCAACGCCTCGCGCAGCGGCGTGTACCACAGGCCATTGTAGATCACCTCGGCGTAGCGATGTGCCACCACGTCTTTGTAATGCAGCGTGTCACGGTCGAGCGTGAGCTGCTCGATCCCCTGGTGCGCCGCGCGCAGGATCGTGCCGCCGGGGGTCTCGTAGACGCCGTGGCTCTTCATGCCCACCAGCCGGTTCTCGACCAGGTCGATCCGACCTACGCCATGCTTCGCGCCCAGCTCGTTGAGCACAGTCAGCAGTATGACCGGGTTAAGCCGCGTGCCGTCGACGCTGACCGGCACGCCCTGCTCGAAACCGATCTCAACATACTCCGGCTCATCAGGCGCGCTCTCGGGCGAGATCGAGAGCGTGTACATCTGCTCCTCAGGCTCATGCCAGGGATCTTCCAGCACACCGCCCTCGTGTGAGATATGCCAGATGTTGCGGTCGCGGCTGTAGATCGACTTGAGTGTCGCCGTCACCGGCACGTTATGCTCGGCGGCATAATCCAGCGCGTCCTCGCGCGAGCGGATATCCCACTCGCGCCAGGGCACGATCGCCTTCAGATGCGGCGCAAAGGCCATGTAGGTCACTTCGAAGCGCACCTGATCGTTGCCCTTTCCAGTGCAGCCGTGCGCCACTGCATCGGCGCCCTCTTGGATGGCGATCTCGGCCTGGCGCTTGGCGATCAGCGGGCGCGCCACCGAGGTGCCCAGCAGATAGATCCGCTCGTAGATCGCGCCCGACTGGAGCATCGGGAACAGAAAGTCGCGCACGAACTCCTCGCGCAGATCCTCGACATAGCACTTCGATGCGCCGCTGGCCTTGGCCTTCTCCTCCAGGCCGGTCAGCTCGTCGGCCTGGCCGAGATTGGCGCAGTAGCACACCACCTCGGGGTTGCCGTAGTTCTGCTTCAGCCATGGCACGATGATGCTGGTATCCAGGCCGCCGGAGTAGGCCAGCACGACTTTGTTCACTTTGGGTTTCAATTCATGCTCCTTATTTGGTACTTTAACTATACAAGATATATCTGGTCAGTGATGGTAGCCTTCGGCAGGGTGATACTTCTTCTTCCAGCGCGCTTGTGCTCCTGAAGCTGAAGAATCTTCTCCTCGACCGAATCTTGCGCGATCAGCTTGTAGACAAATACCGGCTTGTCCTGGCCGATTCGGTGGGTGCGATCGGTCATCTTGCCATCGACTCGGGCCGAGCATGATGCTCTTGCAGCGAGCGCACCTCCAGATCCCTGGCCTTCAGCGCACGGATGGCCGAGACGGTGGCCGCCGCACCGGTGAGCGTGGTCACCAGCGGGATGCCGTAGCGTATAGCCGCCGATCGCAGCGCCTGGCCATCGGCGTAGGCGCGCTGGCCCAGCGGCGTGCTGATCACCAGCCCCACCGCGCCCGACGCGATCAGGTCGGCGGTCGAGGGCGGACCCTCCGAGACTTTGTTGACCCGCTCGGCCAGCAGGCCCAGCCGCGCCAGCCAATCGGCGGTGCCGCTGGTGGCGAAGAGCTTGAAGCCCATCTGCGCCAGGTCGCGCGCGATCTTGCCGATCGCGCCCTTGTCGAAATCGTTGACCGTCAGCAGCGCCGCGCCGCTGAGCGGCAGCTTCTGGCCCGCGCCGATCGCGGCCTTGGCGAAGGCGTGGCCGTAGTGCGCGGCGTGGCCCATCACCTCGCCGGTCGAGCGCATCTCGGGGCTTAGGAACACGGCCGCGCCGGGGAACTTATCGAACGGCAGCACCGCCTCTTTCACAAAGAAGCCATCCAGCGCCGGCTCGGCCGTCAGCCCCAGTTCCACCAGCGTCTTGCCGGCCGCCACCTGCGCGGCGATCCGCGCCAGCGGCACTCCCGTGGCCTTGGAGATAAACGGGACGGTGCGCGAGGAGCGCGGGTTGACCTCCAGCACATACACTACCTCGTCCTTCAGCGCATACTGCACGTTCATCAGGCCCTTCACGCCCAGCGCCAGGCCGATTCGCTCGGTCTCGTCGCGCACGATCGCCAGGTGGTAGGCACTGACCTTATAGGGCGGCATCACCATCGCCGAGTCGCCCGAGTGGACGCCGGCCTCCTCGACGTGCTCCATGATCCCGCCGATCACCACGCGCTCGCCATCGCCCACCGCGTCCACATCGATCTCGAAGGCATCTTCGAGGTAGCGGTCGATCAGCACCGGCTGGCCGGCGCTCACCACCGCAGCCTCGCCGATGTACTTCTCCAAATTGACATCATCGTAGGCGATCGCCATCGCACGGCCGCCCAGCACATAGCTTGGCCGCACCAGCACCGGGTAGCCGATCCGCTGCGCCACCGCCCGCGCCTCATCTAGGGTCGATGCCATGCCGCTCTCGGGCTGCTCGATATTCAGCTGCTTCGCTAACTCGCCGAAGCGCCCGCGATCCTCGGCCAGGTCGATCGCATCCTGGGATGTGCCCCAGATCGGCACGCCCGCCGCCGCCAGCCCCTTCGAGAGATTGAGCGGCGTCTGGCCGCCGAACTGGACGAGGACGGGCACCTCTGTGACAAGATGACCTGATGACAAGATGACCTTTTCGTCGTGTTCTGTCATCTTGTCATCTTGCCATCTTGTCATCTTGTCAACGCCCGACTCGCGCTCCCAAATGTTCAGCACATCCTCCAGCGTCAGCGGCTCGAAGTACAGCCGATCCGAGGTGTCGTAGTCGGTCGAGACGGTCTCGGGGTTACAGTTGATCATGATCGTCTCGTAGCCCAGGTCGCGCAGCGCCATGCAGGCATGGACACAGCAGTAGTCGAACTCGATCCCCTGGCCGATCCGGTTCGGCCCGCCGCCCAGAATGATCGCCTTGGACCTGTCGGTCACATCGGACTCATCGGCGGTGGCGTAGGTGCTGTAGAGGTATGGTGTTTGCGCCGCGAACTCGGCCGCGCAGGTGTCGATCCGGTGATAGACCGGGATGATGCCGAGGGCTTTGCGTCGGGCGCGAACATCCATCTCTGCGGGACGAAGGACGGAGGACGAAGGACGAAGGTTGGCTTGATCCGACAATGAATCTTCGTCTTTCGTCTTTGGTCTTTCGTCTGCTCGCAAGAGCATAGCTATCTGCGCATCCGAAAAGCCGTTCTGTTTTGCGTCTACGAATAACTCGCGCGGTAGGCGCTCCAGCGTGTGCTGCGCAATCTCCGACTCGATCGCGATAATCTCGGCCATCTGCTCCACGAACCACGGGTCATAGCCGCTCGCGCCGGCCACCTGCTCCACCTTCCCACCCGCCCGCAGCGCCGCGGCCACCGCGAAGACCCGGCCTGGCAGCGGAGTGCCGAGGACTGAGGACTGAGGACTGAGAACTGAGGATGCATCACTATCGTCGGTCTTTCGTCCTTCGTCTTTCGTCCTTGGCCCGGCGAAGCCCACCGCCCCAATCTCCAGCCCACGCAGCGCCTTCTGAAATGCCTCGTTGAAGGTCGTGCCAATCGCCATCACCTCGCCGACGCTCTTCATCTGCGGGCCGAGCGTCGGGTCGACGCCCGGGAACTTCTCGAACGCCCAGCGCGGAATCTTGACCACCACATAGTCCAGGCTCGGCTCGAACGAGGCCGGCGTGACCTTGGTGATGTCGTTCGGGATCTCATCGAGCGTGTAGCCCACCGCCAGCAGCGCGGCGATCTTGGCGATCGGGAAGCCTGTGGCCTTGCTAGCCAGCGCCGACGAGCGGCTGACGCGCGGATTCATCTCGATCACCACCGGCGTGCCGTCCTTGGGGTTGACTGCAAACTGCACATTCGATCCGCCGGTCTCAACGCCGACGACGCTCATCACGGTCTTAGCCATGTCGCGCAGCCGCTGCAATTCGCGATCGGTCAGCGTCATCGCCGGCGCCACGGTGATCGAGTCGCCGGTATGGACGCCCATCGGGTCGAGGTTCTCGATCGAGCAGACCACCACAAAGTTGTCGGCCTTGTCGCGCATCACCTCCAGCTCGAATTCCTTCCAGCCCAGCACCGACTGCTCGATCAGCACCTGATGCACCGGCGAGGCATCCAGGCCACGGCCAGCGCGGTCGCGCAGCTCGGCCTCATCGTAGGCGATCCCGCCGCCGCTGCCGCCGAGCGTGAATGATGGCCGCACCAGCACCGGGTAACCGATCCGCGCCGCCACCACCAGCGCCTGCTCGAGGCTGGTGACGGTATCGCCCTCGGGCACACCCAGGCCGGCCTTCAGCATAGCCTGCTTGAACAGCTGGCGATCCTCGGCCAGATCGATCGCCGCCGGCGATGCGCCGATCAGCTGGACTCCGTAGCGCTCCAGGATACCCAGCTCGTGCAGCTTCATCGCCAGGTTCAGCCCGGTTTGGCCGCCGACGGTTGGCAGGATGGCATCGGGCTGCTCCTTCACGATGATCTTCTCGATGATCTCGGGCGTCAGCGGCTCGATATAGGTCGCGTCGGCGAACTGCGGGTCGGTCATGATCGTCGCCGGGTTCGAGTTGACCAACACCACGCGGTAGCCCTCACGGCGCAGCACCTTGCAGGCTTGCACGCCGGCGTAGTCGAACTCGCAGGCCTGGCCGATCACAATCGGGCCGGAGCCAATGATCAGAATCGTATGTATGTCGGTGCGCTTGGGCATTTATCCCCTCATCAGCTCGATAAACTGGCCAAATAAATATGCCGCGTCGTGCGGCCCCGGCGCGGCCTCGGGGTGATACTGCACGCTGAACGCCCGCAGATCGCGCGCGCGCATCCCTTCGCAGCAGCCGTCGTTCAAGTTGACGTGCGTGATCTCGACGCCCTCCGGCAGCGATTTCGGGTCGACCGCGAAGCCGTGGTTGTGGCTGGATATCTCGACCTGGCCAGTATCGCTGAAGCGCACCGGCTGGTTGCCGCCGTGGTGGCCGAAGCGCAGCTTGTAGGTGGTGCCGCCCAGCGCCAGCCCCAGGATCTGATGCCCCAGGCAGATGCCAAACACCGGGGCTTTGCCCAGCAGATCGCGCACCGCCTTGACGCCGTAGGTCACCGCCGCCGGGTCGCCTGGGCCATTCGAGAGAAACACGCCATCCGGCTTGAGTGCCAGAGCCCCGGCGGCCGGCGTATTAGCCGGCACCACCGTCACGCGGCAGCCGCGATCGACCAGCAGCCGCAGGATGTTGCGCTTGATGCCGAAATCGTACGCCACGACGTGGAATAGGTGTTGGGTGCTGGGTGTTGGGTCTTGGGTGGACGATGCCCCTCCATCACCCAGTACCCAACACCTGTCACCCGCCTCGGCCCAGTGGTACGGTTCCGCGCACGTCACATACGGCACCAGATCCAGCCCCTCCATCGAGGGTGCGGCGCGCGCGGCGTCGATCAGCCGCTGGGGATCGGGATCGGCAGAGGAGATCACGCCGCGCAGCGCGCCGGCCTCGCGGATGTGCCGCACCAGCGCGCGCGTATCCAGGCCGGTGATCCCGACGACGCCATGATCGCGCAGGTACTGATCTAGCGCGGCGTTTGCGCGCCAGCTGCTCACCCGCGGGCTGGCGGCGCGCACCGCAAAGCCCGAGAGCCAGGGCCTGGCGCTCTCCTCATCCTCAAGATTAACGCCGGTGTTGCCGATATGCGGCGCGGTCATCACCACGATCTGGCCGTAGTAGGAGGGGTCGGTCAGCACCTCCTGATAGCCGGTCATGGCGGTGTTGAAGATCACCTCGCCGGCCCGCTCACCGATCGCGCCAAGTGCTGTGCCGGGCCAGGTGCTGCCATCCTCAAGCGCTAGCAGCGCAGGGGTTCGATGCGTCATGGGTGCCGTTCTCCAGGTTGCAGTTCACAAATCACAGGTCGCAAGTAATGTTAGTGTTCAACGTAAGCGAACTACCACTGTCTTGTTTTGTTGATTGCGATCTTCGCTGCAAAGGATGTTTCGAGATCGATACCAACCATGTTGGCGAGATCGCACAGGTTCCAGATCACATCATACATTTCCATGCCAAGATCGGCCTTAATCGCATCCGCATCCGCCTGATCAACAGAGCGCGATAGCCGCAACACTTCGCGTGCCACTTCGCCAACCTCAGTTAGCAGAAAAAGCGCGCGCTGCTCGACTGTAATTTCCGGCAACACCTGGGCCAATTCTTTCGCGTGTTCCTGAAGCTCTTTGATCGCTCGCATTTCACATCACTTATCAAAATAGGCGTGATGCTCGCCGCGCCAGGCGCCGAATGCATCCCGAACGCGTTGAACATGGCCCGCGAACAGATCATCTGGCAGCGCGTTCTCGGCGAACCAGCCAATCTCCAGGGTCTCGATGGCGTGCGATGCCGGTTCGCGTAGCTGCCCATTATCAAGCGGCTTGCACAGAAAAGTGAACTTATACAGGTGCTGAATAACGCCGGTCTCCCACATTCGATTGTCGTACACGCCTACGAGTGCGATTGGTGCGCAGCGCACGCCGGTCTCCTCCAGTGCTTCGCGCACCACCCCTGCGGCAGGCGTCTCGCCGACCTCCAGGATACCGCCGGGCATATTCCAGAGTCGATTATCGGAGCGACGCATCAGCAGCATCTTACCATCATCGTCGATGATCGCTGCGGTACCTGCCACCAGCGGGGACGAGCGTGAGAAGATCGTTTCGCGCAGCGGCTCTAGCTCGGCTACCGGCCGTTCGGTTGCCAGTCCCAGCATCTCGATCGCGATCTGTTGGATGGCCTGGTAGCGCTGGTGGTCGTAGATGTTCTGCGCATACTTCAACCCTGTCGCCGCCATATCGCGGAGCTTGTCCGACCAGAAGGCGATTTGTTCTGTTGGTGTCAGTGTCATTCTCTTCAGGCAGGGATCGATACGTAGTCGCTACTTCGAACCCCTGAACTATGCCACGATCCTGATGGCAGCTTGCAGCGGTTCGTCCAAATTTGCATTCTGCAATCTGCAATCTACAATTCCAAAACCACCGCCGTCTCGTCGCAGCGCTCCCGCAGCGGGCAGATCACGCAGTCGGTCCAGACCTTCTCGGGGAAGCGCTCGCGGTCGGTGACGACAAAGCCCAGCCGCTCGAAGAACGGCACCGCGCGAGTCAACGCGAAGACGGTTGGGATACCGCGTGCGCGCGCCCGCTCGACCAGGCCGCGCACCAGCAGCCCGCCGATGCCGTAGCTGCGGTAGGCCGGCAGCACCGCCAGCGAGCGCACCTCGACCAGCGTCGGGCTCATGTCGAGCAGCGAGCCGATCCCGACCACCCGCCCATCCACTTCGGCCAGCAGCCAGTCGTGCAGGCTGGCGCGAATGTTCTCGGCGCTGCGCGGCAGCAGCTGGCCGTGGCGCGCATTCGCGGTAACAACATCGGCGATCGCCTGCACATCGCGCTCGGCGGCCGGCCGAATGATTGGCTTGACATTTCGACTTGGCACGCTATGAATATGGTCGGCAACGACCTGTGTGATCATTCAGGTGTTCCTTCTCTATCGGTGATCCAAATGGTTTCTCTCGGGAGGTCTGGACGGGCTGAAGGCCCGTCCAGACCTCCCCAGGTGGGGGTTCGGGGGTGGCTTTGCCGCCCCCGAACCCCCACCAAAGAAAGAATCAGCGATTAACAATCACCGTTCCACTGCCCTGCCCCAGCCCCGCCAGGTTGGTAATCCGCGCCGAGCGTACGCCGGCATCCAGCGCCGTCAGCGCCGCGCGCACCTTGGGGATCATCCCGCCGACGATCGTTCCGCTGGCGATCAATGCCGCGATCGTGGCCCGCGTGATTTGCGGCGCGACCACTCCGCCGACCAGCACGCCCGGCACATTGGTGACGAATACCACCTCGGCATCCTCCAGCGCGGCCGCGACCGCGCCGGCCGCCTCGTCGGCGTTGACGTTGTAGACGCCGTCGGGGCCGAGCGAGATCGGGGCGAGCACCGGCACCACGTTCTGATCCAGCAGCACCCGCAGCACCTCGGCGCGCACCGCCACCGGCCGGCCAACATGCCCCAGGTCGCCCTCCGGGTGCGATTGTCGCTCAACTCGGATCAGGCCGCGATCCACGCCCGAAAGCCCTTGTGCGTCGGCGCCGGCCGCCAGCAGCGCCGCCACCAACCGCGTGCTGACCAGGCCGCACAGCACCATCTCGGCGGCTTGCAGCGCGTACTCATCGGTCACACGCAGCCCGCCCACGAAGCGCGGCTCGCCGCCCAGCGCGCGCTGGATCACGCCGATCTCTTTGCCGCCGCCATGCACCAGCACCGGCGCTGGCCGCAGCCCTGCCACTACCCGCGCCAGCTCGGCCACAAAGGCCGGGTCGTCGAGCTCGTTGCCGCCAATTTTGAGAACTAGCTTTGAGTTTTGAGTTTTGAGTTTTGAGTTAACTATCTTGGTCACGTCGCCACTCATAAATCCTCACCGGTTGTTTTGACAATAGAAGTCAAGATGCGAATGATTTCATTGACACTATGTAGCTCATTCGTCACGTCAATGTCAACAAGCTCAGACTCGCGCAGCAGCCGCAACCAAAATTTCGTCTCCCTGGCTTCTTTCGAAGCGATTGCCATTTTGGAAAGGAAATCCTTGCGGCTCTGACCAGCTGTAGCTTCCGCAACATTAGCGCCTATACTAGTTCCACTCTCGAAAAGTTGCTTTGACAACACATACTCGCGTTGCTCTCGAAGCTTTTTGTAGAGCTGAACGATCTGCAGGGCGAATGCAAAGCTCTTCCCTTGAATGATGCTCTCTGGCATGCCAAGTTCTCCTACACGATGTAATAAAGAGATATGGATTGGTTATACCAGAGACCTGTAACGAAAGTGATGCCATCGCTCGCACCAACTCAAAACTCAAACCTCAAAACTAAAGGAGACCGGTAGTCTCCTCCAGCCCAAACATCACGTTCATATTCTGGATGGCTTGCCCAGCCGCACCTTTGACCAGATTATCAATACTTGACACGACGATCAGCACCCCCGGCGCGGCCAGCGTCAGCGAGATCGTGCAGAGATTGGTGTGCGCGG
>WNGB01005526.1_pt1 | contig 18860 bp, 15 predicted proteins | sample 5400681 | NCBI WGS metagenome assembly WNGB01 (sample SAMN13153367, study PRJNA577476) | soil metagenome | isolation source: 115 cm soil or saprolite under grassland replicate 2 | place: USA:California | collected 2016-06-15
GCGCAGGCGCAATCGATGATCGCGTGCGACTTCTTCACGGTCGAGACGCTCTGGCTCGGACGCCTCTACGTGCTCTTCTTCATCGAGCTGGGAAGCCGACGCGTGCATCTGGCCGGCTGCACCGCGAACCCGAGCGGGACGTGGACAGCCCAGCCCTTCTTGGTTCACGACCGAGACAGCAAGTTCAGCCGTGTCTTCGACGAGGTCTTCCGAAGCGACGGCGTCGAGATCATTCGCACACCGTTCCGGGCGCCGCAGGCAAATGCGTTCGCCGAGCGCTGGGTCGGCACCGTCCGTCGCGACTGCCTCGACTGGATCCTGATCGTCAGCCGGCGACAGCTTGAGCAGGTGCTCCGCGTCTACGTCGACCACTACAACAGCCATAGGCCGCATCGAGCGCTCGGCCTGACACCCCCAATTCCAGAGCGGCGGCTACGCCTTGTCAGCTCGCACCCGCCGGATCACCTCCACCGACGCGACCGCCTCGGCGGACTCATCCACGAATACGCACTCGCAGCGTGACGGATGGATTTGCGCACCCCACAGGGGTCAAACTCGGTTCGCGACAAGAGACATCGAGGACTTACAGGCGGAACGCAAGTGTTGGCACCCCACGGCTCGAGCCGGTCGCTGCGCGCCAGTAATAAGGAGAGCTGACCGCCTCTGAGCGCGGCGGGTTGGCAATTCCCGCCGGAGACGAGGCGCAGGGTTCGCACACTCGATTTCCCTGCAAACCCCTGGGATCGGCTGCGGCTGACCGAATTTACGCACCCTACGGCCTCCTCTGGCCTGCGTTGCTGCTCGCGGCCGGGGCGGCCCGCGTCCAACCCGAGCGAGCCACGGAAGCGCCAGCGCGAGGGCTCTAGGCTCGCGACGATCGAAAGCGCTAGGAAGTCCGTGGCGCGGTCGAGACTCCGGCGACTGCTTCCAGCACCTCGAGGAGTCCGACGAAGCGCTTGTTACAGCGGCCGTACGCCGCGACCGTCTTGTCAAGTTTGCCGATCCGTACCCGGATGTAGTTGGTCGCCAAGCCTCCGATCGATGTGGAGCAGCGTGTGAACGCAGGCATCGAGAAGAATCTCTCCGCCTTGACGAGCGTTCGCAGCGCCTCGAGTGACTCGGGCGAGAGAGTCACAACCTCGCTCCGGTGAACGGCGCCGGTGACCGAGACCCGGCCGTCCGAGAAGATCTTGACCTGGAAAGGCATGATCGTTCCCCCTCTCCGGCCGAAGCCGAATGCCAGCGACGACCGCGCTCCCGTGGACGATGCCGGAAGCACCGCAGCGACGACGAGGCAGATGACGAGCAATCGCTTCACGAATGTCTGCATGGGCGAAGTATGGAGGGCGCCGCCGAGACGCCCTCCATCGATCCCGTTGAGCTCAACTGCAGTAGGTAGCGACGATCTTCCCCGTGCCATCGTGGCCCGGGGACGTGGCGTACCCCGGATCGGTCTTGACGACGACGATCTTGGTGATGTCGCCCGAGATCGTGTTGCCGGATTTCGTGATCGTGCTCGCGACGAGCGTTCCCATGTAGGCCGGGATACCGGAGACCGGTGGCGGGCTGTTGCCCGGCAGCGTCTTCCAACTCCCGCCGCAGGTCGGCGGCGTCGGAGTGAGCGTTCCGGCGAAACCCTTGAACGACGGGTCGACCGGGCCGCCGGTGAGGCTGTTCAGGCTGGACCAGCTCGAGGACCACCAGGTGACCGTCGTCGACGGGGTCGCCGTCGCAACCGTCTGGTCGCCGAGGACGAAGTCCCCACGCGAGGGGAAGGCGAAGATGAACCCTGACGCCGTTGCGGACGAGGGCAGGTAGTAGGTGTCGCCGGCGAAGTCCGCCTTGAAGGTCACCGGACCCTGCGGCACCGTCACGTTCGAGATCGTGCACGAGGCGTTCCCGGTCGCGTCCACCGTGCCGTTGCAGCTCTGACTCCCGACGCTGAGCTTCAGCGTCTGCCCGAACGGCGACGGCGCTGTCGTGCCGTCCTCGAGCAGCCTTCCCGTCAACGTGACCGGCAGGTTCTGCGCGACCACCGTCGGTCCCGTGTAGTACGCCGTCGTCTCCTCCTGCGTGACGGTGATCTGGACGGTCCCCGAGACGAGCGTCAGGTGGTGGTGGTCGTCGGCGTAGAAGGTCGCCGTGTAGATACCGGGAACGGCAGTAATCGTTCCGCTCACGGTCGCCGTCCGGTTGCCGTTGTCGACGAGGTTCAGCCCCGCCGGTAGGCCGCTCGCCGTGAACGCGATCGAGTCACCCGCGTCCGGGTCGGTCGCGCCGATCCCGAAGCTGAGGAAGTCGTGGTAGTCCTGCGACTGCGCCCCCGGGAGCACGAGCGTCGGCGGCGTGTTGCTGACCGTGATCGTCGACGTCTTGGTGTTCGTCGGCTGGGCCCGGTCCTGACTCGAGGAGGTGCACGCCTTGTCCGCGCACAAGCTGTCCTTGTAGGAAAGCACGGAGGAAACGGTCAGCACCGTCCCGTCGAGAAGCGGCCCCGTCGGCGAGACGACGGTCGTGTACGAGCGCGTGTCGTGGACGCCCAGGCTGCCAACGCCGATGGTCAGTAACGCGCCCCCGGTCCGGGCTAGCCCCGAGGGCAGCGTGGTGTTGATCGCCGCGCTCGTCGCAGGCTCCGCGTTGTCCGGGTCGCTCGTGACGAGCTGGACGTCCACCGAGTCGCTTGGATTGCCGGCGATCGTCGCCGGCACCGCCGTATTGCTAAACGTCAGAACCGGCTCGCGAATGTCGGGCGGGTTGTAGCTCATGGTGCAACCGCGGTAGGAAGTGACGCCGTCGCCAGCCGCGTTGTTCCACTCACGCTGCACCTTGTAGGGGTGGCCATTCATGTAGATGTTGGCGCCGATGTCATTCGTGATGCCGAAGCTGTAGGCGCACTTGTCGCCGTTCTCACCGGCGAAGTGGTCGACGTCGTCGTACCACCCGCCCCCATACGTGCTGCCACTCTTGGTTGGCTCCGGGTCGGTGACGGCCTCGAGGTGCTCATGCGACGTGATGCTGATCTCGACGTCGGCATAGTTATCACCATTGACGTTGAAGTCGGCGCAGACCGAGCCGCCCGGGTCGTTCAAGCTGCGCGCGTCCGGCATATTCGCCCAGACGACGGTGTTGCCTCCGCCCGCGTCGTAGTGCGTGTGGTAGGCGCAGTAGTCGGTGGTCGACTTGCTGCCGTCCGGCGTGATGCTCTGGATCGTGTAGCCGGTGAAGATGAAGTACTCGGTACTGACTCCGGTCGGCCACCCCTGCCCGCTCCGCACCGACTCAACCTCGGCCTGGAGGTCGGTCTGAGTGAGCGGGTCGGCGGTCGTTCCGGCATGAGGGTAGGCGTTCGTGTCGACGAACGATCCGCCGAAGGTCGAGTTGTTCGCGATCGCTCCGTTGCTTCCGGTGTACTGCGTCGTAGTGGCGTAGATGTCCGATCCGCCAACATCCTGGAAATAGCGGATCAGCAGATTCTCGTAACGCGTGTCGTTGGCGGCGTCAGTTGCGGAGCTTCCGCTCGGCGGCTCGTAGTGCGTGCCCGCGGGCAGCCAGAAAATCGCATACGTGGTCGACGAGGGCATGATCGTGCCGTTGTGCCAAGTCATGTTCGTGACGTTGTCGGCACGCGCCAAGGCCGGGACGACCAAAGCCAGCGCTACGACCGCGACGACAAGTGTGGGCAGACGGTGGCGCCCCCACCGAGGCCGAGCGAAACCCATTAGTCCTCCCTGCGACCCCTGGCGGCTGACGGCTGAACCTGCCCGCTCAGGGCGGACAGTTATCGCACAATCAGTGTCCCACCCGCGCTCGCACGTGTCAACAACTCCTGGGGCTGGAGGCGGAGCCGGCGAAGGACATTGGCAAGCGCGTTGCCGCTGTCTGCAGTTCTTGACCTGAGCCGAACGACGTGAGAGTGTGTGCCCGCCGTCAGCTCAGAAGGGGAGCATGTCCTTGCCGTCGGACACTCCGGGTCTTCGGTTCGCGTCCTTCCGTTTTCTGACGGTTTGCCTGCGATGGGTGGCTATCGGATCTGACCGGCTATGTGCCGGGCGGTGCTGATGGCCGACGCCGCCTTGTCGCCTCAATATCCGGGCGAGGCGATCGTCGTTATGGACGGATTCATTTCCGAGCAGGAGTGCCGGCAGCTTCTGGACGAGCTCGAGTACGTGTTCTGGAAGCCGAGCCTGACCTATGAGCGTCAAGTCGATGACACGTACCGAAACGTGTTGGCAGACACCAGGGTCAGCGAGACCGCCCATCAGGACTTCTTCTCGGACGAGGTCGCCGAGCTACTTGCGGCGATCGAGGCCCGGCTGACCGCGTACCTCGGCGTCGACCCTGCGCATCTCGAGTGGTGGCAGGCGACCCGCTACCCGATCGGCGGAAGGTTTGATTACCACCTCGATTCCGGATACTGGGACGACCACTACGCGGGCGATCGGGTGCGCACATTTCTCGTGTACCTCACCACGCCGCTCACCGGTGGCGGCACCCACTTCCGCGCACTCGATGTGCTCGTCGAGGCGCGCGAGCGACGGTTGGTGGCTTGGGAGAACCTGTTCCCAGACGGGACCGCGAACCACTCCATGATCCACTCGGGCACGCCGCTCGGTGACGGCGAGAAGACCACGTTGGTCACCTGGGAAAGGGAGCGGCGATTCAGGCCCGAGGCAGCAATGCCTATGGCCAGCAAGGAGGTTCTTCACCCATGACCGAGCAAGAACGGTTCTTGCCGATCGTCGACGAGATCGCAGCGCGCTTCGGCCGCGTCATTGATCTGGATCAGTCGCCGTTCGTGATGATCGAGATCATTCGGAACTTCGGACATGCACTCGACGACGACAACGGTGGCGGCGGCGGGGGTGGAGTGGGCGGCGGCGTGAGCACCATCGCAGTCGGGATTACGCCGCCCGAGGCGGGAGAAGAGGTTGAACTCGTGGACGTCATGAGAGTCGTGCTCACGCTGCAGCGCGACATCAAGAGGATGAGCAGGCGCCTCGATCAGCTCGTCTCAGAACGCGGCGACTCGTGATTGCGCGGCCGCTGACATATGCGCAAGTCAGGAGACATCTCAAGCCGCGCAGCCGTGAAGAAGGTGGACTTCCGCCTTCTTCTCACGATTAGGAGGCAGAATGGAGCCTGACGACAGAAAGCCGGAGCAGGGCGGCGGCAACGTCTTCGCCGCGCGTAACGACGTCGTCCGTGTCGACGCGGTCGACTCCTTGGACGAGCACCTATCGAGTTCTTTGCGCACGTTCTTCCGCGTGCTGGGCGTTCCCCACCTCTACGGAGAGCAAATTGCGCCGGCCGTCCAGACCGACTCTGCCCGTATCTTCGTGGCTGTGCGCGACCGCCCGTGGCCGCCGTGGGGGCTTGGCGGTCGGAAGATCGCTGCGATCTGCCAGGTCCAGCCGATCGGTGAGGCGCTCTACGGGCTGGGCCCGATCTATGTGACCGACGAGGACGCGACCAACGTCGGGCTCGTCGGTGCGTTGCTAAAGGAAGCGCTCGAGGTTGCCGCCCAGGAAGAGAACGCCGAGGTCAGCTATCTCGTCCTCGACGGCTCGGTTCTCGGCGGACGCGTGCTGGAGTTGAGCGGTTTCGTCAAGACAGACGACGCCGTCGTTACCGACGCCGCGCGCTACTCGTTCTATCGCGCGCCTGCCCAGAAGGTGCTCGATGAGCTCGGGCTTGCCAAGACCAGCGCGCCCGAGCTGCTCGCGCACCAACTCGACGACGAAACGTTCAAGCGACTGGCGCTGTTCTACGCGGTGCTCTACGTCGCGGGGCACCCGCGCGAGGTGGACCACCTGGTCGTACGCGAGATCATCCCGATCCTGGGCGGCCTCTTCGGCGCGTCGCTGCCCGGCGGGGTGCCGCCGACGCCGCCGACAGCGCTGCCGGCGGAGATCCCCAGGCGGGGGCCGATCGAGGACACTCGTTAAGAGCGTCGAGTGGCGGCGGAGACGCCAGCGGTCGCGTCGTGGACGGGCCGCGGAACCATGCCGACGTTCGCCTGCTTTCTCGACCGCCTCGAGCCCGCCGTTGAGCTCCAGGAGCTGCGCGTCAACCCGCGCGCCTTCCTCCAGAGCGGAACGTCGATACCCGCGCCACTGGCACGGCGCGTCCCACACCGGGGGCGCCTGCGCCCGGGCTACCCGCTCGTCTGGGTCGAGCAGCCGGTGACGGGGATGCTCGTCCCCTACTGGATCCCCCACGCGTGGGCAAGGACGCTTCTCGACGTATTCGCCGGAGACCTGGCGCCCGATCGGGTGGAGCGGCCGATCCGGGCGGCGCTCGTAGCGGCTGGTCTGCTGCAGCCGCGTAAAGAAACCGTCGAGACGTCCGCTGTGCTGGCGGCAGCGCGGATCCAACTCGCGCGCGCCGGCTACGCGAACGTGGCGGGGCTTCTGCCGCTTGGCCAGTTCCAGGCATTGCGCTGCTACTGCCGCGAGCTGCTTGCGAGTAGCCAGGTCGCGGTCGGGGACTCACAGTGCGTTCGCCGCTGCGGCGAGCACGACGAGGGCCTCGCGCGCTTCTGGCACCATCAGCTAACGGGCGCGATCGAGTTGATCGCCGGAGCGCCGATCAAGCCGTCCTATACCTACTTCGCGGGCTACCTCTCGGAGGCCTCGCTGGACGCGCACGTCGACCGGGAGCAGTGCGAGCTGACCGTCTCGCTGCTCGTCGACTTCGAACCCGCACCCGAGAGTCTCTCGCCGTGGCCGCTGATCATCGAAGGCGAGCACGGCGACATCGCGATCCATCAGGCACTCGGTGACGCTCTCGTCTTCCGCGGCCGCGAGCTTCGCCACCGCCGGGACGCACTTGGCCCGGGGCAAAGCTCGACGTCGATCCTGTTTCACTATGTCCCGGCCGGCTTCAGCGGACCTCTGCGCTGAAGGGGACCGTCATGATGGTCGGGCCGGCCGCCGCAGGGAGCTCGAGCGCCCCGAGCGCCTGAACAGCCACCTTGGCCGCCGCCTCCGCAGCGCCGGCCGCGTGCGTCGTCGAGACGAGCGTCGAGACGAGCCGCAGGGTGGAGGCAACGCTGCCCGAGGGCTCGACGGTGGTTCGCACGACCACGAAACCCGTGAGCCCGGCATCCGCCGGAATGGCCGCGCGCCAGCGCTGGCGCGCAGCCTCAACCTCGGGCTCGAGCTGGGTCATCCGCAGCGCTCCGGCGACGACGAGTCGCGGCGGCTGGAACCAGCCATGGACTGCGACCCGCCCCTCGAGCGGATCGCGCGTACCGTCGACGGCAGCGGCTCCGTGCGGCACGCGCGCGTCGAACACGAGCAGCTGGTTGAAACGCGCAGGGATGCGCTCGACCAGTTCGTCTCGCTCACACGAACGAGTCGCGTCGTAATACGTCCAGTAGTCGAGCAGCTCCGGGCGCATCAGCACGGTCTCGCCGCCGCGGAACGTGCGCTCATCCCAGGGCGTGAGGGAGTAGACAAATGCGAACGGCCCCTGAACGACGTCCGTGTGGAGCTCCTGGTGGCAGCCGTCGATGTAGTAGCTCAACCATGGCTCGCTGATCTGACCGCACCCCAGGTGCTCGCCCCCCCAAGCGCGCAACGCGGCGACGAGACGGCCGTATCTGGCGGCGTCGAAGAACCTGCGCGGAGCGGTACGGAGGTAGGTGTACTGGTCCGGGACGTGCCAGTAGTCCCAGGCGAAACGCGCCGGATCTGCGCTGCGCGCAGGGCCGACCCGGGCCTCGAACTCGGAGCGCAGTTCCTCCGCCTCGGCAAAAAAATCGGCGACGAGTGTCCGGCAATCGAATCGCGGGTTACGATCGGGCGCGGCCATGACCTGTGACATCGTGATCCGCAGCTACTACAAGGACTTCCGCTGGCTCGACTGGTGCTTGCGCTCGATCGAGCGGTTCTGCATCGGCTTCGGCCACGCGATTCTCGTCGTCCCCGAAGCGAGCCGGGAGCGGCTCGATTGGCTCGGGCTCTCGGGCGACCGCACGATCACCTGTCCCAACTACGCCGACGATTACCTCGGGCAGCAAGTGACGAAGCTGTACGCCGATCGCTTCAGCGACGCTGACTACATCTGCCACGTCGACTCGGATTGCGTCTTCGTCCAGCCCGTCCGACCCGACACGCTCTTCGAGCAAGACCTCCCGCGCCTGACGATGGTTCCCTACCGAACGCTCGACCGTCACGTCCCGTGGCGCGGTCTCACGGAGCGCTTCATCGGCGCGCCGGTCGAGTACGAGTTCATGCGGAGCCCACCGTACATGTTCCCGCGGTGGCTCTATCCGGCATTGCGCCAGCACGTGCAGGCGCTCCACGGCGTTACCGCCGAGCACTACGTGCTGTCGCAACCGCCGCGCGGCTTCTCCGAGATCAACGCGCTGGCCGCCTATGCGTACGTGCATGAGCGCGACGCCTTCACATGGATCGATCTGTCACGCGCGAGCGCACCAGAGGCGCTTTGCCGCGCCTATTGGAGTTGGGGTGGAATCGGCGCCGGAACCGAGGCCGAGCTCGAGGCGCTACTCGGCGCGGTGGCGTAGGCATGTTCCCGCTGGCGGCGCTTGCAGACGAGCGCGGGCGCTTGCTCCGCTACACGGTTATCAGCGGACCGGTTCGGACATCTGCGGAGGCCGCGGCACTTGAACGGTTGCGCTCGCGCGGGCCGCTCGTCGGGTTCACCGGGTTCCTCGACTTCCCCGCGTATCGGGAGCCGGGCGACGAGCGTGACTACCTGGAAATCTGCGCTGCCTGGTGCCACTGCTTCCGCGAGCCCGAGCGGTTCCTCGGGACGTGCTCGCCGCGCCTGCTCCTCACCCACGCGGACTTCCTCGATTGGCGGCGAGTCGCTCCTAACGGGCCCAAGCCGAGCAGTCGCCGGGACTTCGACTTCGTCTACGTGTGCCAGGCCGGCCCAGCGAAAGAGCGTGTGAAGGGGTGGGCCCTCGCCCGACGCTGTCTGCCGGTCCTCACGGGGCGGCTCCGACTGCGCGGCCTCCTCGTCGGCCGCCGCGCGATACCCGACCTGGACGGCGATCCCTCACGGCTCGTGATCTGCGACGAGCTGCCCTGGCACATGCTGATGAAGGCGTTCGCGAGCGCCCGCTTCCTGTTCGTCCCCAACGAGCTCGACGCGTGCCCGCGCATCCTATCCGAGGCGATGGCGCTAGATACCCCCATCGTCGTCAACCGCCGGATCCTGGGCGGGTGGCACTACGTGAATCCCTTCACGGGCGCCTTCTTCGACGACGAGCACGACCTCGCCGACGCGGTCCGCGGCTGCTTCGAGCAGCCGCTCAGCCCGCGCCGGTGGTTCATCTCTCATCACGGTCCTCTTAACGCAGGCGCACGACTTCGCGCGTTCATGGCGGGACTCGATCCTTCTCTGCGGCCGACGCGATCGATCCACGTGGTACCGCTGTTGCCATGATTGACGCGCCCCAGGACCTCGAAACGCTCACGGCACTTGGCCTGTTCGTTCGCCGCGGCCTGATCGAACCCGACCTCTGCCGGCGCTTGCGGAAGGAGGCGCGCCGAGCAATGCAGGTGAAGGCGACTATCAGTGGCGACAACGGGGTCGTACTGGTGGACGAGCGGACGCGCCGAACGAAGCGGGCGGAGATTTCAGACGCGGCCGCGGCACTGGCGCATGCACGGCTCGCGGGGGTTCGTGATGAGATCTCCCGACACTTCGAGCTCGAGCTCACGGGCACCCAGCAGCCGCAGTTCCTGCTCTACCGGCGCGGAGACTTCTTCCGCCCCCACCAGGACAACTCCCGCGCCGGCACGCTCGACGACGAGATCCGGTTGCGTCAGGTCTCGGTCGTCGCCTTTCTCAGCGACCAGACGAGGCTGCCCCGCCCGGACACGTTCTGCGGTGGGGAGTTGCGCTTCTTCATGCTTGATCCTCGGGCGACGCCCGCGAACGCGCGCACTGCGGTGCGCGGTGAAGCGGGTCTCGTCGTCGCCTTCCGTTCCGATACCTTCCACGAGGTTGCGCCGGTGACCGCCGGCGAGCGCTACACCGTCGTCACCTGGATGATCGGTCCCGGGACGGGCGCCGCGGCACCGTGAGCGACCTGCTGGCGAGGGCGGCGCGGATCGCAGGTCCAATCGTCGTCGTTGGCCGTCCACGCTCCGGCAGCCGCATCGTTGCGGAGCTGTTGAGCGATGCGGGAGTCTTCATGGGACACGATCTCGCCAGCGGCACGCGCGACGCGCTGGCGATGCTGTATCGCTTCGTCGCGCCGCTCGTCAGCTCTGCAGCGTTCCCGCGGCGCGACGGCTGGGATACCGACGATCGATTCGGTCGGCTCTGTCGGGCCCGGCTTTCGCACGCGCTCGAGGGCCTGTTCGGCCCGCGACAACTCGCGGCTCCGTGGGGGTGGAAGTTCTGCGAGACGGCCCTCTTGATGCCGCTCGTGAAGCGCCTGCTGCCGAACGCGCGCTTCGTCCATGTGATCCGCGACGGACGCGATGTCTGCGTTTCGCTCGAGGGCTGGTTCCAGCTCACGGGCCCTCGGCCGCCGGTCTGGCCGGTCACACCCGTCGATGGCGGCGTTTGCGACTACAACGCCTTCTGCCGCACCGTGACGTTCGGCGATTCAGCAACGAGACGCTGGTGCGGAATCGACCTCGACAATCCGAGCGAGCGCGGCGATCAGCGCTACCTGCTCCAGATGCAATCGTGGCTCCACTGCGTCGGCGAGGCTCGGCGGCACGGGCGCGAACTCGGCGACGACTACTTCGAAGTGCGTTATGAGGGGCTCTGCCGAGAGCCATCGCAGACGCCTCGTGCGCTCCTCGACTGGGCGGGGTTGACCTCGGAGGAGGCCGTCACCCGCCACGCCGATCGGGTCTCCCGCACGCGCATCGGCGCGTGGCGCACCGTGCGGCTGACGCCACGCGAACGCCGCGATCTCGATGCGGCGGTCGAGCACGGCGCCGAAATGCTCGCAAAACTCGGTTACCGGTAGTGACCGCGCTCGTCGTCGTCGCCCACCCCGACGACGAGATCGTCTTCCTCGGCGGCGTCATGTTCGCCTTGCGCCAGGCCGGCCACAGGGTCGACGTCGTCTGCGTAACCGGCCGCTTCGCGACGCCTCCGCTGACGCGCGTACGCCGCTCCGAGCTGCACCGGGCAGCTGAACGGTTGGATGCGCGGGCGCTCACACTCGACCTCGCGGACCGCCCGGGGCCGCTACCGCTCGAAACGCTGAGCGCACGCCTTGCTCAAGCGGTCGACCTGAGCGCCTACGACGAGATCTATACACACGGCATCTGGGGCGAGTACGGCCATCGCCACCACATCGACGTCTGCGTCGCCGTCCATCGCCTTGCCAGAGATGTTTGGTCTCTCGCAGGCCCGCTGCCATACGTGCGCACCGTCGCTGTCGACGTTACGCGCAAACGGGCGCTCGCGCGTGCGCTCTATCCGAGCCAGGGATTTGCTTCCGGCTGGTGCTCGCCGGTCGAACGGCTCACGCGGCTCGACCTTCCGACGGTCGAGGCGCTGCGACTCGTGGCCCGCGCCACCAGCGGCGAGGAGAACGAGCTGGCGCGGCGAGCGCCGCTCCCGCGGCCGTTGGCGACACTCGCCAACCAGGCGCTCACAGGTCTCGAGCCGACGCCGCCGTTCGCGGAGGTGGCGAACATCCCGCCCGCAGTCTGGGAGCCCGCCCGCGCGCTCTGGCGAGCCCGTCTGCGTTCACTGCTCGCCTCAGAGAACCGCCTTGACGAAGAACTCGGGCCGGCTCGGGCACATGCCGCAGGCGGGCTCCGGCCCGCGGGCGAAGAATGCGCGTAGCTCATCGTCGTCGGCATCGAGCGTCATCGGCCGGTACGCGAGCGGCAGTTGCCAGGACGGCTCACGCCAGAGCTCGAACTTGGCGGCAAGGCGGGGAAGGTGCGCCAGCGGTGGACACTTCCAGAGGGCGTTGTCCCTGAGTGTCACGCAATGCCGTGCGCTGCAGGCTCGCCAACTCGCGGCCGGATCGCCGTCGTCGAACGGCTTCATCGCGCGCCCTGAGCCGCGGTAGGGCCGGAACCAGCCATCTACGCAGTTGCGAGTCTCGAGTCGGACGCCACGACGGCTCGCTTCCACGGCTGCACGCTCGAGTTGTGGATCGAGCCGCGCCCGATATGCCGCCCCATCCGAGTGGATCGAAACCGTGAGTGTCGTCCGCGTCCGCTCAAGGGCGCGCCAGAGGTCCGTGCGCCTGTCGAGGAGCAAGCCGTTCGTGACAAGGCGCAGCCGGGTGTGAGGCCAGGCTCGACGAGCGAGCAGCAGATACTCAGGCACCTCAGGATTGATCAAGGGTTCGCCGCCGAGGAATGTGAAGTCGACCGGCGCCACGCGCTCGCTCCACGGCTCGAGCCAGGCGCGTCCCTCGGAGAGCGGGAGCACCCCCTTGAGGTGGTAGTTGGCGTAGTGATTGCATCCCTCGCAGCTCAGATTGCATGCGTCGGCGACGTGCATCTCCAACTTCGGGACTGTGATCACCCCGGCGAGTGTCGCACGTACGGTGAGTAAGCGGAGTCTCTGAACAGCGGCAACTTCTTCACCGCGAAGACGATGAGCCGCCGGAAGTGTGTGCTCCGCGACACGGGCGCCCTCGGCGAACTGAGGCCGCTCAGCGTGTCAACCACCGTGACGATTGGAGAGGACCTTCGCGAGCGGGCGGCCCCACATCCAGCGCTCAATCTGCCAATTGCCGACGGCACGGACTCCGGTTTCCAGACGGGCTTCGTGAGAGCTCACCTACGGCGACAATCCCTCTTGGTCGCGTGATGGAGCGTGGATATGCGTCCAGTCGTACATCCGTCAAGAGGTCAAAGGCCTCGCGCTCATGCGGCCGGACGGTCACGGCAACATGCTGCTGAGGAGTTCCGGCGACCACCCGGACTGGTCGCCGGGCGGGAAGCGGATCGTGTTCGACGACGTCGACGGGACACTTGAAATCGATCGCGACGGCTCCCATCTCAAAGGACTGACGACTCGGGCGGGCGATCACGACCCGGACTGGTCGCCGACGGGTTCCCGCATCGTCTCGCGCCGCGGCCCCGGCGTCTCGTATAGATCTGTGGGTCATGCGCGCGGACGGCAGCCATCAAGTCCGGCTCATCAAGAACGGCCAAGACCCGAACTGGCAGCCGCTCGGCTAAAACCTCGAGCACGTCGCCGAGACTCGCGGAAGAACGGTCCCCTCACATCAACGGCGTAGGGTTCGCAAACTCGTCGCAGCTCCCTCGAGTTGTCGGGCTCGCTAGGTTCGGCGCTCTTGCCATTGGTCGAGGGAGGCTGCTGTTCTGGTCGTTCGTGTATCTCGTTGTGCGGAACTTTTTCGCGCTGGTCTGGCTGTTGGGGCGGCGGCGTCGCTCAAAGGAGTTGGAGATCCTCGTCCTCCGCCATGAGTTGGCGATCCTCCGCCGACAGGCCTCGCGGCCGAAGCTGACGCGGGCTGATTGAGCGCTGCTGGCGTCGCTGAGCCGCTCGTTCCCCCGGGGGGCCTTCTCGTTCAAGCCGGAGACGCTGCCTCGCTAGCACCGTCAACTCATCGCCCGTCGGTGGACGTACTTGCACCGGATGCCCGGGCGACCGCCGCTCGAGCGCTCGCTCCCCGAACGGATCCTGCGCTCGCTAGGGAGAACCGCACTGGGGATACAAACGCATCGTCGGCGAGCTCAATGGTGTCGGCATCCCGGTTTCGGCGACTTCCGTGCGCAAGGTGTTGCTCGAGGCAGGTCTCCAGCCGGCGCCACAGCGAACGAATTCATCGTGGCGAGCGTTCTTGCGATCGCAGGCGGCGAGCATGGTCGCGTGCGATTTCCTCACGGTCAAGACCATCTTCCTGCAGCGGATCTATGTCCTCTTCTCTATTTCGCTCTCGACCCGGCGGATCGAATACGTCGCCTGCAGCTTCAATCCGGACGGACGCTGGGTCACGCCGCAGGTGCGCAACCTCGTCATGCAGCTCGGCGACGAGCACCCCTTTCGGTTCCTCATCCACGACGGCCCAGGCCCGAACGCGAACGCCTTCGTCGAGCGGTGGGCGCGCACCGTTCGCGGACTGCCTCGACCGGATCCTCATCCTGGGCCGCCGCCATCTCGAGCACGTGCTCCGCGTCTACCGCTTGCACTACAACGAGCACAGGCCACACCGCGCGCTTCGTCTCCTACCACCCGACGGCCGACCCGGCGGCCGCGACCCAACGCCGCTGACTGGCGCTGCGCGCCTTCGCCGTCGCGATCTCCTCGGCGGACTCATCCCTGAATACACGCCGCCTGAGGTTGCGAAGCCTGCGCCGACGAGCCCGCGTTCTTCTATTGAGCTAGGGACAAAAACGCGCAACAATTTGTCCTGAGGGAGCGGCAGGCGCCGCGTCCCCGAGTTGACCGGGAGGAGACCGCGGTGGCCGTTCGGCCCTGCAGGCGGGGAGCGAGCGCCTGTTTCGACGCCGCTCTGGCTGTCCGCGCGGAGGGTGCGGGCGCTGCAGCCTCAGCGTCGAGCGCATCCGCTGGTCTCGCAAGGGGTACGGAGGGAGGATTCAGATGGGGTGGTTGACAGGTCCGCGCTCGGGGGGTCGGTGCCTCGGGCTCGGGGTGGTGGTGACGTTCATGACCTTCGGCGTCGGAGCGGCCGAGTCCGCGGTCAGGGCCGACTCGACCCAATATCTGCCGAGACCCCACTTCGATGTTCGCAACATGGTCCGCCCGGTCTCGCAGCCGTCAGCGACGCAGACGAAGACGGTCGCGGCACTCGGTGCGCGGATGCAGTTCAACCCGAGAACCGGCGGGCCGTTCGTGATCATGAAGGACAGCGGGGCGTTGACGCGTCCGAGCAACGGCTCCGGGGCGACGATTGCGCGCAAGTTCCTTCGCTTGCACGCGTCGCTGTACGGCCTCTCCGCGGCGGACGTCGACGGCCTCGTAGGCAGCGCGTACACGACGAAGCACAACGGCGCTACGCAGGTGACGTTCTCTCAGCGCAGCCGCTCGCGCGCGGTCTATGACTCCGCGCTCAAGGTGACGGTCGACAAGAAAGGACGCGTCGTAATCGTCACGGGCACGTTGTTTCCCGAGGCCCAGACGCAGGTTCGCGGCGGCGCGAGGCTGGACGCGGAAGCGGCCGTCCTCGCAGCTGCAAAGTCGCTCGGAATCAAGGTTTCCGGGCCGCTGCAAGCCCTGCCCGGCAAAGCGGGCGTCGCGCACTTCAGGAATACGATCGCACGCGGCATTTCACGGCCGTATGACATCACCGCCGAGCTCGTGACGTTCCCGGTCGGCCGGCAGCAGCCCGCGCGTCTCGGTTGGAAGATCGGTCTCGAGACTGATCCGTGGTCCGACTACGAACTGGTTATCGACGCGCAGACGGGCGGATTGCTCTACAAGGACAACGGCGTCGCGGATGCCGACGGGACCGTCTACACGGCGCAACACCCGGGCGTCAGCGGCGCGGCGCGGAGCGACGTGGCTTTCCCCGCGAGCTGGATGTCCGCCAGCGCTGCCACGAGCGGACCAAACGTGAACGCGTACCAAGATCTCACCGAAACGAACTCGGTCGAGTACCAGACCACGACACCCGCCTTCCCGGACCCGGGCTTCCAGCGGTACAACTTCGCGTTCGCGAACGACTGGGCGCTCAACGGGCCGCACTCGCTGCAGCCCGCAGGAGCGGGCGGCTACGTCGACATCGATGCGATCAGTACGCAGCTCTTCTACTACACCAACGTGATGCATGACTTCCTGGTCGGCTTCGGCTTCAACTCGGGATCGAAGAACTTCGAAGGTGCTGACCCGGTGCTCGCAGAGGCGACCGACGGTTACGACAACGGTGTCGTCACGCACTGCACCGATCAGAACGGCAACCCGATCCGATGCGTGAACAACGCCAACTTCAACACCCAGCCCGACGGCACCAGCCCGCGGATGCAGATGTTCATGTGGGAGAGCCCGCAACGCGACGGTTCGCTGGACGGCGACGTGATCGCTCACGAGTACGGTCATGGCCTGTCTGGTCGGCTGATCGCGAACGGCAACCTTGGCTCGACGGTGCAGACAGGGGCGCTCGGTGAGGGGTGGAGCGACATCACCTCCGCGTCGAAGTGGGACGATCCGGTGATCGGCGAGTACGTGACGGGTAACTCGACGCGCGGAATTCGCTTCTACTCGATGGCGAGCAGCCCGCTCAAGTACTCGAACCTCTGCAACGTCACCAGCGGATGCGAAGTGCACGCCGACGGCGAGATCTGGACAGCCGCCTTCTGGGACATGCGCACGAAGCTCGTCGCACGTTACGGAGATCCCGCCGGGAAGACGCTCGCATTCCAGTTGATCGTCGACGGGATGAAGAACACCGCGAAGAACCCGACCTTCCTCTCCGCACGCGACGGCATCCTCGCCGCTGATGTCACGGATAAGGGCGGCGCGGACACGTGCCTGATCTGGGGCGCGTACGCGGGGCGTCAGATGGGCTTCTCGGCCACGACGACCGGGAACGCTGACATGAACCCAGTGGTCGCCACGGACGGCCCGTCCTCGTGTACGCCGGTCGCGAGCATCGGTGGTCCCTATGTGACGAATGAGGGCACGGATGCAGTGCTGAACGCGGGCGGCTCGACGGAGAACGGCGACGGGCCGTTCACGTACGCCTGGGACTTCGACAACGACGGGCAATACGACGACGCAACGGGGAAGACGCCGTCGTTCACCTCGGTCGGGCAGGACGGCGTGTACCCGATCGGGCTGAAGGTCACGAACGCCGACGGGTTTTCGAGTACGGCGTCGACGAGCGTGACGGTGAACAACATCGCACCGTCGGTGGCGGTCGCAAACGACGGTCCGAGGCCCGAGAACACGACGGTGACGGTTAGCGGTGTCGTCAGCGATCCCGGCTGGCTGGATCCCTTGACGGCCACGATCGACTGGGGCGACGGAGCGGTCGCGCTGCCCGGCGTGCTGGAGAACGTACGTCCCGACGCGACGCTGACCTTCAGTGCAACCCATGTCTACGGCGACAACGGGCTATTCACCGTCACGGTCTGTGCCGCGGACGACGACACGTCGAACAACTGCAATTCGACGCTCGTCTCGGTGACGAACGTGAATCCGACAGCGGTGATCGACAAGTCGGGCGCGATCGTTGTGAACGGCATGGCCGCGTTCATCGGCCACGAGGGCGTGCCGATGCCCTTCGCGGGAGATTCCTTCGATCCGGGCTCGGACGATCGAACCACGACGTGGAACTGGGGCGACCTGACGCCGGTGGTCTCGTCGCTGTCGTTGAACGACCCGGGATTCAACCCGGATCCGTTCCCGAGCCCGACGATCAACCCCCGCACTGTCCACGACGCAAAGTCGCATACGTTCGGCGACGCATGCTTCTACACGATCACTTTCTCCGCACGGGACGACGACGCCGGGTTGAGCCCGGTCGATCACGTCGCGGTGGTCATTGCGGGGAATTCGGGCGCGCCTAGCAACGCGGGCTATTGGCAGACGCAGTACCGGCCGCGTCCGACGGCCTTCACCGAGGCCAGGCGGCAGTGCTACCTGGCGATCACCGGCTTCATGAGCGCGGTGTTCGATGAAGTGCGTGACGCGTCGACGGTTGCGAAAGCGTTCGATGTCTTGTTCGTCGGCGGCAACGGTGGCAGCCCGGTGCAGCAACTCGACCGCCAACTTCTGACGGCATGGCTGAACTTCGCTAATGGCGGCTTCGAATACACCCAGCTCGTTGACACGGATGGCAACGGGATCCCCGACACAGCGTTCTCGGCCGTGCTCGCGAACGCCGAGTCGATTCGGCTGAACCCGGCATCGACCCCGGATCAGCTGCGAGCGCAAAGGGACCTGCTCGAGCGGATCAACGCGTAGTAAGCGGCGAGCGCGGGAAGGGCCGGACGCGCCGGCCCTTCCCGCTGCTGTTCGTCGTCGCTGAGAACGTCGTCAGGCTCCCGTCAGCGGGCCGTCGTCTTCGTTGCGCCTACGCCTCGTTGCCTACCCGTGGACGAATAGGTTGCGCGGCAGCGGCCAGATGACGGCGGCCATCCTCGCCATGAGGACGACGTCGGCGGTTCTCGATCGCGACATCGGTGCCGGCGCCGATCGCGACGCCGACCTCCGCGGCGCGCCGCCCGCGATCGTCTTCACCGTCCCGGTTGCAAGATCGAAGATCGCCACGTGACACCCCACAGACGGCTCTACCGGTTTCCTGAAAACTCACAGCGCGGGATCATCGAGATTTGCAGGCGGAACCGAGTGCCGACGCCCCACACGGATGACGCCGAAAAACTGAGAGGTTGACCGTCCCGACAACGTGACCATCCCACGGCGGGACGGACAAACCCCCGGATGAGACCCTGTGGGGTGTCAAGACTCGGTTCGCGACCAGAGAAATCGAGGACTTACAGGGGAACGCAAGTGTTGGCACCCACCGCTCAAGCCGGTCGCGGCGCGTAAGTAGTAAGAAGAGCTCACCGCCGCGCGGGTTGGCAATTTCCGGTTGGAGGGCGACCCAGGGGTTCGCACGATCGATTTTCCCCTGCAAACCCCAAGGGGATCGGCACGGCTGACCGAATTTATGCACCCTACGGGGCGAGGAGCTGCGCGACCAGAACGCCGTGGTGGGCGAGCTCGAACCGGTTCGCGAGCGCCTCTTGCAGTTGCGGGATCTTCGCCCGCAGCTTCCCTTTCGCGAGTTCGGCGAGGACGATCGGGTCGCTCACACCGCCGAGCAACGCCTCGAGCATCGCGCGCGCCGAGACCGAGTAGGTCTTCGAGGCGACGCTCGAGAACTTGATCCCGGCGTCTTGGAGCACCTTCTCCAGCCGCTGGATCGCGCGCGAGCGCTCCTCCATCTGGGTGCTGCG
>WNGB01015917.1_pt1 | contig 18858 bp, 18 predicted proteins | sample 5400681 | NCBI WGS metagenome assembly WNGB01 (sample SAMN13153367, study PRJNA577476) | soil metagenome | isolation source: 115 cm soil or saprolite under grassland replicate 2 | place: USA:California | collected 2016-06-15
CAGCCTGCTGATGAGCCGGTGGAGTGGCCGTGCACCCACGACACGGACGTCCGAGATGCGCTGGTGCTACTGCAGTGGCTGGGCCAGCGCAACCGCGTTGATGGCCCACATTGATTGCCTGCATCCGAGCGCTCCACCTCCAGGCAAAAATTGAGCCGGGCAGTATTGAGGCGTAGCTCGCAGCCGTGGGCACGGCGCACCTCCTCAGTATACCCGCGTAGGGCGGCCTACATGCCCCGGGCCGCGTAACAGGCCCGGATGGCGTGATCCTCGTAACCGATGGGGGTACTGAACAGTACTATGATGCCATCGCCCAGCACCTGATTCACCCTGCCCTCATAGCGGTGCACGGCATCCATCATGTGGTGCAGGGCAGGATCGAGGAGCTGCTGGGCGGCTTCGGGATCGAGGTCTTTGATGTCCGCAAACAGGACGGTCGCCTGCTTGCGTTCGCCTTCCAGGGCCGGACGGGCGGCGAGGATTTTGTCGGTGAGGTAGGGCGGCGTATAAGCCCGCGGCGCCGCATCCGGCTGGCGCGCTCGAACCGCCACCGCGGCGGCAGGCGGGGGCGTGACTGCACCGTCGCCGGTCCAGACCAGGACTCGGTCGTTTTCGTCCGCGGCCACGCGCTGCGCCTCAATGATTTCGTCCTCCAGGTCTTGCAAGCAGGCATCGTCGAGCCCGAACAGCCGCTTGAGTGCGTTAGAGGTCACGCGCCCTCGCTGGCGCAGCAGGTCCAGGACTTGATCCAACACGTCATAAAAGTCCATTGGCTCCCCTCCGCATAGGCAGTTCCTGCAACGTTCGACACGCCCCTTCCGCAGGTGCCGCCGTCCGGCCTGTGGCTCCACAGGCGCGTCAAGCTGCCGCTGTCTGACGCCGGTAATCGCCAATGCGTGGTTATGATACGCCCGCCATGTGGTATGTCAACCATGACGGGCTTTGCCGGTGCGTAGGTGGACACTGGAAGGGTTTAGACCTATGAGGAGGGGGCAGTGTGAATCTCCGTGGAATGAAGCCTATTACCCTGTTGGCGCGGTGTGGGGGTGATGGCAGCCTTGCACGGTACTCTGCTGCGCGAGGCATCTACTCGAGCGGACCAGGTGGACCCGTGGCAGAGCGGTACCAGCGCCGCCAGCTTCGCCAAAACTGGCTGGCAAGAGCTTGCTGGAGTGCCGGGTTCCGTCCTGATCCGTGGTTTTTCCGCGTCCGGCGCGATGCCCCGAGGGAGCATCAAAACATCTCCCGCGGGGCGTGCTGGGCAGGCATTGAGCAGCCTAGCGTCTCTCGTCGTCGTGGTCGTCGTCATCATCGGCATGGCCCACGCGCATGCCCTGGCTCCGCGTGGTGGCAAAAAGCGCCGTCGTGCCATCCGGCAGCCGCGCGGCGGCGACGACGGTGTGCACTTCGCGCCCACCTTTCACCACCAGCTTCAGGTCCAGCTCGAGCCCGTCCGGGAAGTGGATCGTGGCGGTGCCCGTGCAGTCCGCGTTGACCGTATACGTGCCGGTTTCGTCCTCCCCGAATCCGTCGGGGCGGGGAGACGCAAGGACCGACGGGACCCCATTGAACACGGTGAAATCCACCTGCGAGAGATAGCCCTTGCCATCGAAATGCGTCAGAGCCACGCCCTCGATGGGGATCAAGTTCGGTGCCTGCCCGAGTTGGTCGGTGATCATGAAGCCGTAATTGCCGCGCAACGAGCGGTTCGAACACGTGCCTGCCTGTGCGCGACTCGTTTCAAGCAGCGCGAGCGCTGTTGCCGTCGCCACGAGCGTGCCTTTGCAGAGCCACTTCTTCATGGGTTTCCTCCTCATCGGTCCTCCTCCTTATCTTGATGGCATGATGGATCAACAGGTCATAGCACCTCACCGGGTGCGAGATGGCGGTCCGAGAAATATATCTCCCGTCAGGCCCAACAACATGAAGATGACGTAGAGTTTCCATGGAATTTTTATGGAATTTTTGTGCCATGATGGGTGGCGAGATTCCGGTGCCGGGAGGGCAGGGCCCTGCCAATTGGGCATCCAGGTCGGTGGTCGACCTCCGCGGCCAGACGGAGCATGTGACGATGCACGATGTCTTTGGCGACTACATCCTCGATACCTAGCGCTATGAGCTGCACCATGCCGGGGTGCCCATCCCGCTGCCGCCGAAGGTGTTTCAGGTGCTGGCCTACCTTCTGGCGCATAGCGACCGGGTGGTTAGCAAGGAGGAACTGCTGGAGCATCTGTGGCCGGGCCAGTATGTGGGGGATGAGGCACTCAGTAGCTACATCATGGCCGTGCGGAAGGCGCTTGGGGATGACGGGCACCGCCAACGGCTCCTGCGCACCGTGCGCTGGCGTGGCTATCGCTTTGTTGCGCCAGTGGAGGCACGCGATCCGGTGCCGTTGGCGGACCCGTCGCGAGCAGGGCATCCCCTGGGGATGGAGGCCATGGCGCATGAGCCCGCACTTCCACCTCCTCCCGCGGTGGCCGATCCCGCTAGTTTCACCGTCCCCCTGACTGACGGCGAATACAAGCCGGTCAGTGTCCTCTGCAGTGCCCTGGCCGACGCGCCCGCCCTAGCGGTACGGCTGGGTCCGGAGGGACTGTATCGCTTGCTCCAGACGGTGCTGGGGCTGGCCCAGGAGGTGGTGCAGCACTACGCGGGCAGCCTTACCCTTTATGGGAGTGAAGGCTTCACGGCGGTGTTTGGCGCGCCCATGGCTCAGGAGGATCATGCCCGCCGGGCGTTGCTCGCGGCCCTGGAGCTGCCCCAACACCCCGCCCTGCGCATGTTGACCCCTAGCGGAGGTATGGCCCTCTAGATGGGGGTGCACTCGGGCCTTGTGGTGGTCGGCGGGCTAGGGCAGGACCCGCAGCCACACGCGACCGTGATCGGCGCGCCGGGCGCCCTGGCCCTGCGTCTCCAGCAGCGGGCCGCCCCCGGGACAATTCTCCTGAGCGCGGCAACCTATCACCTGGTGCACGCGGAAGTGCGGGCCGCACCTTGTGGCACCCTCGATATGGACGGGGGTTCCACCCCTGTGCCGGTGTACACGGTGCAGGGACTCCTGCGGCGGCACGCGGGTGTGGCGGGGCGGGGTCCGCGGGCCGAGAGCCCTTTGTGGGGCGGGAGCTGGAGCTGGCACTGCTGCACGACCGCCTGGCCGCAGTGCGCGCGGGGCAGGGTCAGGTGGTTGGTCTGGTCGGCGAGCCCGGCATGGGCAAGACCCGGCTGGTGACCGAATTCTGCCGGAGTCTGGTGGGACAGCCAGTGACCGTGTATGTGGGGCAGTGTCTGTCGTACGGCCAGATAACCCCATACCTGCTGGTGCGCGACCTCCTGCGGCAACTCTGCGGGCTCGTGGAGGGGGACGAGGTTGCAGTACATACGGCCGCCGTGCAGCACCAGCTCCACGCGAGTGGCATCAGCGCGGAGGAAGATGTGGCCATGGTGTGCCAACTCCTGGACCTCCCGGTGGCGCCGGAATGCCTGGCGCGGCGCAGTCCCGAGGCGCGCCAGGCCCGGACCTTTGCGCTCCTGCGGCACCGGATCTTCGACACCGCGCAGCAGCAGCCTCTCGCGCTGGTCGTGGAGAACCTGCACTGGAGTGACGCCACTTCGGCAGCCTGGTTCACGTCGCTGGTCGAGCGGCTGGCGGGTGCGGCGGTGCTGCTCCTGGGGACCACGCGGCCGGGGTATCAGCTCCCATGGGGGACACACGCCGCTGCCACACAGTGCGCGTTAGCGCCGTTGCAGGCCCGAGACAGCCGAGTGGTGGTGCAGGCGGTGCTGGGGCCGGTGTCTCTGCCTGCGGAGCGGCTCCGGGCCATGGTGGCACAGGCGGGAGGCAATCTATTCTTTTTGGAGGAATTAGCGTGGCATGCGCGGGAACAGGACCAGCGGGACCCGCCGGGCGCAGTGCCTGAGACGGTGCACACGGTGCTAGCCGCCCGCATGGACCGGCTACCGCCGGAGGCGAAGCGCCTGCTGCAGACTGCTGCGGTGCTGGAGATGCAAATGGTGTTGCCCCTCCTCCAGGCGGTGACAGAACTGTCGGACGCTGAGATCCTCATCGGGCTCACCCAGCTCCAGGCAGCCGAGTTCTTCTCCGAGGCACGCCTCGTGCCCGCGCTCACCTACACCTTCAAGCACGCGTTGGCGCACGAGGAGGCCTATCAGTCACTGCTCCGGAGCACGCTGCAGCAGTACCACCAGGGCACGGCGCAGGTGTTGGTCGAGCAGTTTCCCGACCTGATAGAGACCCAGCCCGAGCTGGTGTCGCAGCACGACACCGAGGCGGGTCGCACCGAGCAGGCTATAGGGTACTGGCAGCGGGCGGCGATGAGCCTCACCCGGCTGTGGCAGCAGCAAGGCAAGCGGGAGGAGGCCTGCGCCTTGCTCGCGCCGATCGATGGTTGGTTCACCGAGGGCTCTGACACCGCCGACCTCCAGGAGGCTAGGGTGCTGCTGGACGTACAGGCGTAAGGCAGCATGTGGTCTTTGAGGCACTCATGGCGCTTGTGTAAGGACTGGATATATGGGAGCTGGTCTACAGGTGGAGGGGGGCCATGGCTTGTTTCTGCGGTGGGAGGTCGACTACACTGTCTGTCCACAGGTGCGGCATGGGCAGCGTGCCCAGGTAGACTCCATCTCCTCCCAGGACGTGTATTGATGCCAGACTATGACAGCCCCTGGGAAGAGATGCTCGATGGCTATTTTCCCGCCTTCATGGCTTTCTTCTTTCCCGAGGCCCACGCCGATGTTGACTGGACCCGTGGCTATGAGAGCCTGGACACCGAGCTGCAGCAGATCGTCCACGATGCGGCTCTGGGCACCCGCCTGGCCGATAAGCTCATGAAAGTCTGGCGGCGCGACGGGGTCGAGCAGATGGTGTTAGTCCACACGGAGATTCAGGGCAGCCGGGACAGAGATTTTGCCAAGCGGATGTACGTCTACAATTACCGGCTCTTTGACTGCTAGGACCGTCCTGTGGTGAGCCTGGCGGTGCTGGGCGACGCCAGCTCGACCTGGCAGCCGACGCGCTATAGACAGAGTCTGTGGGGCTGTCGCGTAGGGATCGAATTTCCAGTGGTCAAATTGTGGGACTATGCGGCGCGTTGGGACGCCCTGGAGGCGAGCGATAACACGTTTGCTATGGTGGTCATGGCGCATCTGCAAGCATAGGCAACGCGCCGTGACCCGGAGGGCCGGTTGCAGTGGAAGCTGCGCCTGATACGGCGGCTGTATGAGCGGGGATACGCGCGCCAGGACGTGCTGGAGCTGCTCCGCTTCATTGACTGGGTGTTGACCTTACCAGCGGGCCTGGAAGCTCGCTTGCAGGCCCGCTGGTACAGCTAGAGAGGGAGAGACAGGTGCCATACATCACGAGTTTTGAACGCATGGGCATTGAGAAGGGTATACAGCAGGGCGAAGTGATTGTACTGAAGCGCCAACTGACGCGGCGGTTCGGCCCCCTGCCGGCGTGGGCCGAGCGGGTGCTGGAGGCGTAACGGCTCGAAGACGTCTTTGCGTCGGCGCCTGCCTGTTGAAGACACCGGGGTGCTGTGGGCGCGCCACGACGCTGCCCGGCAGGGCAGCGGGCAGACTTGCAGCCGAAGTCACAGCTTTAGGCGTGACATCACACGAGCACATCCAGGTTGACCCGCCGTCGCATCTCATCTATCCTGTGGGAAACCTGCTGCGGCGCTCCATCCATCTCTATGAGAGAAACTCCTGCACGAGGGAGGAGAACATGGCGGTCAAGGCTTCACGTGAATTTCAGATCTTTGCGAAACCAGTGGGGGCGATCTGTAACCTGGACTGCCACTATTGTTACTACCTACAAAAAGAATTGCTCTATCCGCAGACCGAGTCGTTTCGGATGTCAGACGACCTGCTGGAGGAGTACATCGTCCAACAGATCGACATTACCCCTGAACCGGTGATCAATTTCTTTTGGCACGGCGGCGAACCGACCATCCTCGGGCTGGACTATTTTCGCAAAATTGTCGAGCTGCAGCGCAAGCACCAGCCCCCCAACCGGCGCATCACCAACGGCATCCAGACGAACGGTGTGCTCCTCAATGACGACTGGTGCCGCTTTTTTGCGGTGGAAAATTTTGCTGTCGGGCTCAGCCTCGACGGTCCGGCGGCGCTGCACGACGCGTATCGCGTGACTAAGGGCCAGAAGCCGACCCACAAGCAAGTGATGCAGGGCTATCGCCTCTTGCGCCAGCACAAAATCCCGGTCGATCTCCTGTGCGTCGTGCATGCGCAGAATGTCCAATACCCCCTCCAGGTGTACCGCTTTTTCAAGGAAATCAAAACCCAATACCTCAGCTTTATTCCCCTCGTCGAGCGGCACATGTCTGCAGAGGGCGGGGTGAGCCCGCGCACGGTGCCAGCTGAGGCGTTTGGTGCCTTTCTCTGCGCCATCTTTGACGAGTGGGTACGGCAGGACATCGGGCGCATCATCGTGCAAATGTTCGAGGAGGCAGCGCGACCGGCATACGGCCAGGACCATTCGCTGTGTATCTTTCGACCCACCTGTGGGGATGTCCCGGTGATCGAACACAACGGGGACTTCTATTCCTGTGATCACTTTGTCACCCCTGAGCATCGCGTCGGCAATATCCGCGAAACCCCACTTCTCGAATTGCTCGAAAGCCCGGCGCAGCACGCCTTTGGACAGGCCAAGCGGGAGACGTTACCGCACTATTGTCGGGAATGCGAAGTCCGAACCATGTGTAACGGGGGATGCCCGAAAGATCGCATCATCCAGACCCCAGACGGTGAAGCGGGTCTGAACTACCTGTGCGCGGGCTATAAACGCTTCTTCACCTACTGCCGCCCGTACACCACCCAAATGGCCGCGCTGCGACGGGCTGGGCAGCCACCCGAACGCCTGATGCAGCTGATCCAGGCCGCTGAGCTCAAGGCCCGTCCCAAAGTGGGACGCAACGACCCGTGCCCGTGTGGTAGCGGCCGCAAGTACAAGCAATGCTGCCTGCGCGCCTGAGCCGCAGCGCAAAGGGCAGCCCGTCCGCACATCATAGGCATTTGACACGTCAGCCTGGCAGTGGTACTGTGCACCTGGCAGGATATGCTGATGCTAACCGTCTCTACAGACACGCGAACCTGCATGAGAGGGGAGACACGCTATGCCATACGAAGCAATGTCAGCCGAGACCGTGAACATCCGTGGGCACGAGGAAGACCAGATCGATGCGTATCTGGCCCGTCCCACGGGACCTGGTCCCCATCCGGGGGTGGTGATTATCCACCATATGCCCGGCTGGGACGAGGCGACGAAGGAGATTGCCCGCAAGTTTGCCCACCATGGCTATGTTGCCATCTCACCGAATCTCCATTTCCGCGAAGGCAAAGGTACGCCCGAGGAAAATAGCGCCAGCATCCGTGCCGCCGGCGGCATGCCGGATGAGCGCACCATGGGGGACGTCGAAGGGGCCATCGCCTATCTTCGCACCTTGCCGTATCTCAGCGGCAAAGTTGGCATCATTGGCTATTGTTCCGGCGGCCGGCAAGTGTACTTAGCGGCGTGCACACTTTCCGGGATTGACGCTGCGATTGATTGCTATGGTGGTGGTGTCGTGGCGAAACCGGAGGAACTCACCGGGCGTCAACCCGTGGCCCCGATCGACTACACGAAGGACCTGAAGTGTCCCTTACTTGGGCTGTTTGGTAGGGAGGATCGGCGCCCGTCGCCCGAGGATGGGGCGAAAACTGAAGAGGAACTCAAAAAGTACGGGAAGACCTACGAGTTCCACATGTACGACAATGCCGGACACGGCTTCTTCTCGGTGGATCGTCCGAGCTACCGGCAACATGCAGCGGTTGATGGGTGGGAGAAAGTCTTTCAATGGTTTAGAAAGTATCTCCGCTGATCCGCTGATGCCTCGAGTGCCTCGCTCCTTCCCCCTCTCCCAAGGGGGGAAGGAGCTTGTTATGAAGGAGGATGCACGGTGACCCCTGAAGATGCCCGCCGTCTGGAAGCGTTTCTCGCCACATCGCATATTGTCGTTGTCGCGACAATTGGACCGAGCGGTACCCCACAACTTACGCCCAACTGGTATGCCTATGCCAATGGCAAGCTGATGATGTCCACGACCAAAGAGCGCGTGAAGTATCGCAACCTCACACGTGACAACCGTATGAGCGTCTGCATCTACTCACAACCCCAGGCACAAAACTACGTCACCCTGTGGGGACACGTCGCTATACGCGATGATGCCTCCATCTGGCCAGATACCCGTGCCATTGTCGAGCGCTATGTGCCTGCCCCAGACGTTGAGGCACGCCTGCAGCAACTGCGCACGCAAAACCGCGTCATCATTGACTTCACACCCGAGCGGGTGCTGTTTCGCGCCTAGTGCTGCGCACCGCGATTGTCCCCCCAGGTGCTGCGCACCGCAATTGTCCCGCCAGTTTGGCGGGGCAGGGTGACACCACCAATTGCATGCCATACCAATTTGACCAGTTATTCGAGAGGCATCTTTTTGAGAAGTGCTTCGATCTGTTCCAGTAAGCGCGTAAATTCCACCGGCTTCGCGTGGTAGTCATCGCAGCCAGCTTGCAAGGCGCGCTCCTGGTCGCCAGCGATCGCATGTGCAGTCATCGCCATAATCGGAATAGCTTGCGTCTTAGGTGTCTTTTTAATTATCCGCGTCGCTTCCCACCCATCCACATCGGGAAGGTTCAAATCCATCAGGATCAGATCAGGGAGTTCGGATTGGGCCATGGCTATACCCTGTTGACCATCCGCAGCCATGATGACATCATACCCGCGGCGCTGCAGACGGCGCGCCAGCGCATCTCGATTCTGCTCATTATCTTCAATCAACAAAATTTTCGGCATAGTGTCTCTTTCTACAACCTCTCCCGGCTCAGAGGAGAGGTCACGCGACGCTATCATGGGCGCAGCTTGTCGCAAGACGGCGCACTTCGTTGAGCAATTCTTCGTCATGGAGCAATTCTTCGTGGCTGTATGCGCCTTTCTGCAGGATTTGTTCCACAGAGCCGTGCAGACGCTGGCGTTCTTCTGGTGTCAGCTCTTTCGCGGTTATGACGATAATCGGGATGGTGCGCCACTGCTCCTGCTGGCGCAGTTCAGCAATGAACGTAAAGCCATCCATGGTTGGCATCATCAGATCGAGCAAGATGAGAGCGGGTCGCTGCTCGGCCACCCGTTCCAAGGCGACGCGCCCGTTCTCGGCCTCGATGACGGTCCACCGCTGTTTCTTGAGCAGGCGCCGGAGCATCCGCCGGGTCGCGCTATCATCCTCCACAACCAGGACAGTGCAAACGGACGTGTCAGTACGGTATTTCTGCACAATGGCGGCCAGGCGTTTCCGATCAATAGGCTTCGTCATATAATCGGCCGCCCCCAGCATATAGCCGAAGCGTTTCTCATCGATAATCGTCAGCATGATCACGGGAATATCCGCCAGCGCTGGCTCCGCTTTGAGCGTGGTCAGCACAGCCCAACCGTCCATCGATGGCATCAGCACGTCCAGGGTGATGACAGCGGGACGGAGTTCCCGCGCCAGCCGCAATCCCTCATGGCCATCCGCTGCCGTGGCAACCTGGAAGCCCTCATTTTGCAGAAAACGGCGCATCACGTCCCGCACTACGGGATCGTCATCGATCACCAGGATAGTGCTTGCCCCCTCTGCACTCATGCTAGTGCCAGGGCTGGCCTCCGCTTCTGCCTGCGCCTCTATCAGGGTCAGTTCTGCAGGCACCCGGACCGTGAAAGTCGACCCCTTCCCCGGCTCGCTGACCACGCTAATGTCGCCTTCCAGCATTTGGCATAAGCGTTTGGTAATTGCCAACCCCAGACCGGTACCACCAAACTTGCGAGTGGTCGACGCATCCGCCTGTGAGAAGGTTTGGAACAGCTTCCCCACCTGCTCTGGCGTCATGCCAATACCTGTATCCGTGACCTCAAACGTGATCCACCTGCGCCCCTCCACAGTTTCCCGGGCAATGGCCAGGCTAATGGTCCCATGCTCCGTGAACTTGGCGGCATTACTCAAGAGATTAAACAGGACTTGCCGCACCTTCGTCAGGTCGGAGTACATGGCACCAATGTCTGCCGGGCAGTGGACAGTGAGCGTATTGTCGTTTTTTTCCACCAGTGGTTGCACTGTGGTAGTAACGTCCTGGAGCATGGCCGCAATATCAAATGTCTCTGGCTGTACCTCCATCTTGCCCGCTTCGATCTTCGAAAAGTCGAGCACATCGTTAATAAGGGCCAGCAGTTGCTGCCCCGCAGTGCGGATCTTCTCTAAATCCGGGATGAAGTTCTGAACGCCCGCATCCTCGGCCTCTTCCTGCAGAAGTTCACTATATAAAATCACAGCGTTGAGCGGCGTGCGCAACTCGTGACTCATGTTTGCCAGGAACTGACTCTTCGCCAGGTTGGCGCTCTCCGCTGCTTCTTTGGCCAGCCTCACTTCTTCCTCGGCTTGCTTGCGTTCGGTAATATCCAGAAAAGTGACGACTGCACCGACCACACGGCCGCCTCGGCAGACGGGATAGGACCAGTATTCCGCCGCAAAGCTGGAGCCATCGGCACGCCATAAGACCTCGTCGTCTACATGGGTCGCTGCGCCCCGTTGAAAGGCCTTGTAAATGGGGCACTCTTGCACGGGATATGGGGTGCCATCAGGTTTGGTATGGTGCACGAGATCGTGTATGTGTGTGCCAAGCAAAGACTCAGGGTTGCCGTATCCCAACAAGCGAGCACAGGCGGCATTGCTAAAGGTGCAGCGGCCGTCCAGATCGATGCCGTAAATCGCCTCAGCGGTGGAATTCAGCAGCAGTCGTACCTGTTCCTCGCTTTCGCGCAACTGCGTCTCGATTCGCAGAATCCCCCGGCCAACAGCGAGCACCGTCCCGGCACCGATGAGCAGGCCACCCACCAGCAGGATGAGCGGCACTGCGAAAATGATGTATAAACCGGTCGTCAAGAGGAGAGCGATGAGCAGTCCAAAACCGAGCCAGAGCTTTTGTGCGGTTGGCATATGTTCTCTATCCCTGAAAATGGTGCCCCCTCAAGCGGCAATGGGGAAGCGGCCTGCACCGCTGCCCGACGCCGAGACAGGTGACACCAGTGCCCCTCAGTGCACCTGAGTGGCCTGGCGGTCAAGTGGCTGCGGCCCTGATGGCGCAGGGTGCTCCGTCAGCAGGGCGCTGATCCGGCTGCGGCTTTGCAACAGCGATGTGGTTAAGTAACTCGTCCCAGCCTGACGGAGCCGGACGAGTGTCTTGTCGAATTCCTCTTTGTCACCCCAATACCCTACCACAATGGGCAGCGCGGGAAACTCTCTATGCAGATGCCGACACAAGTACCGCGTTTGCGGCAGACTACCAGGTAACGCAGCAATAAAGATCAGCGCAGGAGATTCCTGCCGGATGCGTGCGGCAATGTCGGAGGCGTGGGTCCGGGTAGATATCACCTCAACGCGACACCCAGTAGGCTGCATGAGCTGCCGGAGCATCTGCACGATCACTTCTTCCGCCTCATGATGGGCCGGACACCCCACGATCCATGTCGGCGATCGCATAGACACAGTGGCGTCCTCGTTGGCAGCCTCACCAGCGGCTGGCTCGGGTATGAGCGCCTCAAGCTCCGCCACAATGTCCTGGGTGGCCTGGAGAATAAAAGTTTCGTCCTCCCCCAGCAGGATCCTCTGTTTACGATCCTGCCAGGCCAACAGCAGTGCCGGGATAAGGACGTCGTCATACACCTTTTCTAGCGTATGGACCCTGACAAATTCCTCGACGAGGGTCATCGCATCTTCCTGATCCTGGGCGAGCAAGCGCTGATAATAGATTATCGGAGGATCGAGGGCCGGGGTACTCCCCAACAGCATATTGAAGAAGTGCAGGTGCGGCACATGCCGGCCGAGCACCACGAGACAGACGGTGAGCGGGGTGGCAAGCACGAGTCCAATCGGGCCCCAGAGCCAGGTCCAGAACCCTGTCACCACCAGCAGTCCCACTTCCGACACGCCAATACTGTAGCCGTAAAGCCAGGGCTCCATAAGCAGATTGCTCCACAGGTCCAACAGCAAAAACAGGCCGAGGACCAGGGCGAGCTGTCCCCACCCTGGAAACGCGACCAGGCTGATGGTAATGGGGAATAAGATGGCAATCCAGGTACCAACATAGGGGATATAACGGAACACCGCGGCCAGAAATCCCCACAGCACAGCATAGGGCATGCCAAGGAAAAACAGGCCAAGCCCCATCGCTAATCCGTAGCTGCCGTTAATAATGAATTGCATGAGTAAATAGCGGCTGATGCGCTGGCCAGCGTCATCCAGCGCCCGGGTGGTCACGGTCAATTGTCCAGCGCCCACCAGGCCGATCAGACGGTTACGTAAGTCCTCGTACTTGAGCAGCATAAAAATGACCAGCACCACGATGAACGCTGCAGTGCCGAGTGGCCCCAGCAAGGGGGAGAGGAGGGCCTGCATCGTCTGCAAGGGGGAAGCCCCCTCGTGCACAATAATGCGGGGCTTGTCTATCTGCTCCGCCGGGGGAGCCTCCGGCGCGAGTTCACCCATAACGTTATTGATCATTACCTGGAGGTCATCCAGCCAGCCGCTTTTGCCCACCCCTCGCAGATCGGTAAGTTTCTGCTTGATATGCGCTCTGTACTGGGGATTGTGTCCCAGATCGTGCACCAGCGTGGTGATCTGCCCCATCACTACCCAGCCAATCCCGGCAAATACAATAGCTGTGACCACCACGACCAGCAGGACAGACAGGGTACGGCCTAGTCCTAGGCGTTGAAACAAGGCCACCACGGGTTGCAGGAGAAAGGTGAGCAAGAGAGCCATAGCGATGGGGATAAGGACGGTTCTCCCCCAATATAAGCAGGCAATAACGACCACAAATGCCACCAAACCGGCGATATTGATCAGCGTGCGGAACAGGCGTTGCCCGTCTCCTGCTACAGGGGTGAGCGGCATAATAGGCATCCTGCGGGTTGCAAATTAGTGGTGATATGAGTGCATCCTATTCCCATTGCCCCAGAACTTCGTAAAGAGCGCTATTATGAGCTACCCGTCTCATTATGAGATCTGGTAGCATATCAAAATGAGCAGGTCATACTGTCCCGCGGTGCTTGGACGTCTGCCGGCAGGATAGCTCCCTTTGTCCCACAGCGCTGCCAGGGGCAGGCCATTGGCGCGTGGCGAGAGGAAACTATATTAGTGTCCTGCAGCCCCGGCGGTCTCCAGGGATTGCTCCGCTTCGAGCTGCGGCGCTTCTGTGCGCAGCACCACCACAGCACGACCTTGTAAGGCGTACTGCTCACCGCCTAGACAGCACACCGGCTCGCCGTGCGGATCGGCGGTATCGAACAGCCGCTCCCACTCCTGGCCCTCACTCCGCGCTGGCAGCGTAAACGGAATCGCCTCATAGTGCGCATTCAGCAGCAGCAAGATGGTATCATCTCGCACCGGCTCGCCCCGCTCGTCCATATCCCCAATCTGGTCTCCTGCTAGCTGTACGCCCAGGCAGCGTACATACCCGCTATGCCAAGCTTCTTCCGACATCTCCTGGCCAGAGCACTCAAACCACGCAATATCGTGGACGTCTGCACCATGAATGGCACGATCCTGGAAGAACTTCCGACGCTGAAAGACCGGATGCGTGCGTCGAAGCTGAATCACCGCACGCACAAAATCGCAAAAGTCCTGCTGCTCCGCCGTGAGTTCCCAGGTGAGCCAGGTGAGTTCGTTATCCTGGCAATACGTATTATTGTTGCCCTGCTGCGTGTGACTGAGCTCGTCCCCCGCCAGGAGCATGGGGACACCTTGTGACAAGATCAATGTCGTCATGAGATTGCGCTTTTGCTGCCAGCGCAGAGCGTTAATGGCAGGATCGTCAGTGGGTCCCTCCGCGCCGCAGTTCCAACTGTTGTTATCATTGGCGCCGTCCTGGTTGTTCTCGCCATTCGCCTCGTTGTGCTTCTCGTTGTAGCTGATCAGGTCGTGCAGGTTAAAGCCATCGTGGCAGGTGATGAAATTGACGCTAGCATAGGGTTTGCGGCCGTCGTCTTGGTACAGATCACTGCTGCCGCTCAGACGGGTAGCGAATTCTGCCAGGGTATTATCGTCGCCCTTCCAGAAGCGCCGCACCGTATCGCGATACTTGCCGTTCCATTCGCTCCACAGCACCGGGAAATTGCCCACCTGATAGCCACCCATGCCCACATCCCAGGGCTCGGCAATGAGCTTGACCTGGGACAGAACAGGGTCCTGGTGGATAATGTCAAAAAAGGCGCTCAAGCGGTCGACCTCATAGAGCTCCCGCGCCAGGGTACTGGCCAGATCAAAGCGGAAGCCGTCGACTTGCATGTCGATGACCCAATAGCGTAGGCTGTCCATAATGAGCTGGAGCACACGCGGATGCCGCACATTGAGTGAGTTACCACAGCCGGTGTAGTCCATATAGTAACGGGGGTCTTCGGGCGACAGCTTGTAGTATGCCGTGTTATCAATGCCGCGCATGGACAGGGTAGGGCCCAGCTGGTTGCCCTCGGCGGTGTGGTTGTAGACCACATCCAGGATGACTTCAATACCTTCGGCATGCAGGGTTGCTACTAGCATTTTGAACTGCTGCACGGCGTCTTGCGGAAGGTGCTGGGCCACATAGCGGCTGGCGGGGGCGAAATAGGCCAGCGTGTTGTAGCCCCAGTAGTTGGTGAGCCCGCGCTCAACCAGGTGTCGGTCGTTGAGAAAATGGTGTACCGGCAGGATCTCTACCGCCGTGACGCCCAGGCTCGCCAGGTGTTTGACCACCATTTCTGAGGCCAGCCCGGCGTATGTGCCGCGGAGCCTTTCGGGCACCTCGGGATGCAACTGGGTGAGTCCTTTGACATGTAGCTCGTAGATAATGGTCTTATGCCATGGCGTGCGCGGCGGCTGGTCGTTACCCCAGGTAAAGGCCGGATCAATGACCACGGCCAGCGGGGCATACGGAGCGTTGTCGCGGTCGTCAAAGGACAGATCCGCTTCAGGATCGCCAATACGGTAGGCAAAAAGTTCGTCGGCCCAGCGCACATCCCGACCCAGGGCCTTGGCATAGGGGTCGAGTACAATCTTGCTGGGGTTAAAACGGTGTCCCTGCTGCGGCTCGCAGGGACCATGCACGCGATAGCCGTAGAGCTGGCCCGGGAGCACCTCTGGCAGATAGGCATGCCAGACCTGATCGGTGTATTCAGGCATGGTAATACAGTGCGTCGCCTGCTCTGCATCGATCGAGTCAAATAGGCACAATTCCACTTTGGTGGCATGTTCAGAAAACAACGCAAAGTTCACGCCCTTCCCATCCCATGTGGCCCCAAGCGGATATGAATTCCCTGGCCAAACGCGCATGGTTCGCCCTCCGGTCGAGTGTGTGCGCAGCGCCCGTGGGGCCTCTCGTCCGGGCCCGGCGCCCGTGGAGCCCACACGGTCTTTCCTAACGCTGCACTTCATAGCAAGTTGCATGCCACGACAGCAAAGGGTGGTCGGTCGTTGTGCAGGGCCTTGCGATGGTACTTCGGGATACCTACGGCATGAGACTTGCACTCCACTTGGGATGGCTGAGAGTCTCACTATCTGACAGGAACAAGCTCCCTCTTGGTGGAACTTCGAGCGGTTCACCAGAGGGAGTTTGTCGCTTTGACTCCTACAACTGTCAAACTTTGAGAGTCGCCCAGCAGAGCCGGGGGTTTCCCTCAATTATTGAGGTCGCCAACCAGTATGCGAAGATCAATCTTAACTTCTGTCAGCGCTGCGATGAAAGGAGAGAAAGCGATGGGCCAGCAAGAGCAACAGAGGCAACTCCCCATTGGAGCGGAAGCGCTGCAGGAAGGCGGCGTACATTTCCGCGTATGGGCGCCGCGCTGCAGGAGAGTAGAGGTCGTCATCGAAGGAGGACGGGGATGGAGCTCCGGCAATCCCCAAGGGATCGAGTTGGCTCCTGAAACACCTGGCTATTTTTCGGGCCGGGTCGCGGCCGCGGGTGCGGGTACGCTCTACCGTTTTCGGCTCGATGGCAGTGACGCCTTGTATCCGGATCCCGCCTCGCGCTTCCAACCTGATGGCCCGCATGGCCCTTCACAAGTCATCGACGCCAGGAGGTTCCGCTGGACCGACGGGGCATGGCGAGGCGTCAAACTGGAGGGGCAAATCATCTATGAGATACACATCGGCACCTTTACGCGCGAAGGCACCTGGGCCAGTGCGATGCGCGAGTTGCCAGAATTAGCTGAGACCGGCATCACGGTGTTGGAGGTCATGCCGGTAGCAGAGTTTCCCGGCCGTTTCGGTTGGGGTTATGACGGTGTGGATTTCTTCGCACCGACGCGACTCTATGGCGAGCCAGATGATTTCCGCCGCTTTGTTGATCGGGCGCATGCGCTGGGAATTGGCGTCATTCTCGATGTGGTCTACAATCATGTAGGACCGGATGGCAATTATCTCAAGCAGTTTGCCGAGGATTACTTCACCGACCGCTACACCACAGATTGGGGAGCAGGGATCAACTTCGATGGCGAGAACGCCGGGCCGGTGCGCGAGTTCTTTCTTGCCAATGCCGGTTACTGGATTGAGGAATTCCACCTCGACGGCTTGCGGCTTGATGCGACGCAGCATATCTATGATCAATCGTCCGATCATATCCTTGCCGCCATGACGCGGCGCGTACGTGAGATGGCCCGCGGGCGCTCAACCATCATCGTGGCGGAGAACGAGCCGCAACACGTGAAGTTGGTGTGGCCACAAGAGCAAGGGGGCTATGGCATCGACGCGCTCTGGAATGATGATTTTCATCATAGCGCGATGGTGGCGCTGACCGGGCATAATGAGGCTTACTATACCGAGCACCTGGGCAAGCCGCAGGAGTTCATCTCCGCCATCAAATGGGGTTATCTCTACCAAGGCCAGTGGTACACATGGCAGAAGCAGCGCCGCGGCACGCCAGGATTCGGGCTGAAGCCCGCCACGTTCGTCACCTTCCTACAGAACCACGATCAGGTCGCGAACTCAGCCCGCGGCCAGCGTTGCCATATGCTGACCAGTCCTGGCCGGTACAAGGCGATGACGGCCTTAATGCTGCTTGGTCCTGGAACGCCCATGCTGTTGCAAGGGCAGGAGTTCGCTGCCTCAAGTCCCTTTTTCTACTTTGCCGACCACCAGCCGGAATTGGCCAAGCTGGTGTATCAAGGCCGCATCGAGTTCCTCGCCCAGTTTCGTAGCATCGCGACCCCTGAGATGCAAGCTTGCCTGCCTGATCCAGCGGATCCTGCCACCTTCGAACGCTCTATACTGGATTTCTCTGAACGTGAGCAGCACGCTGAAATTTATATGCTGCATCGCGACCTGTTGCAGCTGCGGCGCGAGGATCCCGTCTTTCGCACGCAGCGCAGCGGCGGCATAGATGGCGCGGTCCTCGGCCCGGAAGTTTTTGTGCTGCGCTTTTTTGGAGATAATGGACATGACCGTTTGCTGCTCGTCAACCTAGGTCTCGACCTGCATTTAAATCCCGCTCCGGAGCCCCTGCTTGCCCCTCCGGAAGGCATGCAGTGGGAGACGCGATGGTCGAGCGAGGATCCGCGTTACGGCGGTTGTGGCACGCCGCCGCTCGAGACTGAAGAGAACTGGCAGATTCCAGGCCAAGCAGCGGTAGTCCTTACACCGCGCGAGCGAGAAAACGCACCAGAGGATAGTCAAGATGAGTGAATCGGTCCGCAGCGTGCCTTGGGTCGTGGAGCATCCGACCGATCCAGAGTCCCTCTTGACGCGCGAGTGGCTCGTCACGAATGGGCTCGGCGGCTACGCGTCGGGGACGATTTCCGGGGTCGCGACGCGTCGTTATCATGGTTTGCTCATCGCCGCGCTGCCCTCTCCGCTCGGACGGATGATGATGTTCAATCATTTGGCTGAACAGATCCGGCTCCCTGAAGGAGAAGTGCTGCAGCTTGGCGGTGAAGAGCGAACCGATCAGGGCCCGGAGATGCCGGGAGCCCAGTATCTTTCTGTCTTCCGCCTAGAGGCAGGTCTCCCGGTCTGGCGTTATGAGATCCAAGGAATGGTACTTGAAAAGCAACTCTACCTACTGCACCTGCAGAACACCGTGCATATCACCTACCGCCTGGTCTCCGGCGCCAGCCCGGTCCAACTCGCCCTGCGCCCATCAATGTATTTTCGTCCGCACGAAGGCCTGGTCAGCGAGCCGCTGCGGGGGCCGTACGCGCTAACGATCATCGATGACCGGTACGAAATCGCTGGTAGCCCTGATCTGCCGCCGCTGCGCTTGATGCTTTATGAAGAAAAACCAGCCCTCACCGTTGCCGGCGACATCGTCCAGAATATCTTCTACCGCGTTGAGGCGAGCCGGGGCTACGATGCGCAGGGCGTGCTGTGGAGTCCGGGCTATTTCACCTTAGCTCTCTCTCCTGGCCGGAGCGCCACCCTGGTTGCTTCTAGCGAGCCATGGAATATTATTCTCGCCTTAAAACCTGATGAAGCGCTCGCAGCCGAGTGTGAGCGCCGCGAGCGCTTGCTGGCGGCGGCGGACCGGAAGGCGCGGACAGGCACAGCGGCAGAATTGATACTGGCCGCCGATCAATTCATCATCACTCCCGCTGGACGCGTCGAGGATGCCGCGCGTGCGCATGCGGCGGGCGATGAGGTACGCACGGTGATTGCCGGGTATCATTGGTTCACCGACTGGGGCCGCGACACGATGATCAGCTTAGAAGGGCTGGCCCTCGCGACCGGGCGCCAAAGCGAGGCGGGGTGGATTCTGCGCACCTTTGCTTACTACGTCCGCGACGGCCTCATC
>WNGB01023064.1_pt1 | contig 18853 bp, 16 predicted proteins | sample 5400681 | NCBI WGS metagenome assembly WNGB01 (sample SAMN13153367, study PRJNA577476) | soil metagenome | isolation source: 115 cm soil or saprolite under grassland replicate 2 | place: USA:California | collected 2016-06-15
CCAGTTCACCAGCTGGATTGCCCAACGCCCCGGCAGCGACGGCCGCTTTCAGCCTGACCAACTCACGGTCACCGCACTCGATACCTATCTCAAAGACCTGGCGGCGCACGGCACGAGCATCAGCCATCAGACTCGTATCAAGACCGTCGTCAGCGGCTTCGCCCGCTGGCTGATTGAAGATCAGGGGCTGCTGCGGCGCAACCCGGCCCGCAGTGTCACCGTCCCGCCGCAACCCCTCTGCGCACCGCGCAAATTGGAGCCGGACCAGCGCTACGTCTTACGCAGCCTGGTTGAACGTGACGGTGCTCCTCGCAGCGCCGCGCTCTTCGCGCTCGGCTACTGGGCCGGGTGTCGTGTCAGTGACATCGCATGGTTGCGGCTGGAGCACACCCATCTCACGCGCAAAGCCGGCTGGCTGCACATCGGCTACAAAGGCAGCAAGATCCGCGATATTGACCTCAAGGGCGAAGCGCGCGGCCCACTCTACGACTACCTCCTCCACGGCGGTCGTGACGTTGCGAGCCCCTACGTCTTCATTTCGCAGCGTTATGAACGCCTGACTGAAGCCGGCATCCATCACTGGTTTCGGACCCTCAAAGCGCGTGCCACGCAGGCCGAGTGGGACCTTATCCACGATGTCACCTTTCACGATCTGCGCCACGACTTTGCCCATCGCGCGTGCCAGGGGCTGGAGCCTGGAGGAGGTGGCCTACTATTTAGGCCACGTCACGCGCAAGGGCACGCCCGCCATCCACACCACCGTCCGCTCTACCCAGGTCAGTCGGGCGGACATCAAGACCCGTCTCAAGGAGTTGTCTGGCTAGTCCCGCTGCGGACGAGGAGATCGGCGCATGACGGAGATGCTGCTCAGCCGCTTTTCTGACGCGGAACGCCAACAGGCCATGAAGCACTTTGCCGTGATTCGGCCCTTTCTGGAAGATGGTGTGCCCTTGCCGACCTTGGCGCAGCAGCATGGCCTGGCCCTCCGAACCCTCCGGCGCTGGGTGGCCCGCTATCGCACGCACGGGCTGGTGGGGCTGCTGCGGAAACCGCGTAGCGATCAGGGGCAGCGGCGTCGGCTCGCCGCGGAGTTTCAGCACGTCATTGAGGGGCTGGCCCTGCGGACACCGCGGCCGAGCATTGCCTCCGTCTACCGACAAGCCCAGAAGCTCGCTGCCCAACACGGGTGGCCGTGCCCCAGTTACGCTACGGTCTATGCGGTGATTCGTCAACTCCCAGCGGCGTTGCTGACCCTCGCCCACGAAGGCGCCCAGGCCTACAGCGAGCAGTTCGATCTGATCCATCGCCGCGGTAGCTGTTCAGCTCGTTCCAGTTATTCATTGTCGTCTCCTGTGGTGTATCGCGTGTCTTTCTGCTGAGAACATTACACCACATGGCTGCTCGCACACGGTGGCGCTTTCCGTTACAATAAGCGCCACAGATGTGACACAGCGAACCATCGCACAACTGCCACCACATCGCACCGTTCCGCGATGCGAAGGAGCGCGATATGGGCGAGATCTTCTCGTTTGGTGAGTGGGTGCGCCGGCGGCGCAAGGCGCTCGACGTGACCCAGGACGCGTTGGCGCGCCGCGTCGGCTGCGCGCTCTCGATGATTCGCAAGATCGAGGCGGACGAGCGCAAGCCCTCGCGGCAGGTCGCCGCGTTGCTGGCCAGTGCGCTGGAGGTGCCGGCCGCCGAACGCGACCAGTTTCTCCAGGCCGCCCGCGCCGAATTGGCGGTGGACCAACTCGCCGCGCCGCGGTTGCCGTCGGCGCCGGAACCGCCCCTCGTCACGCTGCCGACCGGCACCGTCACCTTCCTGTTCACCGATATCGAAGGGAGCACGCGGCTGTGGGTACAGCACCCGCAGGCTATGTCCGCAGTCCTGGCCCGCCAGGAGGCCATCCTGCGCGAGCAGATCGTCGGCCACGACGGGATGGTGTTCAAGACGGTGGGCGATGGCATATGCGCGGTCTTTGGCAACGCACCCAACGCGCTGAGCGCCGCGCTGGACGCCCAACGCGCCCTCGAGGCGGAGCCCTGGCCGGCGTTGGCACCGATTGCTACGTCCCCATCTCCCATCCGCCATCCGCAATCTCCCATCGAGGTGGCAGTGCGGATGGCGCTGCACACCGGCACGGCCACGCTCCAGACCGGCGAGTACGCCGGCTACGCGCTCAGCCGCATCGCGCGGCTGCTGGCGATCGGACACGGCGGCCAGATCCTGCTCTCGCAGGTCACGCAGGAGCTGGTGCGTAACCACCTACCGCCCGACGTGGCGCTGCGCGACCTGGGCACGCACCGGCTCAAAGATCTGCGCCACCCCGAGCGGATCTTCCAGGTCGTCGTCGCCGACCTGCCCGCCGACTTCCCGCCGCTCGCATCACCGAGCGCCCGCCGCCACAACCTGCCGGTCCAGCTGACCAGCTTCGTCGGGCGGGCGCACGAGCTGGCTGAGGTCACACACCTGCTGGGCGGCACGCGGCTGCTGACCCTGAGTGGCCCCGGCGGCACCGGCAAGACCCGCCTCTCGCTCCAGCTCGCCACCGAGCTGCTGACGGACACAGGCCGCTTCCTCGACGGCGTGTGGCTGGTCGAGCTAGCCCCACTGGCCGACCCGGCGCTGGTGCCGCAGGCGGTGGCGAGCGCACTCGACCTGCGCGAGGATGCCGGCCGTCCCCTGCTCGCCACGCTGACGGAGTTCTTGCGCGCTAAGGACCTGCTGCTGATCGTCGACAATTGCGAGCATGTGGTGGAAGCCTGCGCGCTGCTCGCCGACGCGCTGCTGCGCGCGTGCCCGAAGGTGCGCATCCTGACGAGCAGCCGCGAGCCGCTGGGCATCGCGGGCGAGGTCACCTGGCGCGTGCCGCCGCTGGGGCTGCCGCCGCTAGCACCGAGCACCGCGCAGCACGAACCGGATCGGGTGGACGCGCTGGTACAGTACGAAGCGATCCGGCTGTTCGTCGAGCGGGCGGTGGCGGCGCGGCCGGACTTCACGCTGACGCCGCAGAACGCCGATGCGGTGACGCAGGTGTGCCGGCGGCTGGACGGCATCCCGCTGGCGATCGAGCTGGCCGCGGCGCGGCTGCGGGTGCTGAGCGCGGAGCAGATCGCCGCGCGGCTGGACGACCGCTTCCGGCTGCTGACGGGCGGCAGCCGCACGGCGCTGCCGCGCCACCAGACCCTGCGCGCGCTGATCGACTGGAGCTATGACCTGCTCACTGCCGAGGAACAGGTGCTGCTGCGGCGGCTGACGGTCTTCGCCGGCGGCTGGGCACTGGAGGCCGCCGAAGCTGTCGCTGCGGAATTGAGAATTGAGAATGAAGAATTGAAAAAAGGCCAGAGCGACGATTCATTCTCAATTCTCGATTCTCAATTTTCAATTCTTGATGGGCTGGCGCACCTGGTCGACAAGTCGCTGGTGGTCGTGGAGGAGCAGGGCGGCAGTGCGCGATACAGCATGTTAGAGACGATCCGGCAGTACGCGGCGGAGCTGCTGGCGGCGAGCGGTGAGGCGGACACGGTGCGGCGGCGCCACGCCGCACACTATCTGGCGCTGGCGGAGGCAGCGCAGCCCTGGCTTGGTCGCGCAGAGCAGGGCGTGTGGCTGGATCGGTTAGAGGTCGAGCACGACAACCTGCGCGCGGCGCTGGGGTGGGCGCTGGCGGGCGGCGATGTAGAGACTGGGGCCCGCATCGCCATTGCGCTCGCAGGACGGGACTTGGACGGGTTCTGGAGTGTGCGTGGCTACTGGAGCGAAGGGGGGCGCTGGCTGGAAGCGGTGCTGGCGCAGCGCGACGCGCTATCGCCGGCGATCCGAGCGTGGGCGCTGCTGCTGGCCGCGGTGTGCGGGTGCATGCTGCACGGAGGTCCGTGGGAGCGTCTGTTCGCAGCTCATGACGAGGCCCTGGCGCTCTTCCACGCGGCAGGCGATCGATCAGGTATCGCCTACGTGCTCTATGGCCAGGGGGTCGGCGCCGGGGATCATGGCGACTTTGCACGGGCAATGCGGCTGCTTGAAGAAGCGCTGGCCATGTACCAGGAGCTTGGCGATCACTACTATATCGCGACCGTGCTGCACTGCATGGGTGATATTACGCGCGATCACGGCGATGCCGCCCGCGCCGTGGCGCTGCTGGAGCAAAGCCTGGCCATGTGTCGTCAACGCGGGTATGTCGACGAAACCTCCGGGGTCCTCAGTGGCCTGGGGGATGTGGCATGTAACCAGGGTAATCTCCCACGGGCGACCGCATTGTACTGGGAGGCCCTGTTGCTGGTGCAGGACCAGCGGCACTACTTCACGAGCATGTGGCCGCTGCGCAACCTGGGCTGGCTGGCGCTGGTGCAGGGCGACGATGGGCGCGTGCTGGCGCTCTTGCAGCAGCACGTCGGCTGGTTCCGGGAGAAGGCTGTACTGAGCGGCCTCATAGGGCTGATCCATATTCTGGGCGCGCTGGTCAATGCACAGGGTGACAGCGCCCAGGCCAGCGCGATCCTCCGCGATGGGCTGATCCTTCAGCAGCAAGCTGGGCAACAAGACGAGATGATCGAGAGCCTGGAGGCATGCGCGGGAGTAGTCGTTGGGCAGCGCCGGGCGGTGCGGGCGGCGCGACTCCTGGGGGCTGCCGAGGCGCTGCGCACAACCATCGGCGCGCACCCGAAAGCCGCTACACGCCCGGCCTACGCGCGCGATGTGGCCGCCGCCCGTGCCCAGCTCGACGAGGCGGCGTTTGCGACGGCGTGGGCCGCGGGCAAGGCGCTGACGCTGGAGCAGGCCCACGCCGAGGCGCTGGCGGCGCTCGACGAATTGCAGGCGACAGCAACCGTCGCTGGTGGCATCCTGCCCGCCGTGCTGATCGACGACCTGGCCCACGAGGTAGCGCTGGCGGCCGAGATCCAGCTCGGCCTGCTCCCCGCCACGCTCCCGCAGCCGCCCGGGTGGCGGATCGCCGCCGCGCTCCTGCCTGCCCGCGAGACCGCCGGCGACTTCTACGACTGCTTCCTGCTCGCCGATGGCCGCCTGGCCCTGGTGATCGCCGATGTGGCCGGCAAGGGCCTGGGCGCCGCGCTCTATATGGCCACCGGCCGCGCGCTCATCCGCACGCTGGTGCCGCTCGGGATCACCGCGCCCGCCGCCGTGCTGGCCGGCGTGAACGCCCGCCTGCTCGAAGACACCCACGCCGGGCTGTTCATCACGGCCTTCTTCGGGCTGCTGGACCTGGCCAGCGGGACGCTGACCTACGCCAATGCCGGGCACCCGCCCCCGCTGCTGCTGGCCGATAGCGCCGGGCGCGCGGTCCAGCTGCTCAACCCCACCGGCCTGGTGCTGGGGGTCGAGCCGGGGGTGAGTTGGCGCGAGGAGACGGTGGTGCTCGGGGTGGGCGACCGGCTGCTGCTCTACACGGACGGCGTGACCGAGGCGCAGGATGCCGGCGGAGCATTCTTCGAGACCGCGCAGCTGCTGGCGACGCTGGCCGCCGGCCCCGGCGACGACGTGGAGGCCGCCGTCGCGCGGGTACGGGCGGCGGTGCTGGCATTCGCCGGCGCTCTGCCGCAGTTCGACGACATCACGCTCCTGGCGGTGCAGCACGTGCAAGCGTAGCATGCACAACGACCCAGGACGGCTATCACGGGCTTCTGCTCCGCGATGCGAAGGAGCGCGCGATGGGCAAGATTTTCTCGTTTGGGATGTTGAGGGAACCATTGTAGCCTCGATAACATTTTAAATGAAGGAATACGTGTAAAGTTTATCATTAAGTGACGTGAATTCGGTTCATGGCCACTTTTGGTGAAGTCGGCATGCGCTATGGCTCTGGTATGCCTTCCCGCGAAAACGCCCGGCCCGATTCTCGGCATTGATCACCAAAAGTGGCCAAGATCTGTATGCACAAGCAGTATTACACGAATCCCAGCGCCTTGGCCTTGACCGCGGCCTGGGTGCGGTCGCTGACCTCGAGCTTGTCGAGGATATTGGTCATGTGATTTCTGACGGTCCCTTCGGCGATGACCAGTGTCGCCGCGATCTCGCGGTTGGTTGCGCCGGTCACCACCAGACGCAGCACCTCCGTCTCGCGATCCGAGAGGGGAGTAGCCAGCGCCTGCGGCCGCGCTGCCTGGTTCGCCAGGCGGGCAAATTCCGCAACGACCTTGGCGGTCACCGAGGGTTCCAGGATCGACTCGCCACGGGCAACGGCGTGAATGGCTTCGAGCAGGCGCGGCGAGGAGACCGCCTTGAGCAGATAGCCGACTGCGCCAGCGCGCAGGCCCTCGAAGACGAGCTCGTCGTCGTCAAAGGTGGTCAGGACGATCACCCGGCAATCCGGTTGCATTTCGCGCAGCCGGCGCGTCGCCTCGACTCCGTCGAGGATGGGGGTCAGCCGAGATATGTGCCAAAATAGGCAACAAACGATTGCGTGTAGGATGCTAGAATTGAGCGAGCAATCAGGCTAACGCTCCGCTTCAGGCGCGGCGGGAAGCGGGAGCGCAGCGGACGCTGTACGCCGTCGCCTGAAGCGGAGCGTTAGGCCCTTATGCCCCTGCGCAGCTGTACAACGGAAAGGAACTGCACAGCGTTACCGGATTGCCTCTGCTCCCGCACTGGGAGCAGTTTCTTGGGAGGCCGCTCTACAACCAACGGCGCACGGAACGTTTGTAATCCAAGTAGTCGGCACCGAACCTCCTTTCTAAATACCGCTCCTCTCTTGGGATCACGATGGAGGCCATGAGGGCCACTGCCGCTATGAGTGTGGCGATCAGCCACACGCTGTTGACCCAACTCGCGATACCCAGCTGGAAGATGGAGAACGCCAAGTAGATCGGGTTCCGACTGAAGCGATAGGGGCCCGTGCGGACAATGACGGTGGTCAGCTTGTTGCCGGGCACAGGCGTGCCCGCCGTCTGGAATGTCCGTATGGAGTATGAGAAGACTACGACGGCGACCACCACGAGGACACTGCCGAGCAGAGCGGCGAGTAGACGAGGAAGGAATCGGAGTGGCCAGCCGAACTCGAGGAACAACCCCGTGACAATTGCGGCCCCATACACCAGTGGCGGTCGAACCATGCCGAGATTCGCGACCTCCTGGGTTGCGTCCGAGCCGCTGTGGTCTTGAGGACTGGTGTCCATGGCGGGAACTCGCTTTCTGGCCAACGAGGAGTGGACGGAACTGTATCACACACTGTCCGCCACAGCAGTCTTCACGGGACCTGCCCGAGCACACAGATAACGGGGGGCGTGAGCGCAAGCGTGTCCGACCGGATATTCCTGAAGCCCGCTGCGGTGAGACGGGCCGCAATCTCGCTGCCCGCGGCCGCTGTCGTCTCCGCCGTGGCGCCGGGGCACCGCGGCTGGGAGACGATCGCGATCCGTCCGCCGGGCCGCATGAGGCGATGGAGCGCCTTCAACCCTTCGTCCGGCTCGCGCCACATGCCCATGTTGTTCACGGCCAAGACCTTGTCGAACGGCTCCGCGAACGCCGGCAGATGTTCGGCCGCACCGAGACGGAGAACGACGCGCCCCGCACGCACGGCCTCCGCGTTGCGTCTCGTCGCCTGCCGCACCATGACGGCCGAGTGATCGACACCGCACACGAGACCATGCGTCGCCCGACGGCTCAGCTCTCGGATCGCGATCCCCGGCCCGAAGCCGATTTCGAGGACGCGGTCGGTTGGCTCCACCCCGAGCAGGCCGACTGCCCACACGTTGCGCTGGCGGTTCGACGACCGCAGCGCCATCTCCCACCCGGCGAGCCAGCCCGCGAACCCACGGGGTGTTCATGACCTCAGTCAACTCCCGTTTGAGGTAACCGTTCATGACGCCGCTGGGAGAGCATCTGAGTGTCGCATTTGACAGCAGCGCCATGGCCCAGCATACTTGTAGCATGGGCGATCAGACACCACCAGCTGGGATTAGCGCTACGGAATGGGCTGCCACTCCATTGAGTGTGCGGCAGTTCATTACTGCTATGCTCAGCGTGCTCGCTCAACAGCAGCAGCAACTGCTCCAACTCCAGGCCCAGGTGCTTGAGCTTGAACTGCGCCTGAACCAGCATTCCCAGAATTCGTCCAAACCACCCTCCTCCGACCCACCATCGGCGCCGCCGCGTCCGGCGCGCACGCCGCGCGGACGTCCCAAAGGTGGACAGCCAGGCCATCCCCGGCACGAACGGCCCGATCCAATGCCCGATCAGATCGACACCGTGCGTGATCATCATCCGCCGATCTGTCCGCAGTGCCTTGACCCCTTGCCCACGACATTGCGGGATGCCTGCGCGGTGCGCACCCAGTATGTCTGGGAACTGCCGCTCGTACGGCCCCACATCACGGCGCATCACTACCATACCGTGTGCTGTCCCCAATGTGGCGATTTGGTCACGGCCGAGAGGCCTGCCGATGTGCCGCCGGGGAGTTTCGGCCCGCAGACGGCCGCCACTGTGGCCCTGCTGCATGGCCGCTATCGGCTCAGTGATCGCGAGATCCGGGCCCTGCTCCACGATCTGTATCGGCTGCCGATCAGTCTGGGCAGTGTGGTCAGCCTGCAACAGGCGGTTAGTTGCGCCATCGCACCGACCTATACAGCCATCCAGACCACCGTGCAGCAGCAGAGCCACTTGAATATGGATGAAACCGGCTGGAAAGAAGCCGGCAAACGGCGCTGGTTGTGGGTCGCGGTGAGTACAGTCGCCACGCTGTTTCACGTGGCGACGAGTCGGGGTGGGAAAGTGATCACCACGCTGCTGGGCACGACATTTGCGGGCATCGTCACGTCGGATCGGCTGAAATCCTACCGCGCGCTGGTGGTGGATCAGCGCCAAATCTGTTGGGCACACCTGATCCGCAACCTGCTGGCGCTGGCCGAACGGAATGGCGCATTGGGGATGTGGGCGGCCGATTTGCTGGCACAAAGCGACATTCTGTTCGCGCTGTGGCATGCCTTTCGGAACGGACGGATCGACCGCGCGACGCTGGTGGCAAGTATGCAGCCTGTTCAAGCGACGGTGCGCGCCCTCCTGGAACGTGGAGTGCGGCGCTACGATCAGGCCGAGGGGCTGAGCGTGGAGTTGTTGGAACTGTGGCCAGCCTTGTGGACGTTTGTGACCATCGAGGGGATCGAACCGACGAATAATGCGGCCGAGCAAGCGCTGCGTCCGGCGGTGTTGTGGCGCAAAGGCTGTTTCGGCGCCCAAAGCGCGGCGGGCAACACGTTTGTTGAACGTATCCTGACCGTTGCAGCGACATGTCGGCAACAGGAACGCCATCTGCTCACCTTCTTGACTACAGCCGTCGATGCGTACTGGCAGGGTCTGCCTGCACCAACATTGGTCTGAATCCGTGAACGATTACCGCGTTCGTGAGTGAGATCGCGTTCCGTCGAAATGCCGCCCAACGGCTTGCCATTCACCCGCCGCCAAGGCGCCCACGAACTCTGAAAATTGCCCAGATTCGCGCGCCGCAGGCGGTCGGGTGCAATGGCGGGTTGGGCCCAAACCCAAAGCCAGATTTGCGATAGCAACCATGTCCAGGCGTACCTGGAGAACTCTCATCAGCGGAATCTGCCACTGTATGAACGCAGCGGTGTTGGGGTGACCGAGGCATGGCACATTGCCGGCGGTGGACTGCCGATCTGGTTTATAGTCCGAACGCCAGGCGACAGCACGGTGCACGCAACTACATAGGTTGATCTGTGCGTCCACAGGGCGCGCACTCTGTTGGATATTGCCAGGCCCGCGACGTTCTGTGCAAGACGAGCATCGCTTACGTTATGCGCTCAGTAGCGGTCGTTGCTCGACCACGAGCCGTTCGAGCAGGGTGATCGCATGCTCTGGCCCCGGCAGCGTCGCCATTGCCTCCCGCAGTTGTGCCGCCCGCTCGCGATAGGTCGGTTCCGCCAGCACAGCCCGTACCGCCGCACGGACCGCCTCGGGCGTGCGTTCCTCCAGCCCGAGCACCCGCCCCACGCCGAGCGCAGCGCAGCATTCGGCATTGTAGGGCTGGTCCGTGCTGATCGGCACGACGATCAGCGGCAACCCGGCGTTCAGCACCCCGGTAATCGTGTTGAAGCCCCCATGGCAGATCACCAGGTCGCACCTGGGCAGCAGCAGACCCTGGGGAATATACCGCTCGATATGCACATGTGGGGGTTGTGGGCCAAATCGGGCCGGGTCGTTGGCCCGCCCGACCGTGACGATCAGGTTGACGGGTTCGTCCCGAAGAGCCGCGATAATGGCAGCGAAGATCGCAAGCCCACTCTGGTACGTGCTGAAGACGGTCCCGAGGGTCGCGTAGATGGTGGGGCGGCGGGGGAGCTCCGCGGCCCACGCAGGCAACATCGCCTCGCGGGATTGCTCTGCGTCGTCGGGGCGCAACCGATGGATCGTCGGTGCGACCACCTCGCCTGGGAGCGCGAAGCCCGGTGGCTCGGCGACGAGGTGCAGATAGCGGAAGGGCATGGCGACCTCGGGATCCGGCAGCAACCCATTCACCTCGCGGAGCCGTGCCAAGGGTTCGGCGATGAGCTGCCTTATCCCATATCGTGAGCTTATCGAGCCGGTCCGGACGCTCGCGTGCGGGAGCCCAAGTACTTCGGCGGCGAGGCAGCCGCCGTACTCCATGGCATCGCGGACGATGAGGTCCGGGGCCCAGTCACGGGCGATGGTAAGCAGATCAGGCGTCATTACCGCGGCGTGGATCGCGACGAAGACATTGGGGATGGCCCACGAGGCAGTCGCGTGCTCTGGGATCGTGTGCCAACCCGGGAAGAGCTCGGCCGTGGAGCGGCCGCGGTCATCGAAGCCGGCCGGGAAGGCTTGGAAACCCGCTCGTTCGACGTGGGGGATGAAAGACGCCGCACAGGCGACGGCGATCTCATGCCCGGCCGCGACAGCGGCCCGTGCGATGGGGAGGAGTGGATGGAAATGGCCGTGCCGTTGGACTGTGGTGAACAGGATGCGCATGGTAATTCTCCTGGCTAGCCTATGCCAAGAACTCGCTCCCAGACGAACGGCGGAGCCAGATCAGAGGTCGCGGCGCTGGGGAACGATCTTGTAGACGATCGTGCTCCGCTAGGACACGGGCAAAGATCTTGCGTCCTTGTCAGCGGTACTGCTACCATAGCTGTAACATGCCTGTGTAACTACATGTGCCCAGGACAAACCCTTTTCTGTTCAGTATGGTTTGGGCCCAACGTGTTGCGCTTCAGCTGCCGCCAAGGCGCACGCGAAAACTGTCAAAATGCCCACGATCTCGCGCGCCGAAGGCGGTCAGCTGCAAGCGCCGGTTAGCCCGCAATCCGTATCGGCAGTGCTCCTGAACCTTGTCGTAGAGCGATCCATATTGTGCTACGTTCGTCCTTCAGCGATCCAGTCACGAGGACCAAACACGTATCGCGAAAATCACTACGAGCTCCTTCCAGCGCTGCAATCGCCAATCCACGGCGCAACCAGTGGCCATCGGCAGGAGTTGCAAGCATCTTGGCCATGCGCCGCACATATACCACCAATTCCCACAATCGACGTTCGTAATTATGAAAGTCCTGGTATAGAGCCAGGCGTTGATCTGGATTGGCCGATAGATAAAGATCGGCGAGCTCAGTAAGCCGCAGGTCCAGCGGATGCTCACCAATCTGTGTCCAAAGGTCTTCCGGGTATGTGGCGTTATCGTCGAGGTAGGCGCGTTGCCAGTGCTGAAAGGTTGCTTCAAAAGTTGCCTGATCCATGTCACACTCTCATGGGCAATGGTGGATCAATGCGCGATTGGCTGAGCAGTCGCTCAGGAGCATGATACTACAGCAATTCCGAAACAGTGATCTCATAGTGCGCTGTCGTCTATGAATTGCGGGCTAACGTGCTGCGCTTCAGCTGCCGCCGAGGCGCGCTCCCCGAGATGACTTCAAAAAACGCACGATCTCGCGCGCCGAAGGCGGTCAGCTGCAAGCGCCGGTTCGGCGCCAGCCGATCTCGCTATGAGCGCGCTTCATCCGTTGATTACGGTTGTGTATAGACCATCAACCAACAATCACGATACGCTCCCTCGTGGTATTCGTGCTGCGGTAACAGCTTACGCTGTTGAAAGCCACATTTCTCGTAGCAGTGAATAGCGCGCAGATTCTCAACATGCGGATCTACCGTGATATGCCTCGCCGCACAGGCGCCTGTCAGATAGCGGGTGGCAAGTTGCACATAGGTTGTCCCGAGCCCGCGGTTCCAGCGGGCAGCTTCGCCAATGAACAGATCTATGCCAAACGAGCCTGCCGTTGTGGGCAGTTCGAAAGCAACGCAGTCGGCTGAGGACAATGGATAATATTGCAGATAACCAATCGGTTTGTCGCTGTCGAGCAAGAGGCAGGGGATAGTTGCCTGCAGGCGCTGAACGCGCGGCGCATACTTCTGTTGCACGCGTTCGAGCGGGAAGGGGTTATCACGACCTTCGTAATATTCCAACACGATCGGATCGGTCAGCCATTTTGCCAGGATGGTGTAGTCATCAAGCTGATCGCGCATCAGGCGGATGGCGTGTTGGTCTTGTTGAATGAGATAGGTCGTCATAGTGAACAGCACTCGAAGTGTAAACATGTTGGTCTGAGCTTCTCATGATAACGGGATGGGTAGTGCGATGCAAGGACAAATTAAGTAATGTGTGGGGGATGGAAGGCGCCGAACGTGTTGCGCGTCAGCTGCGCCGCACTGATAGAGTGAGATGAGCTTCGGAACAAATCCAGATTTCAAAATCGCAACGATCTTGCGGCCGCGTAGCGGCGTCGACTGCACGCGCCGGTTGGGCGGCAGGACCGATACAGTGATGAGCGGGCAGAACACGATCACGTTGCCTGAGATCACCTGGCACTTGTAGGCGCTCGAATGCTTGTCAGCAGGTGATTGCTTGAACAAGCCACGCCAGCATACGATCGCGTTCGAGTGCGTCGGGCATGAACAGATAACCTTGTCTGAGACTGCGTCAGCACATCTTGACATTCGAATGCTCTGTTCATCGCGCCACGGTTGCCCGAGATCAGGCCAGCAGGCGATGAGCTTCGAATCCATACCATCAGAGTATCGCGTGAACGAGGTGGCGTTCTCGCTGGAGGCCACCCAACGTATTGCGCTTCAGCTGCGGCCGAGGCGCGGCGCAAAAACTGTCAAAATGCACACGATCTCGCGCGCCGAAGGCGGTCAGCTGCAACCGCCCATGCGCCAGAGCGCATGTCAGTACGGCAGGAACTCCCATCATAGCGGGAGATCGATGGGCGTTCCTGAGCAAGCGCCTGTTGGACGGCACCGTCGGGTATTGGTGTCATCACGCAATAACTCAAAAGGTCGATCAGTAGCGCTGCTATTGTCGGTGCGACATATCTGTAGGAATATCAACTCAATTACACTTGCCGATCGGTGTCCATCCCTGCAAATACGGGAGGCTTGTAGACCGAGACATCAACATCTGCTGCGCGTCGCCCAAACTTCGTCGCGCGCGAAAGCGAAAATGGCCGATCGAATTCAAGCAGATTGACATATCCTGTAGTCGCTTGATGGTCATCTTGCCTAATCGAGAAGCTGCTCACAAAGCGAAGTCGCGAAGTTTCGGTCTCCACGTGCTTGGTGTCGTCGCTGTACGCGTACATCTCAGTGCCATGGATGGTAAGTTGGTTGCTCTCGACAACATAGTTGAACGTCTCATAAGAACTGAGGCGCCACCAATAAAACTCGAACACACCCGTCCCATCTGGCAGAAAGACCAGCACTTCATTTTGCGGATCGTGGGGGTAAAATCCCAAAGTACTCCAACGTCCGATGAGCTCGGTCATGACGATACCTGCATGACTATAGCGCGCTACATTAATTCCTAAACTGGCGGCCAGACCGATGTCTTTGGCAAGAGCCAAGCCCGATGCAGAGGAAGAACTGAGTTTAGATTTCAGTGCAGCGCGCTATATGACGGTCCACACAAGACCTATCTTTCGAATCGATCGATAGCGATGAGTGTATCACGTTCATCAGGTGCCGTCCAACGTCTTGCGCTTCAGCTGCCGCCGAGGCGCGCTGCTCACGGCAGCATCAAAAAAGGCACGATCTCGCGCGCCGAAGGCGGTGAGCTGCAAGCGCCGGTTGGACGGCAATCATGGGTGATAGATTTGGTTATAATAGCAAAGCTACCAGAATCGTAAACAATCTTGGTCGCTCTATCGCTTGTTGATGCTGAAACCGAAACCTGGCTCACCGCTCAGTTTACAACTCAGATAGGATTGCTATAGCTGAGCATCAACGAAGTTCCTTTATGCATGAGTTCGGTATCATCCGATATATGTTTCGATGTATTATTCGTCCGCCCTGTTCCGTTTGCGTATTACCATCCAAGCCATAATCGGCGCGACAATCAGGAATGCCCCAAAGAACCACCACCAAGCGTTTGTGCCGAGTAGTACGCTAATAATCGTACTGGTCAGGATAAAGAACACGAACAAATAGGTGTCCCAACCAAAATGTGTTGGTTTGTTCCCTCTGCGATTGACCATCCAGCCAACTATCGGAGCGACGATAATGAAAACACTAAAAAACCACCACCAAGCACTACTGCCGAATAGTACAGGTATGAGCATGCTACTCAGTACGGCAATCACGAAGAAATAGTTGACCGCTTTATCATGTTGGGCATTTTGCTCTCCAAAGAAGATTGTATCAGCTATGAGTAAAGAGCTTTGGGTTGATCTGTTCAAGTGGCTCAACGAGAGACGAGCGATAGATTGCCGTCCAACGTCCTGCGCTTCAGCTGCCGACGAGGCGCGCTGCAAAAACTGCCAAAATAGCTAGGATCTCGCGCGCCCTCGGGCGGTCAGCTGCAACCGCCCATGCGCCAGAGCGCATGTCAGTACGGCAGGAACTCCCATCATAGCGGGAGATCGATGGGCGTTCCTGAGCAAGCGCCTGTTGGGTGGCTCTGGAACGGCGTTCAATGAACGAGCGGCCTGAACGCTGCCTTAGTTGTAAATCACTAGACGACAATATTCAGCAAATCCGAGTTGCCGATATAACTGTTCGGCCATTGAGGAGGATATCAGCGTCGCAATCTCATATCCATTTTGATGTGCGTCATTCAGCGCCTGATGCGTAATCGCGCTGGCAATGCCTTGATGCCGGAACGCTGGCAGAGTTGCTACTTCGTACACTCCCACCACACCAGCAGCACCAAAGCTCGCAGCACTCGCGACCGGCTGATTGGCTTGCCAGCCGAGATAGAGCCTGAGTGGCTGTGCAGAGCGGTAGTCTGTAGCGCTGAACAGCGCGAGTAGTTCGGCTCCAATCCAGTCAGGGGCGCCGTTACTTTCAGCATAGATACTAATCCATATCGCAAGCATCGCTGGATCAGCCACAGTCGTCACATGCAGCCGATGGGGAGTTACTGGTTGAAGTGCAGACAGATTCAGCGCCATGCCGGGCAGGTTAGCGGTTTCGGTGAGTTGATATTGGCTCAGATGCACGATTAGGTCGGGCGAGCTTCGTGCTGGGTTAAATATCCAAGAAGGACGGGCGTGCTGCTGCTGGAAGTAGGCCATTGTAGTCTTGATGGTGTTGGCAAGTGTGGCTGCGGGAGGATAAGGTCTCAGAATGCCGGTAAACGGCAAAGTTGGAATACGACTAATCACCCACAGCAAGCCTGTGTGGTCGTTGAGTTCAGCCAAAGGTGTTGCGCCAAAGAAGGCCGCATAAGCACACAAATTGTCCTCGATTGCGGTCGCGATCGGAGTCAATGCGGCATCATCAGTAGGCAACATTTTCTCGACCTCTTTCTCAACCTCGCCTGTATTGAAGAGTATACGCTGAGACGCAGCGATTGAGAAACCATCAAAAGGATGAGATCACAATGATGAGCCGCCCAACGGTTTGGCATTCAGTTGCCGCGAGCGCACCCCAACGAGCCTTCAAAAAGCCTTCGATCTCGCGCGCGAAGCGGTCAACTGCAATGCCGTGTTGGGCGCGAAGCTCATGCCGCACGCCAGCGTTCGTATGTCTAGGGATAGCCAATGGGACAACCTTATAGGGTTTCAGATGTAAATGGTTTCCGATAGAAAATGTGCTGCTTGACTTCGCGGAAGCCGACACGTTCGTACAAACTGCGTGCGCCTTGCCCGTCATCTGCATCGGTAAAAAGTCGCACTTGCGCCATTCCGCGTGCATGTAAGACATTGAGCGCATGTATCATCAGCCCCTGAGCGATACCGCGTCGCTGCCATGCTTTACGGACAGCAACTTCAGGAATCGTACCAACGCCCTTATGAATGCGTGACAAAACAAAACCAACAACGTCATCGTCAACCCACGCAACATGGCAGAGTGCTGGATCAAAGTTCGGCACATCGATGTTATCCGCTTTGAACTCTTGATAATCTTCTTCGCTCTCAACGGTACTTGTCCACAGATCGGCAAAGGCATCCTTCCAAGCGCGATAGACTGCGCGGTAATGGCCCGGTTCAATCGATCGAAGGGTTACTGCTGTTGGCAGTGACACGGGCGGCGATTGATTCAGTGGCTGCAACACCATATCGCTTAATCGTCGTACTGCGGTGTACTGTTCGTGCTGCATCAGCGCATCGGCTTCGCGTTCTGTCGTCGACACGTTTGTGGCAAACGTTGTTTGCCCAGACGATTGCTCGTCTGCTGCAATGGCACGGATACGTTGCTGCGCCCAGTGCAACATGCACTTCCCAATGCCTTTGCCCCGCCAGTGTGGTAAAAGGTAGCCGAGGTGCAAATAAACGCGGACGCCTGTTGCTTCTGCCCAGCGCCAGAAAACGTGGTTATACCCAACAATCTGGTTATCAATCTCGGTCAAGAGCAGATCAGGGCTATCGCGTACAACGGACTCGGGAAATGTAGATGCGACATCCTCGGCTGTCGGCACATCCTCACGTGCTGATAAGAGATCGACGCGATCCCATTCGCGCGACCCTTCACGGACGGCGGCTATCTGCTGGTAATCATGCACATCGTGCCATGGACGGAAACGGAGGCCAGGGATAGTTGGCGCGTTCGGCAATATAACGAACTCAGTGTTGTCCATTGGTTCCTCTTACCTCATATGATGGCTCGGGATTTGCACACAAAGTATAACACCTTCCAATTGAGAAGGCGATGATGGATCGCGCCCAACGTCTTGCGCTTCAGCGGCGGCGCGTTCGAGATCTAGATGGCAGTCGAGCCGAAGCCACGCTTCAAAAAAGCTCCGATCTCGCGGGCGCCAAGCGCCGTCCGCTGCAACCGCCCATGCGCCAGAGCGCATGTCAGTACGGCAGGAACTCCCATCATAGTGGGAGATCGATGGGCGTTCCTGAGCAAGCGCCTGTTGGGCGGCAGGATTGATAGATCGATCAACAGGCACAACACGATCAGCTTGCCTGGGATCACTTGGCACACGCAGGCGCCCGAATGCCTGTCCGCACCCGATGTGTTTGAGCCAGCCACCCCAGCACACGATCGCGTTCGGATGCGCTGCCCATCGCGATACGCTTGCCTGAGATTAGGCCAGCACGCGATGGCGTTCGAGTGCATCATCATCAGTTGCACCTCGTGAACGAGACCACGTTCTAACTGAAGGCCGCCCAACGGCTTGCGCATTAGCCGCCGCCCCTGCGAGGAAAGCATCAATAAATCGGGAAAGCACTCGTCAAAATTCCAACGATCTTGAGCGCACCGGCAGGGGCGGTCGGCTACATGCGCGTGTTGGGTGGCGGCTGCGGCTTTGCTGCATTAGGACACGATAAAAGACTGGTTCCGAATTATGCAACAACGCCGCTACCCATACATCGTCCGCAGCCGCGCCGTGATCTCATGCAGTTTGCCCCGGACCCATGTATGACCTTCGATCTGCTGCAATCGTAGCGTTTCTACTAACGACACCCCTAATGACCGCGCCTGGTAGATCCTCGTCCGGAATTGCGCATCCGCACTCGGGTCCAGCGGGCCATAGGTATCCCAAAAGCTGGCCGACTCTGCTGGGGGACTCAGACTTAACCGGATGAGGGTCCAATCGTACGGTGGCTCGCCCCACGAGGCAAAGCCCGTATCAAGCACTCCAACAATCTGTGGGGCATCACTGATCCAGTCGACTAACACATTCTGATGCCAGAGGTCGCCGTGGAGCAGATGCGGCTGTGTAATCGCGTCGAGGATGTGCGCGTGTGTTTGTGCAATCGCCAAAACAGCCCGCACGTCACCGCTATCAAGTTGATACTGCTCTAGCATAGCCACAACCCGCTCAAGTGCGTTGATAATCGCTTCACTCCAGGTTCGAAAGGACCCGCCTCCAGCACCGAATGCTTGGCCAGTCACCGCGTGAATCTGCCGCGTGATCGTTCCAAGTTGGCGGTACAATGCTGTTTGCTGTTCGGTGGTGAGGCGGTCGTGCAAATCTGACCACGGCGTACCACGAATATAGGTCTGGAACAGATAATCCCGATCGAGCAGTTGGTGGGTGAAATCGGCCATGACTGTCTGCGGCAGGAGTGAGGCAACCGGCGCAAAAAACGGCTGCATGGCGTAAAGTAAGCATAGCTGATATGAGGGGCAATATGTCTTCACAGAAGTTATTCTGATGCTTTCTGTCAAAAATACACTATGAGAGGGATGTCATCTGCTCATGGAGCGGCGTAAGTAAAAACATGGCTTCAGAAAGCCATCTATTGCACCGGTTGCCCCTCGTGTCACCTTCGCTTATTCTACCCCTAGCTGCGTAACATGAGTTGCTGGAGCGAGCGCACTTTGCGCCGCTCGCCGTTCCGTTCGGCCTTGAAGATGCGCTGTCTCAGGTTGCGAACACGCCGGTTGACAGTCCGCCAGTCGATGGCGTTCCAGGCCAGGGGTCCCTCG
>WNGB01005530.1_pt1 | contig 18851 bp, 11 predicted proteins | sample 5400681 | NCBI WGS metagenome assembly WNGB01 (sample SAMN13153367, study PRJNA577476) | soil metagenome | isolation source: 115 cm soil or saprolite under grassland replicate 2 | place: USA:California | collected 2016-06-15
AGCCAGGGGAACAGCACGGGATAGAGCGGGTCGCCGGTCTCCACGTACGCTTTCGCATACCACGGCAGCGCCAGGGCGACCGTCGGCACGAGCAGGAGCGCAAGAGCGGGGGCGAGCTCCCGTCGCCGCCGTCGGGATTCCAGGGCGAGCAGGAGGGCGATGCAGACGGCGCCCAGGAATCCGTTGAGCTTGGCCCCGGCCAGGGCGCCGCACGCCATTCCGGAAGCGGCGAGCAACGCCGGCCGTCCGCGGTCCCGCCACTCCGCGTAGAAAGCGAAGGCGACGAAGAACAGCACCATCGGCACGAGGTCGACGTAGGCGTACTGCGCCTCGTAGTGGACGACGCCGTTGGCAAGCACCAGTCCTAGGGCCAGAGGCGCGAGGACGAGCGAGGTGCGGCGCCGGGCTTCGCGCCACAGCGCGACGAGGAGCAGAAGCAGCATCGACCAATGCACCAGCTTCGCCAGGACGTAGTCCTGCCCCAGCATGGCGAGCGTGTAGAGCATCTGGCCGTTGGCCGGCCAGTGCGAGTAGTGGTTGAAAGGCACGGGCCGGAAGCCGCCGTGTTCGAGCCACAGGCGAGGCAACGTCAGGTGGGCCACGTCATCGTCCCAGCCGATCTGCGGCGATGTGGCGAGCACGAGGAGCGCCGTCATCACGAGCGCGACCATGTCTACGGCGATCACCCACGCCGCCGCCGTCGCCCCGGTGGGACCAGGCTCTTGAAGACCGTCCCCCTCCGAGTCGGGCGGCGGCTCGACGCGGCGGATGAACGCGTTCGTGACGACGATGGCCACCGCGGCCACGGCCACCGGGGCCAGACGCAGCGCGCCCAGGGCGGCCAGGACGAAGACGAAATAGGCCCACCCGATCGCGCCGGCGAGCACGCGCTCCGTCGTGGAGAAGGGCCGCCCGAACCGCGAGCGGACGACGTGTTCGACGATGCGCCCGCTGGCAACGAAGAGGAGACCCAGGATCGCCAGGCCGAAGACGTGCGAAGCGATGTGAGCCATGGGTCGGACGTTCGCGTGGAGGACCCGCCGGAACCCGGCGGCGCCGGAGGATCTCGCGAACGGCGGGCGTGGTCAACGTCCTCGCTCTTGGCGCTTGGCGCCTTTCCGGCGGTTGCGGTAGGTTTCAGGTCTTCGCGGCCGGGAACCAGGATGAGATCACGGGAGGAAGGCGAACGAGGCGACGTCCGTCGAATCCCGCGGCCCTGGTTCGTCCTCGGCGGCATGCTCGTTGCCGGGACGGTGTTCCGGCTCTACCTCGTCCGCGGTCACCACGTCCCCGCCGGTGACGGCCTTCAATACTGGACGCTCTCCCAGGAATTGCTCCGGGCGGGACGGCTGGCCTTCGGTCCGCCGCCGGCGCCCCTGACCTTCACGCGGATGCCCGGATACCCGCTCTTCCTCGCCTTCGTCGCCGTCTGCCAGTACCCGGCGGACCTCGAGACCCATCTGGTGTGGGCCACGCGCGCGAACGCGATCCTCGGCGTCGCCACCGCCGCCCTCGCGTTCGTGATCCTCCGGGCTCGCCGCTTCTCGTGGGCGGTTGCCTTCGCGGCTCTGGCCGGGGTCCTGCTCTGCCCCCTGCTCTTCATTCTCGCGTCCTACGGTCTCTCCGAGACCCTGGCCACGTTCCTCACGACGTTGGAGATCCTGCTCGCCCTCCGCACGCTCCGCTCGGCGCGCCTCCGGGACGCCTCCCTCACCGGGTTCGTCGCCGGAGCCGCTCAGCTCGTGCGGACGGATGCGGCTCTCGTGCTGCCGGCGGTCGTGGTGGCGCTCTGGTCGAGCGAGGCTCCGCGTCGCCGGCGTGTCGGCCTCCTGGCCGTCTGTCTGGGCGCCGCCGCCCTCGTCTTCGCCCCCTGGCCCCTCCGTAATCTCGTGCGCTTCGGCCGTCCGTATCCAACCGCCTGGCAGTGGCGGACGCTGACCGACGGCCGGCCTCTGCCGACCGGCCTCCTCGCCTGGGCCCGTACCTGGGCCACGGGCGCGGAGAGCGAGGCCTTTCTCGATTTCGTGTTCGCGGCGGAGGCGCCCGTCGACCTGAAGAGCCCCGAGATGATGCGGGACTCGATGTACGACGACGGGGCGGAGCGCGCGCGCGTCTACACGCTCTTCTGGCGCTACAACCGGCACGGGCTCACGCCGCCGATCGATAGCGAATTCCGAAAGCTCGCCTCCGAGCGCGCCCGCCGCGCTCCGCTGCGCACCTACGTCGTCCTGCCGCTGCGCCGCCTGCTGGCCGTCTATCGGCCCGTACCCGAGCACGAGCTCACCATGAACGCGCCCTGGCTGGGCCTGCCGAGGTTCCGGCCCAACGTCGGCTATTGGGACTTCACGGTCTACGGCCTGGCCGGGGTGGGCCTCGCCGGCCTGCTGCGCGCGACCGCCCCCGCCGGCCATCGCCGGATGGCGCTCGTCCTCGCGGCGGCCATCGTCTCCCGCAGCCTCCTCGTGCCAGTGGTGGTGCCGCTCGCGGTTACGCAGCGGTTCCTGGCCCAGGTGTATCCGCTGTTGATCGTGCTGGCGGCGATCGGAGCCGGCTCCCTGGCCGGAGCTCTCCTCAACGTCCGCACGCGGCTCATGAGCCCGGCGACCGGCGCCCCGGCACCTCCTCCGTAGCGCGCGCGGGCCGGAACTCCGGCCGCGTCAGACGGCACCGCAACAGGGTGTACAGCGCAGCCAGACCATCCCGCCACGAGATCTTCTTGCCCTCGTCGGCCGTCCGCGGGCGATAGGAGATGGGGACCTCGGTGATCCGCTGGCCGACCTGCAGCAGCCTCGCCGTCAGCTCCGGCTCGATGTCGAAGCTCACGCACCTGAGCTTCAGGCGCCGGACGACATCCACCCGGAACACCTTGTAGGCGGTCTCCATGTCCGTGAAACGGGAGCCGAACAGGAGGTTCGTGGCGAGCACGAGGAGGCGGTTGCCGAGACGCGTGCGCAGCGGGACGTTGCGGGCTCGGCCCTTGAACCGCGACCCGTAGACGGCGTCCGCCCGGCCCTCGAGGATCGGCTCCAGCAGCCGGCCGTATTCCTCCGGGCTGAGCTCGAGGTCGGCGTCCTGGATGATCGCGACGTCCCCGGTGGCGTACTCGAGGCCGTAGCGGATGGCCGCCCCCTTTCCCAGGTTGATGAGAGAGGTGTGCACCCTGACCAGTTGGCGGTGCATCGCGTGGACGCGGCTGATCACAAGGGGGCTCGAGTCGGTGGACCCGTCGTCGGCGATGACGATCTCGCGGTCGATCCCGGGAAGGTCGACCGCCATCACCCGCTCGACGACGGCCTGAATGGTCGTCTCCTCGTTGTAGACGGGAATGATGACCGAGAGCTTCATGGGTTCGCACCGCCAGGGCCACCAGTGTCGCGCAAAGTCCGTCTCGACTCACGCATCGCTCGTCACGCACGGGCGGCGCGATCACGGTACACTCTGCCCGCCCGCCGCCGGCCTGGGGGCGTGGACTCCGCGACATGGCCTTCGGCGCGCTGGCGACCCAACGACATCCCGGCCGCCGGCCTCTACCCGTCCCGGCGGCATGGATCGCGTGCGGGCTCCTGATCGCATCGGCCTTGGGCGTGTGGACCCACCGCCTCGGCGTGATCGACCTCGACGACGCCGCCTCCAACGAGGTGATCTTCGCGCGCCGCCCGCTCCTCGAAGTGGTGGGAGACGTCCCCTGGAGCGATCAGTCCCCGCTCGCCTTCGTGCTCCTCCACTTCTGGCGGAGGCTCGGCGAAGACCCCGCCACCATCAAGGAGCTCAACCTCGTCCTCCTGGCCGCCTCCCTGCTCGTGTTCCACGCCGTGGCCCGGCGTCTGTGCCCGCGACCACGGGTCGCGCTCGGCGCGATCGTGCTGGCGACGCTGTCGCCGGCGTCCCTGTGGGCGGCGCGCAACGGCCGGATGTACTCGCTCCAGATGCTGCTGTGGATGCTCGCGCTCCTCTTCATGGCCCGCTATGCCGAATCCCGGCGGCCTCGGGATCTCGCCGGCATCGTGCTCGCCGCGCTCCTGGGAACCTACAACCACTTCATCGGGTTCGTGTCCACGGCCACCGTGGTGCTCTGGCTGGTCGTCGAGGCCGTGACCCAGTCGCGGCTGGAATCGCCCGCGGATCGCTCGCGCGCGCTGCGCCAGCGGCTCGGCCCTCCGGTGGCCGCCGCACTGGCCCTCCTCGTCCTCGCGGAGCCCGAGACGATGCGGTTGCTCGCGGTCCTCCGGGCGCCGCCACCGGTGGTCGCCGGGCAAGCCCTCCCCGGGGGATGGCTGCACTACCTGGACGCCGTGAGCTCGTTCTGGTTCATGAACACGGGATGGGGACGGCTGGAGCCTCACGCCGCCGCCCTCCGAGCGGCCTGTCTCGCGAGCGCCTATCTCCTTTTCGTCATGGGGCTGGCACGGGGCAGCGGGCGGCTGAAACGGCTCGTCCTCATCACCGTGCTCTTCCCCCTGGTCGTCATCGGCTTCGCCGCCGGAACCATGGATTTCCGCGACCGGCATCTCCTCTACCTGCTTCCGCTCGTGTGGCTCGCCATCGCCAACGGCGCGCTCGCCGGTGAAGCCGACGGGGGGCTGCCGATTCCGCGACCGCTGGCCGCGGCGGCCATCGCCCTGCTCGTCGCCGTCAGCGCCGCCTCGGCCTGGCTGGTGTACTGCAAGCTGCCGGAGCGGTACGTCGAATGGACCAAGCTCGTGCGGGGCGTGCTCCAGGTTTCTCGGCCGAGCCGCGCGGTGTACATGGTTCCCAGTCCTTTCACGGGAACGCCCGAGCTCATCGCCTCCCGGCTCGCCCCACGCAGCGGCTTCGTCATCCGGCCCCTCACGGAGGAGGCACGGCTCGAGTTCCTGGCCGCGGCGTCCGAGAAGCGGGACTGCGTGTTCCTCTGGCAGGAGGGCACGCCCCACAATCCGGAGCAGGACTGGCGAGCGCACTACCTCGGCCGTCTCGGCTACCGGCGGCTCTTGCTGTCGGCGGCCGGCGCCACCGCGGAGGTCTTCACCGCCGGCGAATGGCCCGAATTGTCCTCGGTGAGCCGGCATCCCGCGCGCACGTCCTCGCGTGTGGCGATGGAATGGGCACGAAAGCGGCTGCAGGATCCCTCCCGATGGCGAGACACGTCCTCCCTCGGCAGGGCTTTGGTGGCCCGGGTCGAGGCCGATGGGACGGCGCGGGAGTCCAGGTTCTTCATGAGCCAGGGAGGAGAAAGCGGATACTGGCGCCTCACCCCCGCCGACCAGGACCGGGTGGAGCAGGTCAGGACGACGCTGGGCGGGGTCGAGGCGGAGACGCTCGTCGCGCGCGCGACGGACTCCTCGCTGCTCCTGATCGTCTTGCCCGCCCTGGACACGCCGGAGGCTCTTCGCCTCACGTGCGGCGCCTGGCCGGTGTCATCGTCCGGTCAGCGGGGCGTGGTCTCGGCCGAGGTATTCGTCGCAGACGAAGAAGCCACCGTCGCCACCTGCCCCCTGGGACGGTCGGAAGCCACGATCGCCGAGACCTCCCACGCCGCGAATGGTCGTCCGGTCACGCTGGCGCTGAGCTCGGTGGGCATGGATCGCGCGGATGTCCTCCTGCGCCTGGAGCCGATCCGCCACCCGCCGGCACGAGAGGACGGCGGGCTCCGGACGCCGCCGCCCGTAGCGCCGGCGCGCGCGGGCACGCTCAAGGACGAGCTCGGCCGGCTTCGCGCCTATCGGACGAGCGCTTCCGGCTTCGGCCACGTCCCCGGCCGTTTCCAGAGTTCGCCGCGACCCGCCGCCGTGATGCATGAAGTCACCGATGGCGGGAACGCCGGGGGGATCGGCCCGCGGTGGGAGCTGGGCGAGCTGCCATGGGATGCCGTCGGCCTCACACTGCAAGAGAGCAACCATCGCCCGCGCTGGGGACTCTGGGCGCATCCGAAGGACGGGACGAGGCTCGTCATCGAAGCCGACGACGTCGTGCTTCCGCACGGCCTCGCCGGCTTCTACGGCCTCACCGACTTCTCCATCGAACAGGCGCAGGCCGCCGGCTTGACGGACCCGATCGAGTTCCGTGTGCTGATGGCCGGCCAGCTCCTGGTGGCGCAAGCGGTCCCGCGGGTCCGTGGCTGGACGCCCCTCACGATCGCGGCGCCGGAGGGGGTCCGTGGCCGCCTCCGCGTCGAGGTCGCGGGCGCTCGCGACACCTGGGCGCATTTCGTGTTCGACCTCTGGCCGCGTTGAGAGCGGCCCTCAGCGCGCCGTCGGCCGCGCGTAGAGGAGGTTCATCGGCACTTCGTCCACGTAGACGCCGTTCCTCGGTCGTGCCGTGCCCCACTCGTTCCATATCCGGTATTCGTCGTCCGTGTAGGGCCGCTGCTGGTCACACATCGCCCAGTCCGCCTCCTCCACCCGCCAGGCGTAGGTCAGGTCGGAGCGCAGGAGTCCCTCCCGCCGGTACATGTCGTAGGAATCGGGATTCGTGCGGTGGAAGAAGACGGCCGCCCCCGGCGCCGCGTGGCCGTCGAGGAAGTCGAGGTTGCCGCGGCTCGTGTATCCCCAGAAGTTCCGCAGCATGCCGTGCTCGGCGGCCCCCCGGACGCTGCCGATGAGCTCGTTGTAGAACCCGATCCCGTAGGGATGGACGAGAGCGATGCCGAAGACGCCGGGCAGGGCGACGGCGAGCGCGGTCGCGGCGTAGGCGAGCCGCGACGTCGCGAGGCGTGATGCCGGCCCCAGGCTCCCCCACCTCGCCATCAGGCGGTCCAGCTCCGCCGCGGCCAGGATGGCCAGGGGCGGCATCGCCGTGAACCAGTGCTTGACCCCTCCGAAGATCGGCACCCCCGGCAGCGTCATCACCACCATCGGCCCGAGGCCGGCGCACAGCAGGAGGAGGCGCGTCGATCGGGGATCGCGCGCGTCGTCGTCCCCTGCGGACGGCCAGCCGCCCACGAGCCCGATCTCCAGGACAAGGCCGCGCGCGGCGGCGGCGGCCATCAGCGTCAGCGTGGGCAGGGGCACGGTGACCGCCGTCATCACGAACACGAAGCTCCAGGGGAACGGGGGCTCGGTCAGGATCCGACCGAAGTACTCGACCGGATAGTGCTCGTGGCGAAGGTGGAACGACAAGTAGTCGGCGAGCCTGGCCAGCGGGTGATGCCAGAGGTAGGGCCAGTGGGCGAAGAACACCACGGGGCCGAGCGTCGCCATGGCCAGGAAGGCCAGGGAGGCCGGCGGGCCGTCCGCCTTCCTCCCGGACGACCAGAGGCGGAAGGCACGGATCGAGGCATGGACGGCGAGGACGGCGGGAATGAAGAACGCGTTGAGCTTCGTGGCCAGCGCGAGCCCGAACGCCGCCCCCGTGAGGATGCTCCACATCCCGCTCCGCAGGCCCAGCCAGTAGGCGTAGACCACGACCATCTGCATCGCGGTGATCGGGACGTCGAAGCACGCGAGGTGAGCGTCGTGGAACAGCCGGGGGAGGCCCAATAACAACGCGGCGGCCACCAGCCCGACGCGCCGCGAATAGGCCGCGGCGGCGAAGAGATGGACGACGGCGACGAGCAGGCCCGCCATCATCATGGCCGGCAGCCGGTACGCCGTCGAGTCCCGGAGCAGGCCAAGGCCGTCGTGGAAGAGCTGCCACGAGAGGCCGAACAGCGTCTTCATCAGCGCCGGGTGCTCGGTGTTGTAGCCCCAAGCGCGCACGATGGCGGAATCGCCGAACACGTCGCCGATCCGGCCGCGCGTGAGGTTCCGCGCCGCTTCGTCGATCCAGGTGCGGTAGAGGTCAGCGGCCCGGAAGTAGTACCCCTCGTCGCGCGTGAACCCCACCCCGCCGACGCTGGCGAGAAGAACGGCCGTCGTGGCCAGCGCGAGCAGGGCGGCCACGGCGAGATCGAGTCGGTCGGGTCCGGCCGTCGGCGGGGGCGGCGTCAGCCTCGTGCCTCGGCGCGGAAGCAGAAGTGACGAAGGCGGTCGTCGGTGGTGGCGATCTTGAACGTCACGCGATGGAGGCCGGCCCCCAGGGCCTGCGTATCGATCCGCTCCTCCGAGAACTCCGCGGACGCGTCGAAGAAGCGTCGCGCGAGGGGCCGCTGGTCGACCTCCACCGTCAGCTCGACGGGCGCGCCCCGGCCGAGGGCCGAGGGCGTGAAGCCCGCGCCGAAGGTCAGGCCACGCCCGAGCGGCACGCGATCGAAGTCGATCGTCAGCACGGCGCCGGAGACGGGATGGGCCCAGATCACCCGCCGCGGCTCCCCCGCCATCTCGAAGATCTCCGGTCCGACGTAATTCCATTCCGCGGCCGAGCAGCGCCAGACTCCTTGCCGGCCGGCGGCGCACTCGTTCCGCTCGTCCGCCCGCTGGAGCCAGACGCGCGCGTCCGCGAGCCGCTCGCGGAAGTCGTACAGCACGGGGGCCGGTGTGCGAACGGCATAGAGGCGGACGTCGATGCGGCCGAACCGCCGCTCCTCCACCAGCCACGCGGAGTCTTCCATGGCGCGGCGCACCCGGTCGCTCTCCTCGGTGCCGAAGAGCGAGAAGAGCCACACGCGACGATAGCGCGTGAGGTCCTCGCGTCCGATATCGCGGAAGGCCTCGAGCGGCAGATCGCCGAGGTGCTCGCGGACGCGCGTGGCCCAGAACGGATTGGCGTCGACGAGATCACCCTCGGCCCAGCGCGCGCGGATGTGCGCGGCCGCCGCCTCGTAGTCGGGGGCGGCGGGCCGCGACAGCGGCAAGCGGGCGTAGGTCAGGTAAGAGGAGATGACGGAGAGCGCGAGAAGCACCGAGAGCGCCCCGTCGACCCAGGCACGCGGCGGCACACCCGGCGCGACCCTCACCGAACCGTCAGGGGGAGGCGAACAGCCTCAGCGACCCCTTCTCTGGCCGGCGCCGAGGGTGCGGCTGGGCTGGAACTGCGCGTCCGCCGGCGGCAGGAAGGTGTCCGCCGGGGGCAGGAACGTGTCCGCGGGCGGCGGCAGGAAGGTGTCCGCCGGGTGGAACGAGTCCGCCGGCGACACGTCCGTGGAGAACATCGTGTCCGCGGGCCGCGTGTCCGTGGACAAGCCGACGTCGCTGGGCGGCGGAGTCGTGGGTGACGGACAGTTCTTGCAAGGCCGCAGGACCGATTGCAGGACGCCAATCGGCAGCGCCGGGCTGAGGATCAGGCTCGTGCCACCCGCGGCGGAGACACGCTCCATCGCCGTGACGACCTGCGGACAACCGATCTCGGCCGGGAAACCACCCTCACCGGACGCGGGCTCCACGAACACCGCGGTCCGGAACTCCGACACCGGCTTGACGTTGATCGCCGCCGTGGACTCGGCGGCGGTGCCGCCCGTCGCATCCCTTTCCACGACTCTCGTCAAATCCGCCGAGCCGTCGAACACGGCGGAGACGGTCTCCTTCGGCGGGAGCGACAGTGTGGTCGTGTCGACCACGCGCCCCAGGCGGTCCAGGAACTCGACTCTCACGTTGAGGGGCTCGCCATCGCCGTCCACAAAGCTCGTGTGGACGCGCACCGATTCCTTCGCGGCAAGGCGGAGGAGCGAGAAGTCCGCGCGGCAGGTGACGGTCTCGTCCTGGGCTTGCGCCCGGCCGGTGCGGACGAAGCCGCCGACGAGCACTCCGAGGGCAATCGCGAACGTTCCCAGGGTCATCCACAGGAGATTGCGAGGCTTCACCTGACCTCCTCCGCATCGCGGTGCCACATGAGCCGGGGCAATTGGGACGGCCGGAGCATAATACGCCGTTTCCGGGGCCCGTCAACGGTCCGGCGCATATGCAGGAATCGGCCCGACCACGCCTCGGCCCGCCGACACGTGCCCGGGCCACGGCCTGGGCCGGCCTCGCCCTCGCCGGCGGCGTCCTGCTCGCGCACGCGCGCCACTTCGACTTCCTGACCGACGACGCCTTCATCTCCTTTCGGTATGCCGATAACCTGGTCCGGCACGGCGAGCTGACGTTCAACCCGGGCGAACGGGTCGAGGGGTACACGAACGTCCTGTGGACGATCGGCCTCGCCCTCGTCCTCCGTCTCGGCGGCGATCCCGCGGAGTGGAGCAAGAGCCTGGGCATCGCGTTTTCCGAAGGGACCCTGGTCGTCCTGTTTCTGTTCTCGACCCGGGCGAGGACGCCGCCGGCGCGCCGGCCGGAATGGGGCGTGCTCGCTCCGCTGCTCCTCGCCCTCGCCTCCCCGTTCGCGGCCTGGTCGGAAGGAGGGCTCGAGACGGCGCTCTTCACGTTCCTCGTCACGGCGGCCGCGCTTCGACACGTCGTCGAGCTGGACGGCCCGCGGCGACCCTGGTCGGCCGTCCTCCTCGCGCTGGCGACACTGGCACGGCCCGAAGGCGCGCTGCTGTTCGCCGTCATCGCCGTCCACCGGATCGTGCATGCCACGGCCTCCGGGCGCCGGTCCGCCATGCGGTCGTTCGCGGGATGGGCATCGCTGTTTGCGGGATTGATCGTCCCCTACTGGGCCTGGCGGTGGGCCTACTACGGCTACCCACTTCCCAACACGTACTACGCCAAGACCGGACCGCCCCTGTGGGGACCGGGCTGGCGGTACGTGGGTGCGTTCATCGCCGATACGCACGTCTGGGTCGCGCTGCCGCTGCTCGCCATCCCGTGGCCGGAGAGGCCGGACGCCACGAAGCTGAAATCGCTCCTCGTCGTCGTAATGGCCCCTTGGACGGTGTACGTCGCCGCCGTCGGTGGCGACTTCATGGGCTCGTACCGGTTCCTCGTGCCCGTGCTGCCGCTTCTCGCGCTCATGGCGCAGGAGGGCCTCGCCCACCTGTCCCCGGCGGAGTGGATCCGGGCCCATCGCCGTCGGCCGGCCCTGGCGGCCGCGGTGCTGGCGCTCCTGGTCGTCGCCGACGCCGTGCACAACTGGCGGATGACGGGGCGCGCGCTCGAAGTCGACAGCCGCCAGGGTGTCGACTCGATCGGATGGCTGAAGCAGTTCGTCACCCAGACGTCGGCGATCGGACGATACGTCGCCCTCGAGTACCCTGAGGGGACGACCCTCGCCACCACCGCCGCCGGCGTCATTCCCTACTATTCGCGAATGCCGACCATGGACATGCTCGGCCTCAACGACGTCTCCGTCGCGCATCAGGTGCCGGCGACCGGCGATCGGCCGGGACACCGCAAGGTCGCGCCCGAGGACTACGTGCTCGCTCGGCATCCGCACCTGCTCATCGCTCACCCCTGGATCACGGCGGAGCCGCCCGTCCTGGCCGACGCGGATCTCCGCTACTGGCGCGACCACGGTTATGCCTTTCGGACCGTCGCCGTTCCCGGCCTGCACCCTCCCTTCTGGTCGTACCTCGAGGCCGAGGGCACCCCGCGCCTCGAGACCCGCGCCCGGCCGTGACGGTCACCGGGCGCCCGCGGGTGCGCGGAATCTCTCGCTTCGCGATCGCCTATCTGCTCCTCGCGCCGCTCTACGTCGCGCCCCTGGTCGCGACGCGCTTCCTCCCCGCCTTCGACCTGCCCCATCACGTCGCTCTCGCCGACGCCCTGGCCAAGGCGGGGCCAGGCTCGCCGTACGCGCGGCTCTACGTCATCGATCTCGCGCTGGCGCCCTTCGACACTCACTTCGCATTGCTGGTGCTGCTCTCGAAGGCCATGTCGCTCCGCGTGGCGGCGAAGGTGCTCGTGGGCATGCAGGTCCTGCTCCTCCCTCTCGCCTGCGCGCGCCTGCTCGCGGCGCGCCGGCGCAGCACGGTCCCGGCGCTGCTCACCTTCCCGCTCGGCTTCGGGATGCCCGTCCATTACGGACTTCTCGCGTTCGTGGTGGCCCTGCCGATTCTCGTCTGGGCCCTGGCGGAGGCGGCCGACGAGAGGGCCTGGATCGATCGCCCCTGCCGTCAGGCCGTCGTTCTGGGAGCCGCGCTCCTGGCGCTGTTCTTCGCGCATCTCGAGGCCTACCTGATCGGAGTGGTCACGGCGATCGTGGCCGTTGCGCTCCATTCCGGGGCAGCGCCAAGGCGCGCCCTCGGGCTGGGCGCCGCACTCCCCTCCCTGGGTGCCCTGTTCGTGTACGGCCTGCACGAACGCGCGACGGGCCCTTCGCTCGCCGGCGCGTTCGCGGAGGCGGCGATGGCGCAGATGCGCGCCGAGGGCGTCCTCGGCCGCCTGGTCCTGCGGACGGGCGCGCTGCCCATCCACCTCCTGCGCGGCTTCAACGACGGCCTGGACGTCGTCGCCTCCTGCGTCTTCTTCGCCGCCGTCCCGGTGCTTTGCGTCATGGCCGGGCGTGTTCGTGACGGCGGAGACGCCGACGATCGCCCGCGCGCCGCCGCCGGCATCGCCCTGGCCCTGGCCGCGCTCGCCGCCTACTACCTCCTGCCCCACCACGTGCATCCGCACGCGCACAGCATCTATCCGCGCTTCGCCGTCCTCGTCGCCGTGATCGCCCTGCTCGCCATTCCCGCGCGGCTGACCCTCGCTCGCTCGGCCATCCTGAACGGCCTCACGACCGCTCTCGCCTTCATCACGGCCTGCTACGCGGGCATCCTCTGGTACGAGTACCGGCAATTCGGCCGCGAGCTGACGGACTTCGAGGAGGTCCTGCGCGACGTCCCCCCGGGGCATTCCGCCGCCGGCCTCGTCTTCGACGCGAGCTCGCGCGTCATGAACGTCGAGGGCATCGTGTCGGGCTTCCCGGCCTACTACGTCACCGAGCGGCCCGCCGCCACGAGCGCGACCTGGCTGTACTACTGCGGGCAGCCGCACCTGCCCTGCCGGCTGCGGGACCCGGATGCGCCTCCGGCGCTTCCCCACTTCATGCAGCCGGAAGCGCTGGACCCGGGCCGGGCGCTGACCGCCGTCGACCTCTTCCTCGTCCGCGACGGGCCGGCCGCAGACGAGATCTTCGGCGCGCAATCGGATCGCGTCCGCCTGATCGCCCGCCACGGCCGCTGGCGCGCGTTCCGGCGGCGCTGACCGCGCTCACCGTCGGGGCACGGGTTCCCACGTGCTCCTCACGAAGCGCCACATGCCGTCGGCCTCCGCTCCGCTGCGGGGGAAGCGGCCGTAGCCGGGGAACACGATGAAAGCGGCGAGGGCGGCCGCGACCACGGTCGGCCACCATTGGCGCCCGGGGCGCCCTCCCAGCAGCGCGAAGCTCAGGGCGGCGACCGCGAGATAGAGCGGCCCGAGCGAAGGCAGTCCCGTGAGGCCGCAGAGCGTGCCCAGCGAGTGGGGCGCGAGGCCCTCGCGCAGCGCCCTGACCGCGATCTCGTGCACCGGATTGCGCAGGGTATCCGGCCAGTGCGGATACGTGGTGGCGGCCAGCGCGTGGATGATCACGCCTACGAGCACCAGGGTGTGGCCGGCCACGCGCCCGGCGGGTCGCTCCCCGACCGTGGAGAGGCCCGCCCCGGCCAGCCAGCCGAAGAACGGCATGGCCACGGCCAGGTAGCGGGGGCCGACCGCCCACCCGCCGCGCGTGATGCTCGGCTCCATGGAGCCGACGAGCAGGACGTATCCGGCGGCGATGGCGAGGGCCACGCCGGCTTCATGTCCCACCCGCGCCCGCGCGCTCGCGCTCCGGAAGATCGCGATGACGCCCACGATGGCGAGGAGGACCCACGGGCTCAGGACGACCAGCCCGTTGTCGGGGGCCAGGAGCGCGATCCAGAACGCGAAGCGGTTGGGGCCCACGAGGCCGAGCCAACCCTCATGGTGGGCCACGTGAGGCGAGAAGCTGTAGCCCGTCTTCCACGGCGACCCGAAGCACCACCATTGGAACGCGAGCAGCACGACCGCGAAGGGTGCCGCGCCCGCGAGGATCGCCACCGCCGTGCCTCGCCGCCTTGGTGCACCCGCGATGGCGTACCCGGCGACGATCGCCGCCCCGAGAACCGCCTCGTAGTCGCAGAGGACGGCGAGGCCCGACAGGGCACCGACGGCCAGGGCGCGGTAGGCCGGCCTCCGGGTCCCGTCGCGGACGAGTGCCACCGCCATCGCGAACGCGGAGCCTACGGCGGCGGCGGCCGGAGCGTGGGACATGAAGAGGAGCGCATACGGGAACAGCATCGATCCCAGGCCGTAGGCGCAGAGCGCGGCCTTCGCCCCGCGCCCGTCGTCCGCGGGTGCGAAGCGCCGGGCGACCTCGAGGAACACGGGGAGGAACAGCAGCGCCGGCACCGTGACGAGGGTGATCCGGAACAGCCACGTGCAGGCGCGGAGGTCGCCCGCCACTCCGGGTGCCGCCGCGTACGCCAGCGCGTACAGAGGCACCGCGAGCAGGGACAGCCCGGGCGCCTTGTTCGGGTAGTGCCGTCCGTCGGACGCCGTGGCCACGTCGAACGTGGAGCCCATTTCGGGAAGCCGAGCGTCGATGGCGAACGTCCTCCGCTCCACGATCTCCTGCGTCATGAAGATGCGCGGCAGCTCGTTCGCGCTCTTCAGCGCGCCGAAGTACGGAAACGCGTAGAGGTAAGACACCGCGAAGGCCGCGGCGTAGGCAAGGGTGGCGCGCCGGCCGCATCCGGGCGCCCTCGTGCTCATCGTGCGGAGGGAGTGTCCCGCACGTAGAGGGCGGCGAGAGGAACCCCGGGCGCCACCGTTTCCCGGGAGAGCTCGCGGAATCCGGCGGGCGGCGGCTGGTATTGGAAGTGGTTCACGAGCGCATACGCCGCGCGGTCGGGGTCACTCACCGGCCGCAGGTCGGGCCGCAGCCACGCGACGTGGCCGGGATACAAGTCGACATACACGGCCGCGCCCGGCGCCGCCACCGCGTTCAATCGCTCGACGACGGGACCGATGCCCTCGCCCCACCACCCGACGAGGAAACGCCGCCGCTCGAACGCGGCCGCCGGGCCGCCGAAGAGCGCGTTGTAGTAGTCGAGACCATACGGCGCCACGGACAGGCAGGACACCACCGAGCTCCCCACGGCCACCACGAGCGCGACCACGGGAGCGTGTGGCCACCGAAGGCGTCGCGCCGCCGCATCGATGCCGGACGCGGCCAGGAGCGCGGCCGGCGGGAGCGCGGGGAGGATGTAGCGGACCCCGTTCTGCACCACGGGCGAGAACGCGACCAGGAACGGGGACGCGAAGAACAGCGCGCAAACGGCGGTCGCCCGATCGCGCCGCAGCCCGCACAACGCCAGCCCGACCAGCACCGGAACCGTGACCGTGGCCGCGAAGTAGGCCAGCAGGTACGTCTTCGGCACCGGCGCCTGGACGAGGCTCCCGAGGAACCATTCGGGCGCGTGCTGGGTGGTGAGTTTGCCCAGGCTGGAGCGGATGCCGGAGATCGGCCCGTCGATCCACAGCCGCGGCCACACGGCAAACAGCGTGCCCAGGCCGACGAGCGGAGAGGCGGCCAGGCGCAGCCACGCGCGGCGGCTTCGGGGTGGGTCGACCAGGGCCGCCGCCGCCATGGCCACGAAGACGAGGCCGGCGATGAAGCGGGAGGCGAGAGCCAGACCACCGGCGAGCCCGGCGAGCAGGAATCGCCGCCGAACGAAGGCCCAGAAAGCGAGGGTTGCGAAGAAGGTGGAAGGCGTCTCGAGACCGGTGATCTGGCTGTGGGCCACCGCATGGGGGAGGGACGCATACAGAAGGGCGGCGCCCATGCCCACGCGACGGGAGAACAGTTCCCGACCGAGCGCGAAGACGACGACACAGGTCGCGGCCCCGAGGGCGGCCTCCAAGGCGCGCGCCGGACCGTACCCGTCGTGCCACAGTCCGGCCAGGCCGACGAGGTACTTGGCGATGGGAGGGTGCTCGTAGTTCCAGGCCCACGAGGACGGCCGGAAGTCGAACCGGAGCAGGTTGAGCACGTAGTTCCGTCCTGCCGACCAATAGCAGTCCTCGTCCCAGGTCTGCCCGAAGGCGCCGAGCCGCCACCGCCGCAGCGCCATCGCCACCGAGAATGCGGCGACGGCCCCCCACACGTCCGAGCGCGCGGGCTGCCACCGCGGCAGCCGTCCACCCCACAGGCCGAGCGAGAGGCCGCACACGGCGAGGAGCGCCGCGGTCGCGACGGCCGCCTCCTCGCCATCCACGAGGTCGGCCGGCATCGCCCCTGCCGCACAGGGCGCCACCGGCCTCAGCGCCGCCGCCGGGACGTACTCCGGATCGCACCGCCGCCCCGGCGGAATCCAGAACAGGCGCAGGCCGCCGTCGCCCTGGTGCTCGACGCGCACCGCGTGCGCCCCCCCGCGGTAGACGCGCGAAACGAGCGATCGTGCCGGCGGCCCGCTCGCCTCGGCCCGCAGCACCGTCTCGCCGTCGATCGCGAGGCTGGCCCTCGAGCGCCCCATGACGTCGACGAAGAGGACATAGGCGCCCCCGCGGGGGAAGAACCACGTGCCCGTCCAGGCGACGTCGCCGCAGCGCTCGCAATCAATGTCGCGCTGAACCTTTCCATCCGATCGCCGCAGTCCGTGGCTGTCGCTGCGCCGGGCCGCGACGCGCAGGGCCCACCCGCCGGCCATGACGATGAGGAACAGCACCACCGCGACGCGACGGCGCTGCCGATCGAAGTCGTTCGTGGAGGGCATCCCCGCGACCTGTGCTCTAATCGCGCGCAGTTATACCTTGCCCTCCCACGGATCGAGAACCCCGCCCTCTGCCCTGCGCATCGCGGGCGCTCTCACCGTGCTCCTCGTCTTCGCGCAGGCCGGCCTCGGCGTCGTCCGGTTCGCCTCCCATGTGTGGTCCGCCATCACCTTCCCCTACCCCCTCGACTACGGAGAGGGTCCGATCCTCGATCAGGCGGTGCGCCTCGGACGGCTCGAGAACATCTACCCTCGCGATCTCTCGCGCCCGCCGTACCGGGTCTCCAACTACCCCCCTCTGCACCTCGCGCTGCAGGCGCCCCTCACCCGCCTCGCCGGACCGGCATACTGGTACGGTCGCGGTCTGGCCGCGGGCAGCGTCCTCCTCGCCTCCGCCGGCATCGTTCTCGTCCTGCGCGCCCTGGGCGGCGATTGGATCGCTGCCCTCACCGGCGGCCTCCTGCTGCCGTCGTTTCCCCACGTCGTGGATTGGTCGCGGCTCGACCGCGTGGATGGCGTCGCGCTCGCCCTCAGCATGGCGGCGCTCGTCTTCGCGGCGCGTGGCCCGCAGAGCCGGCGGTCATGCCTGATCGCGGCCGCCCTGCTCGTGGCCGCCATCTACACCCGCCAGTCGCACGCGCTGGCCGGCCCTTTCACCGTCTGCCTCTTCCTGCTCGCGCGCGGCTCGCGACGGCGGGCGCTCGAGACGGCGGCGACGATCGCCGCCTCCAGCCTCGTCCTCCTCCTGGCCCTGCAGGTGGCCACGGGCGGGGGCTTCTTCCGGCACGTGGTGACGGCGAACGTGAACCCGTTCTTCTGGCCGCGCGTGTGGCCGTACCTCGTTGAGGTCTGGACCCAGGCCCCCGCCCTCGTGCTCGGGGCCGCTGTCATCACGATCGCGGGCCGGGCCAGTCCCTCGTGGTGGCTGGTGGTTCCCTACCTCGTGGGGGCCACGGCTTCGGCGCTCACCGTCGGGAAGGTGGGCTCCGGCGTGAACTACCTCTACGAGCTCTTCGCGGCGCTCGCGCTCGCCACGGGCGCTCTCCTGGCCTGGACGCGGCGCTGGCCGTGGGTGCGGATCGGCCTGCTCGTCGTCGTGGCCTGGCAGCTCAGGACGCTCGACCGCTGGACGGCCGAGCATCGGGAACGGCCGCTGCGTGCCCGCCTGGCCCAGCGGGAGGAGATCTCTCGTCTGTCGGAGATCGTGCGCACGGCCGACGGTCCCGTGCTCGCCGACGAGATGATGGGCCTCCTCCCCCTCAACGGCCGTCCGGTCTGGCTCCAGCCGTTCGAGTTCCGGCTCCTGGAGTGGGCGGGCCTGTGGCACGAAGACGGCCTCGTGCGCGACATCGAGCGGGCACGATTCGCGGTGATCCTCCTCTACGACCCGCCGGACTTCGACTCGCCGGGGCAGCGGTGGTCGGACCGGGAACGGGAGGCGATCATGCGCAGCTATCGCGCGACGGATCGTTTGGCCGACAACGTCGTCTATCGCCCCCTGCGCTCAGCCGCGACGGCTGCGCTCAGCGGCCCTCCGGCCACATCTCTCGGGCCACTCGTTCGGCGTCTGCGCATCCGAGCCCGTCGTGGTCCATGAGGAAGAACTGCAGCTCGGCGCGCTCGTAGCCGGGCCGGCGGACAAACGGCCGGAGGGTCTCCGACGCCGGGCGCGACGGCTCGCCCTGCACGGCCGCCTGGAGATCCGGATGGAACCACCTCGGGTCGATGCGGCGATACGGCCCGAAGTAATGGGGCAGGAAGAACAGCGTGAAGGCGACGGAGACGGCGACGAGCAGGAGGCCGACCGGCGGCCAGCGCGACCACGCCCGGGCCAGGATCAGCGCGGAGAGGAGCGAGGTGAAGGGCCAGGTCCCGATGGCACGGAGCGCATGGGGCACGCCCTCCCAGCACAGCGCCGCCGGCGCGATCCCGAGAAACGCTCCGAGCAGGAGCAGCCGCGCCAGGCGGCCGTCTTCTCCGGTGAGGCTGGGAAGGGGGCTCGAGCAAGGACGGAGCACACGGCGAGCGGCCTGGCCCGCCACGACGACGAGAGCGAGCACGTCCACCGCGCCCAGGACGCCCGCGGCGCCGGTCGAATGGCGCAGGTTCGCGTCACCCCACAGGAACAGGAAGGTCGGACGGAGGTGCGCGTGTACGTTGTCGAGGAACGTGAAGAGGAGGAACAACGGCTCCGGCGTGCCGCCCCGGAACGGGCGACTCCATTCGCGCCATGGCGCCGAGAAGATCGATAGCTCGTCGATCCGGGCGTTGATCCTCCCGGTGAGCATGAGCAACGCGAGCGGCGCGACCGTCAGGGCGAAGGCGGCCGTGGCCGCCGCGGCACCACGCGTATCCGTCC
>WNGB01007162.1_pt1 | contig 18848 bp, 12 predicted proteins | sample 5400681 | NCBI WGS metagenome assembly WNGB01 (sample SAMN13153367, study PRJNA577476) | soil metagenome | isolation source: 115 cm soil or saprolite under grassland replicate 2 | place: USA:California | collected 2016-06-15
CGGTGCAGGCGCAGCCGACCCGGACGTCGAAGACAGGCGGGATCGTCTCGTTCGCCCAGCAGCTGATCGTCTGCGTCGGCGCCTCGTGCGAGACCGCGAGCAACGCCTCGTTCGCGGCGACCAAGCAGATCAGCTTCGATTCGACGAACTGGAACATCCCACGCACCGTCTGGGTGCGCTCGCTCGAGAACGACCGCGTTGACGGCGGCGACACCAAGGTGTTCGCGCCGGAGCTCGCGCAGCTGAACAACGTCCAGGGTCCGCTGTTCGTCAACGGCGGTGTGGGCAAGGACCGAACGGGCCTGCTCGAGCGGGAGCCCGTGATGCTGCCTGGCGAGCGCAACGAGACGCCGTCGATGGGCGACGTCATCTCCTCGACGCCGGGCTCGCCCGACGGCTCGGTGCCGGGCACGGTGACGATCGACAAGACGACCCTCGCCCAGATCTCGGTGGATGCTGAGACCGGCACCTCGAACACGATCCAGGACATCGCGGTCAACGCCACCGGTGGCACCTTCACGCTGTCCTACGGCGGCGCCACCACCGGCCCGCTGGCGTTCGACGCGCCGAGCGTGACCATATCCGACGCGCTGAAGAGCCTGCCGGGAATCATCACCCTGCTCAGTGCGCCCAACGCCAACCTGCGCGTCTCATCGAACGGCAGCGTCTACCAGGTCAGCTTCCTGAACACCACGAGTGCGGTCTCGTTGCTCACCGCCAACGGCAGCGCTCTCAAGCCGCTCGCGCCCGCCGACCTGATCGGCTTCACGATCCTGATCACCCGCGGGCCGGCCAAGAACAAGTCGCGGATCATCACCCAGGCCAACCTGGTCAGCTCGTCCACGTGGTTGCTCACGCTCGAGAAGTCGTGGTTCAGCCCGTTCACCAACGACTCGTCGAAGCCGGACGCGACGAGCGAGTACACGCTGCTCAAGACGAACCCGAACCTGCTCGTCAAGGAGGAGGAGCAGGCGAACCTACTCTTCCTGTACGACACCGACAACCCGTCTTCGTACAACGACCCTCACCTGACGCCGAACCCGTTTGGCGAGGGCAGGATGTTCTACGACACCTCGCCGTTCGGGCCGCGCGACGAGGACGGCAACATCGCCAACCTGAACCAGTTCCGCATCACCGGCTTCGGCATGGGCCACGATCGGTGCATCGGCGGCCCTGGGGATGCGACGACCGGTCTGTGCACCGGGCCGGTCGGCGCCAACGAGCCGGGCGGCGTCACCTTCCAGGGCATGCAGGACATCGAGCTCAACCTGGGCGCCGGGAACAACCACTTCACGATCGAGGACACGCAGCCGGGCACGCTGACGAAGGTCAACGCCGGCGGCGGCGCCGACGTTATCGACGTCAAGAAGATCTCCGGCCACACGACCGTCAACGGCGGCGCCGGGAACGACATCGTGAACGTGCACAACGACGCCCAGTCGCTCAGCCAGATCGCGGGCCTGCTGACCGTGAGCGGCGACAGCCCGCAGGCGAACGTGGTCAACGTCGCCAACGGCTCGCCGGCGCAGGGCACGGCGGTGAGCCCCGTCGACGCCATCCAGCAGCTGACCGTCGACGCCACCGGCGGCACCTTCACCCTGACGTACGCGCCGAGGCCGCTGCACCTGGCCGCCAACCAGGCGCCCGGCACCGGCGCCCTGGCCGAGGGCACCTACTACTACGTGGTCACGGCGATCACCGCGCTGGGCGAGACGATCGCCTCGCCTGAGGTCTTCGCGATCGTCGGTGCGAACGGCGCTGTCGACCTCGCCTGGTACAAGGTGCCCTTCGCGACGGCCTACCGCATCTACCGCGGCACGACACCGGGCGGCGAGAACCGGTACTTCGCGCCCGCCGGCACGCAGACGAGCTTCACCGACACCGGCGGCGCGGGCACCGCCGGCACACCGCCCGCGAACAGCACCGCGACCCAGACCGTGACCATCAACGCGGGCGCCTCGAGCACCACCCTGGCGAACACGCTCGGCGCCCTCACGCTGATCGGCGGCGCCGGCAACCTGGACGTCCAGAAGGCCGGGGGCGTGTACCGGATCCACTTCCAGGGCGGCATGGGTGGCACCGCGATCTCACTGCTCCTCACCGACCCGGCGCAGCTGACCAACGGCGCCGGCGAGCAGGACACACTGAACGCGGTCAACAGCGCCGGCACGAGCGACAGCATCGACGTGCTGACCTCGCAATCACTGACCGGCCTCGACATGCCCGCGCCGAACACCATCCAGGAGCTGGTGATCGACGCCACGAGCGGCACCTACACGCTCGACTACTCGTACTGGATCTTCCCGACCAACGTCGTCGCCAACGGCGGCCTGGGCGGGACGCTGACCGCTGGCACCCACTACTACGTGGTCACGGCGATCACCGCGGCCGGCGAGTCGGTGCCCTCGGCCGAGGTCTCGGCGGTCACGGCCGACACCGGCAGCGTGAGCCTCTCGTGGACCGGCATCACCGGCGCCATCGGTTACCGCGTGTACCGCGGTGAGCACGCGCGCACCGAGAACCGGTACTTCGCCACCGGCATCACGCCGAGCTTCACGGACGTGGGCGCGGCCGGCACCGTGGGCATCCCGCCGACGACGAGCAACGTAGTGCAGACGGTCTCGACGCCGGCGCCGGGGCTGAGCTACAACGCCCCCGCCAGCGTCGTCCAGCAGGCCCTGGAGCTGCTCGCCGGCACCGGCAACGTGGTCGTGACGAAGAACGACGACGTCTACGTGATCCGCTTCCAGGGCTCGCTCAGCGGCACGTCGGTGCTGCCGCTGGTCGTCCACCCCAGCCTGCAGAAGCTTGTCGAGCCGTTGGGCGGCGACCCGCTCGGCGGGCCGTACAACTCGACCACGGGCACCGCGGTCATCACGACCCGCAACGCCGGCTTCTCGTCGCCCGACGCGGCCGATCCCGTACAACGCCGGCGCCGAGGCTCTGCGCCAGGCTTTGCAGGACGCGATCGCGATCGGCGAGGAGCCACTGAACCCGATCCTGCGTGAGTACATCGCGGCCAAGGTGGACGTCACGGTTGACCGCTACCCGGCGGGCAACTGGTACCCCGGCCACAACATCAGCATCTACATGCTCAACTTCCAGGGCTTCCTGCGCCGGGTCGGCGGCGGCTTCGGTCCCGACACGCTCGCGGTCAACGCAGCCGGCCTCACGGGCACCGCGACGGTGACGACGCGCATGGACGGCATCAACTACTACGGCGTCGAGACGCTCAACATCTACGCCGGCTCCGGCAACGACGTGCTGAGCATCCAGGGCACCACGCCCGGAAGCAAGGGCTTCGCGGACCTGGGTGGCGTGGCGGTGACGAACGTAAGCCTTGCCGCCGGCAACGACCGGGTGTTCGTGTCCTCGAACGCCGACCTCGACTCCGCATCGTGGGACAAAGTCGACTTCCTGACCGGCAACGTCGACGACGTCCGCGGCGCCCTGAACCTCGACCTCGGTGCCGGCCGCCACCGCCTGTTCATCAGCGACGAGTCGGCGACGATCGGCGACCCGAACCTCAAGATCACCGACGTCGCGCCGGCGACGCTCAACGGCCTGGCGGCGAACGCCGAGATCTGGGTCACCGGCCTGGCGCTCGCCGGCATGTCCTACAGGATTGACCCGAGCGGCAACCTTTACGACGGCGTCGCCTACTGGTCTGGATCCGGCAACGACACGATCACCATCGACGGCACGCACGACCGGCCGGCGATCGTCTCCGGTCACCCGACCATGCGCACGACGACGGTGCTCAACACCGGGCTCGGCAACGACAACGTGACGGTCAACCTGACCGCCGGTCAGGACGGGTTCTTCGTCCTCAACACCGCCGGCGGCTCGGCGACCGGCGATCCCGTCGCGCACAGCACCGCCATGACCGACAACGACACGGTGAACGCTTCAGGCTCCACGCTGCCGCTGGTCATCTTCGGCGGTTTCGGTGACGACACGCTCCGCGGCGGCCAGGGCAACGACATCATCGGGAGCGACTTCGCCCGGGTGCAGTACACCAACATCGCCGGGGACGCGCTCATCGCGCAGTTCGGCTACGGCGGCCGCGGTGACAGGTTCAGCGACCAGGTCCTCGACCCGCGCTGGGTCTACACCTTCGTGCGCGACATCAACACCGGCGGCCAGGACACCATCTACGGCAACGGCGGCGAGGACATCCTGGTCGGCGGCGCGTCCCACGACATGGTCGACGGCGGCTTCGCCGACGACCTCGTCTTCGGTGACGCCATCCAGCTGAGCAGGCGCGACGTCAGCCCATTCGCAGAGGTCGACCCGGGCAACATCACGAACCCCCGCTTCCAGACGTTGACCGGGACCCAGATCTACAGCCTGGTCATCAACAACACGCTCGGCAATGCTCTGAACGACGGCATCGCGCGCACCTACCGCGACGCGAACGGCGCGTACGTGCCGGACTGGGCCGAGTACACGATCAACAACCTGTACCACTCGGACAGCATCGCCACCCTGTACCTGAACAGCTACGGCAACGACTACCTCGCCGGCGGCGCGGCCGACGACATGATCTTCGGCCAGCTGGGCGGCGATGTGATCCATGGCGACGGCTCGATCGACCTGCCGTCGGCGGTGTCCATGACCTGCGTGAGCGGCAACGTCGGCGCTGCGCACACGCTGTTCGCCAACCTGGTCGGCGCCTGCCGCAACTCCGTGTCCGACGTCCTCCAGCTCAACCCGTCTCACGACGACAGCGCCGGCGCGGGTTCGGACGGCGCCGACTACATCGAAGGCGGCGCCGGGCGCGACGTGATCTTCGGCAACCAGGGCCAGGACGACATCATCGGCGGCAGCTCAGACCTGTTCACGCTGACCACGCCGGCGCAGCGCAACGATCTGCCGAACATGATCTTCGGCGGCTCGGGCACCGACGTCGCGCGCAACGACACGGGCGCCTCGGACGTCAACGCGCACTCGCACGACGCGGACGCGATCATCGCCAACAACGGCAACATCGTCCGCCTCGTCGGCACGAGCGGGACGCCCCTCGCCACGGGCTTCCTGACCTACAACTACGACAACTTCGCGGGCGAGACCGAGCGCATCGTGCCGCGCGCGTTCCAGCTTCTCGACTACACACGGGGCGGTCCTGACCTCCTGGCCCAGGCGGGGCCCGTGGTCACCGGCGCCGCCTCGGCCAACGGCATCCGCGACATCGGCGCCGTCGTCCTCGCGACCGGCCAGGCCCAGGGGACAGAGATGCATGGCGAGAACGGCGACGACTTCATGTACGGCGGCCCGGGCAACGACGTGATGTTCGGCGACGGCCAGAACGACACCATGATCGCGGGCTATGGCAACGACTGGATGTCCGGCGGCACCGGCGACGACGGCATGCTGGGCGACGACGGCCGCCTGCTGACGAGCCGCGAGGGCCTGACCGAGCCGCTCATCGGCCTGACCACGCCCACCACCCAGAGCATGATCGCGACCGGCGGCAACCTGCAGCAGGCACTGATCAACGTCAACGGCGAGCTGCTCTACACCGCCGTGCTGGTCCCCGACAACCTCGACCCGCTGCACAGAGCGCCGTTCACGCTGATGCCGCGTCCGCTCTTCGCCAGCGACATCATGTACGGCGGCCTGGGCAACGACATGATGCACGCGGGTGCGGGTGACGACGCGATGTCGGGCGCCGAGGCGCCGGCGACCTCGTACACGAACAGCTACAACGCCGCCGGCACCAAGCTGAACGGCGCCCCCATCGAGAGCGACTACGGCCGTCCGTTCAACCCCGGCAACGTGCTCGGTTACAGCCCGGCGACGACCAAGTTCGCCCAGTACGACGCGGCCGACGCACTGCGCAAGGTCCTGCTCACGGCGACCGGCGCGCTTTCGAAGACTGGCACCGGCCTGAACTGGCTGCTCAACTTCACCGCCTCCGAGGGTCCGCTCGACGACCAGTGGATCCTCGGCCAGAGCACATACCCGGCCGTGCCCACCGACGGCAATGACACGCTGTTCGGCGACCTCAACCACGACTGGCTCGTGGGCGGCACCGGGCGCGACAAGATGTGGGCCGGCTGGGGCGACGACCTGCTCAACCAGGATGACAACCTCGACACTAACGGCGGTCTCAACGACCAGCCGGACACCAACCCGTCGTATGAGGACCTGGGCTTCGGCGGCGCCGGGCGCGACGTCCACATCGCCAACACCGGCGGCGACCGGATGATCGACTGGGTCGGCGAGTTCAACACCTACCTGGTTCCGTTCTCGCCGTTTGGCATGAACATGATCAGCGACCAGATCCAGCCCGGACTGCCGGAGTTCCTGTACGCACTGTCCAAGAGCGACGGCGCCGACCAGACGCTCGCGGCGCGCTACGGGAGCGACCCGACGCGGAATGGCGAGCCCTTCGGCGAGATCGCCCTGGTGCTGAGGCCCGACGCGGCCTGGAACGACCAGCGCGGCAAACCGCGCGACCCGCAGGCCGGCAACCTGAAAGGCACGCGAGACGTGCTGCGCACGTCCGGCACGCAGGTGATCAACTCCCCCGGCACGTGCTGCGACCCGCCGGTCGGCGGTGCGGCGACGCCGAAGAGCGTGTCGGCGCCGGCGACAGTCAACAACGTGGGGCAGAGCTCGGTGGAGACGGTGGTGTCCGCGCCCGGCGGGACGTCGGGTACGTACACCGTTTCCGATGGAACGACCACCGTCGGCGGCGCCGGCACGGTGGCGGGCGACGGCATGATGCCGGCGGTGCTGGACCTGTCGGGTCTCTCCGACGGCGTGCTGACCTTCAGCTTCACATCCGAGGACGGCACGACGGTTACCTCCACGGCGCTCAAGAGCACGGCTCAGCCGGGTTCTCCAGGCCTGTCCCTGCCCGCCTACGTCGGGCTCGGCGGCATCATCTCGGCGAGCCTCACGGTCAGCGGCCAGCCGGAAACCTTTGCCTACCTGAGCGTCTACGACGGGACGTTGTGGACCGACATCGCGGCGACGCTGGACGCCGGCGGGGTGGTCACCCTCAATGCCGACATCTCGCGGCTCGCCGACGGCACCCTGACCGTGTACGCGTCGCTGACCAACCCCGCGGGGAGCATGAGCTTCAGCACGTCAACCCTGATCAAGGACACGGTTGCCCCGGCCGCCCCGAGCGTCGTCCTGCCGAGGTACATCAACCTGGTCAACCGCGGCAGCGTGCCGGTCATCGTCTCCGGTGAGCCCGGCGCCACGGCCACCGTGAGCGCCACCGACGGCATCATGACCGTCACCGGGTCGGGCACCGTCGGCCCAGGCGGCACGGTCACCATCTCACTCAACCTGACGGCGCTCCGATACGGCACCGTGACCGCAACCGCTTACCTCACCGATGCTGCCGGCAACGCGGGCGCGACCGGCCAACCGGTCAGCGACATCAAGAACACCGTGGCGCCGGCGGGCGGCTTCACGATCAACGGCGGGGGTCCGGTGATCAACGGTCAGGTCGCCACCACGAACCCGGCGCTGAGCCTCAAGCTTTCGTTCACCGACTCCGCCGGCCTCGTCTCGATGGCGTTCTCGGCGGACGGCGGGGCGACTTTTGGGGCCGCGGCAACGTACGCGGCGTCGGCCACCCTCAACGTCAGCGGTGCGGACGGGCTCTACACGATCGCCGTCCAGGTGATCGACGGCGTCGGCAACCCGGGGGTCATCACCCGCCAGGTGCGCATCGACCGCGCCGGCCCGGCGATCTCGTACACGGTCACGGCGCCCACCAACAACGGCTCGTATGACGTCGGCCAGGTCGTGACCCTGGGCTTCAGCGGCGCGGACGTGGACGATGTCGCATCGATCAGTGCGTTGCTCGACAAGTCCGCGATCGCCAACGGCGCGTCGTTCAACACCGAGACGCTCACGGCGGGAACCCACACCATCACCATCTCGGCCCGGGACGCGCTCGGCAACTCGTCGACCGCCACGGTCACGTTCCAGGTGCACGCGACGATTGGCGGCCTGACGGCGGCGGTCAACGACGGCGTCAAGTCCGCGAAGATCACCTCGAGCGTGACGTCATCCAAGCTGCTTTCCCTGCTCAGCCTGGCCCAGGCGGCGCTCAACGCCGGCAACGTCAGTCAGGCCAAGACGTACTTGAGCGCATTCGTATCGCTGTGCCAGCAGCAAAGCGGCAAGACGATCATCGCCGCGTACGCGACGTCGCTGATCAACTGGAGCAACGACCTGATCGCGCGACTCTAAGTAAGCTCGACGGAGTGGGGGAGCTCCGTCCGGTCTACGTCTCGAAGGTGCGGATCGTGCGTGAGCGCGGGCCGATCCGTCGGGCGTACCTGCCTGTCGACCAGACGGTGACGTTCGGCACCCACGGCCCGGTCCGCGAGCACTACGGCACGGCGCCTGGCGAGTATCCCGAGCACGCGACGACGCTCGACTACGTCGTCGCCGCGGCGGCCGGTTGACTCACGGGCACGCTCGGGGGCGCGCTGGAAGCGCGTGGTATCGACGCCAGCAGAGGCAGCTTGAGCTCAGAGGCGAAGGGCGACGTCTACGTCGAGGACAAGGTCCTGGTGCTCAAGAAGATCCACGTCCACTACACGCTCAAGGGCTGCCCCGAAGACAAGCGTGAGGCCGCAGAGCGAGCCCACGCCCACCATGCCGCCCGATGTCCTGTCGCACGAAGCATCGAGAAGGCGATCGAGATCTCAACCGACCTCACGTTCGAGTGAGGCCGGTTCGCGCGACCACAGCGTGGTCCCGATGCGCACGTTGCGGAACACGTCCTCGCTGACCAGGAAGCCGACGAAGATCAGGAGCAGGCCCAGGAACTCGCCCAGGAAGAACGACCAGGTGACACCGAAGCGGTTCAGGCCGCTCGTCAGTCCGGGGATGAAGGCGCCGACCGCGATCAGGATGGTGGCCGGCACTCGCGAGTTGAGCTTGCCGGCGAACAGCGACGCTACCGCGCCTGGCAGCGAGGCCAGGAAGTTGACGGTGACGGCGATGACTCCGAGCCGGGCGGGCAGGGCGCGCTTCTTCGGCATGTAGATGTAGGCGGAGTAGATGGCTCCGAACACGAGGCATAGCGCGCCCGCGATGTTGAAAGGTCCCGTCAGCACGCGCACGTAGCCTGGGAAGCCAGAGCCGACCGGAACGTGCGTGTTGGGATCGACCGCCCAGCCTGGGGGGGCCACAGGTGCGGTCAGCACCAGGTACGCGACGCCGAGCGAGCCCACGATCAGGACCGCCATCGCGATGTGCGCCGCAAGCGGCCTTCGCGTCGCGGTGGCGGCGATGATCGCAACGGCGCCGATCAGCGCGATCACAAACGTGACCGTGCCGGCTGTCTCGGCACCCGGGTAGCGGGACGAGTGGCTGAACAGCAGCGAGAGCAGGCCGCCGATGAACACGGTCGTTCCGGCGAAGAACCCGAACCGCGTCTTCGCCAGCAGGTAGATCGTCCCCACCCCCAGGTACGCCGCGACGAAAAACGCGCCGATCAAATACCAGGTCCGGTACAGGGGCTCGCTCCAACCGAACGCGCTGCCCACGAATTCTGTGCCGGCGCTGATGCCGTAGAAGATGAGGCCGATCGCCCACACGAGCTGGAAGCTGTGGCGCCGCTGCCACCACTGGTCGAGCACCATCGCCGCAAAGACGAAGCTCAAGACCGACGACCCCAGAGGCAGGACGGTGTTGAAGAAGCTCACTCCGGCCCTTTCGTGAGCGCTTCCACCATCGCCACCTCGACCTCGTTGAGGAACCAGCCGACGCTCTGCTCGAGGTCGCCGCGCGTCAGCCGCGCCGCGCTGAGGTCGTTGACGCTGGCGCGGACCAGCCCGTCGAACAGGTGAAACGCACGCATCGCGTCGCCGACGGAGAGGCCGGCGTTGCGCGCCAGGCTCGCGTAGCGCCGGCCGAGCTCCTGGATCTCTTGCGTCCAGTCGCGCTCGGTGTTGGCGAGGAACGAGACGAGGAACTGGACCAGGTCCATCCCGAGCTCGCGCTGGCGTGCCTTGGCAGCCTCGTCGAAGCGCGCGTACCACGACTCCGACGCGAGCCGCCCGTCACTGGTGGCGATCCGCGTCTGGCCGACTGTCGCGTGCATCAGCAGAGAGAGGTCAGGCTTCGCCTCCTTGCCCATCGCGGACACGTCCGCCTCGCTGAACCGTCGATGCCCACCCGGGGTCCGGTAGATCCGCAACCGGCCCTTGTCCGCCCAGTCGCGCAGGGTCGCGGGGTGAACCTTGAGCCGCTTCGCGGCCTCGTCCAGGCTCAACCACTCTGGCACGCGGATAGCTTAGTGAATCTAAGGAAACGCCGGGGTCAGCTTGAGATTTCTACAGCCTACGGAGGCGCTTAGCTTTGAGCTCCGACCTCGGCAGAGTGCCGGCGGGAACGACCCGGCACTCCAGCCTCGCCCCCAGCGCCTGCCTGAGGTCTGCCTCGAGGCGGTCCGCCGTGAACGACCCCACCGGACTCTCCAGCAGCAGGAAGACTTCGTCCATCCGCCGCTCGCGGCGGTGCTCGATCAGGAACTCGCTCACCTCCGGGTAGCGGCGCACGATGTCTTCGACCTGCGAGGGATAGAGGTTGACCCCACGGACGGTGAACATGTCATCGACGCGGCCGCGGATCCCGCCGACGACCTTGAGGAATGGGCTCCCGCAGGAGCACGGCTCGCGCGACACTTCGACCCGGTCGCCGGTGCGATACCGGATCAACGGCATGCCCCACCGTCCCAGGTTCGTCGCGATCAGCTCGCCGTCGCCGGCCACCTCGAAGATGAACTCCGACTCGATCAGGTGCACCCCATCGCGCTGCGAGCAACTGTGCCCCGTCGGTCCCAGCTCGGTCATCCCCGTGTGATCGAACGAGGTCGCGGACCACGCCGACTCGATCGCCGCCCGCGTCGACGGGATGCTCGCCCCCGGTTCACCGGCGTGGATGGTGGCGCGAACCGACCCCGAGGAGACCTCAAGCCCGATTTCCTTCGCCACGTCGGCCAGGCGCAGGGCGTAGGTCGGCGTGCAGCAGAGGATGGTCGCGCCGTCCTCCAGCATCGTGCGCACACGTTGCTCACTTGTCATCGCACCACCGGAGATGCACATCGCACCCAACCGTTGGGCGCCTCCGAACGCGGACCAGAAGCCGATGAACGGCCCGAACGTGAACGCAAAGAACACGCGGTCGGCGGCCGTCACCCCGGCCGCGGCGTAGACGTGCTCCGCCCAGATCCGCTCCCACCAGTCCCACGACTCGGCCGTGTCGAGCCAGCGCAGCGGCTGGTCGCCGCTCGACCCCGACGTCTGGTGCAGGCGCACGTAGCGGTCCACCGGGTAGGTGAGATTGCTTCCAAACGGAGGATGGGCGGCCTGGTCGGCAAGGAGATCCGACTTCGTCGTCAGGGGCAGGCGCTCGAAATCGTCCCAGCCACCGACGTGGTGAAGACGCGACCGCCAGAACTGGTTGGTCGCCAGGACCGCCGTGAGACCCGCCCGCAGCTTGCGCAGCTGCAGGTCGCGGACGTCGTCCAGGTTAGTCCCTGACTGCGCGGTCGCCGATCTCGAGCGCCCCATCAAGGATCTCGAAGCCTTCATCGAGCTGAGCCTCGGTGATGCAAAGCGGCGGGTTGGTCATGATCGTGTTCCAGCGCACGAAGGTGTGCATGCCCGCGTCCACAAGCGCCTGGGCCACCGCCTTCATCTCGGGCGAGGTGCCGTTGAAGGGGGCAAGCGGTTCCAGGGTCTGCCCGTCGCGCACCAGCTCCAGGCAGCCGAACAATCCGATCGACCGTGCGGCGCCCACACAAGCATGCCGTTCGCGCAGCTGCCGGTGGTGGAGAGCCAGCACCTCGCCCATGCGCCTCGAGTTGCCGACCATATCGTCCTCTTCGTAGGCCTGGATCGCGCCGAGCGCGGCCGCGCACGCCAGCGGATGTGAGTTGTACGTGAGCCCGCCGTAGAAGACGTGGTCGTCGAAATACGCCGCCACGTGCGGCCGCATGCCGACAGCACCCAGCGGCACGTAGCTGGAGGTCAGTCCCTTCGCCATGGTGATCAGGTCGGGCACCACGCCCCAGTGGTCGACCGCAAACCAGCGGCCGGTGCGCCCGAACCCGGTCATCACCTCGTCGCAGATCATCAAGATCCCGTAGCGATCGCATATGTCACGCACGCCCTGGAGGTAGCCGTCGGGCGGGATCAGGATCCCGTTCGTCCCCGTGATCGGCTCGAGGAGGAAGGCAGCGATGGTCGAAGGTCCTTCGAGCTGGATCGTCTCGTCGAGGTTGGCCAGCGCCTCTTCGACCGTGTCCCATCCGCGCTGGATGCCGTGGTAGGGATCCAGCACGTGCACGACCCCGCCGCCCGACCCCTCGTTCGGCCACCGTCGGGGATCGCCCGTCGCCTGCACCGCCGTCCCCGTCGAGCCGTGGTACGAGCGGTAGCGGGCGAGAATCTTCGGCCGGCCGGTGACCGCGCGCGCGATCTTGATCGCGTTCTCGTTGGATTCCGCGCCGCCGAGCGTGAAGAAGACCTTGTCGATATCGCCGGGAAGCAGCTCGGCGAGCTTGGCCCCCAGGCGGGCGCGAGTCTCGTGGGCCATGAAGGGGCTGATGTAAGGCAGCCTCTCGGCCTGCTGCTTGATCGCCTCGATGATCCGGCGGTCGCCGTGGCCCGCGTTGACACACATCAGCTGGCTGTTGAAGTCGATGAACCTGCGTCCGTCGGCGGTGTGGAAATACACACCCTTGGCGCTCTCGACCGGAAGTGGTTTCAACCCGGCCTGCATTCCCCAGTCGTAGAGCGTGTGCTTCAGGCAGAGCTCCGTGATCTCTTCCGCGGAAAGGGCTTTGACAGCCTCCATGACCATGCCCGAATCCTACTCGGAAGCCTGTTTGACAAGGCACTGGCGCGGTGTTAGAACGAGCCTTGTCCCGCCGCGTTTTTCTGGGGAGGTAGGCACATGTTTCCGGCCGCCTTTGACTATCGCGCTCCCACCAGCCTCGACGAGGCGCTGTCGATCCTCAAACAGCATGGCGACGAGGCCAAGGTGATGGCCGGCGGCCAGAGCCTCATACCTCTTCTCAAGCTCCGTTTCTCACGACCGGAGTTGGTCGTCGACATCGCCCGGATCCCGGGCATGAATTCCATCAAGCGCGACGACGGCCACGTGGCGATCGGCGCCCTGGCACGCCACGTCGACGTCGAGCGAAGTAAGGAGCTCGCAGCGTCGGCGCCGATGATGCTCGAGGCTGCGCGCTGGATCGCGGACCCACTGGTCCGCAACCGCGGCACGCTGGTTGGTTCCGTCTGCCACGCCGACCCGGCCGGCGACTGGGGTTCGGTCGTCCTCGCGTTTGGCGGCGACGTCGTCGCCAGGTCCAACAGCGGCCAGCGCGTCATCCAAGCGTCCGATTTTTTCAAAGGCCCGTTCGAGACGGCGCTCAAATCGGACGAGGTGGTGACCGAGGTCCGAATTCCGGTGGCCGGGGGCCACGCGGGCGGCGCCTACCTCAAGCTCGAGCGACGGGTCGGCGACTTTGCCACGGTCGCCGTGGCCGTCCAGGTCACCCTCGACGGCAACAAGATCGCGAACGCCGGCATCGCGCTTACGGCTGTCGGTCCACACAACATCAAAGCCTCGGAGGCGGAGCGCCACCTGCACAGCAAGGAACCGACCGACGAGGTCATCGCCGAGGCGGCGCGCCTGGCGGCTGCCGCCGCGGAGCCCAAGGACGACGTCCGCGGCAGCGCCGCATACAAGAAGGACGTGGTGCGTGTGTTCGTCCAGCGCGGGCTGACGACGGCAGTCGCGCGCGCGAAGGAGGCGAGGTCGTGAAGGTGACCATGAACGTCAACGGCTCGGAACGCGCCGGCGACGTCGAGCCGCGCGTCCTCCTCGTCGACTTCCTGCGCTCCAACCTGCGCCTCACCGGAACCCACATCGGGTGCGACACCTCGAGCTGCGGCGCCTGCACAGTTCTGGTCGACGGCGAGCCGGTCAAGTCGTGCACCATGCTCGCGGTCCAGGCCACGGGCAGGAACATCACAACCGTCGAGGGCCTGGCCCAGGGCGCGAATCTCTCGCCGATCCAGGTCGGCTTTCACGAGGAGCACGGTCTCCAGTGCGGCTTCTGCACGCCGGGCATGATGCTGGTCGGCTCCGCACTCCTCGAGCGCAACCCGAACCCGACCGAAGAGCAGATCCGCTGGGCGATCAGCGGCAACATCTGCCGCTGCACCGGCTACATGAACATCGTCAAGGCGATCCAGCACGCGGCGGAGGCTCGCCAAGCCGCCCAGCCAGCACCGCGCGAAACAGCGGGCGCGGCCACGGGAGGCGAGTGATGGCGGTCCACATGCACGGCCGGATAGGAGAGCCGATCAAGCGCAAGGAAGACGCGAGATTTATTCGCGGCAAGGGCAACTACCTCGATGACATCGAGCTGCCGGGCATGCTCCACATGGCGATCCTGCGCAGCCCACACGCCCACGCCCGCATCAAGTCAGTGGACACCTCGGCCGCCGGCGCAATGCCCGGCGTGATCGCCGTGGTCACCGGCGAGCTGATGGCCCAGCACAAGCTCGCGTGGATGCCCACGCTGAGCTACGACACGCAGGCGGTGCTGGCGACAGACAAGGTGCGCTTCCAGGGCCAGGAGGTCGCCGCGGTCGTCGCGGAGACGAAGTACCAGGCTGAGGATGCGCGCGACCTGATCGTCGTCGACTATGACGTGCTTCCCGCTGTGACGAGTCCCGAGCAGGCCAAGGAAGCCGGAGCGGCTCTCATCCGTGACGACAAGGAGAACCAGAAAGACAACCACATCTACCACTGGGAGGCGGGCAACAAGGAGACGACACAAGCCGCCTTCGCCACGGCGGACAAGGTCGTCCGGCTGCACACCTTCTACCCCCGCTGCCACCCGGCGCCGCTCGAGACGTGCGGCTGCATCGCCGACGTCAACAGCGCGACCGGCAAGGCGACGATCTACATGACGAGCCAGGCTCCGCACGCCATCCGGACAGTGTTCGCGCTTGTCGCCGGACTGCCGGAACAGAACATCCGCGTCATCTCGCCTGACATCGGCGGCGGCTTCGGCAACAAGGTGCCCGTGTATCCGGGCTACGTCGTGGCGACCGCGGCGAGCTTACTCATCGGGCGCCCGGTGAAGTGGGTCGAGGACCGCAACGAGAACCTGATCTCGACCGGCTTCGCCCGTGACTTCCACATGACGGGCGACCTCGCCGTCGACAAGAACGGGAAGATGCTCGCGTTGCGGGTGCACCTTGACAGCGACAACGGCGCGTTCTTCGCCGATGCCCAGCCCACCAAGTTCAAGGCGGGTCTGTTCCACATCGTCACAGGCTCGTATGACATCCCGACCGCGCATGTCACCGCAGACGGCTACTACACGAACAAGGCGCCAGGCGGTGTTGCCTACCGATGCTCTTTCCGCGTCACCGAGGCGAGCTACCTCATCGAGCGGCTGGTGACCAATGCCGCGATCGAGCTGGGCATGGACCAGGCCGAGCTCCGCATGAAGAACTTCATCAAGCCAGAGCAGTTCCCCTATCACTCTGCGACCGGCTGGGTCTACGACAGCGGCGACTACCACAAGGCGATGAACGTCGCGCTTCAGCAGCTCGGCTACGACGAGCTGCGCAAGGACGTCGACGCGCGGCGCAGGAGGGGCGAGATCACCGGGATCGGAATCGCGAGCTTCACCGAGGTCGTCGGCGCAGGGCATGGCGCCGAGTTCGACATCCTCGGCCTGCGCATGTTCGACAGCGCCGAGCTACGCGTCCATCCGACGGGAAAGGCGATCCTCCGCATGGGCACGAAGTCACAGGGCCAGGGCCATGAGACCACCTTTGCTCAGATCGTTACCGAGGAGCTCGGCATCCCGGCGGCCGACGTTGCGGTCGAGGAAGGCGACACGGACACAGCGCCTTACGGTCTGGGCACCTATGCGTCGCGGAGCACTCCTGTCGCCGGCGCCGCTACCGCGATGGTCGCGCGCAAGCTTCGCGACAAGGGCCGGAAGATCGCGGCGCATCTTCTCGAGGCGGCTGAGGAGGACCTCGAGTGGGAGAGCGGCCGTTTCTATGTCAAGGGCTCACCCGACAGGGGCAAGACCATCCAGGATATCGCTTTCGCCGCCTACACAAACGTGCCTGAGGGCATGGAGGCCGGCCTCGAGGGTGTCCACTACTACGACCCGCCGAACATGACCTACCCGTTCGGCACCTACGGGGTAGTGGTCGATATCGACAAGGGAACCGGACAGGTCAAGGTGCGCCGGGTTGTCGCGGTCGACGACTGCGGCGTGCGAATCAACCCGATGATCGTTGAAGGACAGATTCACGGCGGCCTCGCCGAAGGCTATGGCATCGCGTTCATGCAGCTCATCACGTTCGATGCCGAAGGCAACTGCATCGGCTCGAACTTCATGGACTACCTGTTGCCCACGGCGTGGGAGACCCCGCACTTCGAGCTGGGTGAGACCGTCACGCCCTCACCGCATCATCCACTTGGAGCCAAGGGCGTCGGCGAGTCGCCGACCGTTGGTTCCCCCGCGGCCTACGTGAACGCGGTCATCGACGCGCTCGCGCCGTATGGTGTCACCAATATCGACATGCCCGTCACCTCGGACAAGGTCTGGGCTGCCTTGCGCGCGGCGGGGGTGAACGAATAGGCGACCAATTACTCGAGCTGCTGAAGGAGTACGAGGCTTCGGGCACGCCGTGCGCTCTGGCAACGGTCGTCCGCACCGAGGCGCCGACCTCCGCCCGCCCGGGCGACAAGGCGGTGATCACCGGGGACGGCCGGCTGCGTGGATGGATCGGCGGCAGCTGCTCCGAGCCTGTCGTCCGGCGCGAGGCGTTGCGGGCGCTCGCCGAAGGTACCCCGCAGCTGATTCACATCGTTGGAGGTGACGAGGTCAAGGAGTCGCGCCGGCGGGGCGAGCTCATGATCGCGACCACCTGCCCCAGCGGCGGCTCACTGGACATCTTCATCGAGCCGCGACTTCCGAAGCCGCTGCTGCTTGTGTTCGGGGACGGACCCGCCGCGGCAACCCTGGTCAAGCTGGCGGAGCTGACCGGGTTTCGCGCGCGCGCTGTCAGCCAGCCTGAGCTTGCCACATTGGATGTGGCGACTGGTGTGGGCCACGCCGTGGTTGCGACGATGGGCCACTACGACGAGGACGCATTGGAGGCGGCGCTCGCTTATCCGAGACTCGACGTGAGCCTCATCGCAAGCACGCGGCGCGCCGGCGCGGTGCGCGCGGAGCTGCTGCGGCGCGGCCTCGATAAGGCCACGATCGCGCGCGTGCGTACACCGGCCGGCAAGACGAGAGGTGGGACGCAGGAGCAGATCGCTTTGCTCGCGCTCGCCGAGGTGGTTGCGGCGCGGCAGAAGCATGGGGCGAAACCGATCGCGGTTGAGGTCGCGCCGGTGACGTTTGTCACCGACCCCGTGTGCGGGATGACAGTCGATCCGCTGACGAGCCCATACAAGCTCGTCGCCCTGGACACGACCTACTGGTTCTGCTCGGCGGGCTGTCAGGCGTCCTTCGAAAAGAGCCTAGCTTCCGCTTAGAACATCGCCCGCCCGGAGCCGCTCGAGGTTTTGCATGCGCGCCTCCGCCCGCGACCCGAGCCTGGCGAGGACCGCGGCGACCAGTGCCTCCGCCACGGCCGTCGCCCCGACCAGGGAGTCGAACGGCCCGACGGTCTCCACGCTCGTCACGAGCACCTGGCGGGCGAACGCCGACGCCGGGGAAAGCCACTGGTCGGTGAACAGGACCACATCGCAGCCTCGCCCGGCGGCGATGCGCGCGCACTCGATGGTGTCCTGTTGGTAGCGGCGGTAGTCGAAGACGACGAGGACGTCGGTCTTGCGCATGTCGATCAGCTGCTGGGCCGGCGTGCTGCGCTCGGAGTCGACGAGGCCGATTCCCGGCCGCAGCAGGTGGAGCTGCCCGGCGAGGTAGCGCGCGAGGGGCGCGCTGACCCGGCCGCCGAGCACCATCACCCTTCGCCGTACGTCGGCAAGCAGCTCGACCGCCTCCTTGACGTCGCGCTCGGACAGCAGCTCCTCGGTCGCCTCCAGGTTGTGGGCGGAGACCTCGAGCGCGGTCTTGATCGCCGAATCACGCTGCGGCTCGTCCCGGTAGCGGGCCAGCGGCGAGCTCAGCCGCGCCTGGACCTCGTGGCGGAGGTTCTCCTGGAACTCGGGATAGCCGCGGAACCCGAGCTTGGCGATGAAACGGGTGACGGTCGGCGGGCTGACCCCGGCGCGCTCCGCGAACCTGGCTACGCTCTCCAGCCCGGCGATGGGGTAGGAGGCGAGCAGCGCCCGGGCCAGCCGTCGTTCCGCCGGGCTCAGGGAGTCCAGGCGCTGGCGGACCAGCTCGCCCACCCGATGGTTAGTAACAGACATTACATTTCGCCCAAATCGGACGTTTTGGGTACGTTCTTGACAAATCCACCGCGCTCGCCCGTAATCTTGTCAGGAAAGCAATGCCACGCGAAGAGCGGCCCCGGATCGGAATCACGACCAGCCCGCGCCGGGGTGCCGAGTATTACATCCCCTACAGGCACGCGGTGGAGGCGGTCGGCGCCGAGTCGGTCGACCTGCCGCCTGGCACCGCCGCGCTGCCCGACCTGGACGGGCTCCTGCTGCCGGGCGGATGGGACGTCGACCCGGCGCTGTACGGCGAAGCGCCCGACCCGAAGGTGGGGCCGATCGACCGCGAGCTGGACGACACCGAGCTCCGCCTGTTCGGCCAGGCGCGCGAGCAGGGCCTGCCCGTGATGGGCATCTGCCGCGGCCAGCAGGTCATCAACGTGGCCATGGGCGGCTCG
>WNGB01005532.1_pt1 | contig 18847 bp, 17 predicted proteins | sample 5400681 | NCBI WGS metagenome assembly WNGB01 (sample SAMN13153367, study PRJNA577476) | soil metagenome | isolation source: 115 cm soil or saprolite under grassland replicate 2 | place: USA:California | collected 2016-06-15
TGTGCTCAATCTGTGGAGCGCCGAAGGCATGCGCAGCGTCAAACTGGCCGACGTGCAGCGGATCCGTTTCCTCAATCCCACCGTGGACCGCGAGATTACCCGGGCGCTGGAAGTGCTCGCTCGCACCCACGACAACGGGAAAAAGACCGTCACCCTGAACTTCGAGGGCACGGGCAAGCGGCGGGTGCGCGTCGGCTACGTCATCGAAAGCCCGATCTGGAAGACCAGCTATCGGCTGACCCTCGACAAGAACGGCAAGCCGTCGCTGCAGGGCTGGGCGGTGGTCGATAATCCGACCGACGAGGATTGGAGCAACGTCCGCCTGGCTCTCGTTTCGGGCCGCCCGATCTCGTTCGTGATGGATCTGTACACGCCCATCTATGTGCCGCGTCCGAAGGTCGAGTTGGAACTTTTCGCCGGTCTGCGGCCGCCGACCCACGATGGCCCGATGGACTGGATGGCCGTCCAGCGCGAAGAGCTGAAGAAGGTGAAATCCTCGGGAACCGCCGGGCCGGCAGGCGGGAAGGACCGCCAGCTGCCGGTCAAGGCGGAGGTGATCGGCGAGTTCTTCCAGTACGTGCTGGAACACCCCGTCAGCCTGCCGAGGCAGAAATCTGCCCTGTTCCCGATCCTGGACAGGCAAATTGAGGGCACCCCGGTGAGTATCTACAACGAGGGCACGCTGGCGAAGCACGCCTTGCTCGGGCTACGGTTCAAGAACACGACCGGCCTGTACCTGATGCAAGGCCCGGTCACGGTCTTCGCGGACGGCACTTACGCCGGCGACGCCCGCCTCCCGAACCTGCAGCCGGGCGAGGAACGCCTGATCAGCTGCGCGATCGACCTGGGCATGGAGATCGAACCGCAGGTCACGAGCCCGTCGGATCGATTGGATACAATCCGGATCGACAAGGGCATCCTCTATGCCAGCACCAAGGTGCAGGAGGGCAAAACCTACGTCGTCCGGAATCGTTCGCCGCACGATCGCATTCTGGTCATCGAACATCCGTTCCGTGCGCAATTTACGCTGGTCAACGCGGCCACCGGGGCTGACCGAGCGGAACTCGTCGAGGTCAAGCCCTCCGAACGGACGCGGGACTTCTACCGCTTCGTGGTGAAGGTGCCGGCCGGCCAAACAACCTTCCTCAGCGTTGCCGAGGAACGCACGCTCGTCCAACAGGTGATCCTCACCGATGCCGACGATCAGACTGTGCTGCGTTACCTTTCCAGCGCGACAGCTGGCAAGGCGTTGCGGGATGCTCTGACGAAGGCCAGAGACCTCAAGGGCAAACTGGCGGCGACGCAGCGAGCGATTGCTCAGAAAGAGCGGCAGCTCAAGGTGATCGTGGACGATCAGGCGCGGCTGCGGGCCAACATGGAGCGGGTGCCGAAGGACTCCGATGCGTACAAGCGCTACCTGACCAAGTTCGATCGGCAGGAGACCGCGATCGAGGAACTGCAGGAGGCGATCCGCACCTTGCAGGCGACGGCTCAGGTCCAGCGCGAGGCGTATGAGGAGTTCCTCGCGAACCTCAAGGTTGAGTGAGAGCGATCACCCTCCCGGTCGAGCCACGAACAAAATGGCGAGCCGGTGAGCGACCGGAGTGAGTTGGAGACTCACTCCGGTCGCTCACGCTCCCAGTTCGCCATGCCATTACGCCTCGCGGTTGATGGTGTCGATCAGTAGGCGCAGGCGGCCCAGGCTGCGGCGGTCGAAGCGAAAACGCAACCGTGGCAGGTCGGCGACGTGGGTATCTCCCACTTCGGCCGCGAGCGCCTGCGACTGCTCGAACGTCCCCGCGACGAGGATGTCCGCGAAGTCCACGCGCACCCGCGCCAGCAACTCATCGCTCAGCGGCTTTTGCAGGCGCAGCACGAGTTCGTCCTTGACGTAGCGCATGCTGTGGTAGACGCGGTAGAAGTTCCGGATCTCGGCGACGGCCTCATCGATCGAGTCGGTCAGCTTGAACAGGGCCATGTCATGCGGCGAGATCAGGTTGCGCTTGACCAGCACGCCCTCGACGAAGTCGAGCCAGCGCTTCCAGTAGTCGCCGCCCGGCTCGTCCACCATGACGATCGGGAAAATCTGGCTTTTGCCCGTCTGGATCAGCGTCAACACCTCGAAGCCCTCGTCCTGGGTGCCGAAGCCGCCGGGGAACAGGGCGATGGCGTCGGACTCCTTCACGAACAGCAGCTTGCGCGTGAAGAAGTATTTCAGGTGCATCAGCTTGGCGTCGCCGGCGATGACCGCGTTGGCGGACTGCTCGAAGGGCAGGAGGATGTTGACGCCGATGCTGTTCTCGCGACTGGCACCGACGTGACCGGCCTCCATGATACCGGCGGCCGCCCCGGTGATGACCAGGAAGCCCGCCTCGGCGATGCGCCGGCCGAACTCGACCGCTTGCCTGTAGGCCGGATGCGCCGGTGGGATGCGCGCCGAGCCGAACACCGTCACCTTGCGGCGATGGCGCAACGCTGCGAACACCTTGAAGGCGTAACGCAGTTCCTTGAAGGCGGTGTTCAGCAGTTTGACGTCGCCGCGGTTGGCATGATCGCGGATGAGCTTGTCGGCCGTTTCCTTGATCTGCTCGATCAACTGCTCGATGCCGATGGGGGCGCGCTCATCTTCGTGATGGGTGTCGGGATCGGCGATGCGCTCGAAGGGATCACTCGCCCCCTGGCTGGCGGGTCGTTCCATCCGACTGCTCCTCCAAGGAAAAAGTAAAAAGGCAAAAGGAAAAAAGGGCTGCTTCCTTTTGCCTTTTTACTTTTTCCTTTTTCCTTGCCTCCGCCTCAATCCGACCCGCTGAGCGCCTCGATGGCCTCCTGACGCGTGGCGTACAGGGCCCAGAGGGTTTCCAGGTCGAGGAGGTGAAGCAGTTCGCGTGCCGGTTCGGAGGCGCCGGCGAGCACGATCTCGCTGCCCTGCTTCTTGGCCAGCATGTGGCAGCGGAGCAGGAACGAGACGAACACCGAGCCGACAAAATTGACGTGGCTCAGGTCGATGACAATGCCCGCTGGCGGATCTTCCTTCAGCGAGTCGACCACCATCTTGGCGGCCTGGGCGATCAGCGTTTCGTGCATCTCCTCGACTTTCGGCGAGGGAATGACGACGGCGACCTCGCCATGGCGCTCGATCCGGAACGATTGATCGTGGGTGGCTTCTACCGACATGGTGTCCGTCTCATCTGAGGGAAAAGAATGTTTCAATCCGTCCCCGGCCCCGAAGGCCAAGGGGAACCATGCACTCGAACTCTCAGGCTACCACGCCTAACGGGCGAATCAAGACCAAAAGGTACGAGCGGCCACTCGCGGCTCATGGCGCGGGCACCTCGCGCAACACCATCGGATCGCCGCAGCAGTCGCACTTGTGCAGCTCGTAGCCGCGGATCGAGCAGATATCGCACCAGTAATAGACCTCGTGCAGCTTGCCGTTCTGATAGCTGTGGACATTGACGACCTGTAATAGATTCGTGGCGCCGACCAGGCGACCCGTCAGGCGCATGGGCCGATTGAGCAGGCGGGCGTCCTTGAAGAACATCCGCGCACCGTCGTCCTTGATGAGCGGATAGACCTTGCCGTCGTCGCTGACGAGTGCCAGCCATTGCGGCGCGGCGTCGGCGTCGAGGCGCACGCCGGATTTCGCCAGGACACCGGCGAGCGGCACGACCTTGCCCTTGTAATACTCTGTCTTGAACGCGGGTTGCCCGCCGGCGCGGCCGAGCAGCACGACGCCGAGGGCGAGGGCCAGCACGCCGCACAGGGCAAGTCGGCGTTTGTGGGTGCGCGTCATGAGGTGCCCTCCTTCGTGGTGGATGGTGGATGGTGGGTGGTGGATGGTGAAGAAGGAACAATCTCCTTCTTCACCATCCACCACCCACCATCCACCATCCACCACTTCACAAATCTTGCCACAATTCCGAGTCGTAGCGCTTGCGGTCGCGCAGTTCCTCGTCGCTCACCTCGGTCTGGAACTTCAGCCGCGATACGTCCACCTCCTTCGGCTTGCGCCGCTTGGAGCGTGGGGTAACGCTTTCGGCGGGGGCAGCGTCTTCCTCTGGCGCCTGCTCCTCGCGGCGCTTGTGCCGCAAGTACATCTTGATCGGCACATCGTGGAACGGTAGCTGATCGCGGAACGTCTTCAGCAGATAGCGCTGATAGGTATTGTCGAATAATTCCGGCCCGTTGGTGAATAGCACGATGGTTGGCGGGCTGCTCGTGACCTGGGTGGCGTAAAACACCTTGGCGCGGCGGTTCTGGCGTAGTGGCGGCGGCTGCTGGGTCAGGGCCTGGCGGACCACGCGGTTCAGGTCGCCCGTGCCGACGCGGGCGCTCGCCTGCTTGGCCAGGTTCTGGGCCAGGTTCAGCACGCCCTGGACGTTCTTGCCGCTCTTCGCCGTGATGAAGGCGATCGGCACGTAGTCCAGGCTGGGGAAGACCGCCCGCAGGTACTGCACCATTCGGCCCGTCGGCGTCGGCGAAAGCAGATCCCATTTGTTGACGACGAAGACCGCCGGCTTGTGCTGATCGAGGACGTAGCCGGCGAGCTGCTTGTCAACCTTGCTCACTTCTTCCTGGGCGTCCAGGAAGAGCAGCACGACGTCGGCGCGACGAATCGAGCGCTCGGCGCGGGCCATGCTGTAGAACTCGACGTCCGAGCTGATGCTGCCCTTGCGGCGCACGCCTGCCGTGTCGATGGCGATGAAGGTCTTGCCGTCGTGCTCGAAGCGGACGTCCACGCTGTCGCGCGTCGTGCCCGGAACCTCGCTGACGATCATGCGCTCCGACTCGGCCAGCGAGTTGATGAACGTGCTCTTGCCGGTGTTGCGGCGGCCGACAATCGCGAGTTTCAGGGCATTGTCGAGGTCGGGCGCCGCCTCATCTTCCGGCGGCGGCAGACGGTCGTGGATCAGGTCGAGCAGTTCCTTACGGCCGCGGTTCTGCTGGGCGCTGACGCAGATCAGTTTGCCGCGGCCCAACTTGTAGAACTCGGCGGCCTGTGAATCGAGTTCGGGGCTATCGGCCTTGTTGGCGACACAGAGGATCGGTTTAGTGACGTAGCGAAGGCGTTTGGCGACCTCCTCATCGAGGGGCGCCAGGCCAGCCCTGACATCGACCACAAACAGAACGACGGCGGCCTCGGCGATGGCCTTGTCAATCTGCTGTTCGACCTCGGCGGTGAGGTTATCAACGTCCGCAATGCCGATGCCGCCGGTATCGACCAACTCGAAGAAGCGGTCGCCGGTACGGACAAGGGCGGCGAGGCGGTCGCGCGTGACGCCGGCGGTTGGATCCACGATGGCGATGCGGCGGCGCGCGAGCCAGTTGAACAGCGACGACTTGCCGACGTTGGGACGGCCGACGATGGCAACCTGCGGGATAGCCATGAGGATTCCTCTGACGACGAGCGGCGGGGTTTATCCCCGCCGTCCGGATGGCGGGGATAAACTCCGCCGCTCGTTGGAGGTAGTATACCAGGAGCGAGGTCGTGCAGGCTGCATTTTCCGCAACAGCCCTGTTGACGGCTTCCCCTCCGCCTGTAATGATGGTAAGTTATATTCGACAACTTAGGTGAACCTGAACGGCGTCGCGGGAGTCTAAACCAACACGAGGGTGCGTTGTGCGCTCTCAACCTTCGGGACACCTTCCAAGGAGGGCGGAGACATGAGCCGTTTGGGAACTGCCTGGTTGACCGCCTTGCGGGGAAGTGTCCCCTGGAAAAAGGAGAAGAAGATCCTTGCCGGGATTCAATGATCGTCACGCGCAGCACGAACGAAGAGATCACCAACGGGTCAATGAGCAAATCCGCATCAGTCCGGTGCGTCTGATTGGCGTTGAGGGCGAGCAACTCGGAGTTGTGCCCACGGCGCAGGCTCTGGATATGGCCCGTGAGAAGCAGCTGGACCTCGTCGAGGTTGCGGCCAACGAGCGCCCCCCAGTCTGCAAGATCATGGATTACGGCAAATTCAAGTTCCTGCAGAAGCAGAAACAGAAGGACAAGACGAAGTCCCACCAGCAGAAATTGAAGGAGATCCGCGTCCGCCCCAAGACCGGCGAGCACGACGTGGACACCAAGATCAACCAGGCCCGCAAATTCCTCGAACACAAGGACAAGGTGCTCGTGTACGTGCTGTTCAAGGGCCGCGAGTTGCAGCACATCGAGGAAGGGCGCCGGATCATCAACGGCATCCTGGAGAAGTTGGCGGACCTGGCGAAGATCGAGAAACAGCCGACGATGGAAGGCAAGCGCATGACGGCGATGTTGGCGCCGAAATAACGCCAGCGCCCCCTGCACGCCTGCCGCGTTTTCCATACAAATGCTGCTGATTCCCCTCGCCAGGGGCGGGGGGATGCGATGAAATGAAACGAAAACGAGCGACCCATGCCAAAGGCGAAGACCCACAAGGCCTCGAAGAAGCGCTTCCGCGTCACTGCGAATGGCAAACTGAAGCGCAGCCAGGCGGGCAAAAAGCACCTGAATAGCCACAAGACCGGCAAGCGCAAGCGGCAACTGCGCGGCAAGGTCGTCGAGTTGAGCCGGCTGCTCAAGAAGTACGTCAAGGTCATGGGCGGAGCGTAAGCAGGGTTTTTGACACGAACCCGAAGCGTCAGCGAGGGATCTTCTCCTGGAAGATCCCTCGCTGACGCTTCGGGTTGGTGTTGAGGAGTTGCATCTCATGGTACGCGCGCGCAGCGGCAAGACCGTCATTCGGGGCCGCAAACGCATTCGCAAGTTGACCAAAGGCTTCGTGATGAGCCGGCACAACTTGTTCCGGCAGGCGATCGTGACTCTGATCCGGTCGCGCGTCTACGCCTTTCGCGACCGCAAGGCACGCAAGCGCGACTTCCGCCGTCTGTGGATCGTCCGCATCAGCGCCGCCTGTCGCATGCGCGGTCTCCGTTACAGTCAGTTCATCGCCGCTCTGCAGCGCGCCAACGTGGAACTGAACCGCAAGAGCCTGGCGGAGTTGGCCATTCACGATCCCGACATGTTTACGCAGATCGTCGAGGTGGCCAAACAGCACCTGCCCAAGGTCTAGCTGCCGGCGCCCGCCGCCTGCTTCGACGAACGTCCGAAAAAGGGGACATTCACCTTTTCCGCGGTGAGCCGCAGAAAAGGTGAATGTCCCCTTTTTCGGACATGGACCGCCCGAGGACGTTCCCCATGTCCGACCTTGCTTCCCTCGAAGAACGCGCCCTCGCCGAACTGAGCAGTTGCCGCGACGAGACCGCCCTGCGCGCCTGGCACAGCCGCTACTTCGGCAAGGGCGGGGAAATGGATGCGGAGATCAAGAAGATCGTGACTGTCCCAAAAGAGGAGCGAGCAGCCTACGGTCAGCAGGTGAACCGCGTCAAGCAAACGCTCCTCCAGGCGCACGAACAGGCGCTGGCTCAGGAGAAGGACAAGGCCCTGGAGCGCAGTTTGACTGAGGGCGGCGTGGACGTGACGCTGCCGGGCCGGCCGGCGCCGCGCGGCCGCCTGCACCTCGCGACGCGCACCCTGCGCGAGATCGCCGCCGTCTTCGCCGATCTGGGTTTCCAGATTTACCGGAGCCGCGAAGTCGAGGATGACCTGACGAACTTCGAGCTGCTGAACATGCCGCCGCACCACCCGGCGCGCGATATGTGGGACACCTTCCACACGACGACGCCGGGGGTGCTGCTGCGGACGCACACCTCGCCGGGGCAGATTCACGTGATGCGCGAGCAGGCGCCCGAGCCGATCCGCGTCATCCTGCCGGGCATGTGCTACCGCTACGAGGCGATCACGACGCGCAGCGAGATCATGTTCCAGCAGGTCGAGGGGCTGGCGATCGGCACGAGCATCACGATGGCGGACCTCAAGGGCACGATCGTCGCGTTCGCCCGCCGCCTGTTCGGCGAGGAGCGGCAGGTACGCATCCGTTCGAGCTACTTCCCGTTCACCGAGCCGAGCATCGAGGTGGACATGGATTGCATCGTCTGCTCCGGCAAGGGCTGTGGGCTGTGCAAGCGCAGCGGTTGGCTGGAGATCATGGGCGCCGGCATGGTGCATCCGATCGTGTTGCAAAACGGCGGCTACGATCCGGCGAAGTTCAGCGGCTTCGCGTTCGGCATGGGACCGCAACGCATCGCGATGCTGCGCTACGCCATCGACGACATCCGGCAGTTCTGGAAGAACGACCTGCGCTTCTTGCGACAATTTTGAACCACAAAGGACACAAAGAGCACAACAAAGAGGAAGAAGGATGGATTCGCAGGGCCTGCTCGCTCCCCTTCTTCGTGTTCTTTGTGCTCTTTGTGGTTGCACTTATGAAAGTCCCTCTCAACTGGCTGCGTGATTACGTCGAATTGACCCTACCGGTCGCGAAGCTCGCCGAGCGCCTCACGTTGGCCGGTCTGGAACTGGCCGGGGTGCGTGTCTTGGGCTTGCCGATCCCGGAAGGGCTGCGGGTCAAGGCGGAAGAGGCCGGCCCCGTCTGGGCGCCCGACAAGGTCATCACCGGCCGCATCCTCAAGACCGAGAAGCACCCCAACGCCGATAAGCTCAAGTTGGTGACGGTGGACTACGGCGGCGCCGAGCCGAAGGTCGTCGTCACCGGGGCGCCGAACATCAACTTCGGCGACGCGGGGCAGAAGATTATCCTCGGCCTGTCCGGCACGAGTTACTTCGACGGCCACGTCAGCCCCAAGCAGCTGAAGGAACTCAAGCCGAGCAAGCTGCGCGGCGTCCCCAGCGACGCGATGGTGATGTCGGAGTTTGAACTCGGCATCAGCGACGAGCATGAGGGCATCATCCTGCTCGAAGACGATGCCCCCGTCGGCAAACCGCTGGCCGATTTCATGGGCGACATCGTCCTTGAGTTGGACATCACGCCGAACCTGGCGCGCTGCCTGTCGATGATCGGCGTTGCCCGCGAGGTCGCCGCGCTGACCGGCCAGAGCGTCCGTCTGCCGCCGCACACCGCCGAGGCAAAAGGCGAGCCGATCGAGGGCCAGGTGCGCGTCGAGATCGAGGATCCGAAGCTGTCCGCACGTTACGCCGCGATGCTGCTCAAGGGCGTCAAGATCGGCCCCGCGCCGGGCTGGATGCAGCGCCGCCTGACCTACGCCGGCATGCGGCCGATCAACAACATCGTCGATGTGACCAATTACGTCATGCTCGAATGGGGCCAGCCGCTGCACGCCTTCGACTATGACGTGCTCGTGAAGCGCGCCGGCGGCAAGGCACCGACGATCATCGTGCGGCCGGCGCGTCCTGGCGAGGTGCTGAAGACCCTCGACGGCAACGAGCGCAAACTGACGCCGGACAATCTGCTCATCGCCGACAGCGCCGGGCCGATCGCTCTCGCCGGTGTCATGGGCGGCGCCGAAACCGAAGTGACCAGGGCAACGACGAACGTGCTGCTGGAGTCGGCGAACTTCGATTTCCTCAGCGTCCGGCGGACAATGAAGGCGCTCAACCTGCCGAGCGAGGCGAGCGTGCGTTTCAGCAAGGGCATCCATCCCGAGACGGTGCGTCCCGCCGCCGAGCGCGCCGCCGACCTGATGCGTCAGCACGCCGGCGCGACGGTCTGCCGCGGTTTGGTCGATTGTTACCCGGCGCCGCTGCCGCCGCAGGTGGTCACGCTGCGCCTGAGCGAGGTGCGCCGCATCCTGGGCATGGACATGCCAGCCGCCGAGGTGACGCGCATCCTGCGGGCGCTGGAGTTCGCCGTCGAGCAGACCGGCCCCGATGATCTGCGTGCCACAGTGCCGCCGCATCGTCTCGATGTCCAGGCCGGCGCCGCCGACCTGATCGAAGACCTGGTGCGCATTCACGGCTACGATCGGCTGCCGGCGACGCTGATGGCCGACCGCCTGCCGGCCCAGCACACGAACGTACCGCTCGTGTTCGAGGAGCGCGTGCGCGATCTGCTCGTCAGCGCTGGCCTGCAGGAGGTCGTCACCTATGCGCTGACGACGCCGGAGCGCGAGGCGCCGCTGGGCCTGCCCGCGGCGGATTACGTGACGCTGCTCAACCCGATCAACGAGGATCGCCGTGCGATGCGGCACAGTGTCCTGGCTGGCGTGCTGGAGGTGGTTGCCGAGAACCTCAAGCACAGCGCCGACGTGCGTGTCTTCGAGTTGGGGCCGGTCTATCTGCCGCGCGCAGGAGAGAAGCTGCCCGACGAGCCGCGACGGCTGGCCGTGGTGATGACGGGCCGGCGGCGGGAGGAGTTCTGGGGCGACTCGGGCAGCGGTGAGAAGGTCGGCAATCAGCCGCTGGACTTCTTCGACCTCAAGGGCGTGATCGAGGCGCTGGTTGCTGATTTGCACTTGCCGGAGGTAAAGTATCGTCCATCGCAGGCGAAGTATCTGCACCCGGGGCGGGCCGCGGAGTTGTGGATTGGCGATCAGGCGGTCGGTCATTTCGGGCAGTTGCACCCGCGCGTCGCCGAAGCCCTTGCCCAGCAGAAGGAGTTCAAGGAACTGGGCGGCCGCGTGCTGCTGGTCGGCGAGTTCGATGTGGAAGCGCTGCAAAAGGCGACGCCGGCACGCTACACCTACACGTCCGTGCCGTCCTTCCCGCCCGCGCTGCGCGATGTCGCTGTGGTGGTCGAGGAGGCCGTCACCGCCGAGCAACTGGTTGGCGAGATTCGCACCGCGGGTGGGGAGCTGCTACGCGGCGTGCGTCTGTTCGACCTGTACCGCGGCGGGAGCATTCCGGCGGGAACCAAGAGCCTGGCGTTCGCCCTCACCTATCAGGCGGACGACCGTACGCTGACGGATAAGGAAGTGGATAAAGCCCATCGCAAAATCGAGGATCGATTGCGACACGTTCTGAAGGCGCAGATCCGCGGCGAGGCTGCGCCGGGTTGAAAACACTGCCTCTGGGGGCGGTTGTCACGGCAGCGCCAGCGCCGCTTTCAGACACCGGACGGGTGTGGGAAGCGGACGAGGACCACGTCGCCCCGGTTCATGGCTTCTCCGGGATATCATCATACTCGTCCATGTCCTCCCAGCCCGCTTGCTTGCCCGCCTCCCAGGCCAGAGCTTGAAGCTCTTCCCTCGTCCACGGACTGTCGTCGTACTCGTCCTCCTTCAGGCGCTCGTATTCGTCAACGCGGAGCAAGACGAACGTCTCTTTGGTCCGGGGATTCAGGACGCGCGGGGGAGTGACCTCCGGGTTTTCCAGCCCTTGCAATTGCTGTTGAGTGAGTTCGATCATGCCTGCCTCCTTTCCTGCAGCATACCGGCCGTTCCGTCTTCGAGCAACGCATGCAGGTGAAGCACTCGAAGGGGGCGGGGTCGTTTTGAGAAAGGACTCCCGCCCCTTCGGACGCACAAAGAGGACGCACAAAGAGGACGCAGCTCAAATAATACGACAATATCGATTCGTATTATTTGGGATGCGTCCCCTTTCCGCGTTGTTTCTGACACGGTTTTTCGGCTGGCGCTTGCAGGGCTGTACCGTTCCCTGTATCTTTCAGGGAGTTCCTGGGTCGGCTTCATCGGGCTGGATGCACGCGCTCTGATCCTCGACCTTGCGCATGCCAAGGTGGGGTCGGGGAAGGCAATGACCGGCAGTATTCCAGCACGATCTCTTTCCGAGGAGCAAGCATGAACGACACCGATACAGTTTCCAGACACGTGCCGGGCAACGCCGGAGAACGCGAACGCCGTGTCAACCTTCTCCAGAAGTTGCGGGCCGCCTTTGCACGGGGCGGCCGAGACGCTGTGGGGGCCGAGTTGAAGGCAACGATGGACGAATTGCAACAGGACTTCGGCGCGAAACTCGAGGCCCTGAAAGCGACCCTCTGAGGAGCGGACACGATGCTCACCCCCAGGATCCTGAAGGTCCGTGGCTTCCGCGGCTTCCTGAACGAGCAGGAGTTCCGCTTCGACACGCCTGCCGTCATTCTTTTCGGAGAAAACCACTGCGGAAAGAGCAGCACCTTAAACGCCCTGGAATGGTGCCTGTTCGGGGACGAATGCAAGGGCATCCAGACCGGCATCCGTGAGCGGGTTGGCTGGCCGGTCCCCAACCGGAACCTGGAGCCCCCGGACGTCCTGGTCGAGCTGACTCTGGACGGCTCCGATGGCACCTACCGAATCCGCCGCCGACTATACAAAGCGCCGAAAAAACCGACCCCCGTCAAGGAACTTGAGGTGTGCTTGCCCGACGGGAAGCCAGTGGAACGCGAGAAGGCCGAAGAGTACCTGACACGTCTGCTGGGCTGCTCTTGCCGCGATTTCATGACCACTGTGTATCAGCACCAGGAGACCATCCGCCGGATCGTCATCCAGGAACCGAGGGAGCGGAACGACGCGATCGACCGACTCCTAGGGCTATCCGGCTACACGAACCTGCTGACCGGGATCAACGACGCCAGCCTCCAGGGCCGTCAGAAGAAGCTCGGTAAGGAGTTCGAGGACTTTGAAACGAGAGTGCGAGATGTCCTTGCCGCCTGGGAAAAGGAGCTGAACGAGAAGCGGCAGGAGGCTGGTGTCCTCGGCAATCGGCTCACGGGTCCAAGCACACTGGAAGCGGCCCGTGAAGTGCAGCAGTCCCTCAAGGAGTTCGCCGAGCGGGCCGGCCTCAACCCCCTGGCCTTAGAACTGCCGGCCCGGTGGCAAAGTCTGCCTGCTTTCGAGAAGTCGGCCAAGCAGCTCCTCAGCAAACTTCGGGCGGCGACCCCGGACCTGCAAGAGCAGCAGCGACTCTTGGACCGCCAGAACGAACTGGCCAGGCTGAAGTCCGCTTACGAGAGCGCGCTGCAGCAACGAGACACGATCGGCAAGAAGACACGTGAACTGGACAAGGAGCACGGGGGAGGGAAAGCAGTTACCGCGCGAATCGCCAGCGTGGAACAGACCCGCGACGACGAGGAGGCCCGCCGGCGGGCCATCGACGCCCTGGCCGTCCTCATCGAAGAGGCGATCAACTACCTGGAACGGATCGATGAAGCCGGGCCGACGAACCGCTGCCCTGTTTGCGAAACCGAAGCCCCGAACTTGCTGGCAACCCTGCGCAAGAAGCTGGAAGCAGCTCGCCAAGGCCAACTCGCCAAGATCGGAGACAAAATTGAGGGGCTGAAGCGCTCACTCGAAGCGCTCTCCGCGATCGATAAAGCGTACGAGAAATTGGATAAGCAACTCGCGCGGCTCGTGGAGGAACTCAGTACCGCCCGCCGCGAGGTCGGCGAGTTGCTCGCGAAAGAGCTGAGCGATGCAGATGACCCCCTCGCTCTGCTGAACAGCCAATTGGAGGTTCTCGCGCACCGGCTGAAACAGTTGAGCGCCGCAGTCCAGGAGAAGCAGGAGACCCTGGAGAAGATTGAAGAAGATCTTGACAAGGTGCATGCCACCCGCGAAATCTTGCAGCTGGCGGAGAAAAAGCAGATCGCCGATAGGATCCAGGAATCACCTGAGTTCCAGGCGCTGGAGGCGGCCCGTGACCGCGTCGCGGAGTTCGTCGCCGACATCGAGGCAGTCAAGTCCGCCCTCAGCACAGCCTCCAACGAGGAGGCGCAGCAGAAAGTGACTGCGGCCGGGAGAGCCATCGATGAGTATTTCCGCCAGTTGACCAGGTTCCCGGATGTCCAGCGCATCCGGCTCACCCTGAACGTGGACACGCGCGGTCGCAACGCCTACGACATCACGGACCAGGACGGCAACGACCTGACGCCGATCCTCAGTCAGGGAGATCTGAACGCCCTCGCCCTGGCGATCTTCCTCGGGCTGGCTTCGTCCAGCACGGAGGTGGGCGGCTTTGGCTTCGTTCTGCTGGACGACCCGTCGCAGAGCCTGGGGTCGGAACACAAGAAGCAGCTGTGCAAGGTACTCGACCGGGTGTGCGCCACCAAGCGCGTAGTGCTGGCGACGATGGACCGGGAATTTTACGAGCATCTGCGCGACGGGTTGACGAAGGCCAAGACCGAGTATACGTTCGAGGCGTGGACCGCCGAGAAGGGGATACGCGCCGGCAGAAGGTAAACGACCTTGAAGACCGAAACCTACCAGCTTCTGACAAGGCTCCACCGACGCCACGGTCCCCGCGAGTTCGGCAAGATCTGCCAAAAACTCCTGGCGGTCGCCTGCCGGCTGGCAGGCTTCGAGCACGTCGTGGAGCGGGGCGTCCAAGGCGTGGACTTGGACGTAGCGCTCCTCACGGAGAGGTACGCGACCGAGGTCAAAACGACCGAGAAGGATTCGGTGGCCTTCCAGCAGAAGGACGCGGAAGGCTTGGCGAGCCGGCGGCAAGACGGCTACCAGCCCTTGCTCGCCGTGCTGCGGCTCAGTCCGTTCTCGGACTGGCACCTGGTCAGCATAGAACACCTGCGCACCGGCAATCTGCTGATCGCTTCCTTGCGGCCCTACCGCCGCCGGAACCTGGAAGAGCGCCTCACGCCGCGCTTCGATGAAGGGCTGGCAGCACATTTCGACGGCGCCTGGACCGATTCGCAATCCTACCTGGACAGAGTGTTGAGGGAACTGGGGGTCCAGGTTCTCGACACGGCGGCGATACCCTCTGTTCAGCCGTGCAGCCATGCGCACTACCTCGCCAACGCCAACGGCTGATCTCTCGACCCTCGGGAATGCTTACCTGACAAGGCATCACTGTCGGGCAGAAAGGGGTCGCCCAGACAAGGGGTCGTGAATTTCGGTGTCAAGGGGAATAAGGGGGCAATAAGGGCAATAAGGGGAGGGGACGCATCTCAAATAATACGAATTAACAGATTCGTATTATTTGAGATGCGTCCCCTCCCCTTATTGCCCTTATTGCCCCCGCAGGTGCCTTTCTACCAATGGCGGATCGACGATGGTGTAGTACCGCCGAGCGCCGCCCCTGACGCTATGCCCAGGTCGAAGAAAGCCGAGTTTCACGAGAGCGGCGAGCCGGGACTGGTGAAAATCGGCGGCGAACTTGTCCCGGTAAGCCCCTGAAATCCATTCGTAGCAGATCATCCGCTGATCAGGCGGCACGGGCGAACTCGCCCAGCACTGGTAGCAGGCCCACAGGACACGCTGGAGTTCCGGAGTCATGGCTGAATCGCCTAAAGTAGATCGAAAAAAGCTTCCAACATTTGTTCACTTCTACCAAAATGTCCAGTATGGCGCCAAGACCAAGATGTCGACGAAGAAAAGTGGCCGCAACTCATTCTCTGAGTTTGCGACTCTGGCAATGATCTGCGCCTCCTTGTTGTCTCCCTTTGGCCTCTGCTCTTGCCGATGGGTTGAGTTACTGTCGGAGCCTGCTATAGTTGCGATTGAGAAGCGGCCGCTTGATCGTTGCGGCTTCCAACGAAGCGACCAGGGGAGGACAGAATCATGGCCAGGACGGACGCCCAGCGGGTGGTCCTCGAACTCCTCCGCCATGCCGGCGGCACCTGGGACGGGAAAACCAAGCTGTCCCGGGCGTTCTATTTTGCCCACCTCTCTTACGCCCGGGACGAGCCGGGCATCTTGACGGACTGGCCAGTCGTTCGCACGCCGCAAGGCCCAGGGATCCACAACCAGGTCGGCCTGCTGAAGGGCCTCGTGAAAAACGGCTTCCTGACCATCGAGACGATTCACGAGGGCCCTTATCCGGATTCGCGCTATCGCCTGACGGAAAAGGCTCTCGCGGAGCCGTTCCTGCCAGAGGACGCCCGAACTGCCGTCAAGGCCGCGGCCGATTTCGTCCTCCCGCGCAGCGCTGCCGACCTCTGGCAACTCACGCAGGAGCGCTCGCGCTCCTGGAGGGCTGGGAAAGACGGCGACATTCTCGACATCTACATCGACCTGATCCCGGATGACGAGTTCGACGAGGCCCAGGAGAAGTTGGAGGAGCTGGACCGCGAAATCGCGGCCGCTCTGATCAAAGGGTGACGGCAAGGTTCTCGAAAAGGAGCCCGACAGGGCTGTGACGACGGTTCCCAGCGCGAGGGAACAGCCTTTCCGAATCGCGGCTTAATGTCCAAGCGGATCGAGGTCGCCGAGTAGCGCACTGTACGCCGACGCCGCGATAAGCGTCGGCCCCTCGCCCAGCAGTGCCAGGCGGATTTGCAACACGCGCTCACGCATCCAACTCCACTCGCGGATACGCTCGGTCAGGGAGCGGCTATCGAACGACGGATCCGTGACCCGGTACTCGCCCCGTGCGAACGACAGCGGCCTGCTGAACGGGTCGGCGAAGAGATAGGAACGATCGAGCAAATCATCGCCGTATTCGACCATCACCCGCCGGATGTAGTTCGGGCCCATCAGGAAGACATGCGTGGCGCTCAGGCACAGCTCGCGCGTCAGCTGCGTGGCTCGGTGGTTGGCCGCGTCAATGCCCCAGCGGCTCAGCATCGGCTCGACCTTGTCGCTGATGACCGTACCGGCCTCCAGTCCCGCAGAGAGTGCGGGGGCGCCGGTCAGATGCCGATACAGGTAGTAGGCCAGCACCGAGCGGGCACAGTTGGCGTGGCAGACAAACAGCGGCAGACGTGTTGGAGTTCCAGAAGACCTGGCCGATCCTTCCGTGGTCATGGCGGGACAAAGAAAAACCGGCGCCGGCTGCAAGTTCCAAGAGCAAGTTCGATTAACCCAAAATCGTTTGTATGCTCTTGCGGTCGGGCAGCTGGCCCCGGTACAGTCACTCTAGCACACAAACCGCAGAGGTCCAGGGCCTGAATGGGTCCACGGCCTGGGCGGCGTGGGACTATGCTCTCACGGTCGGGCAGCTAGCCCCGGTAAGGCTTCAATGGGTCCACAGCCTGAACACTGTGGGTAACAACCCTCTCACGGTTTGTCAGAATCTCTGCAGTCGAATCCTACCCAACCTGCACCGTTCTTGGCAAGGTGTGCAGGAAAAACCGGGGCCTGCTGCAAGTTCCAAGAGCTGTTGCTTACCCAAGCCCTTCCGGACAGAGGTAAGAGTCGCCCAAACTGTTTGTAAGCTCTTGCGGTCGGGCAGCAGGCCCCAGTGTTGGCTACTCTATCAAGCCGGCTTCCGTGTCGGCAATGGGTACTCCATGATTTCCATCAGGAGTTCGAGCTTCGACGGCCGCGCCAGCAGCGGCACCAGGTTCGGCAGCGAGTAGTAGTCGCCGGTGAACTGGAACGCATCCGTCGCGATCCCCGCCTCACGGCAGCGCTCCTCCAGGTGCGTCGAGGCCCCCGGCGTCCGCACGAAGCAAACGGCCGGGTCGGCTTTCAGTTCCTCGCGGTACTTCTTGAAGCTGTCCACGAACAGCGGCGCCGTGTTCTCCCCCTCGTCGGTCACGAGGATGAACTGCTCGGCGTACTGGTGCTTGCGGATCATGTACTCCAGCGCGACGCCGCACGACGTGCCGCCGCCCGCGACGATCCCCAGCAGCGCCCGCTCCCAGCCCGCCAGATCGGTGCCGCCCTGCTCGATCGGGTAGGCCATCGTGTCGAAGGCGTAGACGTACAGATCCTTCTCGCACACCGCCGAGATCATGGCGCCGATGCGCTTGCCCAACTCGATCGCCACGTCCATCGAGCCGGACTTGTCGATCAGCAGCGCGGTCGGCCGCGTGATGCGGCCCTTCGCCTTGATCTGCGTGTCGGCGACCTGCTCCAGCTTGCGGCGCACGTCCTCCGACACGTCGGCGACCTTCATCGCCTCCTCGGCCTTGAAAGCGCTGACGCGCGTTCCGCCCTTCGCCTCTTCGAGCTTCTTCTCGATAACGGCCTTGATATCCGGATCGTCGAAGGCGCCGCGCCGCTTCATCGCCGCGAGATTGTTGATCACCTCCTGCGGGCTCATGCGCTCGATCAGCGCTCGCAGGACCGCCGGCGTCATCTGCTGCACGACCGTGACCGCGACGCGATACGGAATGCGGTGTGCGGTGATGGCGCGGGCCTGCTCCTCCGGCGTCGTCGCCTTCGCCAGTTCCTTCAGGGCGAACAGGCGACTATCAGGAGGCGGAGTCTCCTCGAAGAGGATCTTCTGGGCGCGCTCACCGGGAGCGACGTGGAGCAGAGCGTAAAGCCGCTTGAGCGCCTTGCGGGCGGTCAGGGCGCTGCTGTCGAACCAGTCCGGCTCGGCCTCGCGCTCACGCAGGTAGCGCGTCACTTCCGTGCGCAGGCCGCGCGGGACGTTGCGGAACAGACCGAAGTCCTCGACGACCTTCGTCGGCTGGACGGCCTCGTCGGTCTTGGCCTTCTTGCCCTTGGGCGTCTCCGGGCGCACGAGCTTCGTGGTCTTGCGGCCGTGGATGAAATCGAGGACACGTACGACCTGGTAAGGTGGCAATTCGCGCAGCAGGGCCAGGCCGACGTCGCGATGCCCGGGGAAACCGCTCAGCGACAACGAGACGATGAACATCTCCTTGTGGTCGCGGACGTCGCCGTGGTCGTTGTACCAGGCCGCGAGGCGCACGTAGAACCGCGGATCCTTCGTGGCCATTTCCTGGTGGATCGGCCAGATCTGCGCAAGCTGGCGGTGCGGCGTGGTGAGCAGGGTGTTGAGGATGCCCAGACGCAGATCCTGTTCGGTGGCCATGATGCCCTCCGTTCGCTGCCCGGCGAGCCGGGGGCGTAAGCCCCCGGAGGTGGAGCAGGCTACCTCCGGGGGCTTACGCCCCCGGCTCGCCGAATTGTTGATCGTTACACGAGCAGCCCGCGCGCCCCCAGGCGGCTGACCGCGCGGGACACCGCCGGCCGGCTGCTCTCCAGCCGCGCCGCCAGGTCGGCCAGCGGCAACGCTGGGTGCGCCTTACGCTCGACCAGCACGCGGCGGTCGAAGTCGAGATCGCGGAACTCGTCCGCCAGGATCCCCTTGAGGCGCTGCATCGCCGCATCGGTCTGCACAGCGGTGAAGTAGTCGCCGCCGGTCGCCCGGCTCAGCCGGCCGAACGAATCGACAACCGCCGGCGTCAGGCCCAGGGCG
>WNGB01005533.1_pt1 | contig 18845 bp, 17 predicted proteins | sample 5400681 | NCBI WGS metagenome assembly WNGB01 (sample SAMN13153367, study PRJNA577476) | soil metagenome | isolation source: 115 cm soil or saprolite under grassland replicate 2 | place: USA:California | collected 2016-06-15
GTCGCCCGACAGCCAGGCTGTTGCACTCGCACGCGTGCCCACCGCCTCATCGGCGCTCCCGCCGAACGCCGCGCTGACGATCAGGTCGTCGTCCTCGAGGGTGCGTACCGCACATGCGTCCGCTCCGAGCAGGACTGGGGCCTGCTGCACCACCTCCTCCAGGACCGCAGCCGGATCGAGCTCGGTGGCGAGAACGCTGCCGGTGCGCGCGAGCTGCTGCGACAGGGCTCGGGCGGTCCGCTCCGCCTCGAACAGCTCGCTGCGCTCGAGCGCGCCGCGCGCGGCGTCACCGAGGTGGCGCGCGACCTCGACGTCCTCGTCCGTGAACAGACGGTCGAGGCTGAAGAAGACGATCACGATCCCGGATCGCTCCGCTCGAGGGCTCCCCACCGGCACGGCGAGCAACGCGCGGTAGCCGACTGCTCCCATGAGCCCGTGCCACGTCGGCTCGAAACGGTCGTCCGCCGCGAGCTGCGGTGCGGCAAGGATTCGCCCGTCCGCGGCCGCCGCAGCAAGGCACTCCGCGGCCTCGGGCAGCCCGCCCGCGAGCGCCTCCGACAACGCCTGGGGAAGTCGAACCGCCGCAGCCGGCTCGAGCGCGGCGCCTCGTGGCATCAGCACCACCGCGGAGTCGCCCGCGAACGCATCGGAGGCGGCCTGTGCAAGCGCGTCGAGCGTCGCCGCAAGGGAGAGCGACTGTCCCAGCATCGCCGCGATGCGGAAGAAGGCTCCCTGCTGCGCAATGCGGCGGTTGTTTTCGCGCAGAAGGCGTGCCACGTGGATCGCCAGCCCGATCTCGCGCGCGACGGCCTCGGTCAGCGCCACCTGAGCCCTCGGCCAGCGCCCCGCTTGCTTTCTGTGCAACGCGAGGACGCCGATCAACTCGTCGAAGACGACGATCGGCACTGCGAGCACGGCGCGCGAGCCGAGCTCGAGCAGCGCATCCGGCCCTCCGATCGACTCGTCCTGGAGATCGCGCGCGCGCTCGACGTCCTCGATCGCGACCGTCTCGCGTCGCCGCACGGCGAGGTTGGACACGGCCAGCCGCCTGCCGGTCTCGATCGGCGCGAGCCCGTCGGCATGCCACTGCGCCGCAATCGGGATCGTGTCCTCGGTGTCGCCCAGCCGGATGAAGCAGCGGTCGACGCCGAGCGCCGTTCCGGTCTCCTGCACCGCGATGCGGAGGAGCTTCTCGACGTCGAGCTCCGAGCGGACTCGCGCCGAGATGCGCGCAACAAACCGCTCTCGTTCGAGAGCCTCGCTCAAGGCCGCCTCGGCCGAGACGACGTCGGGCCCGGCGGGGGCCGCCGCGATCGCCTGCGGCGACTCGTGGCGCGCTTGCGGCTGCTCGGGCCTCCGGCGTACGAGAACCAGGACGGGTGGAACGGCGAGCAGGAGGGTCAACCCAAGCGTCGGCCAGACACCTCCCGGCGGCGCTTCCTGCTCCACGGCGAGCAGCACCCCGTACGCCCCGGCCACGACCCCGACCACCGGGTAGACGAGAACCGACGCGCCCGACCGGGCCAAAAGAACCATGATTCCGAGATACGCCGCCGCCACGACCAGCAACGGCACAGCGTCGAACCACACCGCTTGACTCGATTGTGTCACTGGGCTTACAGATTGTAGGGAGCGTCGCGAGGGAAGGGCTTTCCGCCGTCTGAGGGCCTCTCCTGCCTCTTCCAAAGATGGGCCGTTCGGCCTATTGGAATGACGGGGCCGACTCGCTAGCCTCAATTGCACTGGGCGATGCGAACCGCGGTGCGTTCCTGGCCTTGCAGTCCGCGGTGAGCACTAGGAGGAGGCTCGTCGCCACCGACCCCCCCGAGCGACGAGCCTCTTCCTGTTCTGGGCCCGGTCTACTGCTACGGTGACCTGCGGTTTGGTTTCGAGGGTCCTGCTTGCATCGCCTAGGGGTTACTGCGCTGGGGTCGAGCGCGCCGTCGAGACGGTAGAGCGGGCCCTTTCCCTCTACGGGCCGCCCGTCTACGTGAGAAAGCAGATCGTCCACAACGCTCACGTCGTCCGCGAGCTCGAGTCGCGCGGAGCGGTGTTCGTGGACGACGAGGCGGACGTGCCACGGGGCTCGACGCTCGTGCTCTCGGCTCACGGCGTTGCCCCGTCCGTCTACGAACGCGCCGCCGACCTGCGGCTGCACACCATCGACGCGACGTGCCCCCTCGTGACGAAGGTGCACGTGCAGGCCCGGCGCTACGCGGCCGACGGACACCGCATCGTCCTGATCGGTCACGCCGGGCACGAGGAGGTCGTCGGGACGATGGGCGAAGCGCCGGAGGCGACCGTGCTCGTCCAAAGCATCGAGGAAGCCGAGGCGCTCGAGCTCCCGGCCGGGACACCCGTCGCCTACATCACGCAGACCACGCTGTCGGTCGACGAGACGGCGGAGATCATCGAGGTCCTCAAGCGCCGCTTCCCCCACATCCGCGGACCGCAGCGCGAGGACATCTGTTACGCCACGTCCAACCGGCAGTGGGCCGTGAAGGAGTTGCTGGGCGAGGTCGACCTGCTGCTCGTGATCGGCTCGCGCAACTCGTCGAACTCGAACCGGCTCGTCGAGGTCGGGCGTACCGCCGGTTTGCCGTCATACCTGATCGACGACGAGTCGGAGATCGACGAAGCCTGGTTCGAGGACGTCGAGACGGTCGGAGTCACATCAGGCGCCTCCGCTCCCGAACGACTCGTGCGTCGTGTCTGCGACTGGTTCCGCGCCTACGGCGTGCGCGAGATCACGCCGTTCGCGAGCGTGTACGAGGACGTCGTCTTCCGGCTGCCCGTCGAGCTACGTCGAGCAGAGACGCCGGCGGCCTAAGGCGTCGCCTGTCGACGCCGTAACGGGCGAGCGCGCTTTGCTCGCTCGCCCGTTTCGCAGGCCGAAGGAAGCGTGCGACGCGTGCCGCTTCCCGTTCGTCGAGTGAGACCGCGCTCTCGGCTACGCCGCTCTCGTTCCAGACGCTGAACCGCACGTGCGGATCCTCCGTCAGATAGCGCGTCACGCGTAACGCCCTGCCCGCATCGCGCGGATGCGGCGCGAAGAACTCCACGATCTTGCGGCGCTGCGGCGCGGCGCACCAGGGACAGAAGCGGAAGCGCTCCTCGATGTCCCCTCCACAACGCGCGCACGAGGCCATCCCGACCTGGACCCTGCCATACCATCGGCGGATGCGCCAGGCGCCGGACCGGGTTCAGCGGCTGCCTGAGCAGTACTTCATGGCTCTGCTCGCGCGCGTCGCTGCGGCCGCCGCAGAGGACGGCGAGCCGCTCGTCGACCTCGGTCGCGGCAACCCGGAGGTCGGGCCTCCCGAGCACGTGATTCGGGCGCTCGCCGAGGCTGCCGCGCGGCCCGACGTCCACGGTTACGCGCCCTTCTCCGGCTTGCCCGCGCTGAAGGAGGCGATCGCCGCGCGCTATCGCGACGTGTACGGCGTCGAGCTCGATCCCACCCGCGAGGTCGCGGTCCTGCCGGGGACGAAGACCGGGCTGATGGAGTTCGCGCTCTGCGCGGTCGAGCGCGGCGGCACGATCGTGCTGCCGGATCCGGGCTATCCGGACTACTTCTCCGCGGTCGCGCTGGCGGACGCTCGGCACGTGCCGTTCTCCGGCTTCGACACGGAAGCCGATGCGATGTACCTCAACTACCCGTCGAACCCGACCGCGGGCGCCGCGCCGGCGGACGTCTTCGCAGAGGCCGTCGCATGGGCACAGCGCACGGGCGGCTGGGTGCTCCACGACTTCGCGTACGGCGACCTCGTCTTCGACGGACGACGGCCGGAGAGCTTCCTCGCGGCCGAGGGCGCGCGCGACGCCGGGATCGAGCTCTTCAGCATGTCGAAGACCTACGGGATGGCCGGCTGGCGGCTCGGCTTCGCGCTCGGGAACGCAGACCTCCTGCACCGGATCGAGACGGTGCAGGATCACGTCTTCGCCGGCATCTTCCGTCCGGTCCAGGAGGCCGGCATCGCTGCGCTCACCGGGCCGCAGGATTCCGTCGAGGAGCGCCGCGCCGCCTACGAGCGGCGGCGCGATCGCGCGCTCGCGGCGCTCAGCGGGCTCGAGGCGCAGTCGGAGGGAACCTTCTTCGTCTGGTTCCGGCTGCCCGAAGGGCTGACCGTGGACCGCCTGCTCGCGGAACACCGCGTCGCGCTTGCTCCGGGCGAAGGCTTCGGAGCGCGCGGCGCCGGGTGGGCGCGGCTCTCGCTGGCGGTCGCGGACGAGACGCTCGACCGCGGGCTCGACCGCCTACGGGCGGCGCTCGGCTAGCGCCGTCAGCTCGGCGCGGTGCGCGCGCAACGCGTCGGCGGCTCGCGATCGCGACACGTTCCAGGAACGCCAGTCACCGGCGGCGACGTCACGGTGGAGCAGCTCCTGCGCGAGCTCGGTCTGCTGCGCGGCAGGCAGGCTCGAGATGCGTGAGAGCAGCGTCGGCACGGCGTCGTCGCTCAGGCCGGCGAGATACGAGACGTCGACAACGGGCCGAGTCACGTTCGTCCGCGCGATCAGCGCGTCCGGGCTGAGCACGTTCAGCACCAACGTCGCGGCGAAGCCGGCCACAAGAGCCCCGACGGCGAACGCGTGCCGACGGCCACGCAGCACAGTGAACGCGAACCATGCCGACACGACCGCGAGCCACAGGATCCCGCCGGTCGCGTAGAGCCGCAGCTCGGTCAGCCCGAAGTGCTGGACGTAGAGGCGCATTCGCTCGAGCGCCGACGCGATCACGACGCCGAGCAGCGCGAGCAGCGCGGCCGCGAGCCAGCGAAATGCGCGGCGGCCGTCAGAGCCGAGCGCCCAGTCGGCGAGCAGCAGCACCGACAGCGTCAGCGCCGTGACCGCGACCAGCTCGAAGAACCCATGTCGCGCGTACTCCGCGTAGGTCAGGTGCGCCTCGGACTGCACCAGCGCGCTGCCGCCGAAGAGGTAGCGGAACTGCACGACGACGAAAGCGAGGAAAAGGAGGTCGAGAAACGCGAGTGCGACGCCGATCTCGAGTGCGCCGAGCCGCCGCCGGGTCTGCGCGAACGGGACCTCTTCGTCGTCGGAGCGCACCGCGAGCAGATCCCGCAGTAAGCCGCCGGCAAGCCAGGCCCAGATCGCGATGATCACCACGCGTGCGAGCAGCGTCTCGTTGATCGACGGAACAGCCGACGAGACGAGATTCTTGAAAACGGCGTCGGCCGCGACGAAGAGCCCGCCGAAGAGGAACAGCAGTGGGACGCCCAGCGCGAGCCCACGCGCAAACGCGCTCACTCTCTCGGAACGCGCACGACCGACGACCTCGTTCCAGCGGATGTCGCTCATCAGCAACGGTGCTGCGCCGAACGCAGTGGATGTCGCGGCCCTGACGAAGCTGCCGCCGTAGTCGCTCAATGTCGCGGTCCGCAGCCGCGGCTGAGCGCCGCGCAGCGCACCCATCGTCACGGCCGCGGCAAGCGCAAGCAGGTTCGCGGTGACGAGCAGCGGCGAGCTGTGCCAGATGAACAGCGTCGCGAAGAGGAGCAGCGGCGCGACCATGAAGCGACGTCCCTGATGCAACGGCGCCCGCGCGATGCGCAGCAAGACCGTCAAGGCCGCCGTGAAGGCGACCATCCAAAGAGGAACGTTGACCCCGAGGGCCTGACCCTGGAAGAGCGCGTCGCCAAGCAGGCCGAGCGCGAGAGCCGATACCGCCAGCGCGACCCCGAGCCTCGTCCCGCGACTCATGGGCGCTTATTCAAGCATGCCCCGGTCGATTAGGAACCGTTATAGGGCTTTGGTGATCCTGGGCTCGTCGACGCTGTCGGTCCCGAGCTCGGTCGCGAGCACTTCCTCTTTGATCCAGTCGGCATGCTGCAGCAGGTCGGCGTCCGCTTCCGGCAGCGTCAGCTTGATGCGGTCGGTCAGCGCCAGCCCCGCGTCCTTCCGCATCGTGTTGACCCGGTGGATGAGCTCGTAGACCCGCCCCTCGAGGCGCAGCTCGTCGTCGAGCTCCGTGGTCATGGCGACCGTCAGGCCGTCGTCCTCGGCCAGCGCCCACCCATCGCGCGCGCGCCGCTCGACGAGCACCTCGTCGGCGCCGAGCTCGTGACCGTTCACGCGGACACCGCCGCTCTCGAGCTGCTCGAACTCCCCGGCCTCCAGCGCCGCGCGCACCGAGCGGAGCTCCTTGCCGAGCTTCGGGCCGAGCAAGGGCAGGTTCGGCTTGACCCGGATCTCCATCGCCTCGACCGGCGCGAACTCGACCTGCTTCACGCGCAGCTCCTCGGCGATCTCGTCGACGTGGCGCTGCGCAGGCCCCGCGCCCTGGACGACGAGCCGGCGGAGCGGCTGGCGCAGCTTGAGCCCTGCGTCACCGCGCGCCTGCCGGCCGAGCTCCACCACACGCCGCACCTCGGCAACCTCCTCGAGCAGGGCCTCGTCACGCTCGCGTACGTCGGGCCACGGCGCGAGGAACACCGACTCCGGCGCGTCCTCCGCTCGCAGTCGCTGCCAGAGAAACTCGGTGAGGAACGGCATCACCGGCGACACGACCTGCAGCGAGCGTTCGAGCGCGTGCCAGAGCGACCACAGTGCGACCGCGTCGCCGTTCCAGAAGCGACGGCGCGAGCGGCGGATGTACCAGTTCGAGAGATCGTCGACGAACGAATCGAAGGCACGGATGAGAGCCGGAGTCCAGTAGCGCTCGTACGCGTCCGTCAGCTCCGCGACGAGCTGCTCGGTGCGCTCGAGCAGCCAGTGGTCGAGCGGCTGCAGCTCGCCGGGCGCCTCCGCTCCGGGCCGGAAGCCGGCGATGTTCGCGTAGTCGACGAAGAACTTGACGGAGTTCCAGTACGTCAGCAGGCGGCGCTTGATCTCGCCGGCGGGCCCGTACCCGAACTTGAGGTTCTGGCTGGGGACGTGCTCGCAGAACATGAACCGGATCACGTCGGCGCCGATGTTCCCCAACGCTTCCGCAGCGTCGATCGCGTTGCCCCACGAGCGGTGCATCTCGCGGCCGTTCTCGTCGAGCAGCTTCTCGTGGGTCAGCACCGCCCGGTACGGGGACTTTCCCGTCAGCGTGACCGACATGAAGCATTGCGAGTAGAACCAGAGCCGGATCTGCTCGCGCATCTCGGAAACCCAGTCCGCCGGGTACCACCTCTCCCAGTACGCGTGGTCGGGCAGGTCGGCGCCCGTCAGCCCAGCAGCCGCCCCGGTCGCGTAGCCGTGCTCCTTCCAGTCCGCGTTCTGCCAGCCGAGCGTCGAGAAGGGGACGATGCCCGCGTCGAGCCACGCGTCGCCGACTTCCAGCACGCGCCGCAACTCCGCGCCGCAGTCGCATCTGATCGGCACCTCGTCGATCCACGGGCGATGCAGCTCCTGGAGTTGCTCGAGCCCGCCGGTCGCGCGCTCCCGCAGCTCGGCGAGCGAACCGACGACCGTCAACTGGCCGCATGAGTCGCAGGGATAGAACGGCAGCGGCAGCCCGAAATAGCGGCGCCGCGAGATGTTCCAGTCACCCATGTTGCGCAGCCAGTCGTCCATGCGCTTCGAGTAGAAGTCGGGCGTCCACTGCACGGTCGCGTTCGCGTCGAGCATCGGCTGGCGGATCTCGTCCGCGCTGATCATCCAGTCGTCGGCGATCCGAAAGACGAGCGGCGTCGAACAGCGCCAGCAGATCGGGTAGCGGTGGACGATCGAGCCGGCCTCGACGAGCAGGCCCCGCCGCTCGAGCTCGACGACGATCGGGCCCTCGACGTCCTCCGTCGAGCGTCCCTCGAACTCGCCGTACTCCTGGTAAAACCGGCCCGCCTCGTTGATCGGCGTCAGCACGGGCAGGTCGTTGACGCGTGAGAGCTCGAAGTCCTCGGCGCCGCAGCCGGGCGCGATGTGGACGATGCCCGTTCCCTCCGCGAGCGAGACCTCGTCCCACGTGATGACGCGATGCACGACCTCCTGCTGCGCGGGCAGCGAGTCGAACGGCCCCTGGTACTCGAGGCCGACCAGCTCGTCGCCGCGGACGCGCTTCGTGAACGTCGCGTCGGGGTTCCGCTCGACCGCCCACCAACCGCCGTCAACAAGTCCGTACTCGGCGTCCGGCTTCACCGCGGCCGCGACATTCGCAGGCAGCGTCCACGGCGTGGTCGTCCACACGACCAGCGCTTCGCCCTCGCGCCCCTTTAGCGGGAAGCGCACGTACAGGGACGGATGCGTCAGCTCTGCATACGAGTTGAGCAACTCGTGCTGCGACAGCGAGGTCCCGCAGCGTGGGCACCACTCGACCGAGCGGTGGCCCTTGTACAGCCAGCCGCGCTCGTGGCACTCCTTCAGGAAGCGCCAGATGTACTCGATGTTCGTGTCGGAGAACGTGTAGTAGTCGTTGTCCCAGTCCATCCACATGCCGAGGCGGCGGCACTGGTCGGTGATGACCTCGGCGTACTTGGCCACGCGCTCCTTGCAGCGCTCGGCGAACTCCGCGATCCCGTACTCCTCGATCTCGCGCTTCGAGTTGAGGCCCAGCTCCCGCTCGACCCCGACCTCGACCCAGAGCCCCTGGCAGTCGAAGCCGTTCTGGTAGCGGAGGTCGTGGCCCTGGAGGGCCTTGTAGCGCTGGAAGACGTCCTTGAGCGTTCGGCCCCAGCAGTGGTGTGCCCCCATCGGGTTGTTCGCCGTGATCGGGCCGTCCATGAAGCTGAAGGTCGGCCCGCCGCGGTTTCGCTCACGCAGCTGCTCGAAGACGCACTCGGCGTCCCACCACGCGAGGATCTCCTCCTCCAGGGCGAGGTGATCGGGATACTGCGGCAGCGGCTCGAACATGAGGCGATTGTAGGGACGCTGCGCGCCGGAACAACCCGAGGTTCCCCAGCGTTTTAAGTGGGTACGACCGATCGGTCAGTTAAGAAAGGACCCAATGTCTACAGCTGTGACTGAACAGAGCTTCGAGCAGGAGGTGCTCCAGAGCGAGCAGCCGGTGATCGTCGACTTCTGGGCGGAGTGGTGTGGCCCCTGCCACGCCGTCGCGCCCGTGCTCGACCGGATCGTCGACGAGCGCAACGGCGACCTGAAGCTCGTGAAGGTGAATATCGACGAGGAGCAGGGACTGGCTCTGCGCTACGGCGTGCAGTCGATCCCGACCATCATCCTCTTCAAGGGCGGCGAGCCCGCCGCGGCGGCAATTGGGGCGCAGCCCAAGCCGGCCTTGGAGAAAGCGCTGGGCCTCTAAACGGTCGGGGGGCAAAGCGCCGCGACCTCCTCTGGTCGGCGGCGCAAGCGCCGCCTCAGCGAAACCTAGCTCCCTTCAGCCATCTCCTTTTCAGGATGCGGAACGGGCGACACCGCCCGTTCCGTCGGCTCCTTCGCGAGGCTTAGCACGCGCATTCCGTGGACGTACACGATCGCGCCGCCGAGCCAGCCTCCCAGCGTCATGCAGGCGAACCCGATCAGCGTCAGCGCGTACGCGCCGGCGCTGACGTTCGCGTGCGTGTAGGCGCCGTGACCGAAGATGGCGGCGAGGGCGAAGAACACCGTCGCGGTGACCATCGCGGTCAGATGCCAGGTCGCCGTCCACCAGAGGTCGCTGCGCCACGTGATCGTCAGCCAGTCGGCTAGACCTGCGAGCGCCGTCGGCACCGTGGCAATCAGGCCGACGATCAGGCCGAGCCACCAGCCGATCGCGCCGTTGCGCTCCGTGATGCCCACGACCTCGATGAAGCCCGCGATCGTCGCGAACGTGTAGATCCCGATCGTCGCGTCCGTCAGCGGCGGATGCAGCGGATGGCCTGGAAGCCCGTGCCACAGATAGCTGAGCTTCATGCGGGCGGTATGTACCCGCCCGGCAGGAACTAAACGCTACGACTCTTGAGCGTCGAGGAAGCTGAGGAAGGCCGCATGCTTGGCGAGGAGGGCCTCGATCTCGGCAACGCCGGCGCCGGCCCAATCCTCCACCCAGGTCTCGCTGAGATCGTCCTCGATCCGGTGAAGGCCGCGTTCACTCATGGCGCTAAATATCGGCACGGTTGCCGGACGGCACCATGGGCCGAACGGCTCATTCGGTGTACGCCGGGTCCCATACTGCGAGGCCTTGAACGCCCTGCTGATCGTGAATCCGCGCTCGGGGCAAGGCGAGATCCCGACGGAGGAGCTCGTCGCCGCGGCGGAGTCCCTCGGAATCGAGACCCGGCTCCTCGGCCCCGGCGACGACCCTGCGGAGATCGCCCGCGGCTCCTCGGCAGACGTGCTGGGGATGGCCGGCGGCGACGGCTCGCTCGCGCCGGTCGTCGACGTCGCGCTCGAGCGGGAGGCACCGTTCGTCTGCATCCCGTTCGGGACGCGCAACCACTTCGCCCGCGACGTCGGGCTCGACCGCGACGACCCGCTCGGAGCGCTGCGCGCCTTCACGTGGAGCGAGCGGCGGATCGACATCGGGCGCGCCGGCAACCGCCTCTTTCTGAACAACGTCTCCCTCGGCGTCTACGCACGCCTGGTGCATCGACGCGAGCGCCACCGGCGTCGCCGCGAGGCCCTGGCGCGCCTGCGCGCGTGGGCGACGCTGCTGAGACATCGTGAGCCGCTCGGAATCTCGATCGACGGCGAGCCCATCGAGAGCCGGCTCGTGCTGGTGGCGAACAACGCCTACGCACTTGACCTGCCGTCGCTGGGTGCTCGTGAACGACTCGACGAAGGGAATCTCCACCTGTACGGCGCAGGAGACGAACGGGTCGGCGACCGCTTCGTCGTCGATGCGGCCGCCGGACGGCTCGAGGCCGCAGTGGACGGGGAGCCGGACGCACTGCGCACGCCGATCGAGTTCCGGGTCGAGCCGCGCGCGCTACGAGTGCTCGTACCCGACGGCGGCGGCTAGCACGGTCGGGTAATGCGTGAAGGCGAGCTCGTCTGGCCTGGGCAGGTCTTCAGGCCCGAACCACTGCAGCTCGACGAGGTCGTCACCGGCGCGTGCGTCGCCCCGCGTGGTTGCCGTCCACGCAAGACAGAGGACGATGCGGCCGTCGTACGGCTCGAGCCAGTGGCCGAGGAACCGTGTGGGCTCGATCTCGAGCGCCGTCTCCTCGCGGATCTCGCGACGCAACGCGTCGAGCGGGTGCTCGTTCTCGTGGAGAAAGCCGCCCGGGAGATCCCAGAGGCCCGCCCCGGGGTCATGCGCCCGCCGGCCGAGCAGCACACGCCCGCCCTCGTCGAAGCAGACCGCCTCCGCGCCGGGCACGGGGTTCGCATAGGTGACGAACCCGCAAGCGGGGCACTCCGCGCGGTCTGCCGTCCTGTCGATAGCCTCGCCGCAGATGGGACAGAACCGCCAGCCGTCGAGAGTGCCCATGCCGAGGACCATATGAGCCCGCGCGCCGCCGGCGCGACGCAACACGAGCTGTCGCGGATCGGCTTGCTCGCGACGCTCCCCGGCGAGACGCTGGCGCGGCTCGCGCAGCACATGCTGCGGGAGGACATCCCGGCCGGCGCGGGCGTGTTCTCGGAAGGCGAGGAAGGAGACCGCTTCTACGTCGTGCTCAGCGGCATGCTCGCCGTCAGCCAGCAGAGCATCGGCGCGCAAGCTGTGCTGCGGCCCGGGGACTACTTCGGCGAAGTCGCGCTCGCCATGCACGTGCCGCGCACAGCCTCGGTGCGCGCTCTCACACCTGCCACGGTCGCCAGCTGCGACCAAGCGACGTTCGACGAGTTCATCCGCCCGCTGTTCGCGGATGACTGATGTCGCACTGCTCCACGCCGGGATTGCGGACTCGCGCATGTGGGCGCTGCAGCTGGAGTCCTTCGCGCACGAGCATCGTGTGGTCGCGCCCGACCTGCCGGGCTTTGGACAGACCCCGCTCGATCAAGACCGAGTCGACCTTCGCACCTTCGTGCGTGACGCGCTCGACGCAGCCGGGATGCAGCGTGCTGCGCTCGTCGGAACATCGCTCGGCGGCCAGGTCGCGCTCGAGCTCGCGCTCGAGTCCCCGGAACGTGTCAGCGCGCTCGTGCTCGTCGGATCCGGCCTCGACGGCCATGACTGGTCGAACGAGGTTGAGGCGTTCGGCGCGGAGGAAGAGGCCGCACTCGAGCGTGGGGATCTCGAAGCTGCTGTCGACGCGAATCTGCGCATGTGGCTCGCTGGCCCTCGTCGAAGCCTCGACGAGCTCGATCCCGCCATCCGCGGGCTCGTCGGCGAGATGCAGCGGGACGCCTTCCAGCTCCAACAGGGCCATGAATTCCGTCTCGCCGCGCTGAACCCGCCGGCCTCGCAGCGGCTCGCGGAGCTCCGGGCCCCCACCCTGGTCGTCACCGGCGACGAGGACGTATCGGACATTCACGCGATCGCCGAGAAGCTCACACGCGAGATCCCCGGCGCCGAGCGGGCGACGATCTCGGAGGCTGCGCACCTGCCGAACCTCGAGCGTCCCGAGGAGTTCGACCGGATCGTCCTGGGCTTCCTCGGCAGGCACGACCTCTAGGGCGACCGCAGGACCGCGGCGGGCGGCATCACGTCGATCCCGTCCGGCTTGTCCAGGAACCCCCGCGCCGACGACGGAACACCGGTATGCCCGTACTGCCACACGATTCGATGGCGGCTGGGGTCGATCACGATCACGCGATCGTTGTAGTCGTCGTTGGCCGCGATGAGGCCGCTCGGCAGCCGGATCGCGAGCGACGGCTTGTCGAGCTCATTCCGGCCCCGGGCGGCCCCAAACGACCAGAGCACCCGCCCTCGCGAGGTGCAGATCACGATCCGGCCGGGATTCGTGAATGCAGACAGGAGCACGTTGCCGCTCGGCAGGAGCTGCGCGTCGGACGGATACGACACTGGGGACCGGAAGGACCACACGAGCTTTCCCCGGCGATCGAGCCGGTCGATCCAGCCGCCGATCTCGGTCACGAGCAATCCGCCGTCCGAGAGCGGAGTGTCCCCGTTTGGGCTCGCGAAACCGTGCGGAGGATCGTGCACGCAGCTGCCGCCGAGGACTCGCACGATGCGCCCGCGAGGGCTCAGCTCGACAATCCGGCAGTTGCGAATGTCGGCGACCACCGTGTCGCCGGTCAAGAGCCGATAGGCGTCATCCGGCGTGTTCAGGTAACCGGGGCCTGACCCCGCCACGCGCGCGTGGCCGTAGCGCCACACAACCTTCCGCGTTCGCAACGACACCTCGGTGAGCGTGTCGTTGAATTCCTCGTTCGTGATGATCGAATGGCCGCGGGGGGTGAAGAACGCGTCGTCGGGTCCGTGCAGCCCTCCGCGGCTCCAGAGGATCCGCTTCCGCGGCGACACGATCAACAGACGATTGTTGTCGCGGTCGGCGATCAACAGATTCACTCCGGGCGGCGGGACCGGCTGCGGATGCGCGAGCGTGGCCACAACGACCAGGAGTGCGCGGATCACACAGCCTCCGCGAGCACGGCGTCTGACAGCTGCGGCCACGCGGACTTCGCCCACTCGCCGAAGTCGAGATCGGTGAGCACGCCGAGCGCCAGGTCGACCTCGGGATCCACCCAGAGGAAGGTACCGCTGCCGCCGAAGTGCCCGAACGTCCGGGGCGAGTTGCGCGCGCCCGTCCAGTGCGGGGACTTCGCGTCACGCAGCTCGAAGCCGAGGCCCCAGTCGAGCGGGTCGAAGCGGCCGAAGTCGGGCAGGACGCCGGCCAGACCGGGAAATTGCACCGCGGTCGCCTCAGCGAGTGTCTCCGGCGCGACGAGCGTCGGCACTTGCAGCTCGCGTGCGAGCAGGAGCAGATCGTCGAGCGTGCCGTGCAGCTCCGACGCAGGCGAGCCGCGCAAGTCGGCGTGCATGGCGAGCGGCCGCAACACGCCCGCGGCGAGATACTCGTCAAAGGGCATCTCCGCCCGCTCGGCGACGTGTTCGGCGAGCGTCTCGAAGCCGACGTTGGAGTAGACGCGCCTCTTTCCCGGCGGGCTCACCGGTCCGCCCGGCTCGAACGGCAGCCCGGACGCGTGCGCCAGCAGGTGGCGCACGGTCGATCCCTCCGGCCCCGCCGGCTCGTCCAGATCGACCACGCCCTCCTCGGCTGCAACCAGCACGGCGACCGTGGTGACGAGCTTCGTCACGGACGCCCAGCGCAGCACGCGGTCGCGCGGCCCGTGCGCCGCGACGACCTCGCCGGAGCGCACGACGCCTGCGGCGGCGGTCTGCGCCGGCCAGGCCTCGACTTGACGCAGCGCCTGCAAACGGCGCGATACTAGCCCGATGGAGCGGCAGTTAGTCTCGTCCGGGTCGCCTTACGAGCCGGTGTTCGGGTACTCCCGCGCGGTTCGCGTCGGCCAGCATGTGTCGGTCGCGGGAACCGCGCCGATCATGGCCGACGGAGGCGAGCCACCCGCTGATGCCTACGGTCAGACGCGCCGGTGCCTCGAAATCATCCTGGCGGCGCTGGCCGAGACAGGTGCGGCCGCCGACGACGTAATCCGCACACGCGTCTACGCGACGCGCGCGGAGGACTTCGACGAGGTGGCGCGCGCGCACGGCGAGGTCTTCTCCGACATCCGCCCCGCTAGTGCGTACATCGTCGTCGATGCGCTCGTCGATCCACGCTGGCTGGTCGAGCTCGAGGCAGACGCGATCGTGGCCGCGTGAAGCAGATCTATCCCCCGTCGATCACGGGCAAGGGAGCGCGCTTCGCTCCGGGCGGCAGCGTGCTCGACCACGCGTTCGGACAGAGCGATCCGTACACGCTCGGCGTGGAAGAGGAGTACATGCTGCTGGACGGCGAGACCTTCGACCTCGTCCAGCACATCGACACCGTGCTCGCGGCCGTCGCCGGCCACGAGCTGGAGCCGGTGATCAACCCGGAGCTGATGCAGTCGGTGCTGGAGATCGCGACGCCCGTCTGTCATACGGCCACCGAGGTCGCCGAACAACTCCGTCGCATTCGCGGCTATGTGATCGGCGTCGCGCGCGAGGAGGGCATGCGTGTCGGCTCGGCCGGGACGCACCCGTTCAGCCTGTTCGAACGGCAGCGCATCACCGCCAAGGACCGCTACCGCGCACTGGTCGACCAGATGCAGTACGTCGCTCGGCGGGAGCTGATCTTCGGGATGCACATCCACGTCGCTGTCGACGATGCGGAGAAGGCGATCCAGGTCGTCAACGGGCTCGTGCCGCAGCTCGGCCCGCTGCTGGCGCTCTCCGCCAGCTCGCCTTTCTGGCGCGGCGAGCCGACCGGATTGCGCTCGAGCCGGCAGATGATCTTCGCCGCGTTCCCGCGCTCCGGCCCGCCGCCCCGCTTCAAGAACTACACGGAGTACGCCGAGGTGGTCGGGCAACTTGAGAAGACCGGTTGCATCCCCGACTACACGCACATCTGGTGGGACATCCGGCTGCACCCGCGCCTGGGCACGATCGAGATCCGCATCTGCGACGCGGTCACGCGGCTCGAGCACGTGGTCGCGCTCGTCGCCTATTGCCAGGCACTGGTGAAGCTGCTGGCAGAGCGGTTCGAGCGCGGCGAGGAGATTCCCTCGTACCACCGCATCCTCACGACGGAGAACAAGTGGCTCGCCGGTCGTTACGGCCTCGAAGCGCCGCTCATGGACCTTGCGACGGGCCGCCGCAACCGGATCCCCATGATCCAGTTGATCCGGCGGACGCTCAAGGAGGTCGAGCCGCATGCGCGCGAGCTGGGCTCCGAACGCGAGCTCGAGGGGATCGAGGAGATCCTCTCGCACGGCAACGGCGCCGATCGCCAGCTGCGCGTGTTCAACGCGAACCGCGACATCGTCGAGGTCGTCAGCGAGATCGCCGATGCCACGGAAGTCGCCGCGGCGACCGTAACCGCGAAGTAGGCTGGGCTCGTGCTTGCGGCAGGCGACCGAGTCCCCGAGGCGTCCGTGTGGACCGCGCCTCACGAGCGGCAGGAACTGTCCGAGCTGCTCGCCGGCGGACGCGCGCTCTTTCTCTTCTACCTGTTCGACTGGTCCTCGACCTGAACGAGCGAGCTCGAGCTCCTGCGTGACAGGAGCGCAGAGTTCGAGGAGGCGGGTGTGCGGCCGTTCGCCGTCTCGCGCGACTCCGCGTGGACGCACATCGCCTGGGCGCAGACGCTCGACCTGAACTTCCCGCTGCTCTCCGACTGGAACCGGGAGGCGATGCGCGCGTTCGGCGTGGAGGGCGAGTTCCGCGGCCACGAAGGCGTCGCCGACAGGACTGCGTTCCTCGTCGACCCGGACGGTACGGTCCGCGGCGCATGGCGCTACGACACGGCCGAGTTGCCGGACTTCGACGTGCTGCTTCGCGCCGCGCAAGCTTCGTAGCGCTCGCTGCGGCTCTCTACGCTGCGGCGGGCATCTCCGCGACCTGGCCCGCGGTCCTGCACGCGCGCTCGCACTTCATGTCGGGCGGCGCCCAGGCGAACGGCGAGGCGTCGCCCGGAGACCATCTGCAGTCGCTCTACCACTACTGGCTCGTCGGCCATCAGCTGGAGCACGGGCGCGCGCCGTGGCGTGATCCGTACACGTTCCGGCCGGAGGCGAAGCCTCAGCCGAACTACGCAGGCTGGCCGTTCGGATTTCTCTTCTGGCCGCTGGCCGCGGTCTTCGGCCTCGTCGGCGGCTGGAACGTGCTGCAGATCGTCGTCTACGTGCTCGCCGGCGCCTTCTCGTGCGCGTGGCTGCGCGAGCTCGGCCTGCCGCGCGGGCCGTCGCTCACCGGCGGCCTGGCCTTCGCAATCGCCCCCTACCGTGTGCAGCAGAGCGTCGGACATCTGCTCGGGCCGATCTCGATCCTGCTGCCGCTCTCATTGTGGGCGTTCGAGCGCGCGCGCCGTGGCTCCATGTGGTGGCTGGCGCTCTCCGCGGCGGCGCTCGCCTCCATCCCGCTGTCGGGTCAGGTCCATCTCGCGCTCGGCGCGATTCCGTTCGTGCTCGCGTACGCGCTGTGCAGGACGCGCAATCGTCGCCTGCTCGCCGGTGCGCTTGGGGGTGCCGTCGCTGCAGTCGCGGCGGGCCTGCTCGTGCGGGAGACCCTGATCAAAGGCTCGACCGAGTCAGGCGGACGCAAGCTGGCCGAGATCACTCGTTACTCCGCGAACGCCGGCGACTTCGTCTCCCGGCACCTCGACCACGGGCGCAGCGAACAGTTCGTGTATCTCGGGTGGGCAACGCCGCTCGTCGCGATCGCCGGGCTCCTCGTGCTCGTGCGCGCGCGCCGTTACGCCCTCGCGGCTGTGCTCGGCGTCGGCGTCGTCATACCGGTCGTGCTCGCACTCGGCACGCACACGCCGATCTACTCGGCGCTGTGGCATGCGCTCCCACCGTTTCGGTTTCCACGCGTCCCAGAAAGGCTGCTGCCGATCGCCTGTCTCTGCATCGCCGCACTGGTCGCGTTCGCGCTCGCGCGCACTCGCTTCGCGCTGGTCGCGATTCTGTTGCTCTTCGTCGACCTGCACGTGCACGTGTACCGTCAGTCCGCGCCCGGCCGGCCGGAGCGGGTGGCGTACGGCGGGTCGGGACGTCTGCTCGAGCTCCCGATCTTCGATCCGAGCGTCCATTACGGCTCGGTCTACCTCTGGTACGACACCGCCTCGCAGCGTCAGCGTCCGGGCGGCTACGCGACGACGGCACCGAAGGCGGCGAAGCGCACCGCCGACCGCTTGCAGCGGCTGAACTGCGGCGACTGGAGCAACGGCACCGCGCAGGAGCTCGACCGTCTCGGCGTCCGTGCGATCGCGCTCCATCTCGGGCTCTACGACCGCTCTGACGCAGCGGGGAGAACGGCCTGGTTCGCGCTGAAGGGCCTCGCCGACCACGGCTGGAGCGTTCAGCGCAGCGCAGGCTCGGTGCTGCTCCTCGAGCACGGATCCGGTTCGGTGCCCATCCTCACCGCGCCGAATCCGAGGGCGCCCGTCTTCTGCCAGGGCTGGTACGGCGACACGGGCGGCGGGCGGTACATGAGCGAGACGCACGCACCTTTCTGGATCTACGGCAGCGGACGCGTGAAGCTGAGGTTTGCACCGTCGCCCCTGCACCCGCGCGTGACCATGCACGGCGGTGAGAAACGAGGTTGGCACCTCGTCACAGTCGACGTCGCCCATCTCCGGCGAGTGCCGGACATGCAGAGACGCGTGGGCGTGCGCCTCGTTGCCACAACCCAGCGCTAGGCTGCTTGCCGAATCGCTGATGCCGATCGAACAATCCAAGCGCACGCTCGGGGCCGGCACTTTCGTAACCGCTGTCGTCGCTGTGCATCGACATCGCGTGAGTAACTACCGCGCGAACGCGTAGCGACCACGGGAGGCGGCTTTCGTTGAGCCCGCCTCCCGTGGCAACTGCCTCAGCCGAGCGGTCGGAAGAGGTGTTCGACCACGTAGTGACCGACCTTCCGGCCGAGGCTGGAGCCCTCCTGGTCGGAGTTGCGGAAGTGGAAGCCGACGAGGACGCGGGCTTGGTTGACGTCCTTGACCGCCTCGTGGAAGCGGTCGTACTCACGGGTGGTGCCGGTGACCCGACTGTCGAGCGTGAAGTGGATGTTGTCGGTGCCGAAGAACGCGGCAAGGGCCTCGGCGACGGCGGTGCTGTGACAGGCGTGCGCCGACGGGTACTCAGGGTGGTTCGGCGTCCCCCGCAGCGGCCGCCAGGTTGCGTCGGCTTCGGTCGCAGCGTTTCCGTCCGTGTCGGCGCGAGCGATCGCCTGGTAGGGCCGCCAGAACCAGTAGTGGTACTTCGCGTCGAAGCACGCGATCAGCCCATCCGCCCCGGCGACGTGCGCCATCGCCAGCATCCTGGCTGTCTGCACGAGGTCGAGCTCCTGGTCCGCGGCAAGGCGGAGCATCCCGTCGTTCCACTGCCTCGCGTCATGGTCGGTCCAGAAGAGCGCCTCGGTCGTCTGTTCCGCGGTCCTGGCAGTGCTGTCTGCGCGG
>WNGB01010773.1_pt1 | contig 18844 bp, 14 predicted proteins | sample 5400681 | NCBI WGS metagenome assembly WNGB01 (sample SAMN13153367, study PRJNA577476) | soil metagenome | isolation source: 115 cm soil or saprolite under grassland replicate 2 | place: USA:California | collected 2016-06-15
AGCGGGAGGAGATGCAGGCGCACGGATGGATCCAGAGGCCGAGTATGCTACTCGCCGAACGGCGACTCCAGCGAGCGCACGCGCGGCCCGAACACCTCGGCGGCCCCGTCGGTGACAGCGACGATGTCCTCGATCCGGACCCCGAGCTGGCCCCGGATGTAGATGCCCGGCTCGTTCGACATGGTCATGCCCGGTTCGAGACGAGTCTGGTTGCCGCGCACCAGGTAGGGCGGCTCGTGTCCCTCGAGCCCGATGCCGTGGCCGAGCCGATGGGTGAAGCGCTCGTAGGCCGAGCCGAAGCCGAGGTCGGCGAGGACGCGGCGCGCGGCGGCGTCCACGTCTCCGCAGCGCGCGCCCGGGCGGATCGCCTCCAGCGCCGCCTCCTGGGCGCGAAGGACGGTGTCGAACGCGCGCCGCCCTTCGCCGGAGGGTGGGCCGAACGCCCACGTACGCGAGATGTCGGACTGGTAGCCGTGGAGATCGCCGCCGGTGTCCACCAGGATGAGGTCGCCGGAGGCGAGGCGGCGGCGGTTCTTCGTGCCGTGCGGGAAGGCCGCGTTCGGGCCGAACGCGACCAGCGACCAGATCGAGCCAAGCCCGGCCGCCTTCTGCGCCTCCTCGACCAGGTCGGCCAGGTCGTCCTCGGTCATGCCGGCCGACACGTGGGCTGCCGCGGCTCGCACCGCCGCCTTGGTGGCCTGGTTGGCGCGCCGCAGGAGAGCGAGCTCGGCCGCGCTCTTCACCATCCGGCAGGCGTCGACCAGCGCGGCCCCGTTCTCGAACACGAGCCCGTCGCCGGCACGGGTCAGGCCAGAGGACACGAAGAGCCGCGTGCTCGGGTCGAGCGCGACCCGCCCGCGCGGCCCGGCCCGCTCGCGCAAGCCGGCGACGGCGAGCTCGTACGCGTCCTCGTGCTCCTGCCAGACGCGAAGCTCGCCCCCGCCGACCATGGTCTCGCGCAGCGTCCCCTCCTCGAACGCCGGTCCGACGAAGAAGGGCCGGCCCTCCGCCGGCAGCACCAGGAGCAGCGGCCGCTCGCTTCGGTTCCACCCGTCGCCGGCGAAGTAGCGCATGGTCGCGCCGGCCTCCACGACGAGAGCGATGATGCCGGCGCCGCCGAGGAGCAGGCGCGCTCGCTCCTGGCGCCGCTCGAGCTCGGCTGCGGCGATGGGCGGCACGCCGTCGCAGAAGCCGGCCAGGCTCGCGAAGCGGCTGTGCCGCGCCGCGGCATCGGTGTGCGAGGCGGACCCCGGCCGCGCGGCCCGGGCGCAACCCGCGAGCGCCAGCGGCCCGCTGCCGAGGACTGCAAGCGACGCGCGACGCGAGATCATCCGCGCGAGCTTCCGCGCGCTCGCGCCGACCTGTCAAGCCGCGGCATCCGGATGTAGAAACAGGCGATGAGCGCACGGTCCGCGCGACGGCTCGCCGCCGCCGCCTTGCTTTCCGTCCTCGCAGCGTGCGGCGCGGGAACCGGCGCGCGGGTCACGTTCGTCCTGAAGAACGGCGACACCCAGGAGCTGGCCTTCAATCTCGACCGCGGCTGGCAGCCGAACCTGTTCGCCTACACCGGGCGGCCGCCGCATGCGAAGTGGATCCTCATGTTCCCGACCCACTGCACCGGCTCGTGCGCCGCGCGCGACCAGGACCGCTGCCCGCTGTGTCGCGAGCCGGAAGGAGCCGCGGCCGAGCTCGCCGCGCAGAAGCTGGCGCGAGTCGCGCCGGGCGACGAGCTCCTCGTGCCCTGGGACGGCCGCGTCTTCATCTACAAGAGGACCCGGGTCAAGCGACGCAACGGCCGATCGAGGCGATGCGAATGTCATCGCACCGAGCCGGCCCCGCCGGCGACCTACACGGTCAAGGCCTGCGGGCTGCGCCTCACCCGCAGCGCCGCCCAGCGCACGCGGCTCCAGTGCGTGGAGGGCAAGATGACCCTTCCATCGCAGGCCCCGCTCCGCATCGAGCTCGACTTCGGCGCCCCGGGCGAACCCGCTCGCACCGCGGGCCGCTGACGCCAAGCTGGCTTCCGCGCGATTGGAGATATTCCCATCTGTTTCCATGCCTGGAAACTTCATGGAATATCTGGCCGCCGCTCGCAGCCGGCTCTTCGCGCGCCTCCCCGAGCTCGAGCTGGCCGACTCGACCGCATCCTCGCCCGGCGCTGAGTCTTCGACCGCCACGCGCGAGCTGCGCAAGCGTCCTCAGCGGACATCAACGTCCAGATCAACAGCGCCGAGGTCTTCCTTCAGATCGACCTGGAAGGCGCCGCGGCTCGCCGCTTGCGCGCGCGCAGCTCGCGCCGCGCACCGGCCAGCACCGCGGTCAGCAGGCCGGGGAAGCGGGCCTCGATGTCGTCCTCGCGGAGAGACACGTAGCGGAACGGGCCCTCGAGCCGCACGCGGGTCACGCCGGCCTCGCGCAGGCGGGCGAAGTGGTAGGAGAGATTGGCCTTGGAGGAGCCGGATTCGAGGAAGGCGGAGCAGCGAGCCTCGCCCTTGTCGGCCAGGCGCAGCACGATCTCCAGGCGGACCGGATCGCTCAGCGCCTCGAGGATCGGCGAGAGGGTGAGCTGCTCTCGCGAGGGATGGTGGAGTGAGCGCCCCATGAGCCGCCGTCGCTCAGCCTAGCCGCCGTCGAGCGCGAGTTCAAGAGTCATTTGACTCTTGACCATGAGCGGTCCCGCGGTACATGAGTTCGACGTTTATTGAACTCCAAAGCAGCGGAAGGTCCAAGATGCTCTCGCTCCTGTGTCTCGCGCTGGGCGGCTTCGCCATCGGCACCGAAGGGTTCATGGTGGCCGGCCTGCTCCCCGACATCGCCCGGGATCTGCACGTGTCGATCCCGGCGGCCGGGCAGCTGGTCACCGCGTTCTCGCTGACCTACGCGCTGGGCTCGCCGCTCCTGGCGGTGGCCACCGGCGGCCTCGACCGCAGACGCCTGCTCATGCTGTCGATGGGGATGTTCGCGCTCGGCAACCTCGTGGCCGCCATGGCCACGAGCTACGGCGCGCTCCTCGCCGCCCGCATCGCGCTCGCGCTCGCCGCCGGGACGTACATGCCGGCCGCCAGCGCCTACGCCGCGGCGAGCGCGGCCCCGGAGCGGCGCGGGCGCGCCCTCTCGATCATCTACACCGGCCTCACCTTCGCGGTCGTGATCGGTGTCCCGCTCGGCATCATCGTCGGAGACCGGTTCGGCTGGCGGGTCACCTTCGTCGGTGTGGCCGGCCTGGCGCTCGTCGCGGTGGCCGGCGTGTGGCGCCTGGTCCGCCCGATCGGGGCCGGCACCACCGTCGGGCTGCGCGAGCGGCTCGCCGTGGCCCGGCGGCCCGACGTGCTGTCTGCGCTCGCGCTGACCACCCTGACGCTGACCGGCGCGTTCACCATCTACACGTATCTGGCGCCGTTCCTGAAGGCAGCCGCCGGCATGACCGGCGCGGGCATCGCCTCGCTCCTCTTCATCTTCGGAACAGGTGGCGCAGCCGGCAACCTGCTGGGCGGGCTGGCGTCGGACCGCCTCAACCTGCGCCGCTTCATCACCGCCATCCTGGCCACTCTGGCAGCGCTCTTTGCTCTGCTCTCGCTGGCGCCGCACGTCCTCCCCACGGCGGCGATCCTGCCGGCCATCGTCGCGCTGATGCTCGGCTGGGGGCTCGCCGGCTGGGCGTTCCCGTCGGCGCAGCAGACGCGGCTCGTGAGGATGGAGCCGGCGCTCGCGTCGGTGACGCTCTCGCTCAACGCATCGGCCACCTACATCGGCATCTCGCTGGGCGCGGTGCTCGGATCCGCCGCGGTCGCGAACGGTCGCGTGCTCGAGATCGGCTGGGTGGCGGCGGCGTGCGAGGTCGCGGCGCTCCTCGTCTTCCGGCTCCTGCCGGACGTGCAGGCCCGGCGAGCCGAGCGCGCGCTCATCGGCGACGAGCTGCAGCCGGTGCCGCAGCCGGTGTCGCAGGTCGGGGCGCGCCGTCGCCGGTAGCGCTCATTTCCTGTCAGCGCGGGCGCGGCGCTCCTGTGCGTTGGTCATCGTCTCGCCACTCTGTGGTACGAGTAGGCATGAGGTCCGCAAAGGCCGCCGACAACGGCGGGGCGATCATCGCCGACGTGCTGGCGCGCCACGGCGTCCGCTTCCTGTTCACCCTGTGCGGCGGCCACATCTCGCCGATCCTGGTCGAGTGCAAGCGGCGCGGGCTCCAGGTCGTCGACATGCGGGACGAGGGGAACGCCGTCTTCGCCGCCGACGCGGTCGCGCGCATGAGCGGCGTACCGGGCGTGGCCGCCGTGACCGCGGGGCCGGGCGTGACCAACACGATCACAGCGCTCAAGAACGCGCAGATGGCGCAGTCGCCGCTCCTTCTGCTGGGCGGCGCCACCGCGACGGTGCTCAAGGGGCGCGGATCTCTGCAAGACATCGACCAGCTGTCGCTGATGCGGCCGCTCACCAAGTGGGCCACGTCGATCAAGGCGATGGCCGACCTCGGCCCGGCCGTGGAGCGGGCGTTCGACGTCGCGACCGCGGGCGTGCCAGGTCCGGTCTTCCTCGAGGTGCCGGTCGACCTCCTCTACCAGGAGGAGCTGGTGCGCGGCTGGTACATCAAGGAGAGCGGCGTCGACAAGGCGAAGGGGCTCGGCGCCCGCATGCTCAAGCTCTACCTCGGCGGCCACCTCTACCGGCAGTTCCACGGGCCGCGCACGCCGGGCGCCGGGCTGCGCCCCGAGCTGCGGGTCCCGACCATCTCCGAGGCGCTCGCCAGCCTGCCGCCGCCGTCGCGCGACACGGCCGGGCTCGTGCGCGCCGTGGCCGACAAGCTCGCCACGGCCGAGCGGCCGGTCGTCGTCATCGGCAGCCAGGCGCTGGTGAACGTCGGCGATCCGGACCGGGTCGCCGCGGCCGTGCGCGGCCTGGGCGTGCCGACCTTCCTGGGCGGCATGGCGCGCGGGCTGCTCGGGCGCCACGACCCGCTGCAGTTCCGCCATCACCGGAGTGCCGCGCTCGGGGAGGCGGACCTGGTCATCGTGTGCGGCTTCCCGTTCGACTTCCGGCTCGGCTACGGCCGCAGCATCAGCCGGAAGGCGACGCTCGTGTCGGTCAACCTGTCCGCCCCGGAGCTGCGCAAGAACCGCCGCCCCGAGATCGCCGTGCAGGCCCACCCGGGCGACTTCCTCGTCGAGCTGTCCGCTGTCGCCGGCGGCGAGGGCCGGCTCGGGCCCTGGCTGGAGACGCTGCGCGCCCGCGAGGCGGAGCGCGACGCCGAGATCGTCCGGCAGGGCGCGGGCAGGACCGAGCTCGTCAATCCGCTCGCCTTCTTCCTCCGCCTCGAGGAGAAGATGGCCGACGACGCGGTCCTCGTCGTCGACGGCGGCGACTTCGTGGCCACGGCGTCGTACGTGGTGCGCCCGCGCGCGCCGCTCAGCTGGCTCGACCCGGGCGTCTTCGGCACCCTCGGGGTGGGGGGAGGCTTCGCGGTCGGCGCCGCGCTGTGCCGGCCGGGCGCGGAGGTCTGGCTCATCTACGGCGACGGCTCGAGCGCCTACAGCCTGTCCGAGTTTGACACCTGCGCGCGCCACGGCCTGGCCCCGATCGCCGTCATCGGCAACGACGGCTCCTGGGGGCAGATCGCGCGCGAACAGGTCGACATGCTCGGCGACGAGGTCGGCACCGTGCTCCGCCGCAGCGACTACCACCTGGTCGCCGAAGGCTACGGCGGAGTCGGCCTGCTCCTCGACGATCCGGCCCGCACCGACGAGGTCCTCGACCGCGCGAAGTCGCTGGCCGCGAGCGGCAAGCCGGTCTGCATCAACGTCCACATCGCCCGCTCCGAGTTCCGCAAGGGCTCCATCTCGATGTAAGACGTGCGGCACCCGGTTGCCTTCATGTACATGTCGATGTACATGTAACGAATGTCGAAGGAATACGCGATCGCCGAGGCGCGGAGACACCTCGCCGACATCGTCGACCAGGCGGAATCGGGGATCGAGGTCCGGTTGACTCGTCGCGGTCGTCCGGTCGCGGTCGTCGTCTCGATGAAGCGCTACGAGAGCCTACGCCGACCACGGACGAGCTTTGCGAGGGCGTACCGCGAGTTCCGTAAGAAGTTCCCGGAGGGAGCCTTCGGTATCGAACCGAGCTACTTCCGCTCGCTGCGTGACCGAAGCGGGGGGCGCAGGCCGGGCTCCCCGGCGAGGGAGCCCTGACCTGACCTGACCCGACCCCGACCGGCGAACCGCTCAGGTGTGGATGTCGAAGGCGGCGGGTCTCTCCCGCAGGAAGATCACGCCGACGACGACGGTCAGCACGGAGACCACGATCGGGTACCACAGGCCCTGATCGACGGTCAGCACGGAGACCACGATCGGGTACCACAGGCCCTGATAGATGTTGCCGGACGCGGCCATCATGGCCGTCGCGGTGAGCGGCAGCATCCCGCCGAACCACCCGTTGCCGATGTGATAGGGGAGCGACATCGACGTGTACCGGATCTTGGTCGGGAACAGCTCGACCAGGTAGGCGGCGATCGGGCCGTACACCATGGTCACGTAGATGACCATGATGAAGAGGAGCAGGATGGTCATCGGGTAGTTGACCGCGTTCTTGTCCGCGGTCGCCGGGAAACCGCCCGCCTTGAGGGTCTCGAGCACCTTCGGCTCGGTCGTCTTCTTGTCCCAGCCCTTGAACTCGGTGCCGCCGACCATCACGACCACGGCCTCTCCCGCGACCGCCGGCAGGGTCTTGAACTGGAGCCCCTGCTTGGTCAGGAAGTCCTTGGCGTTGTCGCACGGGCTGTACTTGGTCCACGGACCCGGGAAGATGTGCGTGTGGCAGTCGTCGGCGGCGACCGTGATCGGCGTCTTCTCGGTGAACGCCTCGAGCGCCGGGTTCACGTAGTGGGTGAGCGCCTTGTAGATCGGGATGTAGGTCACCGCGGCGATGAGACAGCCGGCCAGGATGATCTTCAGCCGGCCGATCTTGTCCGACAGCCACCCGAAGAAGATGAAGAACGGAGTCCCGAGGACGAGCGACGCGCCGATCAGGATGTAGACGTAGACGTAGTCGAGGTGCAGCGTCGTCCCGAGGAAGAAGAGCGCCCAGAACTGCCCCGTGTACCAGACCACGCCCTGGCCGGCGGTGGCGCCGAGGAGGGCCAGGAGCACGTACTTGTTGTTCGGATAGCGGAGGAAGCTCTCGACCAGCGGCTGCTTGGAGCCGCGCCCCTCCGCCTTCATGCGCTTGAAGACCGGCGACTCCTGCAGCTTGAGACGGATGTAGATCGAGAAGACGAGCAGGACGATCGAGATCAGGAACGGAATGCGCCATCCCCACGACTCCCAGGTCGCCTTGGCGAAGTTGCCGCGGCAGAGGCCGATGACGACCAGGGCCAGGAACAGGCCGAGGGTCGCCGTGGTCTGGATCCAGCTCGTGTTGTAGCCGCGGCGATCGTTCGGCGAGTGCTCGGCCACGTAGGTCGCGGCGCCGCCGTACTCTCCTCCCAGCGCGAGCCCCTGGATGAGACGGAGCAAGGTCAGGAGCGTCGGCGCCGCCCAGCCGATGGCGCCGAAGGTCGGCAGGAGGCCGACCAGGAAGGTCGAGAGCCCCATGACCGTGATGGTGATGAGGAAGGTGTACTTGCGGCCGACCAGGTCGCCGATGCGCCCGAAGACGATCGCGCCGAACGGTCGCACCAGGAATCCGGCCGCGTAGGTCGTGAACGCGGCGAGGAGCGCGGCGGTGTCGTGACCTGGCGGAAAGAACAGCTTCGAGAAGAACGGCGCCAGGACCGCGTAGAGATAGAAGTCGTACCACTCGAACACAGTGCCCAGCGAGGACGCGAAGATGACTCTCCGTTCCTCTGCCTTCGAGACGAGTGCGCCGGGTTGGACGCCCTTCTCCGTGGTCATGATGCTTGCCTCCGGGGGGACAGGGTTGTGCGAATGATACTTAGGGCGAGATTCATGCCGCACAGAAATCGTTGATTGATTGACGACGCGACGCGTCCAGACGTGTGGTTTCGAAACGCCTCGCTGTTACGTTCGGTAACAGTGTCGACCCAGCCGCGCCGCGTCAACGCGCTCAGCCGCCGCCCGAGCGCGGCCGCGGTAGAGCAAGCTTGAGCCGCCGCTCCCACAGCGCCTTGCGGCTGATGCCCAGCTTGGCGGCCAGATCGCTCTCGTTCATGTGGTCCTGGTGAGTGAGCACGAAGCGGCGGAAATACGCAACCAGGGAAAGGTCCTCCTCCTCGCCCGGCGGCACCGACGGGGACAGGGCCGGCGTGGCCGCCGGAAGCCCCAGGTGCGCCGGCAGGATGGTCTCCGCGTCGGACAGGATGACCGCGCGCTCGATCGCGTTCTCGAGCTCGCGCACGTTCCCCGGCCACGCGTAGGCGCGGATGGCCTCGAGCGCCTCGGGTGACATGCTGCGTCGCGGGCGGCCCAGGCGGCCGGCGATCCTCTCCAGCAAGAACAGCGCGAGCTCCTCGATGTCCTCGCCGCGCTCGCGCAGGGCCGGCACGATCACGTCCACCACCCGCAGCCGAAAATACAGGTCCGAGCGGAACGCGCCCTCCTGGATCATGCGCGCCAGATCGCGATGGGTGGCGGCGACCAGGCGCACGTCGACCCGCCGCACCTTGGTCGAGCCGACCCGCCTGACCTCGCCATTCTGGAGGACGCGCAGGAGCTGGGCCTGCACGGTCAATGGCAGCTCCCCGATCTCGTCGAGGAAGAGCGTGCCGCCCTCGGCCGCCTCGATGAGACCCGCGTGGGTGGAGGTGGCGCCGGTGAAGGCGCCCTTCTCGTGGCCGAACAGCTCCGACTCGATGAGGCTGGCCGGCACCGCCGCGCAGTTGACCGTGACGATCGGTGCCTCGCTGCGCGGGCTGTGGGCGTGGAGCGCGCGCGCGACCAGTTCCTTGCCGGTCCCGGACTCGCCCAGGATGAGGACGGTGGAGCTGGTGGGCGCGACCTTGCGGATGCGCTCGAACACCTCGCGCATGGCGGCGCAGCCCCCCACGATGCCGTCCATCGCGGGGGCCGCGCGCCCGGCCTCCCGGGCCTGCGGCCCGCTCTGCCGGCGCTGCCGCTCGCGCTCGAGGATGCGGTCGACGATCATGACCAGCTCGTCGTGGTCGATCGGCTTGGCGATGTAGTCGACCGCGCCCATCCGCATCGCCTCGACGGCCGACTTGACCGTCGCGTAGCTCGTCATGATGAGGACCGGAACCGACCGGGCCCGTCCGATGAGCTCGGTGCCGGGCGCCCCGGGCAGGCGCAGATCGGCCAGGACGAGCTCGACGGCGCCGTCGCCGTCCCGGCCGCCGAGGTGGGACTCGGCCTCGCGCACCGACCCGGCCACCGCGACGTCGTGCCCCTTGCGGGCGAACAGGCGCCGCAGCTCGTCGCGCAAGACCGGCTCGTCCTCGACGATCAAGATCCGACCCATCGTGCTGCCTCCAGTGGCAGGGACAGCCGGACGGTCGTTCCCGCCCCCGAGCGGCTGTCCACCTCCAAGGTGCCCGCGTGGTCGCGGACGATGTTGTAGACCAGGGACAGCCCCAGCCCGGTCCCCCGGCCTGCCTCCTTCGTCGTGAAGAAGGGCTCGAAGATGCGCCCCTGCACCTCGGCGGCCACGCCCGCGCCGCGGTCCACGATCTCGATGAGGGCGCGCTCGCTCGCCGCGCTGGCGCGGACCTCGATCGCCTCCCCCGCCGGCGAGGCGTCGCAAGCGTTGTGGAGGAGGTTGATGAAGACCTGGATGATGCGGGTCCGGTCGCCGTAGAGATGCAGCTCGCGCGAGCAGTGATTCTGGATGTCGTGGACACGGCCGTGCGGGTCGAGCCGCACCAGGCTGACCGCCTCGTCGACCGCCTCGCCGAGCGAGAAGCGGCTGGCCGGCGACAGGGTCGCGGTCGTGCCGGCCCGGCTGTAGACCACCATCGCCTTCACGAACCCGCCGATGCGCTCGACCTGGTCGCGGATGAGCTGGAGGCGCTGTCTGACGTCGCCGTCCTTCTGCTCCACCATCAAGTTCTGCGCGACCGAGGCGATGGCGGCCAGCGGGTTGCCGATCTCGTGCGCCACGCTGGCGGCCAGCTGGCCGATGAGCGCGAGCCGCTCCTGGTGCTCCAGCTTCGCCTCGAGCGACGCTCTCTCGGTGCGGTCCTCGACCAGGATCACCTGGCCGGCCGGTAGCTCGCCGAACGCCTGCGTCAGCCGCGACTTGCGCAGGTGGAAGCGGCCCTCGTCGCCGCCCGCGCGCCGGGCGGTGAGCCTGCGCGCCTCGGCCGGGTCGCGCGCGAATGCGTCGAGGACCGGACCCCACGGCGGCGCCACGCGGGCGAGCGCGCTGCCGGTCACCGCCTCGGCGATGCCGGTGATCTCGGTGAGCGCGCGGTTCCACAGGACGACGTCCTGGTCCGGACCGACCGCGCACACGCCGACCGGCAGGTCCTGGAGGACCTCGCGCAGGTAGCGGCGCACCTGGTCGAGCTCGGCGGCCAGGTCCTGCCTGGTCGAGGTCGACACGACGAGCTGACTCTCGAGCGCGCGCATCTTCTCGCCGACCGAGCGCGCGCCCTGGTCGAGGCGCAGGCCGGCGTCGACGATCCCTTCCGCGGCGAGCGGGCCGAGGAGGCCGGACAGGTTTCGCTGCAGCTGGTCGCGCAGTCTTCTCAGCTCGGCGGGATGCGACTCGTCGGCGGCGAGCTCGGTGTCGGCCAGCGCGCGGGCAATCTCGCGCGCCGCCACGTCGGGGCCGAGCACCGGAGCGAGCGCGCGGGTGAAGTCCTCCGGCGAGCCGACCTCGAGGCGGCCGGTGGGGAGCGGCTCACCCGCGTCGATGCAGACCCGCGCCATCGCCTCCTCGTCGGGCGAGGGATCGCGGCGCAGGCTGAGCCAGCTCATGGCGAGGGCATTGAGGCCGAGCGAGACGAAGGTGGCGAACGACAGCGAGTGGACCGCGGGCACGCCGAGCAGCTCGGGCAGGTCGAAGCCGGCGCCGAGGTAGCGCGAGCGGACGAGGAGAGGGCCGACCGCGAAGAGGAGCCAGCATGCGATGCCGGCCACCAGCCCGACCAGGACCGCGCGCCCGCTCGCGCGCCGCCAGAACAGGACGCCGGCCAGCCCGGGCAGGAACTGCGCCACCGCGACGAAGGAGACCAGCCCGAGCTCGACCAGGCGCTGGCTCTCACCGATGACGAGGAAGAGGCCGTAGGCGGAGAGAAGGATGGCCACCACGAGGAGCCGACGCGTCCAGCGCAGGAATGCGTAGAGGTCGGTCTCGAGCGAGGCCCGGGGGCGGCGCAGGATGAGGTGGTTCAACGACATCGACGCGAGGGCCAGGACGCTCACGATCACCATGGCGCTGGCGGCGGACACGCCGCCCAGGAAGATGAACGCCGGCAACCAGGGCGACCCGGCGTGGAGCGTGATGGTGAGGACGTACGCATCCGGATCGCCCGCCGGGTACTCGGCCCGCCCGGCCCACAGGATGATCGGGATGGTGAGGTTGAGGAGCAAGAGGAAGAGCGGGAACAGCCACGCGGCGGTCCGCAGCGAGCGCTCGTCGTGCGCCTCGGTGAAGGCCATGTGGTACTGGCGCGGCAACAAGAACGCCGCCGCGAAGGACACGAGCAGGAGCGAGCCCCACGGCCCCTCGCGCACCGGCCGGTAGAGCTCGTCCACCGCCTCCGGGTGGGCGGCGAGCCAGTCGCCGAGGCCCCCGGGGCCGCCGAAGACGCCGAACAGCGCGAACGCGCCGACCGAGAGCAGCGCGCACAGCTTCACCACCGACTCGAAGGCGATCGCCATGACCAGCCCCGCGTGCTTCTCGCGCGCGGTGACGTGGCGCGCGCCGAACAGGACAGCGAACGCGGCGACGAGGAGGCAGAAGGCGAGGCCGAGGATGGCGGGACTGCCGCGCCCGGTCAGGATGTGGACCGAGGCGGCGACGGCGCGGATCTGCTGGGCCAGGTAGGGCAGGCTGCCGACGAGGAGGAAGAGCGTGACCGCGACGCCGACCTGCGCGCTCCGGTAGCGGAACGCGAACAGGTCGGCGAGCGAGGCGAGCTGGTGCTCGCGCGAGAGGCGCAGGACCGGCAGCCACACGACCGGCACGAGGAGGCAGGCGAGGGACACGCCGAGATAGATCGTCAGGAAGCGGAAGCCCTCGGAGCCGGCGAACCCGACGCTCCCGTAGTAGCTCCAGGTGCTGGCGTAGACCCCCAGCGAGAGCGCACCGACCCACGGGTGGCGGGCGATGCGCGCCGGGATCCAGCCGCGCTCGGTCGCCTCGGCCAGGAGGAACAGGAGCCCGAGATAGAGGAGGGCGATGGCCAGGAGGACGCCGCTGTCAAACGTCATCGCGTCCCTGCGGCCGCTGTGCGTGCGTGCTCGTGCCGGACGATATTCCGTTGCCCGGGCGGCACAGCCACGCACCGAACGAGATCATCAGGGACCAGATCGCGAACGGTGTCATCCAGCCCAGCTCGGCGCGGGCCCACCACAGCTTCAGGGGCGACACCAGGAGGAGGACCGCGGCGCCGAAGCCGAGCCAGGCGAAAGCTCTGGATCGGCTGCTCATGACTCGACTGTACACCGCTGCCCGCGACCAGCGCTCTGCACTGCTCGTGCCGGCCGGTGGTGCGGCGTACGCACAGGGCAACACAGAGAGCGAGCCCGCCGGCGCGGTGCGGCGAGTCGCGCCGGGTGCGCTTCATAGACGGATCTTGACAAGCCAGCGCGTGTGGGCTTGAGTCAACGCAAAAGGCGGAGGTGTCTCATGGATCGTCGCACCTTCCTGAAAGTGTCGGCGGCCGCGGGAGGCGCTGGCGCGGTTGGACTCGGGTTCGATCTTGGCGCCGCTCGCGCGGAGATGCGCGAGCTGAAGATTGCGCGCACAACGGAGACGCGGAGCATCTGTCCGTACTGCGCCGTCTCGTGCGGCGTCATCATCCACACGCTCGGCGACCGGGCCAAGAATGTCCGCCCCGCCGTGGTGCACGTCGAGGGCGACCCTGATCACCCGATCAGCCGCGGCAGCCTCTGTCCCAAGGGCGCCACCCTCAAGAACGATATCACTCACGGGAATCGCCTCACCTCGCCGAAGGTCCGGCGACCGGGCAAGAGCGAGTGGGAGACGATCTCCTGGGACGATGCGATCGCCCAGATCGCCCGCCACATCAAGGACACGCGCGATCGCACCTTCGTGGCGAAGAACGCGAAGGGCGAGGTCGTCAACCGCACGCCCGGGATGGCCTGGATCGGCGGCTGCACCGACACGAACGAGTTCAACTGGCTCCAATGGAAAGCGCTGACGGCCTTGGGGGTCCCGTACAGGGATTCCCAGGCCCGTGTTTGACACGGTCCCACGGTGGCCAGTCTGGCCGCCACGTTCGGTCGCGGTGCGATGACCAATGGATGGGTCGACATCAAGAACGCCGACGTCATCCTGGCGATGGGCGGAAATCCGGCCGAGAACCATCCGGTCGGCTTCCGCTGGTTCATGGAGGCCCGCAGGGGCCGCAACGCGAAGCTGGTCGCGGTCGACCCGCGCTTCACGCGGACCGCGGCGGTGGCGGACTTCTACGCCCCGATCCGCCCGGGCACGGACATCGCGTTCCTGCTCGGCATCATCCGCTACGCGATCGAGAACAAGCGGTTCCACGAGGACTACGTCAAGATCCACACGAACGCTCCGTTCGTCGTCGGCGACAAGTTCGAGTTCAACGACGGTCTGTTCGCCGGCTTCGACCCGACCAAGCAGGAATACGCGAAGGACGCGTGGGCCTACGCCCCGGACGAGACCACCGGCGCGTACAAGGTCGACCCTTCGCTCCAGCACGAGCGTTGCGTCTTCCAGCTCCTGAAGAAGCACGTCTCCCGCTACACGCCGGAGGTGGTCGAGAAGATCTGCGGCACGCCCAAAGCCAGCTTCGAGAAGGTGGCGGAGATCGTCACCTCGACCGGCAACGCCCAGCGGGTCGGCACGATCACCTACGCGCTGGGATGGACCCAGCACTCGACCGGCGTGCAGATCATCCGCGCCGCGGCCATGCTGCAGCTCCTGCTCGGCAACGTCGGGCGGCCGGGCGGCGGCGTGAACGCGTTCCGCGGGCACTCCAACATCCAGGGCGCGACCGACACGGGCGGCAACACCGAGATCCTGCCCGGCTACCTGAAGACGCCGATCGGGCCGCTCCAGACCCTGGCCCAGTACTACGAGAACGCAATCCCGACCACGCTCAACAAGCAGGCGTGGGCCTCCATGAACTACTGGGTGAACTACCCCAAGTTCATGGTCTCCCTGCTCAAGGCGGCCTACGGCGCCGCGGCCACCGCGGACAACGACTGGGCCTACTCCTGGCTGCCCAAGATCGACGGCAACTACTCCTGGCTCTACATCTTCGACGACATGTACCGCGGCACGTCGACGCGCGCCGGCGGCACCGAGCCGGGGCCGGAGGGCTTCATCACGTTCGGCATGAACCCGGTCGGCCTGGGACCGGACTCGAAGAAGATGGTCGCGGCGCTGTCCAAGCTCAAGTGGATGCTGGTGGTCGACAATGTCGAGACCGAGACGTCGATCTTCTGGAAGGCGCCCAAGGAATACGCCGGCCCGCCTCCGCCGGACATCAAGACCGAGGTCTTCCTCCTGCCGGCGGCCAACTTCGCCGAGAAGGACGGCACGTTCACCAACTCGGCGCGCTGGCTGCAATGGAAGTGGAAGGCGACCGATCCGCCGGGCAAGGCCAAGGCGGACCAGGAGATCGTCGCGCGGATCGTCCTCGCCGTGCGCGACCTCTATCGCAAGGAGGGAGGCGCGCTGCCCGACCCGATCCTGAACCTGTCCTGGTCGTACGCCAACCCGGAGAACCCCGACCTGGGCGAGGCGCTCAAGGAGATGAACGGCAAGGCACTGGCCGAGGTCCGGGACGAGAAGGACCCGACCAAGGTCCTCAAGACGGCAGGACAGCAGGTGGACGGATTCGCCCAGCTGCGCGACGACGGATCGACCATGTGCGGCAACTGGCTCCACTCCGGCGTCTACACCGAGGCGGGCAACAACGCGCAGCGGCGCGTGACCGCCGATCCGACCGGCCTGGGCATGTTCCACCAGTGGGGGTTCTCCTGGCCCGCCAACCGACGCGTCATGTACAACCGCGCGTCGGCCGACGCGAACGGGAAGCCATGGGATGCGCATCGGGTCGGGATCCAGTGGAACGGGACCGCGTGGGTCGGCGACGTTCCGGACATCAAGCCGGACTCACCGCCCGGCACGTTCGGCGCGTTCATCATGCTGCCCGAAGGCGTGGGCCGGCTCTACTCGGCCGCGCTCAATGACGGCCCCTTCCCCGAGCACTACGAGGCGGTCGAGGCGCCGGTCGACAACCTGCTCCATCCCAAGGTGACCTCCAACCCGGCCTCCAAGCGGTTCAAGAGCGACAAGGACATCTACGGCAAGAAGGAAGACTTCCCGATCGTCTGCACCACCTATCGCCTGACGGAGCACTTCCACTACTGGACCCAGCACCAGGAAGGCGGCCGGCTCAACGAGGTGCAGCCCGGCTTCTTCGTCGAGATCCCGGAGCAGCTGGCCGCCAAGGAGGGGATCGCGAACGGCAGCCAGGTCGTCGTCGAATCGGCGCGCGGATCGATCCAGGGCGTCGCCATGGTCACCAAGCGCATGCCGGTGCTCAAGATCGACGGAAAGGAAGTCTGGCAGATCGGCTTCCCGATCCACTGGGGGTTCGCCGGGGCCAAGAGCCACGCCGGTCCCCTCGCCAACATGCTGACCCCGTCGGCGCAGGACCCGAACACCTGGACCCCGGAGTACAAGGCGTTCCTGGTCCGGCTGAGGAAGGCCTAGGAGGGAGCCGTCATGAGCAACTCTCCACAGCTCGAAGTGCGCCGCTCCTCCGCGTCGCTGCGCGGCGAGATGAGCGGGATCCGTGAGGTCCCGGTCGTCGCGAAGTTCATCGACACCAGCACCTGCATCGGTTGCAAGGCATGCGAGGTGGCCTGCCAGGAGTGGAACGACCTCCAGACCCTGCACACCGAGCAGGTCGGGACCTATCAGACCTTGCCGTCGCTCGACGCCAACTTCTGGAACCTGATCAAGTTCCGCGAGGTCGAGACGCCGGGGGTGGGCAGCGGGCTCGCGTGGCTCATGCGCAAGGACCAGTGCATGCACTGCGCCGATCCCGGGTGCCTGGCCGCCTGTCCCGCGCCCGGCGCGATCGTGCAGTACGAGAACGGGATCGTCGACGTCAACCCGGACGCCTGCATCGGGTGCGGGCTGTGCGCGACAGGCTGCCCGTTCGACGTGCCGCGCTTCAGCGCGAAGACCGGCAAGATGTCGAAGTGCACCTTGTGCGTGGACCGGGTGTCGGTCGGCATCGAGCCGGCCTGCATCAAGGCCTGTCCGACCGGATGCCTCCAGTTCGGCAACAAGACGGACATGGTCGCGCTCGGCAACGAGCGGGTGGCGCAGCTCAAGGCGAACGGTTTCGAGAATGCGGCGCTGTACGATCCGGCCGGCGTCTCCGGCACGAGCGTGATCACGGTGCTGGCCCACGGCGATCACCCGGAGTGGTACTCGCTGCCGTCCAGCCCGTCGGTGCCGGTCTCGGTCTGGCTGACCAAGTCGCTTCTCAAGCCGGTCGGCCTGGCGGCGATGCTCGGTACGGGGGCGGCGACGGTGCTGCACTTCCTCCGCTTCGGGCCCAAGCGGGAGCCGCCCGGCTTCCATCCGATCGAGGTCGACCAGGGTCCGCCTCCGCACACGGAGCTCATCGCCGCGCGCGAGAACGACGTGGTCGGGGACTACATCGTCCGGCACAACCTGTCCGCGCGGGTCATCCACTGGGCGATGGCGCTCTTCTTCTTCGGCTCGCTCTTCACCGGCATGCCGATCTGGACGCCGATCTTCGGCTGGATGGCGAAGCTGTTCGGCGGGCTCGCGGTCTGCCGCTGGCTGCACCCCTGGCTCGGGTCCGCCTTCTTCGCGATGACCATCGTGATGTTCATCCACTGGCTGCGCGAGATGCGCTTCGAGCGCGGGGACTGGGGGTGGTTCGGGCCGAAGATGGTCGAGTACTTCCGGCGGACCGGCGACGATCTCAACGTCGGCAAGTACAACGGCGGGCAGAAGGTCTTCTTCTATCTGGTCGCGTTCCTCGCCGTGCTCCTGATGGCGACCGGGCTCGCGCTCTGGTTCCCGCTGGAGTTCACGCGGCAGCTGCGCGAGTTCAGCTGGTTCCTCCACGACGGCGCCTTCATCCTGTTCGTGGTCGCCATCGTGGTGCACATCTATCTCGGCACGGCGGCCCTGCCCGGCACGTTCCAGTCGATGACCCGGGGGACCGTGACCAAGACCTACGCGCGCCTGCATCACCGGCGCTGGTATCGAGAGACCACCGGCGACAAGTCGATTGACCCAGGAAAGTCGTAGGCGGCGGCAGGGGCGCGCCGCAGGAGAGTTCGAGCGGCGCGCCCGCCGGGCCGAGGCCCTGGCACGCGAATCGGGCAGCGCGGCGGCGCCGCTCGCCTTTGCCGCGGGGCTGTATCGTGCGCAGGGCGAGCTGGCCGGCGTCATCGAGTCGGCCGCGCCGGCCGGCCTGCTGGAGCGCGACCTGCCCGGCTTCGCCGGAGGGCTGGCGGGTATCCTGGGGTACGCGGCCGGGGCGGGGCCGCCCGGTCTCGGCGCCGAGGCGCGCGATCTGGCCGGAGCCGGTGCGGGCGGGCTGGGCGGCCGGCTCGTCGACTGGTGGCGGGGCGATCGCTCCGGTCGGGCGGACTACCTGGCGCGCGCGCTCCTCCGGCCCTACGCGGAGGTGCTGGCCGAGCTCGCCATCCGGCCGGAGCCTGCCACCCACGACGGCGGCTGTCCCTTCTGCCAGGCGCCGGCCTGGATCGGGTTTCGCCGGGCGGAGGCGGGCGAGAGCGGCGCGCAGCGGTTCCTCGGCTGCGGGCTGTGCGGCGGTGCCTGGCCGGTCAATCGCATCCGCTGCCCGTCGTGCGGGGAAGAGGCGCCGGACAGGCTGCCCATGTTCCAGAGCGAGCGCTACCCGTCGGTGAGGCTCGAGGTCTGTGACAGCTGCAAGCACTACGTGAAGTCGATCGATCTCACGGTCGACGGGCTGGCCATTCCGGAGGTGGACGACCTCTCGTCGGTGTCGATGGACCTGTGGGCGGGCGAGCGCGGCTACAGCCGGAGCGAGCCCTCCCTGGCCGGCATCTGAAGCGCTGAGAAGCGTGGCAGCGGCGGTGTATGGTCGCGGTCATCGCCGCTCTCCCACGCGCTGTCCTCGTCCTCGCGCTCGCTCCCTTCGGCGGTGTGGCGTGGGCGCAGAGCGCACCGGGCGTCGCCGTGAGCGGGCTCGTCGACCTCCAGTACCAGCACTGGATCGGCGGCGACGACACCGGCATCGCCAACGCGGTGACGGTCGGGTTCCGCCTGCGCTCGCTGACCGGAAGCCGGCTCGCCTCGTGCCTCGGTCTCGACGCCCGCGCGGGCACGGGCGGCGGCGGGGCGGCCTATGCCGTCGAGGGCTACCCGATCGGCGTCGGGCTGCGCTACGGCGGCACGTCGCAGGTCGCGGTCTGCGCCGGGCTGGGGCTGAGCGGCATCTCCGGCGGAGCGGTGCCGATCGCCTGGACCCTGCCGGTGGAGCTCTCCTGGGAAGCGACCGGCGCCTACGCGGTCGTGCGCCCGCTGCTCGTCGCCCGCATGGTCCAGGTCTTCGGTAGCGACGAGCGCGACGACGGATCGCGACTGCTCTGGGCCGCCGACGAGTTCCACGCCGGCGCCGGTGTGCGCATCATGGTGCCGGCCGAGCCGCTGGCCGGATTCCGGACCGGGG
>WNGB01005534.1_pt1 | contig 18842 bp, 21 predicted proteins | sample 5400681 | NCBI WGS metagenome assembly WNGB01 (sample SAMN13153367, study PRJNA577476) | soil metagenome | isolation source: 115 cm soil or saprolite under grassland replicate 2 | place: USA:California | collected 2016-06-15
AAGCTTGCCGTAGATGTTCTTGAGGTGCATCTTGACGGTACTCTCGGCGATGATCAGCATCTGCGCGATCGCCTGGTTGGACTGACCTGCGGCGACGAGCCGAAGCACCTCCAGCTCGCGGGCGCTGAGCGGTTCCACCAAAGCGTTTGAGCGTTCGAGCGCAGAGCGTAGAACAGGCGGCGCACCCGAAGTGCCCGCCGTTTCACCACGCTGTTCGGATGGAAAGGCCGAAAGGAGCCGCTCAGCATAGACTCTGATCGGGTCGCTCTGCGCTCTGCGCTCTGCGCTCTGCGCTAAGAGTTCGGCCATCGGCGCACCCAGGTCGGTGAAGAGGCGGATGTAGCCTTCCGGGGCGGCCAGCGTCAGCACACGGGACAGGGAGTCAAGCCCCCGCGAGGTGTCGCCCGCTGCCGCGTAGGCCAGGGCGAGCAGCGCATATGCCTCGATCGCCTGGCCAAACCACCCCTTGGACTCGGCCTCGTGCAGCAGTGGCTCAAGCAGCGGGATGGCCTGCGCAGCCCGCGCGCTGTCCTGGGCGAGATGCACCCGCGCCAAAGTCAACTGCTCGACCACCTGCACAAAGTTCGGCGTGCCAGCTACGGGCGGCGCACCTCTCTGCGCCCAGGTAGCCGCGGCAGCGAGATCGCCCTGCGCCAGCCACAGCCGCACCTGAGTGGCGGTGATGAGCGCGCGCTCGATGAGTTGTGTCAGCGGCTGTGCCAGCTGGACGGCCTGATCCATCGCCGCCTGCGCGCCTGCGCCGTCGCCTTGCGCCTGCAACGCCTGCGCCAGTGCGGCAGCGCCCAAGGCCTGTTGTTCGGCGTTCCCGGTGCGCTGACCCTGCGCGATGCCATCCTGCGCGAAGCGCACCGCGGCGTCCAGATCGTTCCATTCGTAGGAGATTTCGCTCAGCCATGCCGCAGCCCAGCCAGCCATGGGCGACAGTGCGCCGACGCGCTCGGTGCTGAGGGCCAGCACCCGCCAGCACGTCTGGGCCGCCAGCCGCAGCTTCCCCTGCCAACGCTGCGCGTAGGCGAGCTGAAGAGTTGCGGCCACATGCAGCAGGTCGTTGCCGGTTGCGGCGCTGAGTGCGCGCTGCTCCTCGATCGACTGGACCGTCTGGTCAAGGTCGCCGCGCATCCAATGGGCAATGTTTAGGAACATTGTGGCTGCCAGCCGCCAAAAGATCCGTTCCTGCGGGAGCTGGGTGAGCGCCGTGCGCGCGCAGGTAAGAGCGACCGGAAAATCGTCACGCCCCGCGGCCACGATCGCCTTGATCGTGGCCAGCTCACCTGGGAATGGGGCGGTAGCGCCGGCTACCGGCGTATCGGCAATCGCCGATTGTGCCGCAGCGATAGCCTGTTCAGCAGCGCGCACCTGCGCCTCGGCCTCGTCGAGCTGCCCGACGACAGTCAGGGCCGCCGCATAGAAGAGGCTGAGGCGTGGCCGGCGGCGGAGCGCATCCGGCGTCAGCATCCTGACCCAGCCCATGAGCGTTGCCACCTCACCATGCATCAGCAGTGCTTCGGCGCTTTCCTCGATGGATGCGGCCGCCTCCGCCCAGTCTTGGGCGGCCAGCGCGTGCTGGATGGCGTCCGCGGTCAAGTTGCTGCGCCGGTACCAGGCGGCCGCGCGCCGGTGGATCGGCGTCACCACCTCGGGATGCAGCTGGCGCAGCCGCAGGCGCAGCACATCGGCAAACAGCCGGTGGTAGCGATACCAGCGCCGCTCCGTGTCGAGCGGGACGGTGAACAGATTCGCGCGCTCCAGCTCTTCCAGCATCGCTTGTGAGGTTTGAGGCTTAGGGCTTGAGGCTTGTACCCCACTGCTACCCTCAAGTCTCAAGTTTCTAGCCTCAAGGACGGCATCGCACAGCTCGGCGCACATCCGGTCCAGGAGAGCCGTATGGAGCAGAAACTGCTGAACGGCGGGCGGTTGGCGGTCGAGCACCTCATCCACCAGATAGTCCCAGATGTAGCGGTTGTCGCCGCGGATCGCCGCGATCAGGCCAGCTGCATCCGGCTCACCCTGGAGCGAGAGAGCGGCCAGCTGGAGTCCGGCCATCCAGCCCTCGGTGCGCTCCACCAGGGCCGCGATGTCATCCGGCGCGAGGTCGCGGCCCAACATCGTGCGGAGAAACGCGGCGGCCTCGTCGGATGTGCAGCGCAGGTCGACAGCCCGGATCTCGGCGACCTGCCCGCGGGCGCGCAGGCGCGCCAGTGGGAGCGGGACGTCGGCCCGGCTGGCGATCACCAGGTGGAAGTTCGGCGGCAGGTAGACGATCAGCGTGGCGAGGGCCTGCTGGATCGGCGCGGCGCTGATGACGTGGTAATCGTCCAGCACCAGCACCAATGTGCCCGGCGTGGCCGCCATGGCGTTGACCAGCACCGTCAGCACCGTGTCGATCGGCGCGGGCTGCGGCGCACGCAACAGGGCTGCGACATCGGCGCCAACCCCGGGCCAGCGCTGCTCCAGCGCCGCAACCAGGTAGGTCCAGAAGCGCACCGGGTCGTTGTCCGCCTCGTCGAGGGTCAGCCACGCAATGCCTGGGGCTTGAGGCTTGAGGCTTGAGGCTTGAGATGGCGGCTCTTCCACAAGCCTCAAGTCTCTAGCCTCTAGCCTCACGGAGGTGAGCCAGGCACTTAGCAGCGTGGTCTTGCCAAAGCCGGGCGGCGCTACAACGAGGGTGAGCTGGTGCTCCGTCACCCGGCGCAGCCGGTCGATCAGCCGCGGCCGCAGGGTCAGGTCGGCGCGGGGCGGCGGCGGCGTGAGTTTCGTCGCCAGGAGCGGGCGGAGGGACGTGGGAGCGCTATTAGCAGCGGGCGCCGGTGTAATCAGCGGCGGGAACTCCGTTGGAAGATCATGGCTGACGAGCTGGAAGATCTGCTCTGGCCGACTGAGGCCCTTGAGCCGATAGGTTCCCAGGTCGCGCAGGGTCGTGCCCTCCGGCAGCATATCGCCCACCAGTTCGCAGGTGGCGTGCGACAGCAGGATCTGCCGGCCATGACCGGCGGCGAGGATGCGGGCGACCCGGTTGAGCGGCGGGCCGATATAGTCGCCATTGCGTGCATCGGCCGCACCGGTGTGGAGCGCCATGCGCACCCGTAGGGGCGGTTCGCGAACCGCTCCTACGGGTGACAGACCGAGCGCCGTCCAGTCCTCGGCGTGGAGGGCATGCTGGGCGGCGCGGGCGGCGGCTAGTGCGTCGGGGGCACGCGCGAAGGCCGCGCACACGGCATCGCCCAGCGTCTTGAAGACCACGCCCGCATGCATAGCGATCGCCGCATGCACGAGGGCATCGTGGCGAACGAGCACCTGCGGCATCACCTGGGGGTGCCGCTCCCACAGCTGCGTGCTGTCCACGATATCGGTGAACAGGAATGTGACCGTGCCGCTTGGCCAAGATGCTGGTGGGGCGACATGCTGAGTTGCCGCGGACGCGGGGCGCAGCGCTGGCCCGGAGCGCAGCGACGGGATGAAGGATACCGGCCGTTCGTCGGCAGGAGGCAGGCGATCAGCTGCGGCCGTGCTGCGTTTGGGACGTGCTGTGCGGCGTGTGTCGCGATCCGACACATGCTGCGTAGCGCCTGGTTGCGGCCCAACACCTGCCGCCAGCGTAGCGGCAGCACCAGCCAGCCGCTCGGCGGTCAGGTCGTCAGTCTTGCCGAGGTAGGCGCGATGCAGCTTGCCGGCCAGCTTACGATAGGCTTTCCAGTACCAGCCGCCACGCTGGCGCTGCTCCTTCCGCGCGGTAAAGCTCCCACCAGGGCCACGATAGGCAAAGCTGGTCGCGCCCTCCAGCCAGGCGAACCAAGCAGACGAGCCGACGATGAGCGTGTGATCAGCCCCGGCCTCGTACCAACTCAGCGTCTCTCCGCGCACGGTTGGTGTGGTTCCGGCCATGGCCATCTCCGTTGTGGTGAAGTTTCCTAACAGCAGTTCCCCAACCGTGGCGTGTAGTATAGTCGTGGTTGGGGAACCGCACAAGTGAGGGAACATTGGAAGAACCGCGTCTAAGGGGCCAGCAGACATAAGAAACGAGCTGATCTACGCACCCTACGCATCGGGCTGGGCCGGGTGGCACAAGACGATGAACGTGATCAGCGTTGCCATGCCGAACGTGGCGATGACAGCAGCCATCGGAACCGCGGTCATGGTGCCGCCCATGCCCACCAGTGGCGCGGCCACGGCGCCAATGGTGAACTGCACCACGCCCAGCAACGCCGACGCGCTCCCGGCGGTCCGGGTGCCCTCGAGCGCCAGCGCCGTCGCGTTCGGCGCAACCAGGCCCAGGCTGGCGACGATCACAAACAATGACGGCAGCACGCCGACGAGGCCGATGCCACTGAGCACAACCACCAGCAAGGTCGTCCCACCGATGACGATAGCCGCAACTCCCCAGGTCACAAGCGTTTGCGGCGACACTCGACCCACGAGCTTGCCGCTGATCTGCGCTATGACGACAAGCCCCAGAGCATTGACGCCGAACAGGATGCCCAAGCGTTGGGGTGAGACGCCGTAGATGTTCTGTAAGATGAACGGGGACACGGAAATGTAGACGATAGCGGCGGCGAAGGCGAAGCCACAGGTGAGCGCATAGCCGACGAAGCGGCGGTCGGTCAGCAGCGCCTGGAAGGCCCGCAAGGAGGCGGCGATGCCACCGCGCTGGCGGCGGCTGGGCGGCAGCGTCTCGTCGAGCCCGAACGCTGCGGCAAGCAGCAACCCAACGCCGATGAGCGTGAGGGCGACAAAGACCCCGCGCCAGGAGGTGAACGTGAGCAGCTGGCTGCCAAGCATGGGCGCGACGATCGGTGCGAGGCCGGTTACCAGCATCAGCAGCGCGAAGAAACGCGCCTGGGCGACACCAGCATAGCGATCGCTGGCGATGGCGACTGCAATCGCGATACCGGCGGCTCCGGCGACCCCTTGCACAAACCGCAGTGTCGTGAGCGCGCTAATCGAAGGCGCGATGATACAGAGCAGTGAAGCGACCACGAACGCAGCAATTCCGATAAGTACGGGCCGACGCCGCCCGTGAGCATCACTGATCGGCCCGGCGATCACCTGGCCAAGCGCCAGACCAAGGATACCGGCGCTCAAGGTCAGCTGGGTCTGCGGCATCGTGGCGCCCAGATCCTGGCTAATGGTTGATAGAGCGGGCAAATACATATCGGTCGACAGCGGTCCGAACGCGACCAGTCCGCCCAGGATGAGCACGTCTCGCGCCCGGATCGACGTCGCGGTATCCGTGCTGTCGGCCACACGCTGCACAGGTAGCGCAACGGAGGGGGGCACCACCGCGTCCAAGTTACTCGGTTGCTGTGATGAGAAATACCGTCTGGCCATGCCGTCCTCCAATGTTCGTTAGTTCAATATAATCGAACAATTGAAGTATAGCCGCAAACGTGCTAGAATGTCAAGCATGCGAACACTGCTCCATCCCGCGTGCGAGGACCTGTTCTTGCCGACGATCTTGTACGCTTTAGGCGATCCCCTGCGTCTGCGGATCGTCGGGCAGCTGGCGGCGCTCGACGACGCGATCAGTTGTGGGGATATCCATGTGGTCAAGGAAGTGGCGAAATCGACGGGGTCACATCACTTCAAAGTGCTGCGAGAAGCGGGGCTGATTCGCATGGTGCCGCAAGGCCGACGCGTGCTGGTTTCACTGCGCAGAGCGGATCTGGAGGCGCGTTTCCCCGGGCTGTTGGAAACCATTCTCCAGACGTATCAGCGCCAATAGCGGCGAAGTAGGGCGCGTTATACAATAGACGTCATCGGGAACATACAGCGTATGTACTTCTCCGGGAATCTCGTGCGCGTACGAGCCTTCGATCGCCGTCCAGTCATGCTCCAGGTAATACCACCGCCCCTTGATGACATATGCATGGACAGGCCCGTCATGCCGATGGCGAGACAGGATCCCGTGCGCACTCTCAAGATGTTGACGAAGTACCCCTGGGTGACGTTCAAGATCAGGCGTGCCTTCTACACCGTCGACGGATTGGAGAGGGGGTAGGGCTCCCCGACATAATGGAATGGTGTTACTCCTTTCATACACAACTCGTGGATTCGGGCCGCACGCCGGCTGAGGCACCCGTGGCGCGCGGGACATGTGCAGCGCTGCATCGACGCATTGCAGCTGCGCGCGCGTAGCTCAATCGACTGATCCGCGGCGGGCGTTGGCCTCACTGCCTCCGCTGGCCTTCAGGCGCCGGTAGCGCGGCGTCCACATATGCGCCATCACCCGCCGCTCCAACTCCTCGGGGGTCGTCGCCTCAGCGAGCCCGGCGCGCTGCGCCTCGGCCCCGACCGCCAGCGCCACCTGCTGCGACACCGCGCGTACATCCTCCAGCGCCGGGAACAGCGAGGCGGTCGGGTCGCGCCGCGCTGGCGACAGCTCGCTCAGCGCCCGCGCCGCCGCTACAAACATAGCATCAGTCACCCGCCGGGCCTTGGTTGCGATGACGCCCAAGCCCACACCCGGGAAGATGAAGGCGTTGTTGCACTGTCCGATCTGGATCGTGCGCCCATCGTTCCGCACCGGTGCGAAGGGGCTGCCGGTCGCAACGAGCGCGCGCCCCTCCGTCCAGGCGATCAGCGCGGCCGGCACTGCCTCGCTCTTGGAGGTCGGGTTCGACAGCGGGAAGATGATCGGCCGCGCGCAGTGCTGCGCCATCTCACGCACGATCTCCTCCGTGAACGCGCCCGGCTGGGCCGCCGTGCCGATCAGCACCGTCGGATGCACCTGCCTGACGGCCTCGAGCAGCGGGATCGACCGCGACTCGTCGGTTTGCCAATCGACGACCTGCTCCTGCGGCCGTGCGTACTCCTGTTTGAATCGGTCGAGAGTCGTGCGATCGCTATGCACCAGGCCCCGACTATCGACCAGCCAGATCGTCGCTCGGGCCTGCTCCTCTGTCATGCCCGCGCTGTGCATCGCGGTCACGATCTGGTTGGCAATACCCATCGCCGCCGAGCCGGCCCCAAACATGATGATGCGTTGCTCGTCGAGCGGCGTACCCGTCACGTGTAGGGCGGCGAGGAGGCCGGCGAGCGTGACCGCGCCGGTGAAGCGCAGCGCGAAGGGCTTGAGGTACTCATTGCGGAAATGCTCGTCGGCTTCGTCGAGGGGAAACGGTCTCCCGACGAACGACACGTCGCGATGATCGAAAAACCCTTCCCGGCGATAGGTCGCGCCATTCGGCCGGGTGGGCATCTTGGTGCTGCCGCCCAGGTTGGCGCCCCGCAGGATCAGCGTGCGGCCAGCCTCGTCCCTGAACCAGATGCCATCGGTTCGCATACGTCTGTGCTCCTTTGTCAAACAACCGCACACCCTCACGCGTCCAGCTCGCGCTCGGCCAGCCCGGCCGGCAAGGGCGCCGGCCGATCGCACGTGCTGGTCAGCTCGACGTGCCGCCCGGTTGCCGAGGCCTCGATGATCGCGTGCATCGCGTCGAGGACATGCCAGGCGAGGTCACCGCTGGCCCGATGCGGGCGGTCGGTACGGATCGCGTAAGCCAGGTCGGCCACGCCGATGCCGCGGCTGTTCTCGGTATGACCGTGGGTGATCGCCACCTCGCGCCCCGCCTCGGCGCCCGCATCGCGCAGGCACACCGGGCCGCCAAACGTGTTCGGGTCCGGGACGCCCAGGGTCCCTTCCGTGCCATAGATGTCGATCGCCGGCAGGTACCGATCCCACACGTCGAAGCTGGTCACCAGCATCACGATCGGGCCGCTGGCGAAATCGAGCACGCTGGCGATGTGCGTCGGCGCCTCGACCGCGATGGAGATCGAGGAGGAAGAGGCCGCCGACCTGCTGCGCACGATCGAGCAGGGGGGTCCGCCAGCGCCGCTTCGGCACGGTCGTCCGGCTGACCATCCAGCATGCCATGCCGCAGCGCATCCGCGATCTGCTGCTGGCGAACCTGAAGATCACGCCCGCTGACCTCTACGAAGTCGACGGGCCGCTCGGGCTCGCCGACCTGATGGCACTCACCTTGATCGACCGCCCCGACCTCAAGGACCCGCCGCTCGTCCCGGCGCTGCCGGCGATCGTGCGCCACGCCCGCTCGCGCCCCACGACATTCGCAAACCTGCGCGCAACGATCATCATTTCCGCCTCCTCGGTTAACCCAATCCTTACACTGAGGCACAAGACCTTGCGGCTAGGCCCGGCCGCGCTCCGACGCGAGTCCAGCGCCAACCACCCCGCCGAGGGCGCCTAAGCTCACCCACCAGGGGACCGAGCCACAAGTGATTGATGCCGCCCGCCAGCGATTCCGCGACGATCGAGGTGGCGAGGTCCGGCGCGCCGCTGCGCTGAAACTCCTGGATATTCTGGGGGTCGTGCTGCAGCATGCCCATGCAGAGATAGGTCACACACAGGAGGATGATAAAGGTGATCAACCCACTGATCAAGCCGCTCCAGAAGCCGACCAGCGTGCCCGCCGCGATCCGGCCGGTGCGCAGGGCAGCGTATGCGCCCGCTGCTAGCGTCAGTACCAGGACAGCCAGCATCGCGCCATAGTAGGCTAGCCGGACCCAGCTCGTCGCAATCGCGAAGCTCAGGTTGCCGGCCAACACCTCGACGAGCCACAGCACGCCGAAGACCAGCCCCCATGCGGCTCCCTGCCGAAGCGCAACCGCGGCGACCGCTGTCCGGGTCCGTGTCAGCCGGAACGTGATCGCGCCATACCCGGCGAGCAGCAGGATGAGGAGCAGACCGTAGACCACGCTGGCCGGGTCGTCATTGAGGTTCGCGGGATACCGGACCAGGCCGTAGGCGACCAGCAGTGTACTGAGGACGATTCCCACGCCCAGACCGCGCCGCACGACCGCATGATCGCGATCTGTCGATACCACGGACATCGGGCTGTCGCCTTGTCACGAGAACGCCGACCAGGAGCCGCCTGGCTGGCGAAGAGTCACCATGCCACGACGGACCTGGCGCCATGATAGCGTATCTGCGATACGCCAGCGTCCTGGCTCATGCAGCGGGCTTCCATTGCGCCCAGATCGGACTGCTGTACGCCCGAACTGCACCAGCGTGCAGCACCCGCACGGCGAACCAGCGCTCCTCAGCGCCTTGCGGCGGCACGGTCGTCTGCCAGGATACCTGCTGCAAGCCGCGCGTCTCATAGATGTCTACGAGTGTTCCACCGTTGGTCCAGAGTTCAATACGGGTCCAGCCCTGACTCGCCATGGGATCATCACACCACACGCCGATCGTCAGCAGCTCATACGAGCCGAGCCGCAGACGCGCGCCCATGAGCGCGGTGTTGCCAGCCAGGAGCAGCGCCAGCGTGGGCGCGCGGGTGGCGAAAACGCGCCGAGCCTGCAAGGCTGCCTGGAGCGCGGTGAGCCTGAGCGCTGGCGCCAGCACCCCCGCGCGCGGGAACGAGGGATTACCCCAGTCCGCCTCGTGATGGTCCGAGACGCCGATCGCGCCGACGTGCCAGCCACGGTCAAGCACCCGAAAGAACGCCGCACCATAGTCGTCGTCACGGTTGAAGCACTCGATCGTCACGATCCGTTCTTCCAGCGCCGGCACATAGGCGCACCCGTCAAAGCAGGCGATCTCGCGGCCGGGATGGTTGAAGCCAGCCAGCACCCGCGCGTCGGCGATCGGCCGAGCGCTCGCCAGCCACTCGTAGTATGGACCCATCGTTTCGTCGCCTGTGTTATGAAAGCCCGTGTAGGCGGCCGAGCACCAGACGTTGCTATGGCCCTGGCGCGGCGAGGACCATTCGAAGCCGCGGATCGCCACGAACGCCTCGTCGGTCGCGGCCGCGACCTGTCGTGCCGCCGCGGCCCACTTGTCCGCGTCGCGGATCGCCGTCTCGCGGTCGAAGAACTCGCCGTGGTCGGTGATCGCGGCGAAGTGCAGGCCACGCTCGCGCATCTGCCGGAGTGCATCCTCTGGGCGCCCCATCCCGTCGGAGTAGCCGGTGTGGGTATGCAGATCGCCGTAGAACAGACGCAGCCCGCGCGCTTGGAGCAGGCGCGGGAGCGCGAGCGTCTGAGGCGCGGTGTCGAGCAGCAGGCGCTGACGGCTGACCGCTGGATGGTGATTATGTGGCATCAATTAGACGTTCCTGAATATTCTGTTATTCGGGCAATGTGCTGAACAGACGCCGGCACACGCAGCTATGGCATCACTCGCAACGTCTACCGGCGCCGATCCACTGCTAGGAAAGGATGACTAGCTCGCCGCTTCGTCCGCCTCAGCCGCATCCTCATCCGTTATCTCGGCTTCCTCGATCGTCTCGTCGGCCGCATCAGGTACTTCGGCCTCTGCCTCCAGGTTCTCGGTCTCGTCCTTAATCTCCTCTGCGGGTGTGTCGCTCATCGAGATGCTCCTTTCGATCTCCGAATTGATGAGCGTTGGACGTCTCGGCATAGCGTGGAGATAGGGCTTCATTGCGCTAGACAACAACGGTTGCGGCATGATATACCCAATGCACGTTGGTGGGTGGACGACACGACGTTGTAGCCGGACATCTCCACGCAGATAGGAGGCCTGTGGTGGACATTCAACGCGCGACGCATGACTATGAGGCATGGCTGGCTGAGCATTTGACGCTGGTCCAAGACGATCTGCGCCGCAAGCACACCCAGATGACCGAATCGTTGTTTCCGTTCCTGCGCGCGACGTTCTACCGCTGGGCGCAGCAGTGGCCGCGTGTGTGCGTCGATCTGGCGCAGGCGCGGGTCGTCTTGGCAGTTGGCGATCTGCATGTCGAGAACTTCGGCACCTGGCGCGACCGTGACGGACGCCTGATCTGGGGAGTCAATGACTTCGATGAGGCGTATCCGTTGGCCTACACCAACGATCTGGTGCGCCTGGCGACCAGCGCTCACCTGGCGATCGCTGCCGGTCATCTGGCAGTGACATCCCACGACGCGTGCGGCGCAATCCTCACCGGCTACACCGAGGGATTGCAGCAGGGCGGGCGGCCGTTCGTCCTGGCGGAGCGCCATCAGTGGCTACGAACCCTCGCCACCAGCAGCTTGCGCGACCCGGCGGTGTTCTGGGCCAAGATCGAGCGGTTGTCATCGGTACCTGAGAAGCTTCCAGCGAGCGCAATCAATGCGCTGGAGCGGCTCTTGCCCGAGGACCGGCTGCGCTACCGCGTGGTCCATCGAACCGCTGGTCTCGGCAGCCTGGGGCGGCAGCGCTGGGCGGCGATCGCCGAGTGGCGCGGCGGCCTGATTGCTCGCGAGGCCAAGGCGATCGCGCCATCTGCATGGGTGTGGGCGAACCTTCGCACGGGAAGGCATGAGGCCTTCTACCAGACCATCGTGGATCGGGCAGTGCGTGCGCCGGACCCCTCCTTGCGGCTGACGAAGCGCTGGGTCGCGCGCCGGCTCGCGCCGGACTGCTCGCGCATCGAGTTGACGGAGTTGCCCAAGGAGCGCGATGAAGTACGGCTGCTGCGCGCGATGGGTTGGGAGACGGCGAATGTCCACCTGGGCAGTAGGGACGCCGTCAAGGCCATCGGGCGTGATCTAGCCGGTCGGAAAAGTGATTGGCTGCACACAGCGGCGGAAGCGATGGCACCTGTCGTCGCTGAGGACTGGGCTGCCTGGAAGCAGAACCCCACATCGGCCAGCATTCAGCCGCGCCAGTAGATTCGGTATGCATGTGAGCACAGACCACCTTGTGACGGCTCCCAAGCCTAAAGGGCTTGGGCGTGGGGGGGGATGCCGCCCCATCCCACAAACCTACAACCGAAGCGTTTGGAGACCACGTTGCAAGATATTGAGCGCCGCATTCAGATCTCGATCCATGACCAAGCCGCAATGGGGGCAGGTATGGGTGCGGTCGCTCAATGTCTTATAGGCCAGCTCGCCGCAGCCCGAACACATCTTGGAGGTATTGCGGGGGTCTACCAGAATGACGGTTCGGCCAGCTTCTGCCGCTTTGCCGATGGTCATGCTGATGAACTGAGTCCACGCCACATCTGTGATGCTTTTGCGCATTCCGCGCCCTTTGGTCTTGCCCATCTGCTGCGGCGCGAGGGCTTCAAATACAATCACCTGATACGTGTTCACCAACTCGCGGCTGCGCTTGTGCGCAAAGTCCGATCGTCGGTTGCCGATCCGCTCGTGGATCTTTGCCAGGAGCGCTTTCTGTTTGGTGTTTTCGATCCAATCCTGAGCGTTCTTGGCAGCATCCTTGCGCTTCTGTACGCGCTTGAGGTCGGCTTCATCTTTGCGATAGAAGCGCGGGTTGTCGATCTGCTCGCCATTCGAGAGCGTGGCGAACGATGCAAGACCGACATCCACGCCCGTGATCTGCTCCGTCGGTGGCAAGGGATGCGCGTCCGTCTCACAGGAAAAGCAGACGTACCACTTGCCGGTACGAGAACGCGACAGCGTGACGGTCTTGGGCGTACCCTCCACCGGGCGGTGCATCACCACATGCACCGCGCCGACTTTGGAGAGTATCAATCGATCGCCTTCCAGCCGCACACCATTGCCGTATTGCGGATAGGTGATGCTATCGTAGCGCCCGAATTGCTTGAAGCGCGGAAAGCCGACTTCCGCCGCACCTTCCTTCACACGGCGAAAGAACGCCTTGAACGCCAGATCAACCCGCACTTGAATGTTTTGCAACACCTGGGAATGCACCAGCTTCAACGTCGGGCGCTCGGCTTTCCAGCCAGGCAGCAACGCTTGGGTATCGTACAGCCCAAGCGGAGCGCCTTCGGTATGCGCGTCTCGCCGCGCCGCAAGCGTCTGGTTGTAGACCCACCGGCACGCCTCAAGCTGCTGCTCAAGGATGCGCCGCTGGCCGTTCGTGAGATAGACGCGGTATTTGTAGGCTTTGCGCATCATACGTTTTTCTGCTGCTCAATGTACTGCTGGACAACATCCAGTGTGACGGCTCCGACCGTTGAGATGAACTTACTCCGTGTCCAGAGCGTCGGCAGGCGCTTCTTGAGCCAGGGGAACTCATTCCGTAGTTCGTGGGATGTGAAGCCTTTGATCTTCCCAACAACCACGTTGATTCCCTGACGCGGATCAACATCAAGCAGGAGATGGACATGTTCGGGCCGTACCTCCATTTCAATGACGGTGTAGCCATACTCGCTCTGCTTGGCAAGGACAAGCTCTTTCATCCGAGCGGCGACGGCATCGGTCAGCACCTTGCGTCGGTACTTTGGACAGAAGATCACATGATACTGACAACTGTACATGATGCTATGGTCGGTATGGTAGGGTTTGTGAGACTGACGCAGTTCCATATATCACCTTTAGTAGATAACTGCGTTCAGTATATCATAGCTCACCTGTTCTTTCAACGACTAAAGCGGCTAAAGCGAGTGAAGCCCTTCTATCCCAGGGCTAAAGCTCCTGGGCTTTACGGGCTAGAATCGTAAACCCGCAGAATTTGCCATCACGGCGTGTTGCGGAGCGCGTCCATAGGACGCTGCGCGAGTTTACCTGGGAGAAGACCCGGTCAATCATGTGCCGCTACTCCAGCGAGCGGCATCGCTAGACGCCACGGCGAATGGGAAGTCCCCGGTAACGTTGGCAGCCCATGAGGATGCTTCCTACCACTGTCCAGATGGACAGGGTAGCGCTCCCTCTCGGGGTGCTGGGCGCTCAGCCACATCGCTGCTATACTCACGCTGATCACCCCTTCGATTCATACAAGCAGCGAAAGGACATGCGATGAGCACCCGCGCGATTGCAACCTTTGAGAATCTCTCTGAAAATCAGACCCCCTACGACACGCCTGACGAAGGGCCGACCCTCTTCCGCGCGACCATCCAGCGCCGCTTTCAGGGCGACCTGATCGGCGAGAGCGTCGCAGAGTTGCTGGTCTGCCCATCCGCGCCTGATCAGGTCGGCTATGTCGGTGCCGACCGCTTTGTGGGCCGCCTGGGCGAACGTGCCGGGAGCTTTGTCTTCCAGCATGGCGGCGCAATCGAGCGCGGCGTGCTGCGTCCCTTCGGCTACATCGTGCCCGGTTCGGGAACCGGCGATCTGCGTGGTCTGCGTGGGGAGGCGAGTATCAGCGTAACTTCTGCTGGAGCGCATACGCTAACGCTCGACTACGACTTCGCAGCATAATGCTCAGCGGCGACCGGGAAAGGAGCGCCTGAGGATGAGTGTCTTTACCGAGAATGAGCTTGCGTATCTCCGCGGCCAGCGGCTGGCCCGCTTAGCGACGGTTCGGCCCGACGGCACACCACAGATCGCGCCGGTCGGCTTTCGTTACAATGCCGACCTCGACGTGATCGAGATCGGCGGACGCTACCTGAGCCAGACCAGGAAGTTCCGCAATATCCAGCACAACCCGCATGTCGCGCTGGTGATCGATGATGTGCTGCCGCCCTGGCAGCCGCGCGGCGTGGAGATCCGGGGCACGGCGCAAACGCTCGCGACTGGGGGGCAGGCCCTGTTTGGCGCAAACTACGCGGTGGATGACGCGCTGATTCGGATCACCCCGATACAGATCATTGGCTGGGGTCTTGACGAGGGGGCCGGGTGGTCAAACAATCGCCGGGTCGACCACACATAGTCCATGCGAGCGGCGCATCGGGACGCGCCAGAGCTACCGCTCGCTCGCCGTGGCATCACCATGGGGTGCGCTCCCTGGCCTGGTATAATCTCGCGCATGATTGAAACATCGCGCTCCCCAACGCTCGCAGCGACCGTACTGCACCGCGTCACCGGCATCATCGACCAGCAGCAGGCCGAGCAGGGTGCTGCCGAGGCACTGCGGTTTGTCCAGCACCTGTCCAGCGAGCTCGGCCCGATCAACCTCGTGCTCGATCTGCGCGGGAAGCACTGCGAGAATCTCCAGGCGCACAAATCCTGGAGCCAGGGCTTCGCCGGCAACCCCGCGCAGCGCTGGCTATATTGTGCCGCATTGGCATGCCTATGAAGAAGTCCTGACCCTGATCGAAGGCCGCGTCAGCATAAAGCTTGACGAGATGACATATGAGCTCTGCGCGCCGACCTCTATCCGGATTGCACCCGGCATGCTCCATAGCCTGACGAATCACGTCACGCAGCCCGCACGCCTGCTCGCGTATCATGCGACGACAGCGCCCAAGAACGAGTATCCGGATGGGAGACCAGCACCCGTGCAATGGGAGGCCGATTGAAGAAGAATCCGGAAAGCGTTGGAGGCGTGCCAATAGCAGAGATGCCACAGAGCATGGTTACAGCATTGCTTGCCGCCCAGATGCTTGCCGATCTCACACTCCCCAATGAACGCTGGGCACGGCCAGTCCTCTTTGACGGCATCCATCTCGGTCGCCGGGATCGGTCTGCAGTTCACCACCTCACGGTCCCGCCGCTCCTGGTCAGGAGTGCGCTCAAAGCGTATCGCAAATCGACGGCTGTGACCGAATTCAAGGAGTTCGCCGGTCGCGGCCATTCGCTGACCATCGACAGCGGCTGGCGGGAAATCGCCGACTACTGCCTGGCCTGGCTGCAGGCCAAGGGACTGGGCTCGGGCGACGGAACACGTACGCAGACTGCCCCGTCAGAAAATGTTCGGCCATGAGTTCAGAGTCGTGATACTCCCAGGCCAGAATCGCTCCGAGCAGGTCCCAGCAGGTCATGCCGTTCACGCTGGGCGCATCGCACTCCGGGCAGTGCGCTTCGTGTGATCGTGCCTGCTCGTTCATGGCTCTCCAAGCTCACTTCCTCGCCGCACCGCTCCCGCACCGAAGCGCGCCTGGATCGCTGCGAGCGCCGCCTCCACGCGCTGTTGACGTGCGACCTGCTCTGGCGTCGGTGCAGGCGGCGCATCCCACAGGCTGAGCTGGCGCGGCGGCGAGCCCAGGCCGCTTATACCGACGCCGATCAGCCGCACCGCCTGCTCTCCGGTCCAGATCTGGTGGAACAGCCGCAGGGCCGCCTCGGCGATCTCGTCTGGCTCGTCGGTTGGCTGTGGCAAGGTCAGTTGGCGTGTCGGCGTGGTGAAGTCGGGCCAGCGGATCTTGAGCTTTACTGTCGTGCCCGTCAGGTCATTGCGGCGCAGCTTCTGGGCAATCTCGGCGGCCTGCTCGCGCAGCGTGCGCTCCAGCGTCGCCCGGTCAGTCACATCACGCGCGAAGGTGGTCTCCTGCGAGATCGACTTCGCGGCGCGCTCGGTCACAATCGGCCGGTCATCCATACCACGTGCGCGGCGAGCCAGGTCGTCGCCATGCTGGCCGAAGCGCCGCGCCAGGTCAGCGGCAGGCCAGGCCGCGATGTCGCCAATCGTATGGATGCCCAGCTCAGCTAGCTTCTCGGCGGTCTTTGGGCCCACGCCCCAGAGCGCCGTGGTCGGCAGCGGCGCGAGAAAAGCCGCCTCGTCGCCGGGCGGCACGACGCAGATCGCCTGCGGCATCTTGCCGCTGCGCACCAGGCTCTTGCCCTCATCGGTGGCGACCTTGGCAACCAGCTTGTTGGTCGCCACACCGAGCGAGCAGGACAGCCTCAGCTCATCCCGGATGGTCGCCTGGAGCTGTGCGGCCAGGGTATCGCCCGGCTCACCAAGCGCCGTCACGTCGAGGAACGCCTCGTCGATCGAGATCTGCTCGACCAGCGGTGTCAGCCGGTGCAGGCGTTCCATGACCTGCTGGGAGGCAGCCCGGTAGGCGGAGAAGTTGGGCGCCACCACCAGCAGGTCAGGGCAGAGCCGTACCGCTTGAGCCATGGGCATCGCCGAGTGCACCCCAAACTGCCGCGCGGCGTAGGAGGCTGACGAGACCACGCCCCGACTCTCCGGTCGCCCACCGACGGCAAAAGGCCTGCCGTGCAGGGTCGGGTCGCGTTGCTCCTCGACCGCGCAGAAGAAGGCGTCGAGGTCAAGGTGGATAATCGTGCGCGCTGCGGTCATGATCTATCGTCCCTCGCAGGAGTGCCTTTGTCGCTCTCTAGTGTAGCACCCCGGTCTACTACCACTCTGCGCTCCCAGGGCTGCTCCGCGTATAAGCCCGATGGTCACGTTCTTGCTCGATCACTCCCACATGTTGCAGCATAGAGGAGCGGACATATGACCCAAACACCCAATAAACGCGCCTTGCTCGAACAGATCGAGCGCGAGCATGCCATCTGGGATCAGCTCGTGGCTGAAATCGGCGAGGAGCGCATGCTGGAACCGGGCGCGACCGGCGCGTGGACCTTCAAAGATGTCGTTGCTCACCTCCAGGGCTGGCGCACAAAGACACTGGCGCGCCTGGACGCAGCCCTGCATAATCGTGCACCAGCAGCGCCACCATGGCCCGCACATCTCAGCGAGGAAGACGACGTAGACGCGATTAATGCCTGGATCTACCAGGCTAACCGCGATCGGCCCCTCCAGGAGGTGCTCAGCGAGTATCGCCGCTCCTTTCAGCGCATGCACGATGCGGTGGCGGCACTGTCCGAGTGCGATCTGACCTATCCAGGCCGCTACGCCTGGTTGGGTGGACAGCCGCTCGCGACTGTGGCCACTGACTCGTTCGGGCACTTCCATGACGAGCATGAGGCCAACTACGTCGCATCGCGCGCGAGCAAGCGACGGCAGCGTGGCGAGCATCGGGCACCGACGGCTGGCTGAATATGAAGCAACTGCGAATAAGGAGGAATCAGTCACTATGCATGCGCCACGGTCACTTCGCTTCGGCGTCCAGGCTGGCCCGACCGACACGCCCTACCCAGTGCGGCGCGACTATTGGCGAGAGGCCGAGGCGCTCGGCTACGACTGGGCCTCGCTGGGCGACCACTTTATAACCAACCCTGTGTTCGGCGCACGCGACACCGACCCATGGAACGAGGCGTGGACCACGCTCGCAGCGCTCGCCGAAGCGACCAACCGCATCCGCATCGGGGTGCTCGTCACAAGCGTCGGCTACCGTCATCCGGCGGTGCTCGCCAAGATGGCGGCACCGCTCGACGTGATCGCTGGCGGGCGGCTGGAGTTTGGCATCGGCGCGGGCTACCTGGAGGCCGAGTACCGGATGTACGGCCTCCCCTTTCCGCCCGCCTCGGTCCGCATCGCGCAGATGGACGAGGCGATCCGGGTCTGCCAGCTCCTATGGACGCAGGAGCGCGCGAACTTCGCGGGGAACTACTTCACGCTCACGAACGCCGTCTGTGCACCAAAGCCGCTGCAGCGCCCGCATCCGCCTATCTGGATTGGTGGTGGGGGCGAGCAGAAAACCCTGCGCGTCGTCGCGGAACACGCAGACGGCTGGAACGCCTTTCCCGTCCCCGTCCCGCGCCTCCAGCAGAAGCTGGAGGTGCTACGCGATCACTGCGACGCGGTAGGGCGCGATTACGATGCGATCAGGAAGCAACTGGTCTGCACCGCTCCGAGGGGAAGACCAGCCCATGGTCCTCCCAGTCATCGCGCAGCCGCTCCTCGGCCTGGCGCTCGGCGTGGCGCGCCAACATCCGCTCGACTTTGTTCGGGAGGGGCAGCGTGCGCTTGCTGCTCGCCGTTTTGGGATGGGCCAGCGCCAGCTTGCCACTGACACGCTGCACGGTCTGCTCGACCCGCAGTGTGTGCGTGGTGAAATCCACGTCAGTCCAGCGCAGCCCCAGCACCTCGCCCTCGCGCAAGCCCAGCAGCAGCGCGACGTGGTAGAGCGCCTCCAGCCGGTGCCCGGCGACGGCCGCGAGCAGCCGCTGGCCCTGCTCCGGGCTCAGCACCGTTGATCCGCTTCCTGCTTGACATGGCGTTCCCATGGGGAGACAATCTCATTCGACGCTGGAAGGTAGAGAGGTGCGGTGGTGGCGAACAGGATTGCCGAGCGGCTGGTCTGGGCCGTCGACATGCTGCAGGTCGCTCCTGATGATCACCTGCTGGAAATCGGCTGTGGGTCTGGCGTGGCCGTTTCTCTGATCTA
>WNGB01005535.1_pt1 | contig 18840 bp, 21 predicted proteins | sample 5400681 | NCBI WGS metagenome assembly WNGB01 (sample SAMN13153367, study PRJNA577476) | soil metagenome | isolation source: 115 cm soil or saprolite under grassland replicate 2 | place: USA:California | collected 2016-06-15
GAGAAGTGCGCGCGTGCTATCATAGAGTGGTGAGGTGGGCATGGTACCTCCGTTTGGTTGATCAAGGCTTGGCACGCTGGATCATACCAAAAGTTGGCATCCTGTTCACCTCCGTTTGTCAAGTGAAAGCCTTTGAGGGCACTCCCCGTTAAAAGCGTCAGAACTGAAGGGATGAACTTGTGAGAGGGCCGAGGAAAATGGCGTATAAGCTATACTTATACGCCATTCCCAGAGTTGTCAATGAGCGACGGAAAACTCAATCCCTCTTCTCCCCTTACTTGTGTTCCTTCAGCCATTGCTCACTAGTAATACCCATTTTTGGCCCCAATTCCTGACAGCTTGCTCGCTGTAGGGCTTTCAGAAGGGGTGCGGCAATGCTGGCAACACAGCGTAGCTGACATTCGCGAAGCCCATGTCCTGGAGGGTCTTCGGTGCGATCGCGCCCAAGGGCCCAACCACACAGTGAGTGACGATCGGGCGGGAGCGATCCTCCAGCCGTGGGTTGCGCCACTCCTGCGGGGCTTCGTTGTCTGCTGCGAAGAGTAGGTTCCCATAGGGCACGTTGATTGCACCAGGGATTCTGTCCCCCAACCGCCCGTCGGCGCTATCACGGACATCGATGATTAAAGTATTCGGATCTTCCTGCATCCGCCGTTGCACGTCCGTAGCCCCAACCGCCGGCACTGGCCCGGGCCAACGAACCCAGCGATCCCAATGACCCCAAGCCCATTCCGGGCGGCTTCCAGCCCCCAATCCCCGGCGCACCGTTTATTCATGTCTTCCTGCCGGGGCACGGCAACGAGCCGTCGACGATCACCGACTTCAAAGGCGCCGTCGGCCTCGCAAACGTCGCCGGCACGGGAACCGGAACGAATACGCAGACCGGCGAGAAAACCGCTCTCTTCTTCGACATTGACATGCGCTTCATGAAGGGCACCTTGGAGGATCAAGGCCTGGGGGCCGAGATCAACGCATAAGGCAGCAGAACATAGACCTGGGAAGTAGATCCACCCCACGAAGGGCCGTATCCCTCGGCGGGTGCGGCCCTTCGTGGCATGCTCCCCGAAATCTGTCACCGACGTTTCGCCCCAACTAACGGCGATAGGCATGAGCCGTGCCCGAAAGCACATCGGCCACAGCGATTGGGTGGCCAATTGTTGCCGCCTCCAGGCAGGCGTAGATCACCGCTAGGGCTTCCGGGGCTTTTCGCCACGGCTCAACTAAATCGCGCCCCAAAGGTTGCGCAGAATGGACGGGATGTTCCGGCAGGGCCAGAGACCTTGCCCACAACCTCCATCTGTGACAGGCCTGCGCAGGAAGGAGCAGATAGAACGATCGGTTCGTCCCAACGTCTCCAGGGCGACGAACCGCTCAGGCTCTGCGTCGACGTTCGGCAGGGCGGGCATGCTCGCTTACCGACGCCTCCTTGCGTTTAAGCCCTAACCCCAACTGCTTTGGATCTATGCCCTACGCTGCAACCCACGCACCGTCAGGATGCCCCCGATTGCCAGCAGGGCCAGCGCCCCCAGCACTAACTCGACTGGCGCATCCTCACCGCCAGTGCGCGGCAACGCGCCAGGCGCGCCGGCTGCTTTCACCTCGACCGTACCAGACATGCCTGTGCCGCCCGCCGCGCCGTGATATTTGCAGTGATAGGCGAAGGTGCCAGCCTTGGGGAAGGTGAAGGCGAATGATGTTTTCTCGCCCGTCTTCAGGTCGCCGGAGTTGAAGCTGCCGTCGTCGGCCGTCACGGTATGCTCGTTTTGACCTGCATACTGCCAGGTGACCGTATCGCCCACATTGACGGTGATCGTCTTGGGATCGAACATGTTGTCTTTGACGGCGACGTTCTGGGCCGCAGCCCACGCCACCGGCAGCAGCGCGAAAAGTGCCACGAGCGCGATGACCCCCAGGATACCGATTGCGCGTAATCGTTGTGACATCGGGTTACCTCCTTTTCCTTTTCGTGAGGGTTTCCCCTTTCGTGAGGCTCCATGCCTCGAATACATGCAGGCTTGCGCCAATGCTGGTCTTCCTAATGATAGCCTTGGGCGACTCCACCCGGCAGGGCTAAAGGTGGAAAGATCGGCCCAACTTTGGTGCCGCTATTGTTCCCCTTTAGTGCGGTGCTGTCGGCCCCAACGATGGCACTCTTCTTGCACCTTCCACCAAGCACTTATCCTGAGCAGCACGTAAGGAGCAGGCACGCCATTTGCATGCCCTGCGTGATTTCCCGACAACGGGGTAGGGCTAGAGTGTGCTATGCACAAAACTCATGTGACGGCCAGGCATACGTATGTATGGCCAGCTATACGTATGCCGCTGCGGGTTGAGGGTCTCCTCCAACACCTCAGCGTCGCCCAACGCTTCATGCTGGCAAGCTTCCTCATTCTGACGCTGGGAATGCTCGGCATTGGCTGGTGGGTCGGGCAACAAATCGCAGCTGGGGTCATCCACCGCACCGCGTCCACCACCGCGCTGTACATGGACAGCTTCGTCGCCCCGAATCTCCAGGAGCTTGCCCAGCGCGATGCGCTCGCGCCCGATCATGTGGCGAGTCTGAGCAGGCTTCTTCAGGACACACCGCTCGGTCAACAGATCGCCGCTTTTAAAGTCTGGGACGCCCACGGCCGCATCCTCTACAGCACCGAGCCAGCCGGTATCGGCCGGGTCTTTCCGGTGCAGGGCCGGCTGGCCCGCGCCTGGCGCGGCGAAGTGGCCGCGCGGATCAGCGACCTGCAGGACGAAGAGAACGCCCTGGAGCGGGAACATCAGACACGGCTGCTCGAGATCTACAGCCCGGTGCGGCTGCGCGGCACCGACCAGATCATCGCCGTGGCCGAGTTCTATCAATCCGTGGACGATCTGCAGCGAGAAATCAGCGCCGCCCAGAGCTGGAGTTGGCTGGTGGTGGGCAGCGCGACGCTGGTGATGTATCTGCTGCTCGCCGGGTTTGTCCAGCGCGCCAGCGACACGATCGCCAGCCAACAGGCCGCGTTGGGCAGCCAGGTAAGCCGTCTAACCGATCTGCTGAAGCAAAACGCGAAGCTGCACAAGCGGGTGCGGCGCGCCGCTGCCCGCACCACTGCGCTCAATGAACGATTTCTGCGCCGGATCAGCGCCGAGTTGCACGACGGCCCGGCCCAGGATATCAGTCTGGCGCTTCTGCGGCTGGATCACGTTATAGCCTGCTGTGAGGGGTATCGCGCCAGCAGTCCGAACGGCCAGCAGGACGGCGAAGATTTGGAGGTGATCAATAGTTCCCTCAACCACGCCTTGCAGGAGGTGCGGGCGATCTCGTGTGGGCTGGGACTTCCACAACTGAGCGATCTGACGCTTGCCGAGACCATAGCTCGGGTCGTGCGCACCCACGAGCGGCGGACTGGGACGAGGGTAACATTGAACCTCAGTGGCCTGCCGGAACAAGCTTCCTTGCCGGTCAAGATCACCCTGTACCGGGTCATCCAGGAGGCGCTGAACAATGCCTATCGCCATGCCGGCGGAATCAGCCAACAGGTGTGTGCGTGCCCTGAAGCGTGTGATCTGATCGTCGAGATCTCGGATCAGGGATCTGGCTTTGATCGGGCGCTGCTGGCCGGCAGTGATGAGCACCTGGGACTGGTTGGGATGCGTGAGCGGGTGGAGAGCCTGGGCGGCCTCTTCCAAATCGAGAGCGAACCTGGCTCTGGCACGAAGCTGATCGCGCGCCTGCCGCTGCAGGCGGTAGAAGGCATGTATGAGCGATAACATCCACATTGTCATCGTAGACGATCACCCGCTGTTTCGCGAGGGGGTCGCCAACACGCTGCGTGTTGAGCGAGATATTGAAATCGTGGGCCAGGGCGACTCGGCGGAAGAGGCCATCCGTTTGGCTTGTGACCTGCTGCCTGATATCATCCTGCTGGATATTGATATACCCGGCGGCGGCTTGCAGGCGGCCCAAACAATCGCTGTCGCCTGTCCAGTGACCAAGATCGTCGTACTCACCGTCTCGGACGAAGAGGAGCATCTGGTAGCGGCGCTTAAGGCCGGCGCGCGGGCCTATATCCTCAAGGGGGTCACCGCGCGGGAATTGGTGAGAATCCTGCGCGCAGTCGCTGCCGGGGAGGCGTATGTGACCCCGACCCTAGCGGCGAGTCTGCTGCTCGAGCTGACCGGCGCGCGGCCGGGATCGCGGCTCCCGAGAAGCCCGCTCAATGAGCTCACTGAGCGGGAAAGCCAGATTCTCGAAGGAGTCGCCGCCGGGCTGAGTAATAAAGCGATTGGCCAACAATTGTATCTAAGCGAACAGACAGTGAAGCATTACATGTCGAACATTTTACAGAAACTACATGTGCATAATCGGGTCGAGGCGGCGTTGCTGGCGCAGAAGAGCGGGCGGGCGGAGCATAAACCCTAAGCTTATTGGTCACGTCGAGCACGATTGGTTGTCCTCCAGCACTACACATATCATTTCCGAGATGATGCTGACTGCTCCAGATCAGCCGGCATCAACTTCCCTGGCGATTCCGCCCGATCCAGAGTCGTATCCTGCCACGAGGTTAGGTCCTCGAGCGGCTCAAGATGGGTGAAGACAGTGACGCTGGGCAGCGCGTCGCGAATATCGCGCTCGATCTGCTCGAGTAGGGTGTGGCCGCGCTGGACCGTCCAGCTGCCCGGCACCAGGACGTGCAGCGAGATAAATCGGCGCGCGCCGGCCTGCCGGCTCCGCAGCGCGTGAAACTGCACCTCCAAACCCACATACCGTTCCAATACCTGCCGCACGGCTGCCTGCTCCTCCTCTGGGAGCGCGGTGTCCAGTAAGCCCAGCGCGGAACGCCGCACAAGCTGGACGCCGGTCCAGATGATGTTCGCCGCGACGAGCAGCGCGATGATTGGGTCCAGGCGCTCCCAGCCGGTGAGGGCGACGGCGGCGATCCCGACCAGTACGCCTACCGAGGTCCACACATCCGTCATAAGATGATGCGCGTCGGCCTCCAGCGTGATCGAGTGGTAGCGTCGTCCGGCGGCGAGCAGGATGCGCGCGACGACGAAGTTGAGGATCGAGGCCGCGACCGAGACCGCCAGACCCAGCCCGACCTGCTCGATTGGCTGCGGATGGAGCAGGCGGTCCCAGGCGGTCCAGCCGATGCTTGCAGCGGCGAGCAGGATCAGCGCCCCCTCCACGCCGCTGGAAAAGTACTCGGCCTTGCTGTGGCCGTAGGCGTGCTCCTCGTCCGCCGGCTGCGCGGCTAGCGTGAGCATCGCGAGCGCCATGATCGCCGCCAGCAGGTTGACCAGCGATTCAAGCGCGTCCGAAAGCAGCCCGACCGAACCGGTCAGCCAATACGCCGTCGTTTTCAGTCCAATCGTCAGTACCGCCACCGCGACCGAAAGCCACGCAAAGCGGGTGAGCGATGTCTGTGTCATCTGATGTGAGGTACCTGTCAAAATTGCCTATGTCCTTGTTCCACATGGCCCACGCCTGAGCAGTGGATCGACAATGTTGTCCATTCGCGGAGGCGTGTCGTATCGCCAGCTTCGCTAGTTGAGCATGTTCTGTACCACTATGGCCAGCCGCTCTCCTCCAGCGGGGTGACAATCGCCTCATTGAGCACCAGCTCTGGCGGCGCGCTGGCGATCCAGACGATCAGCGCCGCGACACCCTCCGGTGGCAGTGCCTTGGTCGCGGGTGGCGGCTCGCGGTTCTGCGCATGCCGCTCCTGGGGCGACCACGTCCCCCAGCCTGTGGCCATGCCGCCCGGATAGAGCACACAGGCACGGATGCCATACGGTTTGCCCTCAGCGGCCAGCGCCTGGGTCAAGCCGGTCAGCCCGAACTTGGAGGCGCAGTAGGCTGCGGCATTCGCCCACCCGCGCTTGCCGGCGACCGACGAGATGGTGATGATCGTGCCGTGTCCTGCCTGCTGCATGTGCGGGAACACGGCCTTTGCCAACACAAACGGCGCGCGCAAATTGACGTCCAGGACGCGATCCCACCCCTCGATCGGCACGTCCACGACACGTCCGGGCACGTCGGTACCAGCCGCATTGATCAGCAGGTCGATGCAGCCAAAAGCGTCGACGGCCTGCTGCACGGCGTTCATAATCTGGTCTGCATCTGCCAGGTCGACTGGAAGTGCCAGCGCACGCGGCCCAATTGCTTCACTGTCCGCCGCGACCTGCTGGAGATCCGCAACGCTGCGTGCCAACAGCGCCAGGTTGGCGCCAGCGCGGGCCAGCGCCAGCGCAGTCGCTCGGCCCAGCCCGCTGCTCGCGCCGGTCACGAGCGCGACCTGTCCGGCCAGGGGGGAGCCGGTCAAGCGTGTATGCTCCGCCATATGTTTCCTCCAATCGAAGACGCGTCAAATCTCCAGCTGCTCTCGGCCATCGATACTGCATTGCAGGCCTGCCTTTCAGACGTACAGGACGATCACGCCGTCTTCGACGGTGACCGGGTAGGTTTCGACGGCTGGGTCGTCGTCTGGCTCCACCGTCACCTTGTAGGTCCGCACGCGTACACGGTGCGGGTTGAAGATCGACCGCCCACTGGTGATGTCGAACTCCCAGCCGTGCCAGGGGCAGCGCAGGATCTCACCCTCGCGTCCCCAGCGGTACTCGCCTGGCTTGCTCGGCAATGCCATCCCCGTGATCGCCCCCAGGCACAGCGGCGCGCCCTGGTGTAGGCAGCGGTTGCGCAGTGCGTAGTAATGCCCTTGCACATTGAAGACCCCGATCGAGCGCCCGTCCACCTCCAGGATGGTGCGCTCGCCTGGCGGCAGCTCGCTCACGCGCCCGATAATATGGCGTCCCATCGGCTCCTCGCAGTGCTATGTGAGCCCATAGAACGCGCGCGCGTTCTGTGAGAAGATCCGCTCACGCAGCGTCTCGGGCAGCTTGGGAAACGCCTGCGTCGGCGAGTCGAAATCCCAGTGTGGGTAGTCGCTCGAAAACAGCAACAGATGCTCGGCATCCAGCATGTCGAGGGTCGCCAGGAGCTGCCGATCGTCGGCCGGGCGCTCGATTGGCTGGCTACTCAGGCGGACATGGTCACGCAGGTAGGCCGACGGCAGCTTGGTCACCCAGGGCACCTCCGAGCGCAGCGCCTTCCACTCGGCGTCCAGCCGCCACAGCAGCGCTGGCAGCCACGCGACGCCGCCCTCGACCAGCACGACCCGGATACCCGGGAAGCGCTCGAAGACCCCCTCGGTCAGGAAGCTGACCAGGTGGGCTTGAAAGGCCAGCGAGAGGCAGGTGTGCCACTCGATATAGTGTGTGGGATAGCCAGGGCTTGGTTGAACATTGATACCCATACCATCGGTGCCGGGGTGGATAGCCAGCGGGTAGCCGTACTTCTCACACGCTTCGTAGATCGGGTAATACTGGCGCTGCCCATACGGCGCCCTCGCACCCGAGTCCATCATCACCTGGACGAAGTGTGGGTGGCCGGCCCAGCGCTCAATCTCTCGCGCGGCCGCCTGGGGGTCCTGGTGCGCAACAGTGATCGAGCCCTTGAATACGCCGTCGGGGTTGTACTTCGAGAGCCAGGTGTCGGCCAGCCAGTCGTTGAACGCCGCGGCGATCGCGGTCCCGAAATCGGGGTCGGGGTGCAGGTTGCAGAATGCGCGCGGGAGCAGAATTGCATAGCCGATGCCATATTCGTCGATCAGTTGCCGGCGCAGGAAATCGGGGTCCGAACCGGGCGGACCACCATCGGGCGCTCTGCTGTCCAGCCGCGCGCCATGGATCGGGTTGCCAAAGAACCCGCGCCCACCGCCGGAGTAGCGGTCACGCCAGGGCATCGGCAGATACGATCGAATCTCATCGAGGCTGCGCGGGCTGGGATGCACGTCACAGTCGATGATCCCAGTTCGAATGGTCAGGGCGGTGGCCGTCTGTGGCTGGGCGATCGTCATCGCAAGCTCCTGCTACGCCTGATCAGCAGGCTTCTCACCAGTATTGTCCAGCCGCCGCTTGGCCTCCGCGTACACCTCCGGCGGCAGCGGCCCGGCTTCGGCGGCACGCAGGTTCTCGGCCAGGTGATCTGGGTTCATCGTTCCCACGATTGTCGTGTCCATATCTGGGTGGGCGAGCGTAAAGCGCAGGAGAAAGGCGGTCCGGCTTTCCTCTGGCGCCCGCAATTCGTCTAGCCCGGCCTGCGCCCACCTCGCCCAGCGGTCGCGATTGCCTAACCCGGCCTCTTCAGGAGCGCCGCGCGCCACCCCGCCGCGAATAATTGTGCCCGCGCCACTTTGGGCGGCCGCCGTAATCACGTTCTCGTGCGTGCGCTCGAGCGCCGAATAGGGGATCTGAAAGGTATCGAAGACCCCCCACGAGATAAAGGTGGTGATGTGCGGCAGGGTCGAGGAGATGCCGATCCAGCGCACCTTGCCAGCCGCCTTGACCTCCTCCATCACACGCACCAGATCGCCTGCCTCCACCTGCTCCACGCTTGGGTTGTGCAGTTGCCAGACATCGATATAGTCTGTCCGCATGCGGCGCAGGCTGGTCTCGATGTTGTGCAGCAGGTTCTCGCGCGTCCAGACGTGCGGAGTCTCGTCCTTGTCTCCAGCATTGACAACCGTGCAGCCACACTTGGTCGCCATGTAATAGTCGCTGCGGCGCTGGCTGAGGAACCGGCCAATATACTCCTCGCTCAGGCCATAATCGTAAGCAGTATCGATAAAATTGATGCCGGCGTCCAGCACCGCATTGAGGGTGCGCTCCGCATCCGCATCCGTCACGGGCCGTCCATTCCAGATACGTGGTCCGCGGATCTCCATCGCACCGTAGCTCAAGGGTGTCACGTCTAGGCCGGTTCTGCCAAGCGTCCGTCGTTCCATCAGCGATACTCCTTCTGCGCGTAGAGTGATTGAGAGATTAACGCACCGTCACGGGCATGTTGCGAAAGCGCAACCGGCGGCGAACGCATGCTGCTGCCACCACAATGAGCGTACGACCTTACCAGCGATTGGCCGTGCGATCGCCGAGATCACTCTAGCATATATCGCGCCATGCGCGCATTCCTGTCACCTCGGAGCGGGAGTGTTACGTGCATTACCATATGCGAGTACGCCATACTTCTTGAGAAACATCCCCGCATACGTTGTCTCATGGCATGTCCTCTGCTACAACATCTCCTTGCAACGCTATTGTCAAGGAGGCATGATGAGCGAGCGCATCACGGTGGTTGGGTTGGGCGACTCGCTCGCCCCAGCCTCGAAGAGTCTCGCAGCCTTGAAGATCGCGCTGGACGCGGCGGTAGCGGCAGGAGCGGACGTTGAGCTGTTCGACATCCGCGCCCTCGATCTACTGTTCTTCAGGCCGGGAATGGGCCAAGCCTCGGCGGCCGCGCGCCGCTGGGCCGAAGCGGCATGTGAAGCGTCTGGACATCTCTGGAGCAGCCCGCTCTATCATGGGACGATCGGTGGTTCGTTCAAGAACGCCCTGGACTGGTTGCAGATCTTAGCCGATCGCGACCCGCCCTACCTGACCGACAAGGTGATTGGCCTGATTAGCACTGCTGGCGGCGTCCATGGATTACAAGCGGTGAATACGATGGAGTTCGCGGTCCGCGCGCTGCGAGGCTGGGCAGTGCCGATGGTCCAGCCAATCCCACGCGCCTGGGAGATCTTCAACGCGGATGGATCGGTCCGCGATCCCGTCGTGGCCGACCAGCTGCGCGCCTTAGGGCGCGAGGTCGTGCGGGCGGCGCGGCAATTGGCAGCTAGCGGCGAGTGCGACTACTCATCCGCACGCGTGTAGGACGCCGGAGCGACCGAGCGCGATTGCACGCCGTGAGCGCTAGACGCTGACGAAAGCTGGCGAAGACGCCGACTGCTCGGCCTCGGTTCGTTTCCCGAACCACAGCAAGGATGGCCGGTTCCATGGGCAGTTTGCGAGCCGTCCATGGACCCGGCCATCCTTGCTTGTTCCACAATGGCGGCAAATTATGGCGGCGGCGTCAAAGGCGGTGTAGGTTTGTCCTGCGCTGAACGGCGCGAGCTCCTCGCGCATCCGCGTGATTGCCGACTGGGCGGCCGTCAGATCGGCCGGCTGAGCCTTGAGCGCGGCACGCGCCCGCCCCATCTCGGCCTCGATGGCCTCGTAGGCGTCTCGCGATTTTGTCGCCACCGCACCCTCGATCCCGGGCCAAGCGCGGATGAACGTGTCGAGCTGAGTCGCCGCGGTGCTGGTATCGCCTTGCTCAATCGCTATGGAGGCCGCGTCCAGAAGCTTCAGTGCGTCGGGCAGCGTAACCTCGACTGACGTGGTCGGCGCGGCAGCGCTTCCCAGCCGTCCAGCCACTTCATCGGCCTCGTGCTCCAGCTGCGCATAGGCGGCTTTGACCGTCACGGCGTCAAACGGCTGAGCGTTCACGGCGTCCTTGACTTTGTCGAGCGCGCTTTCGAGCTCGACATAGCCGGCGGCGTCCTTTTCACGCACCTGGTCCTCAAATGACGCCCAGAGCGTGTGGATCTCTTCATACTCAGTCCGCATCAGCTCAGGCTTGTTCTGCTCGGCTGCGAGAATGCCCGCTCTGGCCTGGGCACCGAGGTCACGAACCTGGCCACTGAGGCCAGTTGCGCCGGCAAGCTGCGCCGCGCTCGTTACCCACCTCCTGGAAGATAGCGACACTCTCCTCAAGCCGGGAGCGCGCTGGCGTAAGGTCGCCCTGGGACTAGGCCAGCCCGCCCGCACCATACAGAGCCTTGGCCCGCGCCGCTGTCCGCCCTGCTGCCCGCGCCAGTGTGCGCTCGAGCCAGCCGCGCCCCTCATTGAACCAACCCTGGAGGTTCCAGAACCGAAACAGGGCGCCCGCCAGTCGCAAACCGAACTCACTGTCGTCTGTCTCCGCCCGGCTCCACGCGAACGCCGCACGCAGATTGTCGTGCTCCATTTCCAGCCGCCACAACCCGTGCGCCAGCTCCGAGCCGTAGAGCTTCGGCTCGATCTCCGTCGCCAACACCATGAAGAACTGGGTATGCCGCCGAAGGATGGACGGCGCCTCGCTCGATTCCAGCAGCCGGTTGCGACCATACTGGCGAATCGTCTCCAGCAGGCGATACCGCGCCGTGCCATGCTATTCCGGCTCCGCAACGACCTGCGATTTATCCACCAATTGAGTCAGCAGGTCGAGGATGGCGGACCCAGCGATTCCGTCGCCGGCGCAAATCGCTTCCACCGCCTCCAGACCGAAGCCGCCGACAAACACGGCGAGCCGCAGGAACAGCACGCGTTCCGGCTCCAAGAGCAGATCGTAGCTCCAATCCAGAGTCGCCTTGAGGGTCCGCTGCCGGGTCAGGACAGTCCGGCTTCCGCTGGTTAACAGCCGAAAACAATCATCAAGCCGCCCAACGATCTGCTCCACGGCGAGTACCTTCACGCGGGCGGCCGCCAACTCGATCGCCAGCGGTATCCCGTCCAGCCGGCAACAGACCTGGGCGACTGCCGCGACATACTGATCGGTTATGTGGAAGCTGGGCTGCACGGCCACCGCCCGGTCGCGAAACAGCCGGATCGCCTCATACCGAATCAGATCGTTGAGCGGCGGCAATTGGTGCAAGTCGGGCAGCGCCAGCGAGGGCACCAGCCAGATTACCTCACCAGACAGGTGCAGCGACTCCCGGCTGGTGGCCAGCATTCGCAGGCTTGGGCCGACGCGCACCATCGCCTCTGTGAACTGGGCACACGCCTCGATCACATGCTCGCAGTTGTCCAGGACCAGTAAGAGCTGCCTGGGCTTCAAATAGGCCACCAGTGTCTCCGCGAGCGGCCACCCCGGCGTCTCGCGCACGCCCAACGCCGCGGCCACTGCCTGGGGCACCAGCGCTGGATCGGCGAGGGCCGCCAGTTCGACTAGCCAGGCGCCGTCCGGGTACGCCGGGAGCAGCGCGGCCGCTGCCTCCAGCGCGAGCCGAGTCTTTCCACAGCCGCCCGGGCCCGCGAGGGTGAGCAGCCTGGTCGTGGCGAGGAGCCACTGGATCTCGGCGATCTCGCGCTCCCGGCCGATGAAGTTGGTCAATGGAATCGGCAGGTTGTTCGGATAAGTCGCCTCGGCCGGTAGGGCAGGCGCTGCGGCGGTGTGTGGGAAGCGGCCGGACAGAATGGACTCATACAACTGCTGGCTCTGGGAGTCTGGCGCAGCTTCGAGTTCCTGCCGGAGCGCCGTCTGAAGCGCCTGATACTGGCGCAGCGCCTGCCGGCGCTGGCCGCTCAGAGCGTATAGGCGCATCAAGCAGGCGTGCGCCTCCTCGTGGGCTGGGTCGGCGGCCAGTAACCCTTGCAGGGTTGCGATGGCCGGCATATACTCATTTCGGGTCTCATACAACCGAGCCAACGCATGGAGCAGGCCGAGATATTCCTGGCGCAGGGTCTCTCTGGGCTGGCTCGCCCAGTCCTCGTAGCGGTCCTCGGGCAAAAGCTCGCCGGCGTAGAGATCAAGCGCGGCACGGAACGCCGCCTGGTCTCGGCTTTGCTGCGCATTGCCGGTCGCGGCTTCAAAGGCCGCGACGTCAACCCAGAGTGGCGCGGCCGGGCAGAGGGCCAGGATCTCATCCTGAAAGCAGAGGTAGTGCAGGGGATGGGCCCGCCCGGTTCAAGGATGCGCCGGGCGACGTAGAGAACCTGGTGGAGGCTGTTGGCAGCCGCCCTCGGTTCCTGGTCCCGCCAGAGGAGTTCCATGACCTGCTCGCGGTGAAGATGATGGTTGGGCGCCAGGGCGAGTACCTTGACGAGGTTCCGCCCTTGCGCAGCCGCCACGCTGTATCTGCGATGGCCCGTGATCCGACGGCGACACGAAAGCCGCCGAGGAGCTGGATCCGAAGGATGCCCAGGGCCTTCCCTGATGCGACGTCTGGTCTCATCGTGGGCTCCTCTACACCCACTTGTTGAGTGTCTGCCGCATGCCACGCATGATCAGATTCGGTAGGTCCAGCAACAACGGGTTAGAATGTTGATCGCTATCGCTGGGACAGCACCGCGCACTGCCGATAGCGAACCCACGTTCCAGTTCATCAATGATATGGATAACAGCTCTTTCGCCTACCGCGCCGCCAGCGGGTGTGGCGTGTCGAGGTAGCCGGAGAACAGCAGGAAGCCGAAGCAGACCATGTTGAATGTAATGGCGATCCCCGCTGTCTGCCAGATCGGTCCGTCGCCCCAGAGCTTGCGCGCCTTGTTCCAACGAATAAAGATGTCGTGCCCAATGATCAACGTGGCATGGTATAGACCATACAGCAGGTAGTGCGCCGCGGTGCCATGCCACAGTCCCATCAAGCCGAACGAGAGGAGGAAGCCCAGGTACGACGTGCTATGCTTGTTGCCGAACCAGCGGCCCTGCGTCGCCGCCAGCACGAAGCGCATGTAGACGTGGTCGCGCAGCCAGGTTGACAGGCTGATGTGCCAGCGGTTCCAGAAATCGCGGATATTGCGCGCCGGGAACGGCCGGTTGAAATTTTCCGGTCTGTGGATGCCGAACAGATAGCTCAGCCCGATCGCGAATGCGCTATACCCGGCAAAGTCAAAGAACAGGTAAAAACTGTAGGCGTACATGTGAGGCGGCAGGGCCGTATCCAGCGGAACGCACGGGTGTCCAGCCTTGACGGCGCTCAAAAACGCGATCAGCATAAAAGATCTGTGAGGCGTGTTCCGACAGGCAGATCGCGCCGCTACTGGAACGGCTGGTCGTGATAGAAATCGTCCAGGGCCTGGCTGTAGTAGATCCATCCTTTCGGTAGGAGGTGGCCGCGCGCGTTGAGCACAAAATACCGCTCCTCATCGTGATCGGCGAAGTCACGCACTATGGCGCCATAGCGGCTCGCCAGCTGCTCGACCTTGGCATAGTATTCGGCGCGCGCCTTGGCGGACACCCCCACATAATCATAGTACGATCCGCCCAACGGCATGCTCAGGATCAGCGGCCGGGCGCCCAGTTCCTGAAGGACCCGCAGCAACAGGTCGAGATCGATCCACTCGCGGGCGCGATTCAATCCGCTCAAGAAATACCTGTCGCCAAGCGAATGGCGCTTCGCAGTCACCTGTTCCCTGTAGAACCGCTGCCAGTCCTGGTTGTCAAACCCGAAGGGGTTACTATCGGTATGCCGATGGCTTTCGCGCTCCGCCATAACGAGCAGGGCCGACCAATCCGGCGGCGTCCCGCGCGGCGGCACGGCGGGCTGAATGTCGGGCCGCGACCAGATATAGGTCAGGATCTCCCAGTGGTCCTGAAGGCGCAGCACCAGGTTCCGCAGTTTGCCAAGCGGTAGTGCCAGGTAGTAGAGCGCCCGGCTTGCCAGCGAACCGTCCGCCAGCTTTTCGACGGCAAAGCGGAGCACTGTGTCCCGCTGAAGCGTGTCTGGGTAGTCCAGCATACGCTTTGCGATAGCGTGTTTGAGATCGAAGCTTAGGTCAGTGCTAAACGCCACTTCGCCGGCTTGCAGACGCGAGATGTTCCCGGCGTAAGATTTGCGCGGCACCTGCAAGCGCTCGAAGAACCAGTTCGGCGATAGCGAGATGACGACTTTCTTGCCACGCAGCCCTGGCCCGATCGCCACCAGGCGCTGCAGGATCAACAGGTCGGTCGTGTCGCCCTGGCCGACGGGAAAGATATTGAAACTGGTCGGCTCGCCGCGAAACACGCTGATCGCCCGGTAGGGGTCTTATTACTCCTTCTGAACATCGAGCTCCGAGCTGCCGTACATCGGCAGCAGATCCGGCTGGCGAAACGCCGCCCGCTGCAGCGCGCTGCCAAGATATTTCTGGTTGAACACCTTCGGCGCGAGGGCATGGACATAGCGATTCTCCAGCCACTCGGCGTATTGTGTGCTACCGGTGAGAAGCGCTGCGATCAGCAGGATCGTGATCAGCGCTGGCGTGAGATGAGTAGATTTCATAAGTGACAATAATCTCGATGGTCTCGTGTTGTGAGTGCTCCTTGGGCGGACCAGGCATATCGTGCGCCCTACCCGATCGTCACCGCGCTCACCCCGGTCAGCGTGCCGATTAACACTTGATCGCCGGCCAGCGTCGGCGTGGCGAATCGTGAGGTCGGACCTATCGCCATGGATGCACGCACAGCGCCGGTGGCGCTATCGAGCGCATACAGGGTTCCATGCGGATCAAGCGCATAGACAGTATGCCCGCCCACGATCGGCGAGCCGCTGATCTGGCGTGGCGCCTGCCAGCCGAGCGTGAGCTGCCCGGCGGGATCGAGCTGCGCCTGGCGTAGTCCATCGGCGCATGGCACAAAGAGACTGGTGCCCAACGCCGCGGCGCCGCCATAGGCGCTGCAGATCGCGCCCGCCCACGCCTGCCCGTCGACCCCGCCCAGCGCACCGGCATGCAACAGATAGCCTTGCCCGGACTTGCCGGCGGCAAAGACCCACCCGTTGGGCAGCAGCAACGGACCCGTCGAACCGAGGTCGGCGTCCGCGGCATTGTCCTGCGGCCAGGTCGCGGGGGCGAACCCATCCTCCAGCTGCAACGTCGCCGATAAGCGGAGCACCGCATCGCTGTGGTCCCAGCTGCCGCTGGTGGCTTCGCCATTCCCCACGCTGACATAGAGCGCCCCCGCCGCATCGAGCGCCGGACCCGAGGGCGCCCAGATGCCGCCTTCACGAGTCGTTGGAACCTGGTAGGCGAGCAGCGGCCCGTGCCCGTCAGTCTGCGCCGCGACGACCCACCCGTGATAATTCCCGCAGTCGCCATACAACCCGCCATAGGCGATGTACACCCGCGACCCGGCCAGGGCCAGAGCCGCGCGCTGCTGCTGGGCGCCGGGCGCCATCCCGGGCGGGTCGGCGCTGCGGCGCACCTTCACCGCGCCGGTCTGCACATCCACACCGACCAGCACGTGCGCCGGGCCGCCGATCTCGGCCACGGCAAACACGAGCCCGGTGTGTGGGTCATACACCGGCGTTCCGGTGATGCCGAGGGGATCGATATTGCCGCATGGCAGATCCGCCAGGCGCACGGGGGTGCCGACGGTGGTGCGCCACTGGATCTGCCCGGTGCGCGCAGCCAGGGCATAGAGCGAGTTCGCCTCGGTCGCGACCACGACCCGCCCACTCACGACCAGCGGCTCGGCATAGACGGCGCCGTCGAGTGATTGGCGCCAGGCCTCAGTCAGGCGCTGGGGGTTGGGCGCACCAGTGACCACGCCCGCGCGGGTGTTGTCGCGGTGATAGGTGGGCCAATCGGCGACAGGAAAGCCAACCGCCGGGGTCGCAGGGGCCGCGCTAGCGGTCGGCGCGGTGGAGCCAGCCGTTGGCAGCGGCGCAGGCACCGTATCGGTGGGCGACGCAGGACGAGGTTCCGGGGCTATTCCAGACACGGTTGGCGCGACAAGAGTTGGGCTGGTTTCGGAAAGAGACGTCGTTGAAGTGCCGCCACAGCTCGTCAGGATCATCAGTATGATGGCGGCCGCCAATGCGCGCCGCAGCCGCAGGTGTTCACTCATGGCGCATCTCTCTGTACGACGCTTCGCATCACTGCCGAGCGCAGGCGCTGGCGACATCGTATCACTCGGCTATCAATAGGCGTGCCAGCGCTCTGCCCTGACCACATGACCACAACGCTCGCACCCTCAGCGGCACCGGCTGTGACGCCTGCGATAGCATCATGACAGGTGGAGGCCCCCACTAGGGTGATGATGGGCGTGCGCCTTTCATCTTTTGCTTATCCTTCGCTCACCCAAGAATCAGGCCAGGATCGTATATAGACCGGTGTGGTCACGATCCTGGGTGGCTCGCAGCTATCGAATGGAGGTCAACTCTGTGGTTCTGGACAACAAAGTCGCTATTGTCACCGGCGGAAACAGCGGTATCGGCCGCGCGATCGCCGTGGAGCTTGCGCGCGAGGGCGCGGCGCTCGTCATCAACTATGTGCGCGATCCAGCAGCGGCTGAGGCGCTGAAGCAGGAGATCGGCCAGGGCGGCGGGCGGGCGATCACTGTCCAGGCTGATGTGACCCAGCTGGCCGATATCCAGCGTCTGATCGATCAGGCCGTGCAGGCGTTTGGACGGTTGGATATCATGGTGAATAACGCCGGCATCGAAACCCGCACGTCGCTGCTTGATACGACCGAGCACGATTTTGATTTCGTCATGGCGGTGAATATCAAAGGCGCGTTTTTTGGCACCCAGTTCGCCGCCAAGCAGATGCTCAAACAGGGCGGGGGCGGGAGGATCATCAATATCTCGTCGGTGCATGAGGACTGGCCGATGCCCGGCAATACCCCCTACTGCTGCTCCAAAGGTGCGCTGCGCATGCTGGCGCGTACGGCGGGAGTCGAGCTGGCGCCGCACGGCATTACGGTGGTCAATGTTGGGCCGGGCGCGGTGATCACGCCGATCAACCAGTCGACGCTCGAGAACCCGGCGCAGAAGGCAGCCTTGGAGCACGCGATCCCGGAAGGACGCATCGCGCGTCCCGAGGAGGTCGCCGGCCTGGTGGCATGGCTGGCGTCCGATCGCAGCTCGTACGTGACAGCCACGACGTTCTTTATCGATGGCGGTATTATGCAGAGCAGCCCAGGACTGTAGCCATCCGACGCCGATCGGGCGTATCACGGCGTCCGCGAGCGCGTGGCTCGCGTGCGGCAAGCCGACCTGCCATCGGTAGGCTATTCAGGTATCAGAGGTGCTGCTATGGATAAAGCCGCGCTGCTCCAGGCGCTCCCTGCGAGCCTCGCCCGTATTCGCAAGGATATCGAGCGTCTCGCGCAAGACGCCGTGCGGCTCACGAGCCACGCCGTCGACGAGGCGCAGCTGGCCGTCGGCGCGTCCAAGCTTGGCGGCGCGCCCGATCTGCCGTCCGGTGCTGCCTGGCCAGCCTGGAAGAACTTACCAATGTCCTTTATCGCTCAAGTGCGGCTGAGCGATGTGCGGCCATTCGACACCGCGCATCGGCTGCCGGCCGCGGGGCTGCTGCTCTTTTTCTACGACTCGCAGCAGCAGACTTATGGCGCCGACCCGGAGGACGGTGGGGGATGGAACGTGCGGTTTATTGTGGAGCGCCAGCTCCGGCGAACCGCGCCGCCGGCCGAGCTTCGGGTGGCTGGACGCTTCTCGCCCTGTGCGCTGACGTTCGCGCGTGAGGTCACGCTGCCGCAGCGCCCGGAGGCAGTGTTGCCGCAGCTCGACTGGACCAGCGAGGAGCAACGACTCTACGACGAATTCCTCGGGACGCTGCCCGGCCCCGCCGATCGGTTCGCCTCGCGCCACCAGCTGCTGGGCCACCCCGACACGCTGCAGGATGATATGCATCTTCAGTGCGCGCTCGCCGCGCACGGCATCCGCAGTGTGGACGACCCGCGCGCCGCCAAGCTGGCGAAAACCGCGCCCGATTGGCAGCTGCTGCTGCAGGTCGATTCGGATGAGCACGCCGGCATGCGCTGGGGCAGCTCTGGCATGCTGTATTACTGGATCGAGCAGGCCGCGTTGCGCCGCGCCGACGCCGGCAATGTATGGCTCGTGCTGCAATCGGGGTAGCCGCCGCGTCGTTCTGGCTTTCACCCGCGGCTGGGAGGAGTCGCGCTTGTATGCGTGTTCGTTCGCTTCCAATGAGAATCATGTTTGTGCTGGCTGTGCTGCTGGGCGGCTGCGACGCTCCCGATCTCGCCAGCACGATCGCGCCGAGCCCGGCGGCGCCTGCGGCGCCCGAGCCCGCGCGGCAGCAGCCGAAGTGGGGCAAACCAACGAAAACAGCCGACTGTGTGGTGAACGGCGCACTGCCCGACCTCGCGTGTACACCCGGCGACATTTTCCCGGAGGCGACAAAAGCGGCGATCTGCACGCCAGGCTACAGCCGCTCGGTGCGCGACGTCCCGGTGGAGGTCAAAGATGCCGTCTACGCCGCGTA